>Ga0181517_10004217_pt1 | contig 13233 bp, 14 predicted proteins | sample PEATcosm2014_Bin_31_FD_119748 | JGI IMG/M metagenome (GOLD analysis project Ga0181517, IMG submission 119748) | Peatland microbial communities from MTU Mesocosm Facility, Houghton, MI, USA - PEATcosm2014_Bin01_30_metaG | ecosystem: Environmental > Terrestrial > Soil > Wetlands > Peat | place... | reverse complement strand
GAATCGGCCGCGCGCGTCGACGATCTGGTCGGTTCGGAGGCGCACGCTCCCCCGGGGCACCACGTCGGCGATCGCGTCGCCCTCCACGATGAGGTCCATGCCGGTGGCGATCCCGTCCTCGCCCACGATCTCGCCGTTCGTTATCGCGAACATGTTGCCGCCTTCATCCGTCAGAGCATCGAATGGACCAGTTCTTGCGTATAGGGTTCCTGGGGATCCTCGAGTATCTGATCGGTGAGGCCCTCCTCCACGACCTCCCCGTTGAGCATCACGACCGTCCGGTCGGCGAGCATCCTGACGACGCCCAGGTCGTGCGAGACGAGGAGCATGCTGATCCCGAGCTCCCGCTGTATCTGCTTGACCAGGTCCAGGACCTTGGCCTGCACCGACAGATCGAGTCCCGTGGTCACTTCGTCGAGGAGGAGAATGGGCGGGTTGTTGGAGAGGGCCTTCGCGATCTGGACTCGCTGCTGCATGCCGCCCGAGAAGAACTCGGGCGCCTCCCTCATCCGGACCGACGGGATGTTCACGTGGCCGAGGAGCCCGACGGCCCTGGCCTCCATGGCCCCTACGTTCCTCTGTCCCGCGGCGATGAGCTTCTCGGCCACGTTCGAGACGGACGAAAATCGCATCTTCAGCCCTTGCAAGGGATTCTGGTAGACCTTCCCGAGAAGGGAATTCCGTATGGCTCTCCTGGCCTGGGCCGAAACGGAGAAGATATCGACGGCGCCTCCCTCGAAGGAAGAGAGGTAGGCCGCTCCCGAGCTCGGCTCCACGTCGTAGTACAGGCAATTGAGGATGGTGGACTTGCCGGACCCGCTCTCTCCGACTACGCCGAGGACCTCTCCTTCGTAGAGGTTCAGCGACAAGTCCCTGAGCGCGTATACCGTGCCGCATTCGGGGCAGTAGTTCTTTTCAAGGACGGCGTCCCCGCCCGACGAGCAGCTCGGGCAGCGCGAGCCGAACCACTTGGTGAGCCCGACGAGGCTCAGGGCCTTGGCGTCGAAATCGGCGGTCATGGGGCCCCCGCGGCGTCGACCGCGCCCGCGCGGGCGCCGGCCCTCGCCGAGCAGAAGCTGGTGTCGTTGCATTGATACTCCGCCTCGCCGGAGGCCTCGTCGACGATCTCGTCCATGAAGACGTCCTCGGCCCCGCATTTGCGGCATTTCCTGCCCTCGACCGATTCGACTTCGAAAGGATGGTCCTCGAAGTCGAGCGACGCGACCTTCGTAAAGGGGGGGACGGCGTATATCTTCTTCTCGCGACCGGCGCCCAGGAGGATCAGGGCCCGCGAGCTGTCCATTTTGGGATTGTCGAAGCGCGGGATGGGGCTGGGCGCCATCACGTAGCGGTCGTTCACCGCGACGGGATGGTCCGCGCCGGTGGCGACGCGGCCGTACTTCATTATTTCCTCGAATAGGGCGAGATAGGCTCCCGAGTATTCCTTCTCGGCGTGCAGGCGCTTCGTGGCGTATTCGCTGGGCTCGACGAACCTGAGCGGCTCGGGCATCGGCACCTGGAGGACGAGGATCTGCCCTCGAGCGAGGGGAAGCTCGGGAATTCTGTGGCGGGACTGTATGATCGTGGCCTCGCGCGCGTCTTCCGTCGCGCGGATACCCGTCGTCCCGGTCACCAGCCGCTTGATGCTGACGGCGTTCACCGACTCGTCGGCGCCTTGGTCTATGACCTTCAGCACGTCGTCCCTGCCGACGAGCGACAGGGTCAGCTGCAGGCCGCCGGTTCCCCAGCCCCGGGCGATAGGCATCTCGCGGGACGCGAAGGGGACCTGGTAACCCGGTATCGCGACGGCCTTGAGGATTGCCCTGCGGACCTCGCGCTTGGATCCTTCGTCGAAGAAGGCGAAGTTGTACAAGGACTTCACGCTCTTCCGGCTCCTCTCGCCTTGCGGACGCTGTCGAGCTTCGATTGGAAGGTCACGTAGTGCGGCAGCTTGAGGTGGGATATGAATCCCGTGGCCTCGACCGAATCGACGTGGAGGAGCACGAACTCCTCGTCCTGGACCGCCGGACGTTTGTCGCCCGACTCGAGGCATTGGTCGAGGAGACTCATCGCGATGGCCTTGGTCTCGTTCTGCCCGAACGACAGGCCGAAACCCAGCTCGAATTCCATCTCCGTCCGGCCCAAGCCGCGGCGGATCGGGACTGGCACCAGGGTCTCTACGGCCGTGATCCGGATCTCGCCGACGTAATAGGAGTCCTCCGCCGCGACCCCGTCGGACCCCGCTCCCGCGGATGCGAAGGGATTCGGCGCGTAGACTGCGACCCGGCCCACGCGCAGCTCGCCCACCGTCGGGTGGAGGGTGGCGCCGTAACCCCGGAGGGCGGCGTAGCCCAGGGCGGTGACCGCCCCGGTCTGTCCGCGGGCGAGGATCTGCAGGCGCTCGGAGCGCGAGGCCGGAAACTCGATCGCGCGCTTCGTCACGTCCTTGGGCTCGGCGTCGTCGTCGGGCCGAGCCTTGAGCAGTCCCAGGGATCTCACGTAGTCTATGGCCGATATCGGCGCCGGGCCGGCGCCGGCCTGATCGACCGCGCCCGGACCCCGCCGGAGGTAGTCGCTCAGCCAGCGGGCCGCCTCCTCGTCCGTCTCCTCGAGAAGGCTCGAGTCGATGAGCCTATGGGTATAGTCGCAGGACGCTCCGAGTATTTGGCCGCCCGGGATATCCTTGAAGCTCGCCGAGATGCGGCGCTCGACCCGCATTGCCCGCGAGTCGACCGCGAGGGAATAATGCGAGCGGGGCAGCGTGGAGCGGAAGGCCCGCATGAGGAAGACGGCTTCCTCGGGGCTCCCCTCGGCCTGCTTGATGGAAAGGGCCGCCATCGCCTCGTCGTAGAGGCTGGCCTCGGACATGACTTGATCCACGAGCGCCCGCATACCGGCCTCGACGGCGCCCGCGTCGAGCGTCCGTCCCTTCCGCAGCCGCTCGTACTTGAGGCGCTCGATCGAGGCCTCGATGGCCTCCGCGCCGCCCTTGACCGCGACGTATCCCATCCTTAGGCGTCCTCCCGGACCTGGGTCGTCCGCGGCAGCGCCGCCAGGCGAAAACGCCTGTCCACGAGCACCAGATCGACGCCGAGAGGGAATTCGACGTTCTTCGCGGCTCTCGCGGCGATCCAACCGGGATCGAGACCGACCCGGAGGCGCGCCGTCGACTCGATGCCCGGGCCGGACAGGACCAGGGGACCTCCCGCTTCGAGGGATTCGACCTCCAGCACGACCGTCGCGCCCAGATGGGGATCCACGAGGCTGCCCGCCTTGGCGGAAGCGATCGCCTCCGTCGCCTCCCCGGTTCCGAATGCGAAGACGAAATCGGCTTCGGCCGGTCCCGCGGTCTTGGCGTAGGTCATCTGCGATATCGTCCGCTCGCGGGCCTCCGAGTCGGCCGCGGCGACGTTGAAAGTCGTCTCGGCGTCCAGGAGGGCGAGGGCGACCAGGAGCATTCCTTTATTGAGAGGGAGATCCAGGTCCAGAAGCTCGGCTTCGCCGGAAAGGTCCGCGATCGAGCCGGGGTCCGCGACGGCGGCCAGGACCTTCCTGAAGACCTTCTGTAGATCGTGCACCGCATCGAGCTTCATGCCGTCACCCTCGGTCCATCGATTCGAAGTCGACCTTGGTCCTGGCTATGCGCGCGGCCTCGATCCCCTCGCGCCGCAGGATCCTGGCCTCTTCCTCGAGGAGCGCAGCTTCCCATTCCGCCGCTTCCTCGAGGCCCGCATTGAAGGCGGCGTCTATGATAGCCAGCTCGCGCGCCGCCTCGGGCTCGTCCCCGGCGACGATCCCGATGCCTATTCGCCCCTCTACCTGAACCTTCGCCTCGGTGACCAGAAGCTCTCCCAAATAGAAGAGGCCGTTCTTGGCCGTCTCTCGAGCCTTGATCATCACGAGAGCCCCGCGCGGATCGTCCACCGTCGCGACGGAGCGCCGCGCGGCGACCTGGGAGCCGAGCCTATGCCTGAGCTCGGGCGAACCCTCGACAAGTATCCTCGTCCTTCGCGATCGTTCCACGGATCCGCCTCTCTTCGTCGCCGGGACGGCGGCGCTAGCAGATGGACAGGAGGAGGAAGCTCATATCGTCCTGCTGGGGCGTGCCCCCGCGGTGCGCGTCGAGGGCGCCGGGAAGAACCTCGCGGAGACTCGAGCCGAGCGCGATCGCCTGGGCGGCAGCCGAGATCAGCCGCCGCTCCCCGAACTCCGTCGCCCGCGAGTCCTCCTGCTCGATGAGGCCGTCGCTGTAGACCAGGAGGCTGTCTCCCGTCTCCAGGCGGTAGGGATAGATCGCGGGGTCGAGCTCCGCCTCGACGCCGATGGGCAGATTGCCTCGCGGCCCCTTGAACGAGCGAGGGACGCCTTTGCGGAACATCACGAGATGCGAGTGGCCCATGTCGGCGCACAGTAGACGGCGCTTGGCCGGATCGTAGAGGAGAAAAACTCCCGTGAGGTATTTCTCCAGTTGGAAAGTCGCCACGATGGATTCGTTCAGTCCGAGGACGAGGTCGCGCAGGCTCCGCCGGAAATCGAACATCCGCAGCATGCCCCAGACCATGGACACGATGAGCGACGCGGCCACTCCCTTGCCCGAGACGTCGCACAGCGAGAGGAAGAGGCGGCCGTCATCCAGGCGCTTGGTGAAATAGAAGTCGCCGCCTACGCCCTTGGCCGGCCGAGACCAGGCCTCGGTGCGCCAGGAGCCGCCGTCCTCGTGGCCCTCGCCCGCCAGGAAGCGCTCCTGGAGTCGGCCGGCCAGCTCTATATCGTCCTGCGTCATCCGCGAGAGGTAATTGGCCAAGTCCTGGGAAGCCAGCAGGGCGAGAAAGACGCCGCCCTCTCCGGTGAGGACGCAAAAATCGCCGCCGCCCTGAGGCGCCGCGCCCGCCCCCGGCAGCATCCGCTCGGCCACCGCGAAGAGGTCGGCGTGCGCGTCGAAGACGGGGACTTCATCGACGAGCTCGGCGACGAGACTCTTCCTGAGGACTTCGCGCCCGAAGGGTTTGCCGAGCAGCGCGAAGAGCCTTTCCCTCCTCAAGATGCCGAGGACCCCGCCGCCGCCGTCTACTACGGCGACCGCCGGAAGCTCCTGCTCGCGCTGCAGATCGTCGGCCGCGCTCAGGAGATTGGAATCCGCCCGCACGAAATGGAAATACCTCGCCGCGTGGAGGGCCGAGGAGCTGTACATTCGGACGGTTTCCGATTTCTCGAGTATAGAGGGAGGAGCGTTCCGTTCCGGGACCTCGATCACCGCGGTGCCGCGGGCAGTATCGTTTCCTTCGTTCATTGGGAGGCATTGTCCGCCTCGCGCGTTAAAATGCCGTTTGTTCCTCGTGAGATATCGGCTTTTATTCCGCCCGGCGCTTGTCATCGGCGGGGCGATTCGGCTACATCGGCCTCATGGAATGGGTGGATCACGCCCGCGACGCGGGCGGTTTCGAGAACGTGGCTCTCAAAGGCGATTGCGACCTTTATTCGGCGCCGGCCTTCGCCAAGGCCATGCTGTCGCGCATCGCGGAAGGCTCGCGACGTATCCGCTTCGACCTTTCCGGCGTGGAATATCTCGACAGCACCGGAGTCGGCGCGATCATCAGGATACTACAGGAGGCGAAGAAGCGCGGCTGCGAGCTCCGCTTCAGCGGAATCGAGGGCTCGCCGAGGAAGGTGCTCAAGATGTCCAATATCCTCACCCTGATGAGGGAGGAACCGAGGACATGAACCGTCTTATAATCCGGAAACTCATAGTGGACGAGCGAAACGAGCTTTTCGACGCTCAAGGGATGCGGTACGCCGAGTTTCCCAGCGATTTCTCGAGGATACGGGAATATACCGCCCTCGTCCTGTCCGAATGTCCCTCGGCCTTCAAGGAGGGGAACCTCCTCGAGCAGCAGCTCTCGGAGATCATCAAGAACGGGATCAAGCACGGCAACCGCAACGACCCCTCGAAGCGCCTGAGGGTCTGGTACGACCTGCGCAAGAGGGTCCGCTTCATCGTCGAGGACGAGGGCGGAGGCTTCGCCGAGCTGGACGATTGGAACGAGTTTTTCCGCAAAAGGCAAACGGCCCTATTCGAGGAGGATTTCGACACCTTTCTCGCCCTCGCGAGCTACCGAGGGCCGTCGAGCGACGACGAAGACGGCGGCAACAGTCTCATCGCAGCCCTCGAGTACTGGAACGGCGGAATGATATTCAATGGGGCGCGGAACAAGGTAGGCGTCGTACGTTGGTTCGCCCGCGGCTCCGATTAAGGCGACGGCTCGGCGTCCGCCTTGGCCTTGTCCGCCTTGACGCTGCGGTAGATGAGGAAGGCTCCGGCGAGGACCGCGACGGGGCCGATGAAGCCGAAGATCTTCGTCAGCTGGCCGACCTTGCCGTCGAATTGCGAGCCCAGCGTAAAGCCGACGAAAAGCCATGCGGGCGTCATTATCGCGGCCGCGATCGAGTCGTATAGGACGAAGCGGGACCAGCGCATCCTGAGGAATCCCGCGCCCATGATGACGGCCGATCTGAGTCCCACGACGAAGCGCGAAGAGAAAACGATGAAGGGCCCCCTGCGCAGGAAGTAGCGCTCGCCGTCGCCGACGCTCTTCGGCTTGATGAGCCGAGCCAGCAGTCTATGCCTTATCACCCTCGCTCCGAAGACGCGGGCCAGGAAGAAATAACCCGTGTCCTGAATGAGGAGGGCGGCGAGGGCGACCGCGACGGCGAGGAGGAAATGCGTGTCGGTGGCCTTCATCGTCACGCCGACGAGGGCGACCGCGATCTCCTCGCAGATCGGGATCGTGAAGCCGAAGAGCAGGAGGAAGGAGAACGCGAACGGCAGGGGATTCCGGGTCACGAAATCGGGCAACATCGAGAATAGCGCGTTCAATCGCTGCCTTCAGCCCTTTCCCAGGAGGTCGATGCGCGCGAATACGTAGTCCAGGTCGGCCTGCTTGAGGAGGTAGCGCGAGATGTCCGTCCCCGCAATGCCGTCCTTCTGCAGGGCCTCCTCGAGGAGATAGGGCCGGGCGCTGCCCTCCTTGGACCAATGTACGAGAGAGATGCGCCCCCCCTCGATCTCGATGGCGCTGATACCGTGCTTGCCCGTGGCGCAGCCCGAGTTGAAGACGCAGGGGATGAGGAGGGATTTCTCTTCGTAGAGGCTCTTCGAGAGGGCCCATCGGAGCTCTGCCCTGCCGAGGCGTTCGCACTCCGATCTGTAAAGGTCCACCAGCTGCGCGATCCTCGCCTTGCGCTCGCTCGAGCTCGAGGGATACTCCCTCAGGAGCTCCTCGATGGACCAGCGGAGGCTGTCGTACTTGGAGAGGGATTCGAAGAGCGGCCTATGCGTATGCCCGCAGATCGATACGATGCCGAGCCGTTTCGAGGCGCGGTAGATGCGGCGCTCGGCCTTGAAGCGCTTCCGGGAATCGTGGGCGACGCTCGCGTTCTTGAACTTGAGCGGCTTCGCCAGGTAGCGCACGACGAAATCGCTGATGTACATGTGCTTGGCGAAGAGACTGGAGGCCTGGTGGCCGTGAAAGCAGAACAGGGTGCGGCCGCGGCGCTCCAGCCTGAGCCCATGGTGCAGGGGATAGGGATGGTCCTTCTCCCTGAGGAGCGCGAGGTCGTGGTTGCCCACGAGCTTCCAGAGGTCGCCGCGGGCGGAGAAGGCGTCGAAGATTTCGTACATCCCCGGCCAGGACTCCCGAATCGGCTCGGGCTTGAACTTCTGGAGGTCCTCGATGTCGCCGCCGAGAATGAGAGTGTAGCCGCGGTCGAGGTACCAGCGCGCGAGGACAGTCGTCGCGAGCTCCCGGTTCGAGCGGAGATCGTCGCTCTCGCCGCCGTCGCCCATGTGGAGGTCGCTCAAGAATACGTAGCGCGATCCTTCGTCGACGGCCAGGCGGGGGCTCGAATCGAGGAATTCGCGGAAGCTGCCGAGGAAGTCGGAGAAATTCATTCCTTGCCTCCGCTTTCTTCTTTGCCCTCGCTCGAGGCGAGAAGGTCGACGCGCTCGAGCAGGCCGCTAATCGAGGAAGAGCGTATCTCGAAGCGCGCATAAGGGCTGCCCTCGAGGCGCTGCGGCGCGACGGCCGGCGAGGCGGGGCCGAGGGGCTCGGCGCTTTTCCGTCCCGCCTTCCTGCTTTCCGCCCGGGCCCAGCGCGCGAGTCTCAGGGAATCGCCCTCGATCTCTAGGACGCGAAGGCCCCGCGCGCCCAGGACGCGGCCCGGGCAGAACAGGCAGGGCGAAGCGATCGCGCGCTCGTCGTAGCCCGCCCCCGAGCGCGCGTAGGGAGGGACGGACGCGCCCTTGCGCGACTCTCTGCGGTAGACGTCCACCAAGGCTTCGACCGTGCTTCCCCTGCCGGAGGGATCGCCCTCGCGCAGCAGGCGCTCGACCTCGGCCCGAACCGAGTCCCGATTCGTCAAGGATTCGAAGAGGGGCCGCCGCGTATGGCCTTGGATCGTCAACATGCCGAGGCCCGAGGCCGCGCGGTAGAGCCGCTGCTCGACCTTGAAGCGCTCGCGCCCGGTCTCGTCCAAGATCCCCGGCTTCGAGCGCTTGGATGAGCCGAGCCAATGCTGGATGTAATCCGACAGGTAATCACGCCCCGAATAGGGAGGCGTCGCCTGATGCCCGTGCAGCACGAGGACGGAATTCCTCTCGCCGTCGAGTCTGAGGCCGTGCGAGAGCTCGTAGGGATACGAGGCGAGCCGCAGGAGCCCGAGGTCCCGCTCTCCCAGGATTTTGCGAAGGCGGCCCCTCTCGGCGAAGACGTCGAAGAGGGCGTACATCTCGGGCCAGGCGGCCAGAATATCCTTGAGCCAGAATCCGCGCAGGTCCTCAACGTCGCCGTCGAGCACGAGCGTATAGCCCCTCGGCAGGTACCAGCGGCCGAGAATCGCGAACAGGGACTTCTTGGCGATCGCAAGCTCGTCCTTTTTCCCGCCGTCCCCCATCCTCAGGTCCGCGACGATGACATAGCGGGATTCGGCCCCGAGAGTCTCGAAGGGGCTACGCGCGGCGATATCGACCATCGACGCCGCAAGCTTGGTGGTCTTGATGCCCTTCATCGCACCCAGATTGCCCGAGACTCGTGAAGCCCCGATTAGGCCCAAGTTAGCATTGCATTAAAAACAAGCGATATCGGCGATCATTGCGTCGAGGAGCGAAGGGCCGGAGCGAATACGGCGAAAGCCGGGCCGACGGTTCTGGCGGGCACGGTTTTCTCGGAGCTCTCGCCGACCGGCTTCTCCAGAACTTGATGCGCGGTGCGCGACGCCGATAGTTTAGCTTCCTTTTTAAGCGAGGCGAATATGTCCGAGAGGGACTCCGCGTCGATGCTGGCGCCTTCGGCCACGAACACCACCGCGGCGCTGACGCCTATCAGCGGCATCCTCCTCTCCTCCCCGGAGCGGCCCCTCCCGAGTATCCATCCCCGCTCCCTGTCCTCGGGCGAGTAGAACGAGGCTGCCTCGTGGCGGAAGCGTTCCGAGGCCGCGGTTACGGGGGCGAGGGCGTCCGCTATCGATCCGGCGTAGCTGAAGGCGAAAAAATCGTCGCCGCCCAGATGCCCGACGAAGGAATTGGATCGCGTGAAGACGGACCGGAGTATGTCCGCGAAGAGCTGGATGACCCGGTCCCCGAGGCGGAAGCCATAGCGATCGTTGAACGGCTTGAAGTCGTCGAAGTCGAAGTAGGTAAACGCGCGGCCGCCGGCGGTCTCCGCCATGCGCTGGGCGATCACCTCCGCGACCCGCAAGTTGCCCGGCAGCCGCGTCAGGGGGTTCTGGTCGCGGGCTTCGGAGAGCTCCCGCTCCGCGACGAGAGACAGGAGCTCCGTCGCCGGCAGCAGCCCCGCGTAGCGGGAATTCCGCGTGAGGATCACCCCGCCCGAGGCGGGCATGGCGCTGAAGACCTCGAGCGCGCGAGCGAGGCCGGTGCTCGACGCGGCTATGGGCGCCTTCCGAAGGAAGGAAGAGGCTCCGGTGCCGGATTCGAGATGCTCGAGGAGGGCAATGCCGAACGGCGAATAGACGTATTGCCGGAAATCGCGCTCCAGGTATACGCCGACCGGCTCGTAGGAGGCGTCGACCACCGGCAGGATGTCGAGGTCGGCTTCCTTGCGGAAACGGGCGAGGACTTCCAGGAAGCCCTTCGAGCTGTAGACGGGATCGACCAGCCGAACGCTCGAGGGCGCGATGGGCGAGCCCTTGGAGCGGCCGCGACGAGCCTCGGCCTTCGAGCCCGAGACTACGGGGAAGGACGATACGAAGCCGTCCCGGCCGAGGGCCGGCTTCGCGAGGAGGAAGCCTTGGATCATGTCGCAGCCGGCTTCGACGCATACGCCGAGTTCGGCCTCGGTCTCGACGCCCTCGGCCACGACCGGCACGCCCATCAAATGGGCCATGCCGACGATCTTCTCCAGGAAGGCGGCCTTCCGGGGCTCTCCGTCCGAGCCAGCCACGAAATGGCGGTCGATCTTCACTATGTCGGGCTCGGACATATGGAGGAGCTTGAGGCCGGCGTAGCCCGAGCCGAAGTCGTCGATCGCGATACGGAAGCCCGTTTCGCGGCAGAGGGAGATCACCCGCTCGAAGCCGATATCCCCCTCGAGCTCGTGCCGCTCGGAGATCTCCAGGACGATGCGGGTGGCGGAAAGGCCGAATCCTTCCGCGATTTCGGCCGTGTCGCCGATCGCGTGATCGGCGGACCGGAATATGCGGTTGTCCAGGTTATAGAAGAGCTTTGTCCCGGCGGGGGCCCAGGAAGCGAAATCGGCCAGGGCCTTGCTGCGCAGGCGCTGGTCCAGCTCGGGCAGCGCGCTGTCCATATGGGCGCAATCGAATACCGAGCCGATGCTGAAGAAACCCGCTTCCTTCCATCCCCGAAGCAAGGCTTCGTAACCGTAGGCGTGTCCGTTCGAGGACAGGGCTATGGGCTGGAAGGCGAAGCGGAGGCATCCCAACGCGGTCTCCCATGTCTCGGTCATCGCTCTCTTGCTCCTCGGGAATCTCACCCCGGTACATTGCCTCATGAATCGCGAGCTATCATTAGGGAGAGGTTAGGAATCGGCTTAAGCGTCGGGCGCATCATCGGCCGACGCACAGTATCCGTCCGCTTCCGAAACCGCGTCCATTAATTTTCCGCTAATACGTTTCGCGGGTCCCCGGTTAACGGTTTTCTAACATTTATATCATGGAAGTCTTATGCCTTTCCCTTATTGTCGTTCAAACGGCCTGAGCAACGGGCCGGAATAAAATCCCTCGGAGGAACGATATGAAGAAGCTACTTTCAATCGCGCTCGCGATCGCGCTCGCGACCGGCGCGTTCGCCCAGCTCTCCGGAACCTACACGTTCGGAGGATCGACCACCGTCGCGCCGATCGCCTACGCAGCGATCGAGCAGTTTCAGAAGGACAATCCAGGCCTGAAGATCTCCTACGAGGCAACCGGCTCCGGAGCCGGCCTCAAGGCCCTCCTCGCGGGCGAGATAAGCCTCTCCGGCTCGTCCGCCGAATGGTCGGCCAGCGATCTCCAGGACGCGAAGGCGACGGTCATCGCGCTCGATGGAATGTCGGTCGTCGTCAACAAGAACGTCAAGCTTTCCAACATCGTGATCGCGAACCTCGCCAAAGTCTACCATGGCGATATCACGAACTGGAAGGACCTCGGCGGGCAGGACATGAAGATCGTCGTCGTGAACCGCGACGAGGCGTCCGGCACCTACGCTTCGTTCTGGGAGCTCGTCTGCCAGGCCAGCTTCGGGAAAAAAGTGGCGTATACCAAGGATGCGATCGTGACCAAGGAGAACGGCGAAGTCGCGGCCAAGGTCGCCTCGACTCCCGGTTCCATCGGCTACGTCGGCATGGCTTTCGCGGACCAGGTCGAGAAGGCCGGCGGCCGCAGGCTTCTCGTCAACGGCGTCAAGGACACGGTCCCGAACGTAGTCTCGAAGAAGTACCCCCTGGCTCGCTCGCTCTTCATCCTCACGAAGGGCGACCCGGCGCAGGGCTCGGTCGAGAAGGCCTTCATCGATTTCATCCTTTCCGATAAAGGTCAGGCCATCGTCAAGTCCACCGATTTCATTCCTCTCCCGAAGATGTAAGACTGCTGCCGGGCGCCGCGAAGGCGCGGAGTAAGAGAGCGAATCCTCGGATCCGCCTCCGCGATCTCCGTCCCGCACCGCGACTCCGCGGTTGCCCGACTCTTCGGTACTCGCAATACTGTAATGTCAAGGAGCCGGCCGTGAAGAGGCGGAAACTATTCGAGAAGGGAGCCGAGGGCATTCTCTTGGCCTGCGCCCTGCTTTCCATCCTGACCGTAGTATTCATCACGATTTTCCTGTTCCAACGGGGACTTCCGCTCTTCTCGAAGACCTCGATCCTGAACTTCCTCTTCTCGACGAACTGGGAGCCGACGGCGACCGTGCCCCATTACGGCATCCTCTCGTTCATCCTGGGCTCGATATACGTGACCGGTCTCGCTCTGGTTTTCGCCGTGCCCGTCGGTCTTTCCGTCGGCATCTATCTCGCCGAGCTGGCCGAAAAGAGGGCCTCGCGCGCCATCCGGTCGGCCGTCGAGATCCTGGCCGGCATCCCTTCCGTAATCTACGGCCTCTTCGGAATAGTCTTCATCTCCACCGTGACGCGGACCCTGTTCGGCGGCACGGGATACAGCCTCCTCTCGGCATCCATCGTTCTCGCGATAATGACCCTGCCTACGATCATCAACGTCACCGAAGTCTCGCTGCGCGCCGTGCCCCGCGAGCTCAAGGAAGGCTCCCTCGCCCTCGGAGCGACGCATTGGCAGACGATCGCGAAGGTCCTCGTCCCCGCCGGGCGCTCGGGCATCATCGCCGGGGTGGTGTTGGGCATGGGACGCGCGCTCGGCGAGACGATGGCCGTCCTCATGGTCGGAGGGAACGCTCCGATCATGCCGAGCGGGCTGACCGGAAAAGTGCGCACGCTGACCATGAACATCATCACGGACATGAGCTACGCGAAGGGCGACCACCTCACGAGCCTGTTCACGACGGGCATCGTGCTCTTCGTGTTCATTCTCGCGCTCAACCTGACGGTCCAACTCGCGCTCAAGCGCTCGATCTCGAGCGTCGAGGGAGGCCAGGGTGCGTAATCGCAGCGTCGCCCAGGAAAAGGTGGCCTTCGGAGTCGTCCGGGGCCTCTCGTTGCTGACCATCGCGATCCTCGCCGTCATCATGGGCTTCATCCTGTACAAGGGCTT
>Ga0181517_10004214_pt1 | contig 13234 bp, 9 predicted proteins | sample PEATcosm2014_Bin_31_FD_119748 | JGI IMG/M metagenome (GOLD analysis project Ga0181517, IMG submission 119748) | Peatland microbial communities from MTU Mesocosm Facility, Houghton, MI, USA - PEATcosm2014_Bin01_30_metaG | ecosystem: Environmental > Terrestrial > Soil > Wetlands > Peat | place... | reverse complement strand
GCTCGTCGTCTCGACCGTGAGCCTCGTGGCGGTCGCGGCGCCGCTCAGCCTGCTGCATCTCTGGTCGCTCGGCTTCACCATGACCTGGACGGCCGTGGGCTACATCGCCATCGGCTCGTCGGTCACCTGGCTGATCGCGTTCACCGCCTACTACTCCGCACTGCGCTCCGGCAGGGTGAGCGTCGTGGGACCGCTGACCTGCACCGACCCGTTGTTCACGGCCGGGTTTGCGGCGCTCATCGTCGGCACGGCGATCGTCGGGCTGACGATCGCCGGCCTGCTGGTGGCCCTTACCGGGGTGGTTCTCATCTCGCGCTGGATGGACGACGAACCCGAACCTCACGCCCCGGCGCTCGAGGGCGCCGCCGGTCCGCGGCTGCACGCCTCGGCCCGGACGGTGGTCGCACTGTCGCTGGTGACCGCCGCAGGGTGGGGCTTCAGCCCCGTGATGATCCAGCTCGCCGAGCGCTCGACCCACGGCGCGAGCACGACCATGATGGTGCTCGGCGAGGCCCTGGGCGTCGTGCTGCTGGCACCCTTCATGCTCGTCCGTCGCCGGCCGCTCCTTGCGGCGTCGCTGCAAGCCGCGGAGCGCCGCAGGGTCATCGGCCTGCTCGTCGCGGCCGGCGTGCTGAACGCGCTGTTCACCGTCATGTGGTACGTGCTCATCGACCAGATCGGCCCGGTGCTCACCACGCTGATCGTCGCCACGTCGCCCATCTTCGCGATCCTCGGCGGGATCGTCTTGTTGCGCGAGCGCCTCGGCGCCCGCCTCGTGCTGGGCGCGGCCATCACCCTGACAGGCGTGTTCCTCGCGACCCTGCCCCACGTGCATTAGCCGCGCGACGGCGCCCGCAAGCGCCGGCGACGCACCGTGCTGATGGTCATCGGGTCCAACGTGGTCTGGCTGCCCAAGAGCCGGAGCTCACGAATAGTCCCTCGGCAGCCGATACCGGCAGTAGTCGGACACGAGCTGACAGGAGAGACGATGCAGTGCTACATGATGAGCCGCGGGCGGGCGCAGGCTTTGGCCGATGCGCTTCGCAAGATGTATCCGAAGCGTCGCAAGGCCATCGACCCCGACGTCGTTCGCATGTTCTGTGTGAGTAACGCCGAGGCGGAGAGCGGCGCCGTCGACGCCGAGTGGCTCGAGCGGGGATCGCTGGCAGAGGTAGCGGCCTGGGTCGACATCGAGCGCCTGCTTCGTTAGACGGCGAACGCCGTCGCGATCTGCTCGGCGACTCGCCTGGCCGCCTCTTCCCCACTGACATCTCCGAGCACCACGACGAACTCACCGCCGGCCCAGCGTGCCAGGGTATCCGTGGTGCGCACGAGCGGCGCCGAAGGTCGCAACGAGCGGCGACCTGGGTCGCCGGCTCCTCGAGGTTCGCCGCTGCCGAGCAGTCCTTGAGGCGGCTGCCGCCTCAACGGCTGTTGGACTCGACCGGACCGAGAGCCCGGGACTAGACTGCCAACGGTGACGCCCTCGGGATTCCGCGTGCGTCGATCTCGGCCGCCTCCGTGTGACCGATGAGGCACGAGTGGCCGGCGGCCAGTCGTGCGGCTGGGCAAATGAAGGCCCGTGATGTGGCGGTGGGCACACCCCACAGATGGGGTGGCTACCGCGCGAGTGACGGTCATCCCTTTGCTGTGGCAGTCGCGCCGCTGCTCGTGAGAGGAGAGACCGGGATGTCCGACGAGAGCACGCATGCGGCCGCAGCGACGACGGTCCGGCAGTGGTGGCCCAACCAGCTCGACCTGACGGTGCTGCGCCGCGGCCCGTCGGCAGCCGACCCGATGGGAGCCGACTTCGACTACGCCGCCGAGTTCGCCACCCTCGACCTCGAGGCCGTGCGGCGCGACCTCCTTGCTCTCATGACCGACTCGCAGGAGTGGTGGCCGGCCGACTACGGCCACTACGGCCCGCTGTTCATCCGCATGGCCTGGCACAGCGCGGGTACCTACCGCGTGAGCGACGGTCGCGGCGGCGCGGGCGCCGGCGCGCAGCGCCTCGCCCCGCTCAACAGCTGGCCGGACAACGCGAACCTCGACAAGGCGCGCCGCCTGTTGTGGCCGATCAAACGCACGTACGGCCGCAAGATCTCCTGGGCCGACCTCATGGTCCTTGCCGGCAACTGCGCCCTTGAGTCGATGGGCTTTGCGACGTTCGGTTTCGGCGGCGGCCGCGAGGACGTCTGGGAGCCGCAAGACATCGACTGGGGCACAGAGCGTACCTGGCTCGGCGACGAGCGATACAGCGGCGATCGCGAGCTCGCCGACCCGCTCGGGGCTGTCCAGATGGGTCTCATCTATGTAAACCCGGAGGGTCCCAACGGCAACCCCGACCCGCTGGCGGCAGCCGTCGACATCCGCGAGACGTTTCGCCGGATGGCCATGAACGACGAGGAGACCGTCGCGCTCATCGCGGGCGGGCACACGTTCGGCAAGACCCACGGCGCCGCCGACCCCGGCAACGTGGGACCGGAACCCGAGGCCGCCCCGCTGCAGGAGATGGGGCTCGGCTGGCGCAACGCCTACGGCAGCGGCACAGGTGACGACACCATCACCAGCGGTCTCGAAGGCGCCTGGACCCCCACGCCGGTGACCTGGGACACAAGCTTCCTCGACACGCTGTTCGGCTACGAGTGGGAGCTCTCGCAAAGCCCGGCAGGCGCCAAGCAGTGGGTCCCCAGCGACCCGGCGGCGAGCAGCGCCGTGCCCGATCCCCACGACCCCTCGAAACGCCACGCACCGGTCATGCTCACGACCGACCTCGCGCTACGCGTCGACCCGGTCTACGAGCCCATCGCGCGGCGCTTCCACGAGGACCCGCGGGAGCTTGCCGCCGCGTTCGCCAAGGCGTGGTTCAAGCTGACACACCGCGACATGGGGCCGCGCAGCCGCTACCTCGGTCCGCTCGTGCCGTCCGAGCCGCAGCTGTGGCAAGACCCCGTGCCCGCGGTATCCCACCCACTGGTGAGCGCGCGGGACGTCGCGGCCCTCAAGGACAGCATCCTCGCTTCTGGATTGTCGGTGTCGCAGCTCGTCTCCACGGCCTGGGCCTCGGCGTCGACGTTCCGCGGCACCGACAAGCGCGGCGGCGCCAACGGCGCCCGCATCCGGCTCGCGCCGCAGAACCAGTGGGCGGCGAACGACCCCACGCAGCTCGCGCAGGTCCTGCCGGCGCTCGAGGCGATGCGGCGGGAGTTCGCGGCGCGGGCCACCGACGGCGCGCGGGTCTCGCTCGCCGACCTGATCGTGCTGGGTGGCTGCGCCGCCGTCGAGAAGGCCGCGCGGGACGCCGGCTTCGACGTCGAGGTGCCCTTCACCCCGGGGCGCACCGACGCGACGCAGGAGCAGACCGACACCGAGTCGTTCGCCGTGCTCGAGCCCGCCGCCGACGGCTTTCGCAACTACCTGGGTGAGGGTCGCCACAAGCCGGCCGAACACCTCCTCGTCGACAAGGCGGACAGCCTCACTCTCACCGCGCCCGAGATGACGGTGCTCGTGGGCGGCTTGCGCGTGCTGGGCGCCAACCACGGCGGCTCCGACCTCGGCGTGCTCACCGACCGCAAGGAGACGCTGACGAACGACTTCTTCGTCAACCTTCTCGACATGGGCACGACGTGGCAACCGGTGAGCGAGTCCGAGGAGACCTTCGAAGGCCGCGACCGCTCGACCGGCGCGATCCGCTGGACGGCGAGCCGCGTCGACCTCGTCTTCGGGTCAAACTCCCAGCTGCGCGCGCTCGCCGAGGTCTACGCCAGCGACGATGCGCACGAGAAGTTCGTGCGCGACTTCGTCGCCGCGTGGGACAAGGTCATGACCCTCGATCGGTTCGACCTCACTTGACCGGAGACACCGTTCAGCGTCGTCGCACGCGAGCATCTGGCGGGGGAGAACAACCTCCCCCGCCGCCCTGGGCGCTCAACGGCCGTCATCGGGTCCGCCCGTTGCCGCAGTGAGACTACCTCCGGCCAGGCCAACGGCCTCTTCGAGTGACCGCCTGACCATCACCTCGAGGATCTGTCGTTTGTAGCCGTTGTTGGCGAGCATACGGGACGAGGCAACGGCCGCCTGCGCTGCCCGCTCACACGCCGCAAGGTCGGCTTGCCGCCCGACAAGAGCCTTCTCCGCCACTCGCAGGCGCAGCGGCACGGGCGCCACGGCGCCGGCGCACAGCCGCGCGTCGGTGACCGTGCCACCGACAACGCTCAGATGGACGGCCAGATTGACGATCGGGAAGTCGACGGACTTGCGCTCCCTGAACTTCTGGAAGACGTTCCCATCCGCGGGGTCGGGGAGCGGGACGCGCACGGCCAGCACGATCTCGTCGTCATCGAGCGCCGTCGAGGCCCCCACCGAAGCGGCGAACAGCTCCTCGACGGCAAGGAGGCGCTTGCTGGTCTGCACGCTGGCGTTGAGAGCTATGAACGCCGGCGCAAGATCGGAGGGTGACACGGCCAGGCAGCTACAGTTCAGGCAGCGTCGTGCCTCTTCGGCGATATCGCTCCGAAACAGCGCGGACCATGATCCCGCGGAGTCGCTCGCGGCCTCGGCCGGACCTTCGCCGCCTTCGCCGAGCACGCGGGTCGCTCTGGCGCCGCTCCCGGCATCCACCGCGAGCAGGTCGCCGACGTCACCACTCGACGCCTGTCCCGGGAGGTCCGCGCCGGTGAGGAGGCGGTGGACGCTCGCGGCCGCCCGGCGACCCGACGCGATCGCCGCGACGACGGTCGCCGGCCCCGACTCCGCATCGCCGCAGACGAAGGCGCTACTGACTGCGCCGGTCTCGGGCACGAGGCAGTCCTTGAACCACTCCCTGTCCACCCGCTGCCCGACGGCGAGGATCACCTTCTCGGCGGCGACGAAGTCTGTGACCGACTCATCCAGCACAGGGCAGAACGCGCCGTTCGCGTCGAACACGCTCGAGCAGCGCACGAGATCGACGCCGGCGACCGCGCCGCCTTCGAGGCGGATGCCTCGCGGTCCCCACCCGGTGCGCAGCTGCATGCCGCTCTGCAGAGCGCCCGCGATCTCCGATTCGAAGGCCGGCATCTCTTCGCGAGACTCGAGGCAGACCATGGTCACTCGCTCGGCGCCACGCGCCAGCGCCGTCATCGCGCTGTCGACCGCGACGTTGCCGCCGCCGATCACCAGCACCGTTCCCGACTCGCGCCACTGCTCGTCGATGGCCGCCTGGCGCAGATAGTCGAGGCCGGCGACCGTCGCATCCTCGCCCTCGATCCCGATCCGCGAGGCGACGCAGGCGCCGGAGGCGACGATCACCGCGTCGGAGGTGGCGCGGACCTCCTCGAGCGTGACGTCGCGACCGACCTCGACGCCCAGCCGGAACCGGACGCCGAGGGACACATAGAGGTCGACCAGACGGTCCACCACGGCGCGAGACAGCCTGAAGGACGGGATCGCGAAGGACAGCGCGCCGCCGGCGCGCGACTCCCTCTCCAGCACGGTCACCGCGTGGCTGGCACGTCGCAGATAGTAGGCGGCGGTAAGGCCGGCAGGGCCAGACCCGACGACGGTGACGCTGCAGCCGCTTGGAGCGACCTCGGAGCCACGGAAGACCGCGGGCTCCTCGAGGACGTAGTCGCCGACCTCTCGCTCCAGGCTGTGGATCGAGACCGGCTCGTCGATGTCCGCGCGGTTGCAGCCCGTCTCGCAGAGATGGGGGCATATCCGGCCGGTGATGGCCGGCATGGGGTTCTGGGCGAGCAGGGTACCGGCTGCGGTCTCTACCTCGAGATCGCGCAGCATGTCGACGTAGACCGGGATGTTCGTGTGGTTGGGGCAGGCCTGTGTGCACGGCGAGTCTGCGACCCGCGCGGCGCCGAAGATCGAGTGGTAGCGATCGTCGCCGAGCGCGGCGGCGCACAGCTCGCCGCCTTTGCGATGGCAGTGGAACAGGTCGCCCGGATGGCGGTAGTACCAGCAGCGCGGCTCCTGGCAGAGGTTGCCGCCGACCGTACCCATCTCGCGCAGCTGCGGAGAAGCCACCGCTCCCGTGGCGCCGGCGAGCATCGGCAGCCGCTCGTTGACCAGCTCGCTCGACGCCAGGTCCGCCAGGCGGGTGAGGGCGCCGATCACGACCTCGCGGCCCTCGAGCGTCACACGGTCGAGCCCGGGGACGCTCTTGAGGTCGACGAGGAGGACCGGCGGACCGGCGGCGTGGATGGAGTCCTTCAGGGCGCCGAACAGGTCTGTGCCGCCTGCCAGCAAGCGCGCGCCGGGCTCGCTCCGAAGGAGTTGCCCGGCCTCCTGCAGCGAGGCGGCCGCATGGTAGCGGATCTGAGTCATTGCGCTCGACCTTCGGACGGCTCGCCGGGGCGCACCGCGTCGCCCGATCGGCCCGCCCTGACGACGGCATCGACGATCCCCTCGTAGCAACCGCAGCGACAGATGTTGCCGGCGAGCGCCGCGACGACCTGCTCGCGCGTGGGGCGCGCGACCCGCAGGAGCAGGGCCTTAGCCGCCATGATCATGCCGGGCGTACAGAAGCCACACTGGATGGCGGTGCCGTGGCCCGGCCGCGACTGCGTCGCGAAGGCGACGATCAGCGGGTCGTCGTCGGCAAGCCCCTCGACCGTCAGGATGTCCGCACCATCGGCCTGGGCCGCAAGCACCAGGCAGGAAAGCACCGGCCGCTTGTCCATAATGACGGTGCACGCTCCGCACGCCCCCTGATCGCAGGCGACCTTGACGCCGGTGAGCCCAAGGGAGTCGCGAAGCACTTCGGCGAGCGAAGCGCCGGACCAGAAGTCGCGGCCGGCGACGAGCTCGTGGCGTTGTCCGTTGACACGCAGCGCGATCGTCGGGAAGGCCGGACGCTCCGCGCCCGGCGCTTCGAGGGAGCGCTCGGTCGCCGCGCTCTGCGCGCTATGCGAGCACACCGGCGACCTCCTCGATGGACTCGATCGACGTGACCCCCGGTGCGGTCTCCGCCAAGGCAGCCAGTATCTTCGCGGGAGTCACGGGTATGTCCGTGAGAGAAGTCCCGAGAGCATGATTGACGGCGTTGACGACTGCCGCCGTCGTGGGGACCGTGGCGATCTCCCCGACGCTCTTTGCGCCAAAAGGTCCTGCATCTGCCTCGTGCTCGATCAGCAGGACGCGGATGTCCGGCATATCGAGAGTCGTCGCCAGACGGTAGTCCTCGAAGCCGCTCTGGCACGGTCGTCCTGAGCGGTCGAGAATGACCTCCTCGCAAAGAGCGTAGCCGATCCCCATCTGCACGCCGCCGTAGAACTGACCCTCGACCACGCCTCTGTTGATAGCCTGTCCTACGTCTCCGACGGCAAGAAAGTCGGTGACGCTGCACGAACCAGTCTCGCAATCGACTTCGACCTCGGCGAACTGCACCGAGTAGGCGCCCGGATTGGTCGGCGCCGAATGGGTGTAGGTGGCGACGAGGTCCCGCCCGGCCTTCGTCTTGATCGTCGTGGCCACGTCGGCGTAGGTCAGACCTCTGGACGCGTCTCCAGCCGGGTAGATGCGCCCCTGATCTACGACGAGACTGGCCACGGGCACCCCGAGCACGTCACCGGCCGTCTGCAGCATCTGGTCTTTCAGTATCTGAGCGACCGCACGGGCGCACGCGCCGCAGACATAGGTAACCCTGCTGCCGTAGGTGCCGAAGTCGTAAGGAGTGAGGTCGGTGTCGGCTTCGCGTACGACCACGCGATCGGGGGCCACTTGCAGCACTTCCGCCACGATCAGTCTCATGGCCACCAGGACACCACTGCCGACTTCGTGCAAGCTGGCGTTGAGGGAAAGGCTGCCATCCTCATTCATCTTGAGGGTCATCGTGCTGTGATCGATGAAGTCGCCGGACGTCTGACTGTTCTTGTGGGCGCCACAGGCGACGCCTACACCGCGACGTACCGGCCCGTCTGCCACGGGTCGTGCGCGTCGGACGTTCCAGCGAAAGGCTTCCGCGCCCCGCTCGAGGCACTCACGAACACGTGCGTCACCCAGAGACAGCTTCGACGCTTCGTCGAAGTCGTAGGGGTGCACCAGGTTCATCAAGCGCACGTCGACGGGGTCCATCGCCAACCTTCTGGCGACCAGATCGAGATGGATCTCGACCGCGGTGATGATCTCGGGAGCGCCCCAACCCCGCGCGCCTCCCGTGACGGGCGTGTTGGTGTATGCCACCTGACCGTGGTGCCGGTAGTGCGGTATCCGGTACAGCCGCATCACTTTGTGCGCCATCGCTTCGGCGTAGTCGATCGAGCACGTCGCATACGCACCAGCGTCGAGGACCGTATCGACCGTCATCTCGCGCAGCTTCCCCTGAGGAGAGACCGCGGTGTGAACGGTCGACATCGTCGGCGGCCGGGTCGTCGTGGCCCTTATGCACTCCCTCCTGTCGAGTGCGAGCCTGACGGGCTTACCGATCTGCATGGCCATGTAGGCGGTGACAGGCTCGAGTATGAACTCCTGCTTTGCTCCGAACGAGCCGCCGGTGGGGACCTTGATCACTCTGACCCGGTTGTAGCTGAGCCCCAGAAGGTCGGCGATCACAGTCCTGGCGCCGAACACTCCTTGAGACGGGCTCCAGACGGTGAGGTTCTCTGACCCGTCGTACGTGGCGAGACACACATGTGGCTCCATGGCGGCCTGATGGATCCTCTGCGTCTTCGTACAGGTCGTGGTGCCGAGCGCCTCCGGGTCGGCGGCCTGCGGCTCTCCATGATCGAATCGGTACTCATGCAGCAGATTGCCTTCGGGGTGCAGCCGCACATCGGTCCGTTTCAGAGACTCGTCGGGCGTCAGCAGAGCAGGCAGCTCTTCGTAGGTGACGTTGATGAGACGCACGGCTGCGTTGGCCACGGCCTGCGAAGTCGCGACTACGGCGGCGACGCGATCGCCGGCGAAACGCACGTGTCTCGCGAACAGCGTCTCATCTTCGGGACACGACTCCTGGCCGGGCATGAGTCGATAGCGACTGTAGGAAGTATCGGGGGTGTTGAACCATGAGAACACTCTCACCACGCCGGGGAGAGCTTCAGCCTGTGAAGCGTCTATGTCGGCGACGATGCCGTGAGGTATCTCGCTGAGCAACAACTTGGCGTACAGCATGCCCGGCATCTTGATATCGGTGCCGTAGACCAGCGCTCCCCTGGCTTTGACTGCTGCATCGGAGCCAGGAAGATATGTGCCCACATAGGAAGAATCCCCGCTCAAGGCAGCGGAGGACCCGGCTGGCGGCCTTCGACTCATCTTGATCCCTTCCGAAACACTTGGGCTGCTGCTCCCGCTGGGCCTATCGACCCCCAGCGCCATCGATTCTATCTCGGAATCGGATACCCGGCAGCCGCCTCGTAAGTCAGCTCAACTCGTGCTTGAGCTCGCCCAGATGTCGACGCCTGCCTCGACGGCGTGCCGGTCGATCTCGGCAAGCTCCTCGGGGGTGAACTCAGGCCGCTCGAGGGCGGCGAGGTTCGCTTCGAGCTGCTCGATCCGGCTGACCCCGACGAGAGTCGAGGTGACGCGCGCGTCGCGCAACGTCCAGGCGAGTGCCATTTGCGCGAGCGTCTGGCCGCGCCGCTGAGCCACCTCGCCCAGCGCGCGCACACGTCCCAGGTTCGTCTCGGTCAGGAGGCTCGTGCTGAACTCCTGGCCCGAGATCGCGCGCGAGTCCTGCGGGATGGCGCCGAGGTAGCGGTCGGTCAGAAGGCCTTGAGCGAGCGGTGAGAACGCGATGCAGCCGACGCTGAGCGACTTGAGCGTATCGAGCAGATCGGGCTCGATCCAGCGGTTGAACAGCGAGTATGAGGGCTGATGGATGAGCAGCGGCGTCCCCAGCGAGCGCAAGATCTCCGCCGCTTCGCGCGTCCGCTCGGCCGAGTACGAGGAGATGCCGACGTAGAGCGCCTTGCCCTGGCGCACAGCCGTATCGAGGGCGCCCATCGTCTCTTCGAGCGGCGTCTCGGGGTCGAAGCGGTGCGAGTAGAAGATGTCGACATGGTCGAGCCCCATCCGCGCAAGCGACTGATCGAGCGAGGCGAGCAGGTACTTCCGCGAGCCCCAGTCGCCGTAAGGCCCGGGCCACATGTCGTAGCCGGCCTTCGTCGAGACGATGAGCTCGTCGCGGTAGGCCGCAAGGTCCTGGCGCAGGATCTGACCGAACGTCTGTTCCGCCGAGCCGTACGGAGGACCATAGTTGTTGGCGAGATCGAAGTGTGTGACCCCAAGGTCGAACGCCCGCGTCACGATCGCCCTGCTCGCCTCAAAGGGATGGTCGCCGCCGAAGTTCTGCCAGAGGCCAAGCGAGATCGCGGGTAGCTTCAGGCCGCTCCGTCCGCAGCGACGGTACTGCATCGAGTCGTATCGAGATTCGCTAGCCATCACATCTCCGTTTCACGAGCGGTCACCCTTCCGCGCCTGTCCGGCGGGCGATGCGACGCCGCACTTTGGCCCAGGACTCAGTCGTCAGGAACGTCTCGTCCGCGTTGCCCAGCATGCGCTCGAACTTGCTCCACGGCACGGCGAACGTCAGCACGTCGTCGGGGACCCGCGGCCGGGCGGACACGTCGAACATGCCGAGGATCGCCCGCGGTCGCTCCTTGGCCGCCTCCAGCAGAGGGTACTGGACGATGGAGGCACAGCCGGCGCCGAAGGGCGCCGCGACCGCCTCGGCCACGGGCTCATCGAACCCCGCCCAGGTGAAGAGGCCGGAGAGGACGTCGGGGATCGCAAAGAAGACGACCACCTCGGGCTCGTCGCCCTCGTCCAGCGCGTCCCAGCGTTTGAAGACGACGTACCGCTTCTCCGAGGGCACGGCGGGCACCGTCTCCATCCAGGCCGTGACAAGTTCAGGGGTCTGCTTGTAGCGCTCGCCCTCCAGCTCCCCGGCGATGCCGCACGACAGGAAGGACTCGAAGCCCTCTCGCAGGCTCGCGTCCAATCCCAGGAAGCGCCGGCCGCAGCCGACGGTCTCACGCGCGTAGTAGACAGACTGGCCGCGGCGCACAACCGCCAGGTCGCCGATGAAGCAGCGCCAGCCCTTGGCGGGCCGGCTGGGCGACGCGCCGTGCTCCTCGTTGGATCGAAAGAAGGCGACCGGAAGCTCGGCGCCGGGAAAGTAGGTGGACCAGATCTCGAGGAGTCTGCTCTTCTGTTCTGCGGTCATCCGTGCCTCCCGGCGCGCCTGCGCATCGGACGAGTATCAGAGAGTCTGTAGCCGTAGCAGTGCCGCTACGGGCGGCCTGCTCGATCCAGCCGAAGTCTATCGCCGTTCGCGCGCATCTGGAGCTTGAGTTTCCGCATACGACCCGAAGCTTGTCGCGGTCCAGGAAGACGTCGTGCATTCGTGAGGCGCTCGACCGCGGATGGTAAGCTGAGGACATGGTCGCCCCCCGGGGGCCTCCTGGCGTGTCTGGTCGGCCACGAAGCAAAGGAGACCGAGATGACCGACCGCCGACAAAGAGGGCTTCGCCAGCCCTTGCTGGGAGTCGGGGGCTTCATCGTGACGATCGGCTCGTCCCTGGCCTTCTGCGCCCTGTTCACCCCGGCCACCCTGGGCTCGTGGGTCGCCCTCGTCTTCATCGGCGCGGTGCCCGCCATGGTCGTACTGGACCTCGGCCTTCGTCTGGAGTTCCCCGGATTTCTCAAGAGAGCCTCGCAGCCTGCGAAGGGCCTGGCCTTCGTAGCGCTTTCGGCGCTCGTCAGCGCCGTCGTCTCACCGCTGGTGCTCTACGGCGTCGCCGGCGGAGTGACGCCACCGAACCCCTTCGCCATTCTGTTCCTGGTCCAGACCGTCCCGGTCACACTAGTCCTGGTCCTGGCTTTCAGGAGCTGGCCCGTCACCCTGCTGTCGCGGCGCCCGGGCGTGGTCGGAGTCGGGACTCTCGTGCTTGCCTACGCGCTCACCTGGGTGATCTTCCGCATCTTCTTCGATTTCGGCTTCCTCAGGGGCTCGCCCGCGTACCTGCCGCGGCTCGACCCCCAGGGCCTCTTTGCGGCGTGGCAGTCTGCCGCCTTCATCGTCACCGCGGCAGGCGTGCTGCTCTGCTTTGCGCTCTTCGACTTCTGGCCGCTGAGCCACCTCGGCGCCAAGAGGCCGGCGATCGCACGAGAGCCTCTCTTTGGCCTGCTGTGCGGCGGCATCGTGCTTGCCGTGACGCTGCTCGTGTGGGGTATCCCGGTCGGGCTGGCCGGCATGGACCCTGTCGTCTATCTGGTCCGTGTGCCGGTGGCTGTGATCTTCGGGGTCTTCATCGTCCTCACGATCTTTCAGGGCGTGGGCTTCGGAGCCTTGGCGCAGCCCCTGAAGGGCGTCGCCATGACGGCCGCTGTGATCGTCTTTGCGGTGGCGATCCAGGTGCTGTATGAAGCGGCCGCCAAGGTCATCACCCCCGGCATGAGGGCCGGTCCTCCCGGTTACCAGCTCGAGCTCTGGCTCGCCACCGCGATGCTCGGCGTGACCTTCCCGGTCATCGTCGTGTACTGCGACGCGTTCGGATTCTGGCCGCTGCAACGCCGCCGGTCGACCTCGGACCGCGCAGCCCCCACCGATGGGCTCTACGAAGGGGATCGCGGAACGAAAGAAACTCCCTGAGCAGACGGTCCAGCCGTCGCCGCTGCCAGTCGCGTCACTGATCGAAAGGCGCGGCCGGCGCACATACAGTTGACACCCTCCTCTATCGATACGTACTGTCGAGGGGCGACGACTGTCACAGCTACCCGGTGAGCGGAGACTGCGGCTTCTCCACGAACGCGGAGGGAACATGTCGGGCAACGCCCAGACCATGCCTCCCGCCGGCGCGGACTCCAGCGCCAGCGCGGTGACGTTGCCGCTGAAGCTCATCCTCGTGGCCCTGTGCATGGCCCAGTTCATCAACGCCTACGACACGACGGCGATGAACGTGGCCGTCACGTCCGTGGTCAAGAGCCTCGGCACCACCGTCTCGGGTGTGCAGTCCGCGCTGGTGCTCTACTCGCTCGTCATGGCCTCGTTCATGCTCATCGGCGGCAAGCTCGGCGACGTGTGGGGCCGGCGCGTGACGTTCACGATAGGCATCTCGATGTACGGCGTCGGCGCGCTGATCACGGCGCTCAGCCAGGGCCTGCCGATGATGATCTTCGGCTGGTCTGGGGTTGACCCCCTCTGACAGACATCCAAGATAGGGCGATAGTGCCCAGAAAGGATGTCGAAGCATGGAGCAGCGAAGAAGAGAGCGACGGTCGTTCACCGACCAGCACAAGGCCGAGG
>Ga0181517_10004212_pt1 | contig 13236 bp, 12 predicted proteins | sample PEATcosm2014_Bin_31_FD_119748 | JGI IMG/M metagenome (GOLD analysis project Ga0181517, IMG submission 119748) | Peatland microbial communities from MTU Mesocosm Facility, Houghton, MI, USA - PEATcosm2014_Bin01_30_metaG | ecosystem: Environmental > Terrestrial > Soil > Wetlands > Peat | place... | reverse complement strand
CTATTCCGGCCCGATCGACGGCAAGAGCGGACCCGCGCTCGGGCCGGCGCTGCGCCAATGGCGCCTGCTCGGCGCGCCGGAGAAGTCGTAAATCTCCTTCTCCGCGCGTCGCGGGGCGAGGGGGGTCACGGCGCCGGGGTCAGGGCGAAGATGCAGGTCTCCATCAGCGGGTCGGGGCGCGGCTTCGCCTCTGCCGTCGCCACGACGTCCTTCTTGGCCGACAGCATGCTCGGCGGGACGAGCTGGATGTTGGCGCCGATGCCGCGTCCGGGGCCGATGAGCTTGTCGCGCAGCGCGAATTCCTTGCCGAGGTCGCGCCGCGCGCCCTCGCTCGCCGCCAGCGCCGCCTTCACCCGTTCGAGGAACGGCGCCGTCTGGCGCGCCATGGCGAGGATGATCGTGTCGCCGGCGGGATCGATGGGCACGGGAATGTCGGCGTCGGCGACCGTGGCGAGATCGCGGATCGCGCCCGGCTTGGTCTCGTCGAAGGCATAGAGCTTCGATTGCAGCAGGCCGGAATGGCCGACGCGGAACGTCGCGGCGGCGCCGACCGGCAGGCGGTCGTTGGGCGCGAGCGACACGGCGAGCGGGCCGTCGCCGACGGTTGGGAAGCCGGGATCGGACACCGCCACCTGCCACGAGCAGGCGAGGCCCTTCGCCGCGCCGCTGTCGCCCGCCGCGATCATCCAAGCGAGCGGGCTTGCCGAGGCGGCGAGCTTCGGCGCGACGTCGGCGAGCGCGCGCGCGTCGATGCGGCCGATGAGCGGCCGGTCGATCGGCGCGAGGCGATTGGCGATCGAAGCGACCGCGGCTTCGGCGTCGGCCCGCGTCTTGGCCGCGACGATCCAGCGCACGCGGCTGGCGTCGGCGAAGGTGCGCAGACGATCGGCGAACGCGGCGATGTCGGAATCGCTGGCGAGCGCCAGCGGCGCAGCGCGCGCGGCGGGGACACACGCCGTGACGGCGCACAGGGCGGCGAGCAGGGCGCCAACGGCGCGGCGGCGCCGACGGCGCCGCGGCGCTTCAGGCCGGACAGGCGTGCGCATCGTTGGTCACCTTGAACTGGTAGCCGATCTCGGCGCCGACGCGGTCGGCGAGGAAGCTGGCCGTCGTCGTCAACACCGCGGCGCCGGCGAGGCCCTTGAGCGTCTTGCGCAGATCGTCCTGCAACGCGGTGATCTGCACCGAAGGGTCGCGCGTGGCGACGACGAACAGCCGCACTTCGTCCTCGGTCGGCTCGATCGGGATCGCCGCGGTGAGGTCGATCTGGCCGCCGCCGTGTGGGCTCGGATCGAGCGCGCGGAAATGCTCGGCGTCGAGGATGACGGGATCGGCGGCGCGCGACACCGAAGCGATGAACAGGCGCGGCGGCCGGAGCGCGCTGGCGTAAGGCAGGCCGTCGCGCGCGCTGACGCGCAGCACCAGCGTTTCGCCGCCGATCACCATCGGCTGGCGTTGGTCGTCGAAGCAGGGGCCGAGCAATTGCAGCTTGTCGGCGCTGGCGTCGTAGCGCGCGCGCTGCGGCGCGGAATCGTCGGCGAGGCCGCGCGTCGCCGGGCCGACCGGCTCGAAGGCGAGCGTGATCGGCGCATGCAGCCACGACAGCCAGGCGCCGATGACGACCGCGATCGCGACGACGGCCGCGAACGCCGCGAGGGCGCGCGCCGGCGTGACGATCTCGCGCATGGCGAAGGGGCCGAGCGCCGGCTCGACCGCGTCGAGCGTGTCGGCGAAGACGATTTCGATCTCGGCCCCGGCCGCGCGCGCTTCCTTGCGCAGCCGCTCGAGCGGCGCCGCCTCGGCGGTCTCGAGCGGGCGGCCGTCGATTGCGGTCGCCGGCAGCGCCACCACCATCCTGCGGCCTTCGAGCGCCTGGCGGTGCTGAACGATGTAGTCGCCGATCAGCGACAGCTTGCCGCGCAGGCCGCCGACCGGGCCGACCGCGACGGCTGGCGCGCCGGGCGCGTTGGGCAGCACGATCTCGCCGGTGGCGAAGACGACGCCGGCGTCGGCGTCGCGACCGAACGCCTGGCAGATCGCCGCCAGCGTCAGGCCGAGCCCGGCCGAACGCGCGTTCTCGTCCGACAGCCGGCCGACCTGCAGTTCGGAAATGCGCAGGTTCCAGCGATTGAGGCGCCCGTTGCTGCGGCTGAGCCACAGCCTGGCGCGCCGCGCAGCGACAAAACGAGTCGCCGCCTCGCGCACGGTCTGGCCGATGCCGTAGAGGCCGAAATCGAACAGCTCGGAAATCTGCGGCACCAGCTTCGCCGGATGCGGCTCCGGGGCGAAATCGCCGGCGATCGCTTCGAACAATTGCGCCCCTTCGCCGTTCGCGCCGACCAGGGGCACGAAGACGCGAGCGGTCACGGCTGGAGGTCCAGCAGTTCGATTTCGAGTCGCGAGAAATCGGCGCGCGTCAGCGCGTCGGCGTCGAGCACGACATGCAGGCGGCCGTCGCGGTCGAACACGCCGTCGATCTGCAGCGCGTCGCCGAGGCGCACCTTGACCCCACGCCGGGCGTAGGCGTTCAAGCCCACGACGCCCTGCGCCTGCAGCGTCAGCACCTTGGCCTCGTCGCCTTCGTGCTCCAGTCGCGCCAGCACGAGCCCGTCGCCGCTCAGGATTCCGGCGGCGGGGAAGCGCCATTCCTCGGTTCCCTTCGCCGCCAGGGCGGCGAAGGTCGAAACCGGCCGCATGCGTTCGCCGGCGCGGTCGAGATCGTTGAGGGCGATCGCCGTCTGGGTCGCGACGCGGAGCGTCCGCAGAAACCGCGCCGCGTCGCGGGGATCAAACGTCGAATTCATGGTCTTCTCCTCGGCCCGACCTTCGGTTCCCCGACGGCGAGGCGCTGCGCCGGGTTTACGGTCTGGCCGCCGCCGCGACGACGAAGCGCGCGGTCCGCGCCGACAAATCCTCAACGTAAGCCGCGAGATCGCCCTGGAAATCGGCTTTGACCCGGCGGCGCAGGAACAGGCTCTCGCCGAGCGCCTCGTTCAGCGTCCGCCCCGCCATGATCGCCGCCAGCAGGTCGCGTTCGGGCGGGGCGATCGCTCCGGCCTCGACCGCCGCATTGAGATAGGGCGCGGCCTCCTGCTGGGTCATCAGCGGACCGTCCGCCTCGTCGGCGATCTCGGCCGCCTGCGTCGCCTCGACCGACTCGAACGACAGCAGGTAGGTCTGGTCCTGGCCGGCGACGCGCGAGACGATCGCCGCGCCGAGCGGCGTGGCGACGAAATCCTTGCCTGTCTTCGCGCCCGGCACCGGCGCGGCGGCGAAGGCGGCCTCGATCTCCGCCTCGCTCGGGCGGCGGCCGAGCTTGTCGCCCATCGTCGCTTTCAGCGCTTTGAGGAAGCTGTTGGCGGCCTTGAGCGTGTTGACGCCGGCGGCGTCGTCGCCGACCAGCCATTCCTTCGGGCAAAGGCCGAGCCGCAGCGTCTCGGCGTAGGGCCGGTTGGCGGCGTCGAGGCATTTGAGGATGCGGTTCGACAGTTCGAACAGTTCGCTGGTCTCGCGGAAGCGGCGCCGGCGCGTCGGACCGCCGACCAAAGCCTTCCAGGTCGAGAGCTCTTCGTCGCGTGGCGGCGGGGCGATCGGACCGGCGGCGCGGGTCGCGATCAGCGCGGCGAGATTGTCGGCCGAGGTCGGCTGGTCGCGCCGCGCCGCGATCGGCCGGTCGAGCACGCGATCGAAATAGAACTCGGCCGCCTCCTCGACGCCATCGGGCGGCGGATAGGCCCAGACGCCGACCAGGCCGTCGGAATAACGCTTGTTGACGGTCAGCAGCCGACGCACGCGCTCGTAGAGATGGAACGGCTTGACGACGACGATCTCCTCGGCGTCGCCGAGCGCATCGTTGCCGTTGGCGAGATTGGCCAGGTGTCCGGCGAAATAGGCGACGATGTCGCGCCCCGATTTTCCCGCCCGCTGAGCGCCCATGATCGCTTGTTCCGCCTGTTCGCCCGACGCCGGCGGCGTGAAGCGCTGGCCGGGGGCGGCATTATCAGCCGGATCGGCCGGTTGACAAGCCGACGGACCCAGCGCGCTGGCGTCGCCCGGCGAATGGTGATTGCATCGGCGCGCCAATGAAAAGGGGATTCGCCGCGCATGGGTAACGACGACGCGCTGACCAAGGCCGAGGCGTTGCTGACGCGCGCGCCTTTGTTCGACGGCCACAACGATCTCGCCTGGACCATCCGGGTCGACAAAACGGCTCGCGGCGACGTCGTCGCTTACGACCTGACCCGCGTCCATCCCGAGAGCGACACCGACATCCCGCGCCTGCGCGAGGGCAAGGTCGGGGCGCAGTTCTGGGCGGCGTTCCAGCCGACGTCGGCGCCGCACCCGGCGCGCACCGCGCTCGAACAGATCGACCTCATCCGCCGCTTCGAGGCGACTTACCCGGACGTGTTTCTGCCGGCGCGTTCGGCCGCCGACTTCGCCCGCGCGCAGCGCGAGGGCAAGATCGCCTCCTACATCGTCGTCGAAGGCGGCGTCGGGCTGGAGAACGCGCTGGCGCCGCTCAGGCTGTGGCACGCGGCGGGGGCGCGCATGCTGATCCCCTGCCACAACGAGACGCTCGACTGGGTCGACTCGGCGACCGACGCGCCGCGCCGCGGCGGCTTCAACGCCTTCGGCCGCGCCGTGATTGGCGAATGCAATCGGCTCGGCGTGATCGTCGACGGCGCGCATGTGTCGCACGACGGCATCCGCCGCCTGCTTGACGTTTCCGAGGCGCCGATCCTGCTGTCGCACTCGAATGCGTTCAGCTTGTGCGACCACCCGCGCAACGCGCCCGACGACGTGCTCGGACGGCTGAAGGCGAACGGCGGCGCCGTGCTCGCGACCTTCGTGCCGGGCTTCGTGTCGCAGGCTTTGCGCAACTGGCTGAAAGGTTCGCTCGACGCCCACGGCAAGGCGCCGCCGGTCGCCGACCCGAAGGCGCGCATCGCGGCGCTCGAAGCGCGCAACGGCCCGGCGCCGCGCGTGACGCTGGCAGAAGTCGCCGACCAGATCGTCTATCTGGTCGAGACCGCGGGGATCGACCATGTCGGCATCGGCTCCGACTTCTACGGCGGCGCCCAGCCGCAGGGGCTCGAGCATGTCGGCCGCTTCCCGCATCTGTTCGCCGAACTGATTCGCCGCGGCTTTTCCGAACACGACCTGGAAAAAATCGCCCACCGCAACATCCTGCGCGTCATGCGCAAGGTCGAGCAGGTCGGCGAGGCGCTGCGGGAAGCGCGCGAGCCGGCCGTGGGCCGGATCGAGGATTATCCGGGGCCGTGAGGGGGCTGCCCTCGTCCGGCCGTTCGGGCCCCCGGGATTTCGGCCGGGGGCAGGCTCTTCTCCCGCTGGCGCGAGAAGGGATTTCTCCGCGCCGCCTGCCGGAGAGGGCTGGGGTGAGGGCGGGGTCGTCAAGCCGCGCGTCAAGTTTCGTCAAGGCTTGTCAAATCTTGTCAAGCGATGTCAAGCCGCGGCACGCCTTGTCAAGAGCATAATCGTTACGAATCAACGGCTTGCGGCGCGTCAAGGGCGGCTTCGGCGATTGGCCAGTCGGCTTCGCCCGGCGCCATCGCCAGAATGCGGATGCGGCGGAATTCGCGCTCCCGCGTCGCGCGGGCAGGCTGGCGGCGGCAGGGCAGGGGCGTTTCGGTCACGGGTGGGATCCTTCGGCGCGCGGCGCCGATGCGCGGGCGGGATGTGGATTTGACAAAGGAATAGGATAGCATGAATTCTGAAAATCGGAATAAAATTGCAGCCCTGAGGAAGGGGCGGCGGGTCGGTTTCAACCATCCCCTTTTGCGCCCAAAGCGGTCACGGATCGAAAAACTCACCCCGGAAGCTGACATTCGCCAGCAAATCTCTGGCGGTACTCGCTCGGACTGAGTTTGACGCGGCGGCGAAAATGATGGCGCAGAGCGTGCGCGCTCGCGATCCCGACAGCTTCGGCGACCTCTTCCATAGGCCGGGCGCTCGAAGCGAGGATGAGCTTGGCGGCCTCCACCCGCTCGTCGATCAGCCAGTCGCCCGGGGACGAGCCCGTCGCCTCGAAGAAACGACGCTCGAAGGTGCGCTTGCTCATCCGCGCCTCGCGCGCCATTTCGTCGATCGTCCAGGGCTTATGCAGCGCCAGCCTGATCCGGTCGAGCGCGGGGGCGACCTCCGCGTCAGGCCGGACGCGGACCGGACGTTCGAGAAACTGCGCTTGGCCGCCGCTGCGATGGGCGGGCATGACGATGCGCCTTGCCACCGAATTGGCTGCGGCCGGGCCGAAATCCTGTCGGACGATTTCGATCATCAAGTCGATGCCGGCGGCGCTGCCCGCCGAGGTGAAGATTCCGTCGCTTTCTCGATAGAGCGAAGTCTCGTCCACTTCGATCTGCGGAAATTTTCGCCGCAGGGCGTCGGCGTAACGCCAGTGCGTCGTCGCCACGGCGCCGTCGAGCAGGCCGGTCGCGGCGAGCACGAAGGCGCCGGAGCAGATCGACGCTAGCCGAGCGCCGCGCGCATGGGCGGATCGCAATTGCTCGAGAAGACCAACAGGCACAGGGACGTCGGCGCCTTTCCAGCCCGGCGCCACGATCAGGTCTGCTCGGTCGATCAGGTCGGTCCCGCCATCCGGCAGGATGCTGAAACCGCCGTGCGCGCGCAGCGGGCCTGGCTCGATCGCGCAACTGGCGAAGCGATACCAGCCGGGCCCCATTTCGGGCCGGGCAAGGCCGAAGACTTCGGCGACAATGCCGAATTCAAACGTGCACAGGCCATCGTACAGCAGGGCGACAACCAGTGGGCCTGGCGACTGTGGGGGTTTCGACTTTGGCATGATCTATACGCATATTGTCATTTGCGCCAATTGCAAGCGGCCGGCTCGCGCAGCATACCGGGGCGAAAAGGAGAAACCCGATGACGTCAGCTGTCACCACGCCTCTCCCCGCTCCCAGCGCTTTGGCGAAGGAGCATTTCGCCGCTGCGTTCGCCTTCGAGACGGATTGCTGGGATGTGCGCGACGCCCTTTCGAAGGGCGCCGATTTCGTGCTGCTCGACGTCCGCAGCCCCGCTTTGTACGCCAAGGGACACGTTCCCGGCGCGATCAACCTGCCGCAAGGCAAGATCATTGCATCGAAGGTGGCGCAATGGCCGGAAGACACCGTCTTCGTGACCTATTGCGCCGGCCCGCATTGCAACGGCGCGGCGCGCGGGGCGCTGCGTCTCGCCGAGCTCGGACGTCCGGTCAAGATCATGGCCGGCGGCGTCACGGGGTGGCTCGACGAAGGATTCGCGCTTCAGGTCGGCGCCAGCTGATGGACGCGCGTCGCCACGCGCTGGCGCTGGCGGCGTCCAGGTCGGCGTAGCGGCGCGCGTCCACCTCACTCGGTTCCGATTCGAGCGCCTTTCTCTGCGACGGAGCGTTTCATCAGCGGCGCAACGAAAACAAGTGCGACCATGACGACAGCCAGCGCCCAAAACACGTCGAGGTAGGCGAGCGCCGACGCCTGCTGCTGGCGCAGGTTTGCGAGCGCCTGCAAGGCCAGCTGCCGCGCGGCGACGGGATCGCCGGTTTGCTGCAGGAATGGTCCGGAAGCCTGATCCAGGAAGGAACGCGCCGCCGCGTTGAAGGGATCGAGCCATTCGCCAAGACGGAGGCTGTGGAACTGGTCGCGGCGCTCCTGCATCGTCTGCGCCAGCGAGGTCCCGACGCTGCCGCCCTCGTTGCGCAGCAGGCTCAACAGGCCGACCGCCGCCCCGCGTAACGCGACCGGCGTATAAAGGTAAGCCGCCACGTTCGCCGGGGCGAAGCACATCGCCAGCCCGAGGACCAGCGCCACCCGCGGCCAGACGGCCTGGCCCGGACTGATGTCCAGGTTTATCCGCGACATCCAGTAACTCCCCGCGGCCATTGTCAACAGACCTGCGGCGATCAGCCACCGCGCGTCGATTCCGCGACCGAGCGTGCGCCCCACGATCAGCATGGCGACGACGGCGGAGAAGCCGGCCGGCGACATGACCAGTCCGGCGCTCAGCGCATCGTAGCCGAACAGCGACTGCAGCAAGGCGGGCAACGCGGTGCTGGAGGCGTACAGCACCGCGTAAGCGCAAAAGATGATGATGCAGCAGGCGATGAAATTCCGCTCTCGCAACGGCCGGAAATTGACCACCGGACTCGGATGGCGCAGTTCCCAGACAATCAGTCCGGCCAAGCCTGCGGCGAACAGGATCGCCAGGGTCTGCACACGCCAGAACGGGTCGCTCAGCCAGTCCCATTCCTGGCCCTTGCTGAGCGCCACCTCCCAGCAGACGATGACGACGACCAGCAGCGACAGGCCGACGCCGTCGAAGCTGAACGGGCGCCGGCGCAACGCCGCGCGCTGGGCCGTGAGGTAATCGGGATCCCGGAGCGTGACGGCGCAGGCGCCCAGGGCCAGCAGGCCGGTGGGGACGTTGATCCAGAACACCCACCGCCAGGAGTAGCTGTCGGTTATCCAGCCGCCGAGCGTCGGACCGACGATGGGCGCGATCAGCGCGGCCAGGCCGAACAGCGTCATGGCCATGCCTTGCCGCTCGACCGGGAAGGCGTCCAGCAGCACGCCCTGGCTCGACGGCTGAAGACCGCCGCCGGCAAGACCCTGGAGCACGCGGAACAGGATCAGTTGACCGAGACTTGTCGCCATGCCGCACAGCCCGGAGGCAAGCGTGAAGACGGCGATCGAAAGCAGGAAGTAGTTGCGGCGCCCTAGGCGCGCGATCAGCCAGCCGGTGATGGGCAGGATGATCGCGTTGGCGGCAAGGTAGCTGGTGATGACCCATTCGCCGTCATCGACCGTGGCCGAGAGGCCGCCGGCGATGTAGCGCAGCGCCACGACCGCGATCGTGGTGTCGAGCACCTCCATGAAGGTCGGCACGACGACGACGGCGGCGACGATCCAGGGGTTGATCGCCGCGCCGGATCGGGAACGCGCAGGCGACGACGACACGACGGCGCCGGTCATTGCGGCGCGTGGGCTTGGAGAAACTTCCCGGCGTCGGCTCCGGTCGGCGGACTATGGATATAGACGTAGGGAACGACCGACGTGCCGATGAACAGCGGCGTCCGATCGGCGTCGTAATCGACCAGATCGATCCGGACCGGCAATCGCTGCACCACCTTGACGAAATTGCCGGTGGCGTTCTCGGGCGGCAGCAAGGCCAGGGTCGATCCGGTTCCCATGGTGAAGCCGGCGACCCGGCCCTTGAAGGTTTGCCTGCCGCCGTACATGTCGATGCGCAGATCGACCGGCTGGCCGATGCGCAGGTCGCGCAACTCCGTTTCCTTGAAGTTGGCGTCAACCCAGATTTCGTTGAGCGAGCGAATCGCCATCAGATTCTGGCCGACCTGAACATAGTTGCCCGGATTGACGTTGCGCCGCGTGACGACGCCGTCGATCTCCGCGACGATGTCGCAGTAACTCAAGTTCAGTTCGGCTTGCGCAAGATCGCGCTTCGCGGCTTCGAGTTTCGCCTCGGCCTGTTTGACGGCCGGAGCGTTGGCCGCGTACTTGGCGAACGTGGCGTCGACGTCGCCCAGTTTATAAAACTGGTCGAGCATCGCTTTCGGACCCTGGTCGAACGCGTGCGCGACGCCGAGTTGCGCGGCGCTCTGAATGAGCGCCGCCTGAGCCTGGAGGACGGACGAAAAGGTCTCGTCGAGATCGGCCGGCGCCTGGCCGAGATCGCCGCCGCCATCAGGCTGCGCCGGCAATCCGAGGGAGACGCGGACCTGGTAGACCTCGGCGAGCGCTTGGGTGAGCTCCGCGCCGGCCGTCGTCAGCGCCGCCTGCCGCTGGTCATACGCTTCACGCGGCACATTGGCGCTGGCGAGGAGTTCCTTCGCCCGATCGAATTCAAGCTGCGCCAGCGTCAATGCAGCCTTGCTCTTGTCGACGGCGGCCACGCGTGCGTGCAGCAGCGCGACTTGGTTGTCGACGTTCTGCACGGCGTGTTGCAGGTCCCAGCGCCGGCCCATCGCCTCCGCCTCGATCGCGCGCGCCGCAGCGATGGCGAGTTGGAGGTCGGCCTGCGCGACGTCGACCGCCGCCTGTTTTTCGGAGACGGCGACTCGGTACGGCTCCGTGTCCAGCTCGGCGAGGCGATCGCCCTTGCGCACGCGGTTGTCGTCGTCCACCAGAACGCGGGAAATCTGTCCCGCCACGCGGGGGGCGACAAACGTGACGTGCCCATTGACGAAGGCGTCGTCGGTGGAGACGGTGTCGAGCATCGCCTCGACCCACGGGACGCCCAACACGATGAGAACCGCCAGGACGACAACGCCGAGGGCGGCGGCCAGAAGCTTACGGTTCCGCGTAGGCTTTCTGGCCTCCTGCGGCGCGGGGCCGGACTCCGACGGCGTCTGCGCGAAATTCGCGTCATGGGCGGCCGCAGCGTCTCCATTCGCTGTCGGCTGCGCACCGATCGAACCTGGCTTGTCGCTTTGCTCGGCCATGTCGGGCGCCTCGTTGCAAGGGGACGAAACGGACGGCGTCGAAAGGCTATGGCTCGTCCTGACCGCAAAAATAATTCGACCGCCCATGGGAGGCGACGCATGGCGGCGGGCGTCCTTGAAGGACCGCTTCATCCATGGCGCGCCCGATGGCCCAAGCCGTCAGTCACAAGAAAGTCTCTGATAGTCGGCGCAGCGGTCAAGAACAAAATGCGTGACTTTGTACTGACTTGATTCGATTAATTCCGGTCTATGCGTCGAAGCGCTGAGAGCAGTCATCCACCGGCGCTTCCGGCGCACCCGGCTTTACTGACGGAGCCAGTTGAACCGAACTCAACGTGCGATGGCGCGGCGCCGCCAAGCCTCAATGACCAGGAACGGGAGCTGCCGGATGGATGAAAATGAGATTCGAGAGGCGCTCGATCGCCACTGGGCCGCCTCGGACGCAAATGACTTCGATGTCGAGCACGACATATACCGGGACGACGCGCTGCTCGAGTACCCGCAATCGGGCGAGCGCATCAGGGGCCGGCGCAGCATCCAGGCCTCCCGCGTCGCGCAGCCGAACGCGAAACGCTTCAGGGTGCGCCGCATCGTCGGCGCGGGCGACCTCTGGGTCACGGAATTCATCCTCGCCTACGACGGCCGGCCGTCCTATTCGGTGAGCGTCATGGAGTTTCTCGATGGCAAGGTGGCCCGCGAGACCCAATACTTCGCCGACCCGTTCGAGCCCGGACCTTCGCGCGCGCCTTGGGTCGAGCGAATGGGATGAAAATCGGCGCGACAATGGCGCTCCCACGCGTGCTGGACCGGGCGGAGACGCCCGTCGACACCGCTGAGTTCGCTCGTTTTCTCATTGGCAAAACGCTCGTGCGGACCCTCGCCGAAGGCGTCGCTGGCGGCCGCATCGTCGAGACCGAGGCCTATGGCGTCGGCGATCCCGCGGGTCACGCCTATCGCGGCATGACCGCACGCAATCGGGCGCTGTTCCTCGAGCGTGGGCGCGCCTACGTCTATCTCGCCTATGGCGTTTCGTTCATGCTGAACGTGTCCAGCGAGACGTCCGGCGTGGGCGCGGGCGTGTTGATCAGGGCGATCGAGCCGACCGACGGCGTCGCGATCATGCAGCGAAATCGCGGCGTCGAGCGGGTCCGAGACTTGGCGCGGGGTCCGGGACGGCTGTGCGCAGCGTTGAGGATTGATCGCCGGCTGGACGGGATCGACCTCTGTCAGGCCGGCCCGCTGTGGCTCGGATCCGACGATCGAGCGTCAGGCGAAATCGGCCAGAGCAAACGGATCGGCATCACGCGCGCAGCCGACAGCCCACTGCGCTTCTACGCTCGAGGCAATCGGTTCGTCAGCGGTCCGCAGGCGCTGAATCGATGAGAGACGCAACTTTACCGGCGTCGGGCCGCCCAGCCTTCCCCTTCCGCCCCGCCCGTGGCAATACGCGGTCCCCCGTGTGATGGGAGCCTCGCCGCCATGACAGAAGCAGCGCAGCGCGGCGCGCCGACGCCGCCGGTCGCCGCCAAGAAGCCGGAGCGACGCCAGGCCCACGGCGTCGCCTGGGTCGACGATTACGCCTGGATCCGCGCCGACAATTGGCGCGAAGTGTTGCGCGACCCCGCGGCGCTGCCCGCCGACGTGCGCGCCCTGCTCGAAGCGGAGAACGCCTACGCCGACGCCGCGCTGGCGCCGACCCGCACGCTGCAGCGCCAGCTCGTGCGCGAGATGCGCGCGCGGCTGAAGGAGGACGACAGCGACGTGCCGCAGAGCGACGGGCCTTACGCCTATTATTCGCGCTTCCGGCACGGCGGCCAGCACCGCATCTTCTGCCGCAAGCCGCGCGGCGGCGGCAAGGAGACGATCCTGATCGACGGCGACGCGCGCGCCGAGGGCAAGGGGTTCTTCCATCTGTCGCTCGCGCGCTGGTCGCCCGACCATTCCAGGCTCGCCTGGGGCGCCGACGACAAGGGCTCGGAGATGTACGCGATCCGCGTGCGCGACCTTGCCGGCGAGACGGACCTGGCCGATTGCGTCGAGAACACGACCGGCGAAGCGGTGTGGACCGCCGACTCGGCGTGCTTCCTCTATGTCGAGCAGGACGAGGATCATCGCCCGTGGCGGGTGATGCTGCATCGGCTGGCGACGCCGCAGAGCGAAGACGTCGAAATCTTCGAGGAGGCCGATCCGGCCTTTTTCATCGCCATCCGCGCCACGCGGCTTGGCCGCGCGGCGATGATCTCGGTTCACGGCCACGATTCGTCGGAGACGCATGTCGTCGATCTCGGCGATCCCGCCGCCAAGCCGCGGCTGATCGCGCCGCGCCGGCCCGGCTTCCGCTACGAGGCGATGGATCACGGCGACGTTTTCTACATCCGCGCCAACAGCGGCGGCGCGGCCGATTTCCAGATCGTCGTCGCGCCGCGCGCCGCGCCCGAGGAGGCAAATTGGCGGCCGTTCGTGCCGCACAAGTCAGGGCGGCTGATCGAGCATGCCACCTTGTTCAAGGACTTCCTCGTCCTGCTGGCGCGCGAGGACAACGTCCCCCATCTCGTCGTCCACGCGCTCGCCGACGCCGGCGCGCACGAGATCGCCTTCGAGGCGCAGACCTACACGCTGGCGCTCGAGCCGGTCTACGCGTTCGATTCGCCGACCTTCCGCTTCAGCTTCGCCTCGATGGCCTGCAGCCAGGAAATCTACGATTACGATTTCGTCCACCGCCAGCGCATCCTGCGCAAGAAGCAGGAGACGCCGAAGGATTT
>Ga0181517_10004205_pt1 | contig 13259 bp, 13 predicted proteins | sample PEATcosm2014_Bin_31_FD_119748 | JGI IMG/M metagenome (GOLD analysis project Ga0181517, IMG submission 119748) | Peatland microbial communities from MTU Mesocosm Facility, Houghton, MI, USA - PEATcosm2014_Bin01_30_metaG | ecosystem: Environmental > Terrestrial > Soil > Wetlands > Peat | place... | reverse complement strand
GGCCGCGCCATCGCCAAAGAGCTCTCCGACCGTGGAGCCACGGTCATCATCAATTTCTTTACCAACATCAACCGCGCCCAGGATCTCAGAGACGAGATTCAGAGTTCCGGAGGCGAAAGCTCTCTCCTCCAGGGCGACATTTCCAATCGTCACGAAGCCCGCCGCATCGTTCAGAAACTCCTCGAGGTGTACGGCCGGCTCGACGTGCTGGTGAACAATGCCGGCATCACCCGTGACCGCTCCATCCGCAAGATGACAGACGATGACTGGCTCGACGTGATTGCCACCAACCTCAACAGCATCTTTTACTGCACCAGCGCGGCACTGCCCGCGATGATCGAGCAGAAGTATGGCCGCATCGTCAACATCGCGTCCTTCTCCGGCCAGGCCGGCAACTTCGGCCAGGCCAACTACGCGGCCAGCAAGGGGGGTATCATCGCGTTCACCAAGGTGCTCGCCCTCGAACTGGCAAAATACAACATCACCGCCAACGTGGTCGCGCCTGGGTTCACTTCAACCGATATGCTGGCCGCGGTCCCGACGGAACTTCTCGATTCAATCAGGGACCGGATCCCGCTCCGGCGCTTTGCGCAGCCGGAAGAAATCGCTAAGGCAGCCGCCTTCCTCATTTGCGACGGCGACTACATTACCGGCCAGCAAATCAATATCAACGGAGGCATCTATATGTAGGGCCTTGCGTCGCTTACCGGGAGCGCGCGCTCAGCCACCTTTCAATATGCGGCCAGGTGGTCCTGGGCGCAGCGCTTCCCGCCATGATCCCAATGTGACCCCCAGGAATCCGGTACAACTCCTTATCCTGGCTCCCCACTTTCGCCATGATGCTCTCCGACTGGCATGGCGGCGTGATGTGGTCCGCCTCCGCAATCACGGTCAGCAAATTCGCGCGAATCTTTCCCAGATCCACCCGCTCTCCGCGCACCATCAGTTCATTCTTCATCAGCCGATTCTTCCGGTACAGCTCCACAATCAGCTGTCGATAAGCCCCGCCCGCCAGCGGCACATTGTCCGTCACCCATGTGTTCATGGCCTGCCACGACTCCACTACCCGGGGATCATCCAGGTTGTCCCACAGCTTACAGTAGTTGCCGATGTAGTTCTCCACCGGCTTCAGCGCCTTTGCCCCGTAATCGATCATCTCGCCCGGCATGTTGCCGAAAGCCGCCAGGACCTTTTCGACATCGAAGTACCTCTCATCGGTCCAGCGTGCAAACGTAAGACCCTCGCGATTTGAAAAATCCAGCGGCGCCGTCAGCAGCAGCAGATTCCGCAATCCTTCGTCTGAACGCAGTGCAGCATAAATCGTCGTAAGTAGCGCGCCGATGCACCACCCCAGCAAGCTGAACTCTTCGACACCCGCCATCGCCTTCACCTTCCGTATTGCGCGCGGCAGATACTCGATCGCGTAATCGTCCAGCTTCATCTCCTTGTCTTCGAGGCCGGGCACGCCCCAGTCCAGCAGATACACGTCGTATCCCTGGCTCACCATAAACTCCACAAAGCTATGCCCGGGCCGCAGATCGAGAATCGATGGCCGGTTCATGATTGCGAAAATCAAGAGCAGAGGAATCCGATACCGCTTCTCCGCCGGCAACACTGGCGTGTACCGGTAAAGCTTCGCCTTGTTCAGCGCCCACACCAGTTGCTTAGGCGTCTGCGCGATCGCGGCTTTCGTTGTCACCACCCGCGTGAAAACCTGCAGCCGCTTTGCCAGACCAGCGACACCATCCACAGCCACAACCTGGTCCATAACTAGCTCCGTTTCCGTGCCGCACCTCTGTTGCGCACGAGTCGGCCGCGGGCCCCCGGCCTGCTCGCCGGTCCGGTCCGCTTCTTCTCTTGCTCCGCCGCCGCACCACCCGCGGCAGCTTGTTCGGCTTCCGGCGACGCGCCGTGCCCCTCGCTCCGCAACGCCTGAACAATCCGATCCAGCTTCGCATCCATATCGTCCAGCCGCATTTCCACATGCGTGAAGCGTTCCGCCAGCGCCGCCACTTCCTGCCGCGACGGCAGCGACATCTGCTGCAGCGCTTGTGTCATCGACTTGTCCATCGCCTCCCGCAGCGGCGCCGTCGACGTCAAGTAGCCTTCCAGCATCGCGCCCGTCGCCTGCGCGTAGCTCTCGCTGTTGACCGTCTCCACCATGCTCTTCGCCATCGCGTCCAGATACTTGTCCCGGATCGCGCGGAGGGGCTCAAACGGATCGCTCGTCCCCGCGTGGTTGTTCTCGCTTTCGCTCATGGATGCCGCCTCCTGCTTCGGCCACACGCCCCGGCCAGCCGCCCACCCAAACGAAGGATATACCCGTCGCTCCCGGAAGGGCGGTGACGGCTTTCCTGGGTTCGGCTCCCGCCGTCCTACCGCACTCCCGGGGCCTGCGCTGAAGGCGCACTCGCCTTGACGGCCATTCCCTAGCGGACTGCCATGTCCAGCAGTTCCTTCTGTGCATCTACAATCGCGTTCACTCCGCGCTGGATCGAATCCACCGCGGCTTCCGCTGGTCCGCCCTCGACGCCGAACTTCTCCCGCGTCGCGTCGAACACTTCTTTTGTTTGCGCTGCAGCATGATCGATTACTTTCTTTTGCGCTGCAACAGTCCGCTCCACGCCCTCCTGGGTGAACTTCACCGCCGCGTCCGTCGCCTTCGCCGCTTCCGTGGTGCGCTCTTTCAGCAAATCGGCGATCGCCCGGCTCTGATCCACCATCAGATCGATCACCGCCTTCTGCGTTTCCGCGAACCGCTCGAATCCGCTCCCCTGCAGCTCCAGCAGGAACAGTCCCGGAGCTCCCGGCAGCTTATTTACCGTCTTCTTCCACAGATCCACCAGCTCGGTATTCTGCTGCACGGCAACATCCAGCGCCTTCTTCTGCACTTCGGCGATGCGCCCCGCGGTCGAAGCAACCAGGTTGCCCATAAACTCCCCGGACTGCACCTTCTCCGGCCCCTCGGCCGTTCCCGGCTCCCGATGAACTCTCTGCGTTGTGCTCATAATTCTCCCGCCTTTCACTCTTACTGCAGACTATGCTGCACTGCAGCACGCCTCCAATATTACTCCGCCCCTCCGCCATGTCAAGCGATAAAATAAAAGCCCGACATGCCGCCCAAAAGCATCCTGATCAAGAAATATGAGAATCGCCGCCTCTACGACGTCACCAACAGCCGCTACGTGAACCTCGACGAAGTCGCCCGTTTACTCAAAGACGGATACGATGTCCGCGTTGTGGATGCCGCCTCCGGCAAGGACATCACCCGCATCGTCCTCACCCAGATCATCGTCGAGGACGCCCGCGATCCAGACTCCACCTTCCCCATCGATCTGCTTCGCGAGATGATCGTCTCCTCCGGCCGCGCCAGCCAGGAAACCGCCCTCCGCTACATGAAGTCCATGCTGAACATCTATCAGGACACCTACCGAGCTATGGCCCCTTCCGCCAATCCCTTCGAGTTCTTCCGGGCGGCCGGCGCCTCCTCGTCGCCTTCGAGCCAGCCTGCGGCGCCACCCGCCAAACCGCCCTCCGCAGAGGGCGCCGCAAACGAAGAGAGCGTCGACGAGCTCCAGCGCCGCGTAGCCGGCCTCGAGAAACTCGTCTCCTCCATGTCTCCGAAAAACATGTCCCCGAAAAAGCCCAGGCCGCGCACGTCCGCAAGAAAGCCCCCGAAAGCCTCGCGAACTTCCCGCTGATCCAACAACGGTCCAAAGCAGGAAGCGGAGGCGGCGCGCCGCATTCCCGCAGAAGAAGGCCGCGCAGCAGCGGAAGGAGGCTTTGGAGGATGGAGATTATCTGCCCCAATCCGAATTGTGGCTACAGGGGAGCAGCGAGGAGGCAGGCCAGAGGATGGGTTCTGCTCGGCCTCATCCTTAGCTCTTCTTCGTGGTGCCTGGCATCCTGTACTTCAGCGTCAATGAAGCACCTGCTTCCGGTTCCGACCCGCGCCTCCACGATTCGTTCCTCTGCTATGAGTCCCCTTCCTTAATCGCTAATATGCCCTGGAGCACGCTTCTGGCGGCGACAGAACGTGCTACAAGAACACATGGCTCGATTCCCGCAGTTCCTTCTTTTTCTCGCGCTCGCCGCATCCACGTGCAACGCCCGCGCAATCACCCCGCCGTCCGATCGAGGCAATGGCGATTCGGGGTCAGCGGACCAGGAGAAATCGCTCTCCGAGCGCACAGCTTCGATGCGACATTTTCCCGGGTTGCTGCCGCTGGACTGGGATGCGAAGGCGGGCAAACTGTACCTCGAAGTTCCGCTGACGGGAAATGCTGAACACACGCGGTCGGCGGATTTGATCTACGCGCATTCCCTGCCCTACGGCATGGGTTCGAACGATGTGGGGCTGGATCGGGGGCAGGTTTCGCGGGGCGAACTGGTGCACTTCGAGCGCACCGGGCCGAAGGTCCTGCTGGTCGAGCCGAATTCAGAGTTCCGCACCAGCTCGGAGGATCCCGCGGCTCAGCTGGCCGTTGCAGAGTCGTTCCCCACGTCGGTACTGGCCGGCTTTACGGTGGAAGCGGAGAGCGCGGCCGGAACGGTGCTGGTGGATGCGACGCAGTTCTTCCTGAGCGATGTGCATCATGTGGCAGAGGCTCTGGCGGGGACGGGTCAGGGCAATTACCGAGTGGATGCTGCGCGCTCGACGATTGTGCTCGACCGCACGCGGGCTTTTCCGAAGAATACGGATGTCGAGGCGGAGCTGACATTCGTGCCGCGGGAAGAAGTGCCGGGGCCGAAGGGCAAGTTCGTTATGGACGTGACGCCGGACCCGCGGGCGATGACGGTGCATGAGCACCAGTCTTTTCTCGAAGCACCGCCCGCGGGGTTCACGCCACGGCAATTCTCGCCGCGCGCGGGATATTTCCCGATGGGGTACCGCGACTACGATGCGCCATTGGGCGAGCCGCTCGATCAGCAGTTCATCATCCGGCACCGGCTAATCAAGAAGGATCCGCGCTGCAGGCAGGCGTGCGAGGCGGTTGCGCCGATCCAGTACTACGTGGATCGTGGAGCGCCGCCGATGATTCGCGAGGCGCTGGTGGAGGGCGCGCGCTGGTGGGATGAGGCGTTTCAGGCGGCGGGGTGGGCTCCTGGAACGTTTCGCGTGGACCTGCTGCCGGCGGATGCCGACCCGATGGACGTCCGCTACAACATGATCGAGTGGGTGCATCGCTTCACGCGGGGGTGGAGTTATGGGGCGGCGATCGCCGATCCGCGGACGGGCGAGATTATCAAGGGGAATGTGACGCTGGGCAGTTTGCGCGGGCGGCAGGATTATTTGATCGCCGAAGCGCTGCTGGCGCCATATGCCAAAGGCAAGCCGCCAGCCGATGCGGAGCACGATGCGGCGTTGCAGATGGTGCTGCAGCGTATTCGGCAGCTGGCCGCACATGAGACGGGACACACACTCGGCCTGGCGCACAACTTTGCCGCCAGCAGCTTTCCGCACAGACCTGAGCAGACCGTCTCGGTGATGGATTATCCGCATCCGTGGGTGACAGTGGGAGCGGATGGGGTTCCGGATTTGTCGCATGCGTATCCGGCGGGGATTGGAATTTGGGATAAGGTGGCGATCGATTACGGCTATCGCGAGTTCGATCGCGATGGGCAGGCTTTCGAAGACCCGGCGGGGCTGGATAAGATTCTGCGCGACTCGGAGGCGACGGGGCTGATTTATATCACGGACGAGGATGCGCGTCCGCCAGGCTCGGCGCATCCTCACGCGCACCTATGGGACAACGGACCCGATCCGGCTGCGGAGCTGGATCGCGTGCTCACGGTGCGTGCGGCGGCGCTGGCGCGTTTCGGGGAGGATGCGATACGCGAGGGGGCGCCACTGGCGCAGATGGAGGACACGCTGGTCCCGCTGTATTTGTTTCATCGGTATCAGACGGAGGCGGCTGCGAAGGAAATCGGCGGGCTGGATTACCGCTACAACGTGCGAGGAGACGGAGGGATGCTGCCGCAAGTTGTGGCGCCGGCGGAGCAGCGAGCGGCACTGGCGGCGGTACTGAAGACGCTTTCGACGGAGACGCTAACGCTGCCGGAATCGCTGCTGCGAATGATGCCGCCGCGTCCGCCGGGCCTGCCGCGCACCCAGGAAAGCTTCCCTGCGAATACGGGGCTGACGTTCGATCCGATCGCGGCGGCGCAGTCGGCGGCGGATTTGACGTTGGCGCTGGTGTTGAATCCAGAGCGGGCGAACCGGCTGGTGGAGTATCACGCGCGGGACAGCGCTGAACCTTCGCTGGACGATGTGATTCAGGCGACCCTCGCATCGGCGGGCCGTCTGGAGGGGTTGCAGGGGTTGACGGCGCAGGTGAAGTGGGCGGTTGATGGACGCATTGTGGAGGCGCTGTTGGCGCTGGCGGCTAATCCTGTGGCGTCCGTCCAGACCCAGGGGACGGTCCGCGTCGCGCTGCAGTCTTTGCGCGACGATTACGCCCGCGGTTCCTACCATCTGGAGAGCGCGGCTTTTCGTGCGGAGGAGGTGGCGCGAATCGACGAGTTCTTCCGGGATCCTGCGAAGTTCGTACCCGCGAAACCGGTTGCGGCGCCACCGGGCATGCCCATTGGCGATGACGAGGATTAGCGAAGGGGGACTGCCCAGGGTAATCCGGTCGGCTCTTACTGTGGAAAGTGCCGCAGAACGCGCCATCGCTCCGGTGGTTCATACCCGCCTGCGATCGACAAAAGGTTGACGAGCAAGGCAAGACTGAGGGTATAGTGTCACGTAGCCGAGAGGCTCAAGCGCAGTTCCGGTCCAACGTTCCCGGCGGCTACTCCCCGCAGTTCAGAAGATGTCAGTAGTCCCCTTAATCAACGAAAGGGATGGGTGACGTATGGCTTTTTGTGGCAAATGTGGGACGTCGATCGCGGAGGGAGTGGCCTTCTGTCCGAAATGCGGAGCACCGACCGGGCCAGTCGTGACCGGTACACCGATGGGATCGCCCACAGCGGGACCGGTGATATCGCCGGTCGTCGCGCCGGGAACGTCCGGCCTGACAGAAAACGTGGCAGGACTGCTGTGCTACGTGCTCGGATGGCTGACGGGAATCATTTTCCTGATCAGCGACAAGCGTCCGTTCGTGCGGTTCCATGCGGCGCAGTCGATTGTGGTCTTCGGGGCGCTGACCTTGCTGCGGATCATCCTGTCGTTCGGGATTTTCGGAACGTACAGTCTCGGGTTCTTTTCCATCTGGTCGCTGATTTCGATGCTGGTAAGCCTGGTGACGCTGGTCGCCTGGATCGTGCTGATGCTGATGGCTTACCAGGGCAGGCGTTTCGAGGTGCCGATCGCGGCGGGAATCGCGAAGAGCATCGCTGGAAATCCGACAATCTAACGGGAAGGATATCGGGCGTGGGCGTCGCGAGGCTGGCTGGGCTTGCGGCGCGGCGGTTATTGTCCAGAGTCCTTCGGTAGCGGTACAGCGGATATACCGAACCGCTTCAACTCAATTTCAGAAAGAGAGACGGCCATGGCAAGTTTCTGCACTCAATGCGGCGCCGCCAACACGGGCGACACACGATTTTGCACAAAATGCGGAGCGCCGCTGGGCGCGATGGCTTCGGCTGCGACGCCGCCGGCGTATACGGCGTCGGCAGGCTATGGGCAGCCAATTGCCGCGACGGTGCAGGCTGCGCCGACCGCGGGCAGCAGCGCTTTGAAAATCATTCTGATCATTGTTGGCATTTTCGTCGGATTGGGCATTCTGTCGGTATGCGCCGTGATATTCGGGATTTGGCGAGTCTCGAGGGGAGTGCACGTCAGCGCCCTCGGAGACGGAGGCTCGGTGTCGGTAAGCACGCCTTCGGGCACGATGACGGCGGGGAGCGATGCCAAGGTCAGCGCATCGGACCTGGGAGTGGACATTTATCCAGGAGCGACACAGCAAAAGGGCGCTGTACGGGTGAGCACACCCGGCGGTACCGCGGTCACAGCAGCCTTTACAACGAGCGACTCTCTGGAGAAGGTCGTGGATTTCTACAAGGGGAAGCTGGGCGCCGGCGGGTCGGTGTTCCAGAGCGACAAGAGCGCGGTGCTGACCGAGACGAACACGAACAAGAAGAACAGCGTGATGGTAACGATCGAAGCGGAATCCGGCGGCACGACGAAATTCAGCATTCTGCATTCGACCGCCGGCTCATAGACGGCCGGGCCACGAAGGCCGGCTAGCGATGCTGGACCTGCGTTCCGCCTGGCACTTTCAGTGTGAAGAGGCTGGCCGGGGGGTGCTTGTTGTAACGGATGTTGGAGTAAGTGGCGGTGCGCGAATCGCCTGAGGGCTGGAGCATGACTACCTTGAGCGAGATGTCGCGGGCGGGATCGACCCAGAGGGTGATGTGACTGAAGTTGTTTCGGACGTTGGCCTGTTTTGAGACGAGGTCAAGCTTCGCGGTCTGGACGCCATCGATGGTTTCCATGCCCTGAAGAGCGATGTCCCAGGCGGCGGCGAGGTCTTTGCCGCTTGCGCCGAAGCCGGTGGCGAGGAGGCTGTCGTATTCGGTGCGATTGGCGCCGGCGGAGAAGACGGTTTCCTGCTTCGCGGCGGGCTGGTAGAAATCGAGTTCGCCATTCTTATAGAGGATGTCCCGTTCGCCCTGCTGGCCTTTGTCGAGGACCAAGGCCATCTCCATGGAAGGGCCAACGCGGCGGAAGGCGATGATGCCCTTCTCCGTCTGATGATCCTGGACGACGGCGGTGTAGGTGTCGTCGGCGATGTCGGCCTGGACGTCCTGGAATTTCACCGAGGAAGCGTCCATTTGGCTCAAAACCTTCTGCAGATTGGCTTCCTGGGCAATGACGACTTGAACGGCGAGGAGAATCAGCACAGCACTCAGAGCTTTCATGATTTTCATGGATTTTGCGGATACTTCTCTATTCGAGCTGGGTCTATTCGAGCTGGGTCATCCTGATCTCGCTAACCCGGCCTGCAAAATTAAGATGCAAATGCGGCGCCTCGATTTTCCCGGATGCGGGGTGTGGGACGCTTCATGGCGCTGAGGACATGGCGCCGAGGACCGTGGCGCTGAGGACCGTGGCGCTAAGATCATGGCGCATTTAACGGTGGGCCCAAACACGCCAGGCAACCACGCTTCCCCCTATTTCCTTCACCGCTTCCGTGCGATCGACGACGATGGGGCCGGACATGGGAGCGATGGCGTTGGCGAGTTGCTGGTCGGTAGGCCGGCCGGTCTGCACCTGATTTAACCCGTGGATCAATTCGATGGGAACTTCGTAGATCATGCCGCCCGCAGCGTTGACCGAAGCGCGAATCTCATTCGCCGGCCAGTCGGGCTTGGGGCGATCGCCGTAATCGAAGAATCGTGGCGTGAGGAAGATGAAGGCGAGGATCAGCGTGACCATGACGTCGTAGTGGACGTTGCCCCGCTCGTGCGTCCACCAGAGGTAGCTTTTCAGCGTGCGCCCTATGCCCAAGGCCTAAGCTCCCGTTCGCGGTTCGATGATTTGTTGTCCGCCCATATAGGGTACCAGCGCTTCGGGGATGCGAATGGTTCCGCCGGCCTGCTGGTAGTTTTCGAGGATAGCGAGCCAGGTGCGGCCGACCGCGAGGCCGCTGCCATTGAGGGTGTGAACGAAGGCCGCTTTGTTCTGGCCTTTCGGCTTGTAGCGGATGTTGGCGCGGCGCGCCTGGAACGCCTCGAAGTTGGAGCAGGAAGAAATCTCGCGGTAGAGATTCTGTCCCGGCAGCCAGACTTCGAGGTCGAAGGTCTTGGCGGAGCTGAAGCCGGTGTCACCGGTACAGAGGAGCATGCGGCGATAGGGCAGGCCGAGGCGCTCGAGGATAGTTTCAGCATGGCGCGTGAGCTTTTCGTGCTCGGCGTCGCTGTCTTCGGGGCGGGAGAATTTGACCAGCTCGACTTTCTGAAACTGGTGCTGACGAATGATGCCGCGAACGTCTTTGCCATAGGAGCCGGCTTCAGAACGGAAGCACGGGGTGTAGGCGGCGAGCGAGATGGGGAGCTTCGCGTCGTCGAGGGTCTCGTCGCGGTAGAGGTTGGTGACGGGGACTTCGGCGGTAGGGATGAGCCAGTGGTCATTGTCGCGATACTGGCCGGTTACGAAGCCCCCGGCGTCGTTGCAGCGAAAGAGGTCTTCGGCAAATTTGGGGAGCTGTCCCGTACCGAAAAGCGATTTGCTGTTGACCATGAAGGGCGGCAGGACTTCGGTGTAGCCGTGGTCGCGAGTGTGAACGTCGAGCATGAAAGCGATGAGGGCGCGTTCGAGCTTGGCACCATCGCCCCAGTAAACGGCGAAGCGGGCGCCGGAAATTTTCGCTGCGCGTTCGAGGTCGAGAATGCGGAGCTGCTCACCGATTTCCCAATGGGGTTTCGGCTGGAAGCTAAATGTGGGGATGGTTCCCCACTTTTTGACCTCGACGTTGCTGCGCTCGTCTGGGCCTACGGGGACTTCGTCGCGGGTGAGGTTGGGGATGCGGGTGAGGATGGCGCGCAGCTCTAGTTCCTTCGCTTCGGCCTCCTTCCGAGAATGCTCGATGCGTTCCTTCGTTTTCACGGCCGCCGCGGCAAGATTGCCCCTCACAGGATCGAGAGGCGCGTCCGGAGGCTCGGGACCCGCCTCTCGTCTCAAGCGACCGATCTCGGCTGAGAGCTTGTTTAGCTCAGACTGCAGCCGCTCCAGACTGGTGATGGCTTGCCGGCGCATCTGGTCCAGCTGGCGAAAATCACCGAGCAGCTCAGCGGGATCCTGGCCGCGGTCACGGAGTTTTTTTTCTACTATTTCGAGGTTGGAACGTACAAAGCCGAGGTCGAGCATACCTGATCAGGTTACAGGTTACAGGTTTCAGGGTACAGATCAGGCTACAGTGCACGGGGAAAAGGTTTGGTTGCAGGTCACAGAGCATATGCACTGTCGCGAAAGAGGAGTAAAGATCTGAGATTTGCTTTCCCAAAATGGGCTGTTCGACGGTACTGTCGGGCCGGATTCAGTGTCGGTTTGCATTGATTTTGTTCTGGCAAGAGCGTCCGCTGCTTGCTGTGGGGTGAACCTGGCGTTCTCCGTTTTTGGGGTTGTTGGCTCGAGTTAGAGTGGTCGCCGGGCTGGTCGTTAGTCGAGGCGGACGAGCCATGCCTGGCCTTCCGCGGGCTGGAGGCTGTGGGCGATGGCAATGGCCAGGGTGCGGTCGTCGTTCGCGGGGCGGATGCGGACCCAATAGCCGGTGGGGCCCTGAAACTCGATGACGTTGGCGGTACGGTATTCATCCTCCAAATCGGATTGCAGGCGCAAAGCGGATCCCTGATGCAGAAACGCGCCGATCTGTACGCACCAGCGTCCACCCTGGTCAATCGGCTTCGGTGTACTGAAGACGTCGATGCGGACTTCGCCGGTGCCGGAACGCCAGACACCGACAGCTTTGGCGGCTCCGATGGAAAGATCGAGAATGCGGCCGGCGACGAACGGCCCACGGTCGGTAACGCGCATGACGGCGGATTGGCCGGTTTTCACATTAGTGACGCGGATAAGCGATCCCATGGGAAGGGTGCGATGGGCGGCGGAGATGCCGTTCTCGTTAAAGACCGAGCCATTAGCGCCGACGCGATTGTGGTAGGGCGGCCCATACCAGCTGGCGACGCCGCTTTCGGTATAGATGGGCGTGTGCGTTTCGGCGAATTGCTCGTCGGCGCCGAGGGAAGGGGTGGGGGCGGGCAACGCGGGAGCCGTGGCGGTATCGGTCGGCAAAGCAGGTGGGACAGGCGTCTGCGGTTTGTGCGAGCAGCCGACGACCAGGACGAGGGTGGCGCAGAGAGTCAGCACGGCGAGAGAATCCCGTGCCGGGATGAGCCATACGCGGTGGGGAGATTTGCCGCGCATCATTGATGCGACTACGCTTCTCGGCTGCGTTCGAGGTGGTCGGCCAACCGCGCGAGTTGGCCGGCAGCGATGCGCAGCGCTTTCGAAGAGTTCTGGCGTACTTCGGGAACAACGCGTTCATTGAGGTAGCCGATCACTTGTTTCACATCGTCTTCCAGGCGGTCGCTGCATCCGCCGAAATGCTTATCGACGTTGCGCCCGAACCTTTCGAAAGGACCTGCGGCTGGCTCACTCACACTGCACCCCCGATCTTTGCACGTGCATTCAGTATTGCGAGAGAAGATGCCGCGGTCAATCGCTGGATTGTGAGACCTGGTCTTCCGGAGGTGACCGATACGAGCCGGTTACAGGCAGCCGAATGCATCCTAAATTGCGGAATTTCCTTCCAAGCTTTTGAAACATGGGAGCCCTCTGAAATACTTTTCGCCAAACTGCCCTGTTCTCCTGCTCGCATCGTTACTGCTTATCAGCGTCTCAAGGACGCAAGCGCAGGCTGCCCCCTTCCTGCCTGATGCGCCCGAGCCGCGTGACGTGGCGGCGGCTGAGATTGATCCAGCGAGCCGTGAGCGGACGTTGTCATCCAGCTTCCTGCAGGGCCTTCTGCAAAATCAGAGCCCGCCTGCGCAAGCCGATCCGCAGGCGGCGAGCCCGATGAAGCACGCCTCGTATGAGAAGCGAAAGTGGGCGCAGTATGTCGATCCCGGGGAGAAAATCCCCGCGCTTTATCCGAACGACAAATGGGTTTTCTGGCTGCATGAGGAGGCACGCGTCTCGACGGCGTATCCTGCCCTAATATCGGCGGGGTATGGGCAGTTGACCGGTACACCGGCGTATGGGAGCGATGCGGGGGCATTCGGGGACCGGGTGGGAGCGGCATTTCTGCGCCAGGCCACAATGCGATTCTTCTGCAGCAGTTTTTTCCCGGTTTTCTACCGCGAGGATCCCCGCTATTTCCGCAAGGCCGCAGGCAGCTACCTGGGACGAGCGGCCTGGGCGGCAGAGCGAGCTTTTGTAACGCAGAGGGACAGCGGCCGACACGGATTCAACTTCTCGGACATCTTCGGGCACCTCGTCGCATCGTCCCTCACACCGGCCTATTATCCGGACAAGAGCCGGAATGTTCATGTGGTGATGCAGACGTGGGGGACGTCGATCGCGGGAGCGGCGGGGAACAATCTATTTCTCGAATTCGTTCCGGATGCGATCAATGCCTGGCACCAGTACCGGCAGGATCGTAATTCGTCTGGAACGCGGTAAGTTTCGCCTGTAACCTCAGGGGATAGACTGCGGCAGGCTGGCGGGGGAGTTTGGCTCCGCGCGCCGCAACCGGGAGGTACATCCAGCGCGCATGCTGCCAGGTAGACTGGGAGGGCCCCGGAGAAGACAAATC
>Ga0181517_10004204_pt1 | contig 13260 bp, 10 predicted proteins | sample PEATcosm2014_Bin_31_FD_119748 | JGI IMG/M metagenome (GOLD analysis project Ga0181517, IMG submission 119748) | Peatland microbial communities from MTU Mesocosm Facility, Houghton, MI, USA - PEATcosm2014_Bin01_30_metaG | ecosystem: Environmental > Terrestrial > Soil > Wetlands > Peat | place... | reverse complement strand
GTCGCCCAGGGCACGATCGAGGAAGGAATGCTCTCCCTGTTGAAATTCAAGACCTCCCTGTTCGCCGGCGCCCTGGACGGCGGTGAAAAGGAAGTCTTCCTCGGCGGCAGCCGCCTCAAACGCTTCATGGAAACCGTCGAGACCGCCACCAGTTCCATCCCGCAACCGGCAGCCCAAGACCCGCCGGAAGATTACGAATCCACCGACGGCAACGGCCATCCCGAGGCCGCCCAACCCGAATCCGCCGTTGCAACGCCCGCGGCGCCAACGATTATTACTCTCCAAGCCGACCCCTGGTCCGGCCTGTTACAAGCCGGCCTTGCCATCCTCGAACAACTCGCCGCCGCCACCCACCCCGCCGCCCCTTCTTCTCCTCGTGCCGCCTCCGCCACCGCATCCCCCGGCCTCTCCTTCGTCCATCGGGACGCCCACACCGGCGAAACCTTCCTCAAATTCCCCGCCCCCAGCCCTGAAGTTCTCGATCGGGTTCTCGGCGCCGTCGGCTCGCTGCTGGAGAGGTTCAAGAGGTAGACCACCACCATGCCCTCTACCCTCACCACACACTCTGTCGCCACCGCCGGGCGTAACCAACTGCTCGACGTGACCGACATCGTCCGCCGCGTCGTCCGCGATCAACGGGTTCTCGACGGCATGGCGATCGTCTATGTCCCGCATACGACGGCGGCCGTTACGATCAATGAGAACGCGGACCCCGACGTTCAGCACGACATCCTTGCCAAGCTGGAATCGCTGGTGCCGCATCGCGAGAGCTATTACCTCCACGCCGAAGGCAACAGCGACAGCCATGTCAAAACCTCGCTGGTGGGAAACAGCGTCATCGTCCTGATCGAGCACGGCCGGCTCGTCCTGGGACAATGGCAGGGAATCTACTTCTGCGAATTCGACGGCCCGCGCCAGCGACAAATGCTCGTCCGGCTGGTCGATTTTGGCGTCCCATAGACGGCGGCCGGGCCGTGACATCGTCTGATGACGGCACATAGCGGGTAGTGGAACAGTGTCAGCTCACACGGCGCGCCAAGGGCCTATTCAGCGGGCCGATGTGATTGGGCCGAGCCGGCCGGAAAAGACCTGGCGCACGAACTCGCTGGTTTATTGGCGAGGAGATTTCAGCCGATTCACACGGCCGGTCGATTCGACGACGTAAAGCAACCGATCGAGCGGCGGCTTGAGCAGGTCAAGCAGGAACGGCGCAAAGGGAATCAGGGCCGGCAGGGCGTTGGATGGGGCGTCGATGATAACGACGGGCAGCGGCGGGGTTTTCAGGTTCTGTTCGTGCTCGATATTCTTGTCGATGCTGACAAACACATCGAATTTGGCCGCGGCCGATTTCAGAAGCGCGCCGTTGCCGAGGGTTTCCCATCCCATTTCGCTTGTCGTGCTGATTTCATGGCCGGGCAGGCGGCGACGAAAACGTCGGTCGACGTTGTGATCGAAGAGCACTTTCACGGCGTTTGCAGATCGGCGAGCAGATCCTTGGCCGCCAGGTCGAGCACGGCGAGCGATTGCTCGCGGGATACGCCGTCGAAGCCGTCGAGGAATTCGTCAAGCGTTTCACCGGCGGCCAGCGAGTCGAACAGGTTCTTGATGGGTACGCGCGTGCCATAAAAGCACGGGGTGCCGCTGACCCTGCCGGGGTTGATCCAGATCAGGCCGAAAAGCGGATGGCTGGGCTGGATCTTGTCGCCTTCGAGAAGGTCCGGTGCCACGGGTTTGATGTTCTTCAGCGGCATGAAATGTGCTGGAGCGAGCATATGGGTTTCCTGAAACGTTCAAGGGATTGTAGCGCGGTTATCCTCACTGCTCAATTCCCGATCGCCCGTTCGCTTTCTTCCTGGCCGAGCAAGTCATCCCCAATACCGGACGACGTACGCCCGCTGCGTTGATCGATCCCAGACCACAAGGATATCTTCGTCGTGGCCAGCCATCATGAAGCGGCGGACGGGCAATTTGCGTTGCACGGTCAGCGGTGTCCCGACCGGGGGTGTCTCGCCTGTTGAATTGCTCTGCTCAGCCATGATTGTCGCCTTCCCATCATTTCAGCGGCGTCAATGTAATCGGCCCCAGCAACCCGCTGGGCACGATCGGCCACTTCGACGCATCGAGGGGCTGATAACCAATGCCGACGATGTTGGCGTCGTACATGATCTTCCAGTTGACCTTGTTCACGTCCAGGTCACGGATGCGGTTGGCGGCGAGGTTGGTAACCTCGATGTCGAGGTGGTTGCGGCCGGGTTTCAGTGCTGTCGCAGAAATGGGCATTTTGAACGGAAGGCTCCAGATCGTGCCGAGGGATTGGCCGTTGAGCGCGACGCGGGCGGATTCGCGGACGTCGCCCAGGTCGACCATGTAGTTGGCGGCGTCGCCGGCGGGGCGGTCGAAATCGACTGAGTAACGGGCGGTGCCGGCGAAGGCCTTGGTGTCGGGACCGCCCAGGTCGGTCCAGCTTTTCGCGGTGGGAGTTGCAATTGTGGCGGGGAGATTGGGTCCGCCTTCGAGGAATGTAATTTGCCACGGGCCGGTGATGGGAACGGCCGGCCCGGCGCTGGCATAGACGGGCCAAGTCGCGGCGTTGGGTGCGGCGGGTTGGTTGCCGAGCCGCAGGATGACGGACTGGCCGGGGGCCAGTTGCAGATCTACAGCGTTTGACGAGCCGGGGACGGGCGCGGCTGCGCCCGTGCGGCCGGTGAGCGGGTCCATGACAAGGGCCGACGAAAACGGCGTGGCAAGCGTGACGGCTTTATCAAGCGCCGTTCCGGTGAGGTTGGTAATGAAGTACCAGGTCTGATCGCCATCGCTACGGCGGACAAAGCGGATGCCGTCGTCGGACATGGTCTCGCGGCGGAAATGAATCGAATTGAGCGCATCGCTGGCCCCGGCGGCGATCATGAACATGCCGGAGCCAACTCGCGCCACGGACATGCCGGCCTGGCCCTGCTGGATCGGGAGTTGTACTTCAAGCAATTTGAGTTGCGAAAGCCGCTGCTGCAAATCGGACAATCCGGGCACGTCGCTGGGCAGGGCATCGGCAAAGATGACCGTTGCCCCGGCCATGGCGAAGTCGCGGAGTTTCTGCATCGTCTCCAGCGGGATATGCACGCACGGCGGGACGACGATCGCCTTGTAGCTGCCGCCGGGGAGGGCGATGTCGGCATCCTTGACGGCGGCGGATTGAATCTGGGCGTCGGAGATGTAATCAAACGCGTAGCCGCGATCGATCAGTTCCTGGGCGGTCTTGGCGAAGGGGGTCTTGTCCATCCAAGTCTGATTGGTGGCGAAGTTGATGTTCAGGCCGTCGGGATTAGCCCAAAGATCATACACGGGAAAGTAGAGCAGCAGATCGTTGTCGGGCGTGCCGCGTTGCAGGACGGATTGGCAGCGCGTGAGATATTGAACCATCGCGGGCAGGTCGTGCCAGAGCGTGTTGCGGTCGTTGAATTCGACGGAGGCATAGAAATTCCAGCCGGGCCAGATCGCGTCGGCCGGGGAATAGCACGAGCCGTGGAAGATGATGCGGTTGATGCCGTTGACGAAAAGCTCATCGGCTTCGGGTTTCATATCCGGCAGGCCGGCGCGGAAGTGGTCGCGGAGCCAGGTGAAGGTTCCGCTGGAAGCCAGGGGTTTGCCGGCGACGTGAGCGGCCGATGAAGCGAAGCGCGTGATGAGCGGCCGGGCGCCTGGGCGGGCGGGGTCGATGTCGAGGGCTTCATGTCGATAGCCGGGGATGGGGAATTGTTGCCCGCCGAAGATTTCGGTTTCGGGGATGTCAGTGGCGGCGTAGGCATCCAGGAGATTGGTGGGCGAGCCGTGGGCCTGTTCGCGGGAGAGCCAGTTGTGCGTGTGGCACCAGGCATTGAAGGCCTTGATGAAATCCAGGTGCAGTTTGGCGAGGGTCTGGCGGTAATCCGATTTGACGCGGATGACGGTTTGCGGATCGCCGGCGCCGTTCAGTTCCGCGGCATGCGTGGCGATGTTATAGCGATTGAGTGCCAGAAAAGCGGCCGGGAACGCGGCGTCCCAATTGCCCATGTATTCGAAAGAGTCGTGGAATTGCGCGTCAATGAGATCGTCGGGGAAACCCTTGAACGCGGTGTCAAAGCGTGAGAGATAATGAGCCAGGGCATCGGTGGAATATGGATCGAGAACCAGACCTTCGCCGCCGGGCGCGGCGCGCTTGACCTTCATGTTGGTCGGCTCGGCGACGAGAAGATCTCTGTTACCAAACGTGAGCTTGGTATCGGCGTCGGCGGGCTGGATGGTGGGTCCGCCCATCGGCCAGCCGGTGCCGATGGCCATGTCGGTCTTCATGCCCAGCGTTTTTGCCTGCGTGGCGGTGAAGCGGAGCATGTCCATGTAGGCCGGGGAGAGAAAGTCGATATTGCGGCTCTCAGCGCCGTGGACGCCGTAGATTGGCGTGATCTCGATGCCGCCGATGCCGGCCTGATTGAACTCGGCGAGTTGTCGGGAGATGTTGTCCTTATCGACGGCGCTGCCGGGCCACCACCAGCGCGTCCAGGGTTTGGTGATGACGGTGACGGGCGGCCAGGCGAGATCGGCCGGCGCGGTGGCCTGGCCGCTGGAGACCAGGGGCGCGGTGAGTACACACAACAGGGTGAAGAGAATCGAGCGGCCAATGCGGCGTCCGGCGCGTTCCCCCTCTCCCTGCACTCTGGGAGAGGGTTGGGGTGAGGGTTCTGACGTGCTGGGGCTGCCGCACAATTCGACCCCCACCCTAGCCCTCCCCCTGAGTACATGGGGAGGGGAAAAGAGGGGTGCAGGCGGAGGGGACGTGAAGGGTTTCGGCGATGGCGCCGCGCAGGTGCGCTCTCGATGTCTCATTGTTATTTCTCAACGTAATCGGTCTTGGTGACATTCTCCATGTTGGTCATGGTGATGGTCGGAGATCGGCTGCTGGTCACGCTGAAGCGGGTGAAGGCGATGTCTTTGCCGTACTGGGCGGAGCCGGCCGTCTGGGCGGTGATGGTGATATCGCTGAACGAGACATTGGAGATAGGCATTTCGGCCAGGCCCTCGAAGCTGAGGCCGGTGGTCACGTTGTCGGCGGTGATGTGGTCGATGTGGACATCGCGGAGGATGGGCGTTGTTTCAGAGACCGGGGCGGGCTGCGTGCGTTGATACTGGCTGGTGAGCAGGAAGGCGGTCTTCACGCCGGTCATGGTGATGTTCGAGATGACGACATCCTCGACGAGGCCGCCGCGGCCGCGCATGCTCTTGATGCGCACGCCGTTGTCGGTGCCGTTCCAGGTGCAATCGCTGCAACGGATGTGGCTCACGCCGCCGGAGGTTTCCGAGCCGATGACGATCCCGCCGTGCCCGTGCCCGACGGTGCAGTGCGTGACGGTGACATCCTGGGTGGGACGGTTGACGCGCCGGCCGTCGGCGTCACGGCCGCTCTTGATGCAGAACGAGTCGTCGCCGACATCGGCATAGCAGCCGTCGATGTTGACGTGACGGCAGGAATCGATGTCGCAGGCATCGGTGTTGGGTGAGTTGGATGGGTTGACCATGCGGGTCTTATCGAGGGTGATGTTGTCGCTGAAGAGAAGATGCAGGGTCCAAAAGGGGGATTGGGTGAAGGTGACGCCTCCGATGTGGATGTCGGTGCAATCCTTGATCTGACAAAGCGGCGGGCGCAGGCTGGTGGCGGGGAGATTGCTGGGCTGGGTTGCGGGCGTACGGCCGAGGTCGGCATCGGGTTTACCGGCCGGCACTCCACCCGCCCCTGATCCTCGCCCCGCGCCCAGCGATCCGCTGCCGGCTCCAGCTACGCCGCGGCCGCCCCACCACGTGCTGCCCTGCCCGTCGATCGTGCCCAGGCCGGTGATGGCGATGTGATGCACGCCATCGGCCCAGAGCAGCGGCCGCGGGCCGTTGGTCATGATCCCTTCCCAGCGCGAATAGACGGTGGGGTAATCGGCCTTGTTGGTGGTGAAGAGGATGGTGCCATCCTTGTCGATGTCGAGGGTCATGTTGTCGACGAAGTCGATCGGCCCGGTAAAGAACTTCCCGGCCGGGACATGAACAGTGCCGCCTCCGGCCTGCTTGACCGCATCAATGGCAGCGCGGAAAGCGGCGGTGCAGCTTGTCTTGCCATCGCCGACAGCCCCGAATTTGGTGATGTCGAAGGTGGGCTGCGTGGACGGCCGCGTGGAAAGCTGTGCCGATGACTGCGTGGCGCAGGCGGCCAGGCGCAAGAGTGCGGCGAGGATGATCGTCGCGATCGCGATGCGGCAGGTGTAGTGGGACATCGAATGAGGCTCCGTGATTTGGACCTGTTGGACGGGACAACTCTATGACCAAGTCCGCTGCCTGGTTCAGTGCCGACGAGAGTACCCAATGGCGGACTCGGTGTCACGCGAAAAAGGCCAGGCCGGCGAGCCCGATGAGGCGCGCGGGTCTGAATGGAAATCCTAGCTCCGCCGGCGCATGGATCGAGATCCGACGAACTGAATAATCAGCAAAAAGCCCGCAAGCCACACCGCCAATCCGGAGAGCACCTGCCTCGTGGTAGCCCTTCGGTCTTTGGTGGTTGACGGTCCAGACGCGCGACTAATTGCCGGAGGGATTCTGTGGGGGTGATGCATGCGGCAACGCGCCATCGGGTTTCCAGTTGATGCGGTAGATTCCGCCGTTGGAGACGCCGAGGAACAGGAGGTTTCCAGCGGCGTCGAAGCGGCAGGCTGGAGCGGAGTCGAGAGACTGGCCTCGATCGGAGTGCGCGGGGATGATTGGGTTGTATTGAGTCAGCGATTGGCCGTCGAGAATCATGACGGCATGGTTTTGCTCGATCGCGGTGTAAGCGAGGTGCTGGCTGTCGGGTGAGAAGATGATGCTGAGGACATCACTGTAGATCGGGCCTTGTTGGTTGTCGGTAATGGCGCGGCAGTCGAGTATCGATGCGGGGGTGTTTGGGTGGTAATCGGCGACGGAATAGGCCAGGTGCGACCCATCTGGGCTAAAGGCGACATCGCCGATTTCGTCGTGGGGCTGGCCGGATTGGCCGTTGAGGCTGACGAAGCTTCGCGGGTATCCCGGGCCGGAATAGCCGCCGGGTCCGTGGTACGGGATTCGGACGCTTCTGCTGGACTCGGCGACAATGGCGAGCTGGATGCCCGCCCGTTTTTTGGTCGCGGCGGCGTGGTCGGCGTTGAGCTTGTCAATGGCCGCCATGTAATCGGGATTGGTGCCGAGATTGGCCTGGAAATCCCGGTCCATGGCCTGCAAGGTGCCCCTGGCGGCGACGTATTGCGTCTGCGCCTGGGCGCGCTTCTCATTGAACGCCCGAATCTGCTCGGGTGTTCCGGCGCTTGTGTTGAACGGGAAATCCTCGTTCATTGCCGCCTCGGCCTCCGCCACTGCTTCCTGGGCCTTCCGGTAGTCGTCGCTGCTCTGGAATTTTGCGCGGAATTGATTGGTGACGGTGGCGATATCGAGGTCGAGCAGGCGCTGCTCGTTGGCGCTTGCGGTATCCATATCATGCCCGTTCGAACTACCAAGGATCAGGCGCGTGATATCCTGGGCGCCGCTGAGCGCGAGGTTGACGGGCGGCTCGGGCACGGCGTCGACAGCGAATTGGCACATGGCCACCCGTAGGCGGAGAGCAGAACTATCAGGACTGGTAGTGGTGCTCCGGTTGATCGTGGCATACGCGAAATGTTGGCTATCGGGACTGAAAACCGGGCCAACGCCGTGATCGCCGCTGGAAAGCTCCTTGTTATCGACGAAGAGGTGATCGGGCGCGACATCGCGAGCGTTGGTTGTGGTGAGATAGGCGATGCGCTTGCCGTCTGGGCTAAACGACACGTTTGCAACGGTCTTGGCCGTGCATACGATTTGCCCATCGAGGACTACGGACATGGCGCTATCGGCCAGGGTGCGGCCGGTCTCGACGGTATAGGCCAAGCGGGTGCCGTCGGGACTGAAAATAACGCCATGGCCCAGGCCGCCGCTCATTCGCCAGGTAATTGAGCGCAAAGACGACGCCGTAAGACGGCTGGGGCCTCGCGTCGAGGACGACGAATTCCTTGCCGCCCTTTGTGGCCACATAGGCGACGTGTTTTCCATCGGGGCTAAACGTGAAAACGAAGCGCCGTGCGCGATCGTTGTTGTCGTAGGTTTCTGTGGCCGTGCCGTCGATGACGGCGTGCCATTGGTTGCTTGAATCCTGGACGGCGTAGGCGACTCGGGAGCCATCGGGACTGAGAGCAACCGACGTGATATCCTGGCCGGTGGCGATGGCTTTGCCGTTTACGAGAAGTGTAGCCCGATGCGGGGCGTCGCTGACGATGGTGGCGAAGTTGCGGCAATCGGCGGAGACGACTGTGGTGGTGGGTTGGGCGCCATCGGGGGCACTGGCGAGAAACTCGGCCGAAACGAGGCCGCCGTAGGCGGTCAGGGATGCGGACGTCATCAAGGCGGCGAGGCAGAGAACGATTGGGAGCCAACGATAGATTTGGTTGGGCGTTGACATGGTGAACCTCCCTGCTTTGGCGAGATTGTGACTCGCCAGTTGTATTTACTGCGATTGGGGTGTGGCGTTGATGGTTGGATGTGCGCTGTCGTGACGCGGCGAGGCGCGGGCGGTGCGTCAATCGCTCAAAACCTCGGGGAGTCCCTTATGAGCGTGCGTTCGAGGATGGTTTCCAGCGTGTCGCAGACGCGGTGGATCTGGCGGGTGGTCAGCGTGTTGAAGAAGGGCAGGGCCAGTGTGCGGGCGGCGACGTGTTCGCAGATGGGATAGTCGCCGGGTTTGTAGCCGAAGGATTCGGTCATGTACGGCTGCAAGTGAATCGGCGGGAAATAGTTCGAACAGCCGATCCCTTCAGAGCGCAGTTCCTTGATGATCTGGTCGCGGTCGGCGGGAGTGAACAGGTCGTTCAATCGCACCACAAACACGAACCAGCTCATGAAGGTGTCATCGCTGAGCGTCGGCATGATGAGGAACCGGCTGGTCATCAGGCGATCGATGTATGCGTTGGCAACCCGGCGGCGCTGAGTGAGGATCTCGTCCAGCCGGTGGCATTGCGAGACGCCCAACGCCGCGGCGATTTCGCTGAGGCGATAGTTATAGCCGAGGCGCTGATGGGCCAGCCACGCCATGCCGTCGCGGCCCTGGTTGCGCAGACTGCGGCAGGTGGTGGCGAAGGCATCATCATCCGTGACGATCATGCCGCCCTCGCCGGTGGTGATCTGCTTGTTGGGATAAAAGGCGAAGACGCTGGCCCGGCCGAAACCGCCGATGCGCCGCTCGCCGAAGCGCCCGCCGAAACCTTCGCACGAGTCCTCGATGAGGATCAGTTCATTCTTCTGGGCGAGTTGTTCGAGTTCGACCATTCCGCCGGGATGGCCGAAGGCTTCGACGGCCACGATGGCGCGGGTCTTGGGCGTGATGGCGGCGGCGGCTTTGGTCAGATCGATGTTGAGGGTCTTGGGATTGATATCCGCAAAGACGGGCTTGGCCCCGACATAGAGAATGCAATTGGCGCTGGCGACAAAACTGAAGGGCGTCGTGATGACTTCATCGCCGCTCTTGATTCCGGCGGCGAGCATGGTCAGATGCAACCCGGCGGTTCCGTTGCAGACCCCGACGCCATGCCGCCGCCCGGCGATCTTGGCGCAGGCGGCCTCGAATTCGTCGATCTTGGGGCCGATGGAAAGGGTGGGGGTTTGCAGCACATCAACGACGGCATCGATGTCGCGCGGGCTGATGTCCGGTGACGAGAGTGGGATGGGCTTGGGCATAAATTCTAATCAACCGCAAAGACGCAAAGACGCTGAGATGGAAGATACCTTAGGAGACGATGGTGCTGATGGCGAAATTCCGCGCGATTCCGCTGGAGAGGAAGGGGCGAGGTTTTGAGCTTTGGCCTTGGCGTGATTTTACCTTTGCGTCGTGGCGTCTTTGCGGTTAACTCGCTTTGATGTTAATTCTCTTCACATCGGCGATCTTCGTCCGATAATGTCATTATCGACCTCGGAGCCGTCGCCGCATGAGTCTTAACCGTTCGACAACTGACAGCCCTCCCGCACCGCCGCCGCCGCGCCGGCAGAGCAAGGGGAATGCCGATTTCTGGCGGGCCATGCGCTATTTGTGGCCGTATCGACTCACGGTTTTCACGTCAATCGTATGCGCGCTGTTTGTGGGCGTCTGCATGACCGGCGGGCTGGGGACCATGCTGCCGATCATGAGCGTGCTGATCAGCGGCGACAGCGTGCAGTCGTGGGCTTATCGCCGGGCGGCACAGGCCCGGCTGGGGGCTCAACTGGCGGATGATCCCTTCAAGGTGCAGATTCTCCGCGCGCAAACCAAAGGCGGACCGGCCGATGTGATGCAATGGACCGGCGGGCAGATTCTCGAATTGACCGGGAATGACAATCCGTCGGCGAATAGCGCAATCGGCGCGTTCTCCGGCGCCAATCCGGGGAAAGCGGGCGAAGAAGCTCGTGCCCACGCGACGGAAGTGTTGCGGACGATTGCCCTGGCGGGAAACGATCCCGTGCCGCTGGAGGTCTACACGGCCATAGCCTCCGCGCCGGGTGTGCCGGCGAGCGTGAAGCTGAATCCGATCCATGAGTACACGCGCTGGGGCTTGGCCGTGACGGCGTGGCTGCCCAGGAAGCCCGTCTGGTCGATAGCGGCCGTGTTTGGGCTGATCGCACTATTGACGGTGGTGGGGAACGTGGTGCGGTTTTTTCAGGAATATCTATCCGACAAAGTGGCGATCATGGCGGTCGATGACATCCGCCGGCATTTGTACGACCACGTGCTGCATCTCTCTCTGGACAAGTTCGGCGAGCAGGGTACCAGCGATCTGACCAGCCGTCTGGTGCAGGATTGCAACAACCTTCAGGACGGCTTCAAAACCGTGCTGGGCCAGAGCATCCAGGAACCGATCAAGGCGGCGATGGCGTTTGGTCTGGCAATGTTCCTGAGCTGGAAACTGACCGTGTTCATCCTGGCGTTCGGGCCGGTGATGTATTTCCTGATCCGGAAATTCGGCCGGAAGATGCGCCGGGCCAGCCGCAAGGCATTGGAAAGTTCCTCGACAATGCTGGGCCAGCTTGAGGCGACACTGAACGGGATTCGGGTAGTGAAGGCGTCGGGGGCCGAGCGATACGAACGGCGGCGGTATCGGACCATCATGGGCGGTCTGGTTCGCGAGCAATTGCGCATGAGCCGGATCGACGCCTACAGCGCCCCGACGCTGGAAACGCTGACTTTGTTCGTGGCCGGCGCGATCGTGCTGTATGCCTCCTACATGGTACTGGTGCTGGGAACGCTGGATGCGGCGCTGCTGATCATGGTGATGGTGTCACTGGCGAGCATCGGCGAAAGCCTGCGCAAATGCAGCAAAGTGACCAACGCCCTGCAAAAGAGCAATGCGGCGGCGGCAAGAGTGTTCCAATCACTGGACATGCCCGTCGAGCGGCCGCGTCCGTCCGGCCGGCACACCGCCGGCGACACCGGCGTGACATTGCCGCTTCTGCAACGCGAGATTCGATTCACAAACGTCACTTTCGCCTATCCCGGCGCAACGGGCAACGCATTGCAGGATGTGAATCTGGCCGTCGCCAGGGGCCGGTCCATTGCCATTGTCGGCCGCAACGGCAGCGGCAAAACCACGCTCATGGCGCTCTTACCCAGGTTCTACGATCCGCGAGGCGGCAGTGTCAGCATCGACGGCGTCGACCTCCGCGCCGCCAAATTATCCAGCGTACGGCGGCAGATGAGCCTGGTCACGCAGGACAGCGTCGTTTTCCCCGTTACGATCGCCCAGAATATCGCCTACGGGAATCCGCGAGCCACCCAGAGCCAGATCGAATCGGCCGCCAAGCGAGCCTTCGCCCACGAGTTCATTCTCGAAAAACCGGCCGGTTATGCGACGGTGCTCGGCGAGCAGGGCGGATCGCTCAGCGGCGGCCAGCGGCAGCGGCTGTGTATCGCGCGGGCGATTCTGCGCGATGCGCCGATCCTGATTCTTGACGAAGCCACCAGCCAGGTTGATGCCGAGAGCGAACACCTGATCCAAACGGCCATCCAAACCCTGATGCACGAGCGCACGACCTTCGTGATCGCCCATCGCCTGGGGACGATCCTGAGCGCCGACGAGATTGTCGTGATGGACCGCGGGCGGATCATCGGACAGGGGAGCCATGAGGGGCTAATGGGTTCGTGCGAGACATATCAGCAGCTTTATGAGAGGCAGATGGTGATGGCGCCGGGCTAAGAGCAGGGGAGCGGGGGAGCAATTGGGGGGCCTCAGTTGTGGGGGGGTGAGAGTGGTGCGGGCGGGTGGGGCGCTTCAACTGCACCGGGAACTTTGGTAAATGTTGCAAAGAAAAACTCGGAATTGTTAGAGTGGCTGCAACGGCGGCGAGAATTGCTGGTATGAGAGTTATGCCAGTATGTCCGGGGGTCCGTGTTGGCAAACCGCGAGTGCGGGTCCAACAAACGGGCCGAAGGGCGGTATGTAGTGGAGGTCGGGTGCTATTCTGGTACCTGCGGCCTGGCGGAGGAAATGGTGGAGTTTTCGGCAAGTCGATTTTAGGTAACGAGTTACAAACGGAAGCATTCATCTAAGTTGGATGTGCGGCTGGCCTGCCGGTTGTTGAGGGCAGGCCGGTGTAGCGGAGGGAATCGCAGAGTTCGCAATACAAACATGAGTTAAATGCTCGGGAGTGACCGAGTGTGTTCGCGGGCGGCGCGTGCCGCCTGACAGGCCGCGTTGAGGTCCAGATCCGTGTTTCTGCCGGGTTTCGGCGGTAAGACGGGAAATGGACGGCAAAGGGGCGGATGCGACACCTCGGGACTCGATGAGCGAAAGGAGCAACGCGATGGCGGCGAAAAGTAAAGTGAGTCTGTTGGCAGCGATCCTGCTGATGGCAGCCTTGGCGATGCCGGCGTTCGCCGGTGGCGGCGGCGGCGCTGGTGGTGGTGGTGGTGGTGGTGGTGGCCGCGGTGGCCGCGCTGGCCGTGGTGGTGCGGCTCCCGGTGGCGCTGCCCCCGGTGGTGCTGCCCCCGGCCGTGGCTTTGGCGGTCCCGCGACGCCCGCGACAATGATGCCCCAGATCCAGACGGCGCTTGGCCTCGATGCGGCTGAGACGACCATCTCCCCGAAGATCACCACCGTCCTGGAAGACCTCATTGTCGTCCAGAGCGGCCAAGGCACCCTGTTCGCCCGTGGTGGCGGACGCGGCGGACGTGGCGGTGGCGCGGCTCCG
>Ga0181517_10004202_pt1 | contig 13264 bp, 10 predicted proteins | sample PEATcosm2014_Bin_31_FD_119748 | JGI IMG/M metagenome (GOLD analysis project Ga0181517, IMG submission 119748) | Peatland microbial communities from MTU Mesocosm Facility, Houghton, MI, USA - PEATcosm2014_Bin01_30_metaG | ecosystem: Environmental > Terrestrial > Soil > Wetlands > Peat | place... | reverse complement strand
CCGATCTGCACGTCTGGCAGAAAACTCCGGGCCCAGTTGCCACAGTGGAAGAGCACGCATTTGTTGCGGTCTCCCCCGTAGTTATTGTTCCAGTCCACCAGCGCGCTGGGGCGTCCGGAAGCAAGCTGCAAAGCATACATCGCCACCACGCCGGCGATATCCACTTCGCATGCGCTCGGCATCAGCCGCTCACTCATCATGCTCATGACGGTGCAGACGTTCACGCCGAAATTCTCCTGCATGGAGTTCCAGCACTGAATCGCGGAGGCATCCAGGTCGTTGGCCTCCATCCAGCTCAGCAGCACCACCGCGAGCTTCGCCATGCGGGTAAGCGCCGATCCGGGCACCTGTGCGGCGTTGGCGTAACCCGCGATCTCGGCGATCTTCTCTTTCACGCGCGGATCGTCATCGGCAATACGGCCGGCCTTCCCGAAGATCTCGGACAGATCGATCGTGCTAACGCTGATGCCCGATTGTTCCAGCAGCTTTTCGCTATAGCGCGTGGTGTTGAAGGCGTTGGGGCGCGCACCTACGGCGCCGATCCGCGCGCGCCGCATACCCCGGACAACCCGGCATTCGGCCAGAAACGCGATCAGGTCCCGGCGGAATTCGGTCGAGAGCGGATGAACGGTGTGTTCCGCGGTGAGACTGTATGGAATGCCGAATTGCCGCAGGTTGTTGCAGACGGAAATCTTCCCGCAGAAGGCATCGCGTCGCCGTTCGACCGATAGCCGATCGAGATCGTCCGGGTAGGCTTGCACCAGGACCGGCAGGTCGAGGCCGGCCAACTTCAGCGCATCGGCCACCCCCTTCTCGTCGCCGAAATTGGGCAGGCTTACGAGCACGCCGTCGATCCGCCGCCGGTTCTCGGCCAACAGATCCGCACAACGCTTGGCTTCACTCCATGTCTCCACCGCACCCAGCTTGGTGGCTTGCTCATCGAGCATCACAGCGTCGATCTCAAGCTCGCAAAACAGTTTCAGGAGGTCGCGCCGCGCCTCCGCGACGAGAACGTCGGGAAAGAAATCGCGATTCCCCACGATTACCGCAAGAGTCATTCTAGGCATATTGGATGGACCTCGCCCCGTGCAGATTACTTTTTGCCGAAAACTCCGTATTGGTCGGCGTTGGCCGGCGTTACCAACTCGCAATCGATGGACTGCTTTTCCGCCGCGCCCGTCGACCCGGTGGTGAGGAACTTGTGAGCCTGATCCACAGCCAGGCGCGAGATGGTTGCCGCCGGCTGCAATACCGTGGCCCGAATAGCACCCGCCCGTACGGACGCGATCGCATCGGGGCTGCCGTCCAGACCGACAACGATCACCTTCTCCAGTCCCGCATTCTTGAGCGCCGCCACCGCGCCGAGAGCCATCGTGTCGTTTCCCGCGATGACACCCTTGATGTTGCGATTCCCTTGAACCATCGTCTCAACCTTCTGGAAGGCCTCCGTCTGACTCCAGTTGGCGCTCTGCCGGCCCACCAGCTTGAGGCCGTCGTACTTATCGAGCACGTCGTGATAGCCGCGCGTGCGAATGGCACCGTTGGTGTCGGACTCGCGGCCCAGCAACTCGATATAGTTTCCCTTCTCGCCCATCAGCCGCACGAACTCCTGCGCACCTAGTGAGGCGCCCTGGTAGTTGTTGGAGACGATCTGGGAAACGGCGATTCCGGTGGCGTTGATCTCGCGATCGATCAGAAAGCTGGGGATCCCGGCTGCCTTAGCCTTCTGAACGGCCGCTACGGAGGCGTCCGCACCGGCATTATCCAGCACAATGGCCGCCGCCCCTTTGGCAATCGCTACATCGACGAGCTGGTCCTGCTTGTGCGCGTCATCGTCATGGGAGTTGACGGTGACCTCGTAACCCAGTTCGCGGGCGTGCGCGGCGGCGGTATCGGCCTCCGCCTTAAAAAAGGGATTGTCGTGCGAGGGAGTAATGATGGCGATCAGCTTCCCGCCCGATCCCGCTGGTTTGACGGAACCGCATCCGGCCAGCACAACCGCAATCGCCACGATGAGGAACCCGGCGGCTCGTGAGAGATTCATTTCAGCTCCTGGAAGCGGCTGCAGCGCGCCGCGAATACTCCTGCTGCATTTGATCGAGAATCACGGCGAGAACGATGACCATACCCTTGATCACGATCTGCCAGAATTCGGAAACGCCCATGAGAATGAGGCCGTCGGCGAGCACGCCGATTACAAACGCGCCGATGATGGTGCCACCCAAGCTGCCCCGGCCACCCATCAGCGATGTGCCGCCCAGCACCACGGCCGCGATGGCGTTCATTTCGAACGTCTCGCCGGTGGCCGGATGGGCCGAGGCCAGTTGGGCCGCGATTACCAGCCCCACCGTGGCCGAGCAGAATCCGGAAATCACATAAACGGCGAGTTTGACACGTTTCACGCGCACACCGGAAAGCTCGGCGGCGCGCTCGTTTCCGCCCACGGCGTACACTTGCCTGCCGAAGGGAGTCCGGTTGGCAACCAGCGCTCCGGCGGCGGCGAAGGCTACCATCAGCCAGATGGGCACGGGCAACCCGAGCACCGATCCCGCGCCCAGCGCAAGAAACCCTGTGTTGCCCAGTTCCGGTCTTCCGGCCAGGTTCGGAAAGGTCGCTCCGTTCGAGATCAGCAGGGCCGTCCCGCGCGCGCAGTACATGGTGCCCAGCGTAGCGATGAACGGGGCCACCCTGAGACGGGCGACCAGCGCGCCGTTTATCATGCCTACCAAGGCGCCAGCGAGCAGCGCAACCACGATCACCAGCCAGGTGTGCAGGTAGACCACCACACCCGCGGAACGCAGCACGATCCCGCTGTGCAGCAGTCCGCCGGCGATGATGCCGGCCAGGCCCGCGACCGATCCGACCGATAAATCGATTCCGCCGCTCAGAATCACAAAGGTCATGCCCACGGCGAGAATGGCGTTGATGGCAACGTGCTTCACCAGTATGGTGAGATTACCCGCGGTGAGAAACGACGGCGACATCACCGCGAACGCGGCCACCAGCACAAACAGCACGATCAACGCGCGCAGCCGGAACAGCAGGGCCCCGGGCGACATCTCGCGCCTCGCTGGAACCCCAGTCCGGCGGCCTGCTTTTTCTTTTGTTTCGGCGCTTACCATCGGGATTCTCCGGTCGCCCGATCGGGATTGAGAGACGCGGCGCGCGCCAATGCGTCATCGGCGGCTTCGGAAGCGAGAAACTCTCCGGTGAGTGCGCCGCGCGACATCACCAGAACCCGATCGGAAACCGCGCGCACTTCCTCCAGTTCCGAGGAAACCAGAATGATCCCCATTCCGCCCGCAGCGAGGCGCCGCACAATGCCGTGGATCTCACGCTTGGCCCCCACGTCGACGCCCCTCGTCGGCTCATCGAGAAGCAGAATGCGCGGCTGGGTGAGCAGACACTTAGCGATCACGACCTTCTGCTGGTTGCCTCCACTCAGCGAGCCTATATTGTGCTCCAGCCCCGAAGCTTTGATGCGCAAATCGGCGGCCATGGCCGCCGAAGCGGATTGCTCGCGCGCCATAGACAGCCAGCATAATCTCGAAAACTTGTTCAGGCTCGAGAGCGTCATGTTGGCGCGCACCGACATCGTCTGTACCAGGCCGCACGCCTGCCGGTCTTCCGGCACCATGGCGAGACCCGCTGCAATTCGGGCGGGCGTGTCCAGGCGGCTCAGCCCGGCCGAGCCGAGAAAGACGCCGCCGCCGGCCTGCGCGTGCAGACCCATCAGGCACTCCAGCAGCTCGGTGCGGCCCGCGCCCATGAGTCCATAGATGCCGAGCACCTCTCCGGCGCGCAGGGCGAAACTGACATCGCGAAGCACCCGCCGGCCGGTATCCGACATCAGGGACAGCGATTCGGCACGCAGCAGCCAGGGTCCGTCGGCGGCTCCTGCCTTCGATTCACAAGACCCGGGCGGCCTGCCGGTCATCTGTTCCACAATCCACCGCATGTCCACATCCTTGGCGAGCGACTCCGCCACTACGCGTCCATCCCGCAGTACGGAAACAGAGTCGGCGATCTCCAGCAGTTCCTCCAGCCGGTGCGAGATGTACACAACGGCCACGCCGCGCGCGGTCAAGTCTCGGATGATCCGGAACAGAACGCCAATCTCGGCCGGGCTAAGAGCCGAGGTCGGCTCATCCATCATCAGCACACGGACCTCGCGGGCCAGCGCCTTGGCAATTTCCACAATTTGTTGCTGCCCAAGCGGAAGCTCGCCCACCAGTGCCGCGGGGTCGATCGGCTGCTCCAGGCGTTCCAGCAATTCGCGCGCCCGCGCTTCCTGCCTGCGCCGGTCCAGCACGCCTCGAGACGTCAGCTCGCGGGCCAGGAAGATATTCTCCGCCACGCTGAGGTTGGGGCAGAGGTTCAACTCCTGGTGGATCATGCCGATTCCATGCAGGTCGGCATCGCGAACCGATCGAAGGTTGATTTCAGTGCCGTCGAGCAGAAGAAAACCACCGCTAGGCTGCTCCACCCCGGCAAGAATTTTGACCAGCGTCGATTTTCCAGCGCCGTTCTCGCCGATCAGAGCGCTGACCTTACCCCGCCGCAGCGGGAACGTCACACAGTCCAGCGCCAGCGTGCCAGGGTATTGCTTGGAGACCTGGCGCGCTTCGAGGACGACTTCCGTGCCCTGCGCGACCGCGCCCGCTAGTGTCACCGGCCATCCTCCACGGCGAGGCGCACTGGCACCAATTCGCGAATCGGCGGTTGGGCGCCGTCCTCTGCCCTGGCGGCACCGGCGAAGGAAACCAGGCGTCCTTTGAGCTTGGCCGACTCGATGGGCGCCAGTACCAACTTGAGGGCGCGGTCGTTCAACTCGTTGGCCACATCGGCGAATTGCAGTTGGTTGACGAAGTCGGTGAAATGCACGATGCCCGGCGCATCCCGTAGCGAGGTGCCCCGCAGCACGGGCCCGATCTGGAGGGAAAGGTCGGCCTGTCGATCGAAGGGTGCCACGTCCACAAACGCCAATCCCACGCGGGAGCGCGTGTCGATCGAAATAACGCGACCCTCGCCCTTGACCATGAAATACCAAGGACCGCTGGCGTCGCGGTGGCCGTATCTGTTTCGGGCCTGTTCCACCGAAGACGACATCGAGTCCAGGAGCGTACGGGCGTCCACGGCCGAGTTCAGCACGGTCGGCACAAGTTTCGAATCCCAGATCGAGTCCACATACCTGGATGGCACCAGAGTCGCGTGGCCGGATGATTCGGCGCTCTCGCCATTTTCGATCGGCCGCACGGTCCACGGGACACACCCGCAGAGGACCAGCGACAGCGCTCCGGCAGCCATATAGCCGGTGGACCAGCGACCGCCGTGTACCCCAACCGCACTCATTGGGTTCTTACCGCCCTCCTCGATGCGCGAGCGTCGCTGCCGCCTACCCCTTCGCCTGCGGCGGTCTCCGTGACCAGTTGCTGGGCGCAGACCAGATCGGTAATCAGCACCGTGACCAGCTTGCCTGCAAGAGCGCCGCGAATGGCCGCCAGTTTCCTCCGTCCCCCCGCCACCCCTACCACCCGCCGAACCGAGCGAAGCTGGTCCAGATCCATGCTGATGACTCTATCGTTCAACTCGGTAACGACCTGCCGCCCGGACCGGTCGAAGAACCGCAGGCAGATATCGCCAACCGCCCCTTTTTCGGACAAGAGCTTGAGTTCCAGCGGCGAGAAGACATTGCCGCTCGAAGCCAGCCCTCGCGAGGGCTGCGTCGCCCCGATACCCACTAGCGCCAGGGTCACCGCGGGGAACATATCAAGCGCCTCGCGCACGAAGCGGTCCTTCAAGAGCACGTCGCGCGCTTCCCGCGAACCGACCACGCCGGGCGCTGACAGCAGCGTAGCCTCGCCGCCGATGAGATCGGCCAGGCGCCGCGTCACCTGTGCGGCATGCACTTCGGCGCTCGGGTTGCCTACCCCGCCCAGAATCTGCACCACGCGCGTGTTCTTCCCACGCTGGCTGGGCTGCATGGAATTGACGACAGCCAGCAGAGCCGCGCTCCACGAGGAGATGCCCACCACGTCGTTCGGCTTTAGGGTCGTTTCCAGATAGAAGGCCGCCGCCGAACCCAGGTCGCGGGCGATTTGCTCCTCATCCCCCAGCGAATCCACCACCACGGCCTCATCCAGGCCCCACCCGGACTGCAGGGCATCTTCCAGATCGGTATGGGTGCCGGAAGGAAGACTCACGGTGGTGCGCACGATGCCTTCCCGTTCGGCCCGCTTCAGCACCCGGGAGACGGTAGATTGATGGATGCGCAGCCGCTCGCAAATCTCCGTCTGGCGCAATCCCTGCATGTGGTACATGCGCGCGATTTTCGCCATCAGGCGGAGTTCATCGATTCGAGCCATCGCCTTATCCTAACCGGCCCCGCGAGACGGCCCTGGAAAGCGCGTCGCACCAGCCGGCCAGCAACTCCGCGCGCGTGGCCGGCAAGAGCCTGGGATCGAACCGGCCGGTCTCCAGCGGCAGGCCTCTCAGCTCGTCGAGAGAACTCCAATAGCCCACGGCGAGTCCTGCGAGCCACGCCGCGCCTTGCGCCGAGAGATCGGCCGAGTTGCTGCGGATCACCGGGCAGCCCAGGATGTCCGCTTGAAACTGCATAAGCAGGTCGTTGCGGCTGGCGCCGCCATCGGCCAGCAGCGCCGGCAGCGGAATGCCGGCATCCTTGCGCATGGCCTCGAAAACATCGCGAACCTGGAAAGCGATCGAATCGAGCGCCGCGCGCGCCACATGGGCCGCCGCCGCTCCTCGCGTGAGCCCGCAGATCAGGCCGCGGGCTTCCGCGTCCCAATGCGGCGCGCCCAGACCCGCGAAGGCCGGTACCAGGTACGTGCCGCCGGAATCGGGCACGCTAGCGGCCAGCGAGGCTGCGCCCGCGGCGGCATCGGCAATTCCCAAAAACTCGCCCACCCACTGTAGGGCCCCTCCGGTATTGGTGATGTTGCCTTCGAGCGCGTAACGCACCAGCCCCGGTTCGGCCCAGGCGATCGTCGTGGAAAGCCCATGCCGGGAAGGTACCGGCGCGTCCGTCAAAGTCATCAGCGAAGATCCGGTGCCGTAGGTGGCCTTCACCGACCCCCTGGAGAACGCGGCGTGTCCGAACAGCGCCGCGTGGGAGTCGCCGATGAGGCTCCCCACGGGCACGCCCGCCGGCAGCGCACCAGCCGCGACAGAGCGGCCGAAGATCCCCGTCGAGGGCCGCACCTCCGGCAGACATTCGGCGGGAATCTGGAACAGCCCGAGCAGTTCGGGATCCCAACAGGCGGTGCCCAGGTTGAGCAACTGCGTTCGCGAAGCGTTGCTGGCGTCGGTCGCGTGCACGGCCCCGCCAGTCAGGTTCCAGAGCAACCAGCTATCCACCGTGCCGATGCACAGTTCGCCGCGCCTCGCCCGCGCGCGGCCGTTTGCCGTATGATCCAGCAGCCATGCCGCCTTGGAGGCGGAGAACAGCGGGTCGAGCGGCAGCCCGGAGCGTTCGCGGATCGTGGCACCGAGACCCAGTTCGCGCATTCTGGCGCAATCGGGAGCTGTGCGGCGGCACTGCCACACGACGCAGGGTCCCACCGGCTCGCCCGTTTGGCGGTCCCATGCCACCACCGATTCGCGCTGATTCGCGATGCCTATGGCCGCAATCTCCGTGCCGGGCGCTTGGGCAAGACATTCGCCGGCGGCCTCCACGACCGAGCGCCAAAGCGCCGCCGCATCCTGCTCCACCCAGCCCGGCTGTGGGAAGGCGATCGATAGTGGACGCGAAGCCCGCGCGACTACCGCGCCCGATTGGGCCATCAACAAGGCTTTAGTGTTGGTCGTGCCTTGATCGATTGCGAGAATCAGGCTGGAGCATGCCACGAACGTTTCTCCTCCACCAACTTCAGTGCGGCATCGCGAATCCCCTCGGGCGTGAGACCGAAGTGTTCGAAGAGGAAGTCCGCCGAACCGGTTGGCGCAAACACGCCGGGGAAGCCGAGTATGCGCATGCGGACAGGATTCGTGGTTACCACCACTTCGGCCACCGCGCCGCCCAAACCTCCGCACACGGTGTGCTCTTCCACTGTGACGATGGGGCCGGCCATCGCCGCTTCCGCGATAGCCGCCCGGTCGATCGGCCGCACTGTGCTGATGTTCAGCACCGCCGCGCGGACGCCGGCCAATTCAAGTAAGATGGCGGCCTCCAATGCGCGGCACACCATGACGCCGTTGGCCATGATGGTCAGGTCCGAACCCTCGCGCACTTTGACCGCCTGGCCGATCCGGAACTGGTATTCCTGCGCGTGGACCGCCGGAACCGGCATACGGCTCAATCGCAAAAAGACCGGCCCATCAAACCCGGCGGCCACCCGCAGAGCCGAGGCCGTCTCCACCGGATCGGCCGGCACGATCACGGTCATGTTGCCGATGGCGCGGGTCCAGGCGAGATCTTCAATCGAGTGGTGCGTCGGCCCCAGCGGTCCGTACGCCACGCCGCTGGCCATGCCGCACAGCTTGACGTTCGAGCGGCTGTAGCCGAGGTCCACTTTCACCTGTTCTAAAGCGCGTCCGGTGAGGAAACAGGAGGCCGCGCACACGAACGGGAGCAGTCCGCCATTGGCCAGGCCCGCGGCGACTCCCACCATGTTCTGTTCCGCGATGCCGACATTAACCATCCGGTTCGGAAAGCGCTTCTGAAACTCCTTCAGATTGGAGGAGCCGACCGAGTCGTTGCACACCGCCACCACCCGCGGGTCTGCTTCGGCCAGCGCGATCAGCGTCTGGGCAAATGCCACGCGGCAGTCCGCCAGGTTCTTCATCGGGCAACTCCATCCAGTTCCAGCAAGGCCGAGGCGAGTTCAGCATCGGTGGGCACGCGATGGTGCCACGCCGCCCGATCCTCCATGAACGACACGCCGCGCCCTTTGTGGGTGTGGGCAATCACGCAACTGGGCCGGCCCGTTTCAAAAGGCACGACGGAAAACTGGCCGACCAGCGCGCCGAGATCGTGTCCATCCACCTCCCGCACGGCCCATCCGAACGAGCGCCAGCGCGCGTCCAGCGGCTCCAGGCCGACCGTCCGTTCGGTCGCCTCGCCCTGTTGAAGGCCGTTCCGATCCACGATGACAGTGAGGTTATCGAGGCCGAACTGCGATGCGGCCATGGCGGCCTCCCAGTTGCTCCCTTCCTGTAGCTCGCCATCGCCAGTCAACACGAAGGTCCTCCACTCTGCGCCCGTGATCTTCGCGGCCTTAGCCGCGCCGACGGCGATAGGCAGTCCGTGGCCAAGCGGGCCGGTGTTGGCTTCCACGCCGGAAAGCTTGTTGCGGTCCGGATGGCCGTTGAGCATGGAAAGAGGCTTCATGTACTCCGCGAGCATTTCGCGCGGGAAGAAGCCCACTTCCGCGAGGGCCGTATAGAAGGCTGCCGAGCAGTGGCCCTTGCTCATGATGAAGCGGTCCCGCTCCGGCCACCGCGGGCTGCCCGGGTCGATGCGCAAAACGTGGAAGTATAGCGCCGCCAGAATATCCGCGGCCGACAAATCGCCGCCCGGATGACCGACGCCCGCGGCGTGCACCATGCCCAAGCTGGTTTTACGGATGATGCGGGCGCGCGAAGCGAGTTCGCCAAGAGCGACTTCGGAGAGTGGCTGGTGCGTCGTTCCATCAGTATGCATATTTAAGCTGGAAAGAGAGATAATGCTATCATGTCGAACCGTGCCGGTCAACATCGGATGCCCGGGGTGCAAGATCCCGGTCCGTCCGGCTCATTCGCTCCGGGCGCTCCGAACTCGGCGCGGAAGGAGAGCAGTGAAAGATCCGCAGACCTATTGACTGGGTACTGAACTGGTGTTAGCTTACCTTGGACTTGGAGAGCCGAAAGGCTGTGTGCATGATTATGCACGTCAAGTGGAATCCTGGAGACACGCCTCTATGAGTCTTGAAAGTCATCGCAAAGCCGTTGGTCCCTTACAGCCTCCGAAACGCGCGCGAAGTTTACGGCCGCGGTGGTTCGGTATTCTGCTGTTCGCCGGATTCTGGCTGTCCGTCAACGGGTGGCTTGCAGGCCAGACTCTGCCCCCGACGCATGTCGACGACTTCAGCGGACATCCCCGGCTCATCGTAATCAGTGACATTGGCAACGAACCCGACGATCAGATGTCGCTCGTGCGTCTCCTGCTGTACTCGAAGGAAATCGATATCGAAGGGCTTGTCGCCGCGACATCGACCTGGCAGAAGGCCGCGATCCATCCCGAAACGATGCATGCGCTGATCCGCGCTTATGGACAAGTGCGGCCCAATCTCCTCCTGCACGCGGAAGGTTGGCCGGCGGCCGAGGATCTTGACCACCGAGTCTTTGCCGGGCAGCCTGGGTACGGTATGGCGGCCACTGGCTCCGACAAAATGTCCGAAGGCGCGGAGGCGATCATTCGAGCGGTCGACCGGGAAGACCCGCGCCCTGTCTGGATCAGCATTTGGGGCGGGGCAAACACGTTGGCTCAGGCGCTCTTGCGCGTGCGCGCGATGCGAGGCCCTGCCGAAGTGGAAAAGTTTGTCGGAAAGCTCAGGGTGTATTCAATTTCCGACCAGGACGATGCCGGACCCTGGATGCGACGCGAGTTCCCGGACTTGTTCTACATCGTTCAGCCCTCGACCCAGGCCGGCGACGAATACTATTACGCGACCTGGACTGGAATCAGCGGAGACATCTTCTATCGCAACTGCGCAGGCGCGAGCACCGCTACAGTGACAAACGAGTGGTTGGATGTGCACATCCGAAACAAAGGACCACTCGGCAAGGTTTATCCGCGGTTTGCTTTCATTATGGAAGGAGATACACCTTCCTTCCTGGGCTTGATCGACAACGGACTGAACGCCTATCGCCGGCCCGATTGGGGCGGATGGGGAGGGCGCTACCTTTACCGGCGACCTTACGGCGAGACTCATCCAATCTGGACACAGGGAGGCGACGTATCGTCGCGCGTCACCTCGCAGGACACGGTTGCTGGTGTGGATGGCCGGCAGTACACATCCGATCAGGCTACGATCTGGCGTTGGCGCGAAGCCTTTCAACACGATTTCGCGGCTCGGATGGAGTGGACCATCGCCGACTTCCGTCACGCCAACCACAGTCCGCTGGTGGAAGTGAATGGCCGGCCGGGGACGGCGCCCATTACGATGGACGCCGAAGTTGGGCGGCCCTTGGAACTGGACGCCAGCCGCAGCCGCGATCCCGATGGCCAGAACCTCCACTACGAGTGGTTCCAGTATGCCGAAGCAGGTGCCGCGGATGGTAACTTGGCCGCGGTGACCATAACCGGCGCCAACACTCCGAAGGCTGTTGTAACTCCCACCGCGGCCTGCCGTCCACAATGGTTAGCCACGGCCTCTCCATGCTCCGGGACCGGGACGGCGCATCTCATTCTCGCTGTGACGGACGACGGGTCTCCCCAGCTCACGTCTTATCGGCGGATTATCTTGAACGTGCGCGCAACCCCTGTTCCTTAGCTGCGGCATTGGGTTGGATTCTGGCATCGGTTGTGGCAACGGCGCTACCCGGAGGCGCCCTCAAACCGAGGTCGAGCCAGGATATCCGGCGCACTCTCTGTGCCAGCGGCAAGCTACCGATATTGGTAGCGTCCTATAATGCACACTCATGATTTTCCCAATACCTTATCCGCCTTGGCGTCGATCTTCTTTTTGTCCGCTGCGCTCAATTTGCCCTGATGCTCCATTTGGGAGGCGCGAGCCTTCGCGTTTCTCGCGTGACTCTTATCAGGCATCGGATACTTGCGCTGCTCAGGCAGGCCGAAATCCTTGCCTGGCTCCGCGTTCTTTTTCGAGGTCGTAAGTTTTGCCATCGCACCTTACCTCGCCCAATTTCCAGCACGCAATATTCCGTTGTTGCGGTGACAGCAAGTGAGGGCGACGACCTACAACGCCCGATCCCGCCGTTTGCACTCCAGCGTCGGCCGCCGGCTCGATGTTCAGCGCGCGCTTTCAGCAGGTAAGAGCAGCCGAGGCCAGCAAGAGTCGGCCCTTTCCGCCCGGTCGACGCGGTGGATTTGACACCGGCACGGCCTCGGCGCGGACCCCGTGCGCACCGGCCGTCGTGCGCAAGGCGCAGTGGTCACTCAGCGCGCCGGGTTGGGCGGCCGGCCGCCGTTCGCGCCGCCGGAGCGGTGGCGGGGCTGGCTGTCAACGACGCGGCGACAACCTCGCTGCCGCGGCAGCGAGGTGGCGTTCCGGACGCGTCGGAGCGGCTGGCGAAAAGGCACAACTCTTGCGAAGTCGCTCGGTGAGGTCGACGCCGCGGACGGCCGGATCGCCAGGGACGCTCAGCCCGCGAATTTGTCCGTCGCCGCAACCAGGGCCCGACTGTTCGGCGGGTCGAAAGCGCTGTGACCGCTGTCGGGGGTGATGATGAGGTCGGCTTCGGGCCACGCACGGTGGAGCGCCCATGCGCTTTCCATGGGGCAGACGACGTCGTAACGGCCCTGCACGATCACCCCGGGGATGTGGAGAATGTGCGAGGCGTGGCGGAGCAACTGGTCGTCGGTTTCGAAAAAGCCGTGGTTGAAGAAATAGTGCGCCTCAATCCGTGCGAAGGCGAGGGCGAACTCGTCCTCTTCGTAATGGCCCGCGAAGGACGGGTCGGGCAGAAGCTTGGAGGTGGCGCCCTCCCATCCGCTCCAGATCTTCGCAGCGGCGAGTCGCACGGCCGGATCATCGCTGGTAAGGCGGCGGTAGTAGGCGGAGAGCAGATCGCCGCGCTCGGCCTCGGGGATGTGGGCGAGGTACGGCTCCCACGCGTCGGGATAGAGGACCGACGCGCCGCGCTGGTAGAACCAGTCGATTTCCTGCTTGCGCAGCAGGAAGATGCCGCGGAGGACGAGTTGGGTGACGCGATCGGGATGTGTCTCAGAATAGGCGAGGGCGAGAGTGGATCCCCAGGATCCGCCGAACACCTGCCAGCGCTCAATGCCGAGGTGCTCGCGGATCTTCTCGATGTCGGCGACGAGGTCCCAGGTGGTGTTGGCTTCGAGAGACGCGTAAGGCGTGCTCTTGCCGCAGCCGCGCTGGTCGAAGTTCACGACTCGGTACTTTTCGGGATGAAAGAATCGGCGCTGTTTGGGGTCGGAGCCGCCGCCGGGACCGCCGTGCAAAAAGATCACTGGCTTACCGGAGGGGTTACCAGTTTCTTCGAAGTAGATTTCGTGGACGGGTGAGACCCGGAGCCGACCCGTGTTGTAAGCCTCGATGGGAGGGTAGAGCCAGGT
>Ga0181517_10004200_pt1 | contig 13267 bp, 12 predicted proteins | sample PEATcosm2014_Bin_31_FD_119748 | JGI IMG/M metagenome (GOLD analysis project Ga0181517, IMG submission 119748) | Peatland microbial communities from MTU Mesocosm Facility, Houghton, MI, USA - PEATcosm2014_Bin01_30_metaG | ecosystem: Environmental > Terrestrial > Soil > Wetlands > Peat | place... | reverse complement strand
CCCGTTTGGATCTAGCGCAGGTCTCTACCTATGGTTCGGTAGAGGACCTCATGCCCCGGCTCGACGCGGACATGGCCCGGATATCCGCAATTCACGACGGGATGCCAGGTCCGGACGCTTGCCCCGCGGCGATGCTGGAACGCCGCCGGGATGTCGAGAGCCAAGCCGACGACGCCGTGGCCACGGCCGACGAGGCCTCGGCACGCGTGCGGGAGGAGGAGGCGTCTATCACTCGGGCATTGGCCGCCCGAAGGGCCCAGATCGATCTCCTGGTGGTGGTCTCCTGTACGTTGACGGCTTTTCTGGTGGTGCTATTCGTCGAGCGCAGACGTGCCGCGCGCGCCTTGCGTGAATCCGTCTCCCTGTTCAACGCCACCCTTGACGCCACCACGGATGGAATTCTGGTGGTAGACCTTCAGCACCGCATCACCGGTTACAACCGCCGCTTCCTGGAACTATGGCGGGTTCCTGCTTCTCTGGCCACGGCAGGAGACAACCGCAAGGTAATCGATTTCGTGGCCTCCCAACTGGTCGACCCCGAGGAATTTCGGAGGGACGTCGGACAGGCGCACATGGATCCCAAACTGGAGAGCCGCTCCACGCTCAGGTTCCGGGATGGCAGAGTCTTCGAGCGCTACTGCCGGCCGCAGCTCATTGGTGACGAAATTCTGGGAACGGTGCGCAGCTTCCGCGACATCACCGAACAGGAAAAGGCCTCCGAATCGCTCCGTCTGATGGAATCCATTGTGGTTAACGCCGACGAAGGGGTTCTGCTGACGACCATGGATCCGGTCAACCGCGAGTACACCGTGGTGCTCGCCAATGCGGCGTTTACCAGAGAACTGGGCTATGAAAGAGATGAGATTCTGGGAAGGAATGCGCGCTCCCTTTACAGTCCCAACGTCGACCTCTCCGAAGTCGAGCGCCTCGCCGGCCTGCTGGCCCTCAAAAAGCCCTGCCGTGCCGAGCTGCTCTTACGCCGCAAGAACGGCAGCGACATATGGGCGGAGATGAGCTTCGTCCCCGTCGCCGGCCATTCCGGAGGCCCCGCCCATCTCATCGTCATTGGCCGCAACGTCAACGAAAGAAAGAAGATGGAACACGAGCTCCGCAAGCTCTCGCGAGCTCTTGAGCAGTGTCCCGTGTCGGTGGTGATTACGGATCTGGAAGGCCGCATCGAGTACATCAACCCCAGGTTCACCGAACTCACTGGCTATACCCTGGACGAGGTGCGGGGTCAGACCTCCCGCATTCTCAAGAGCGGCGATACCAGCGCGGAGGAGTATGCCAAACTCTGGGAGACCATCCGCACCGGCGAATGGAGCGGCTACTTCCATAACCGCAAGAAGAACGGCGAGCTGTTCTGGGAGGCCGCCCGCATCTGCCCCATCCGCGATTCCCGTGGCGTGCCCACGCATTACCTGGCCGTGAAGGAGGACATCACCGACCGCCGGCGCATCGAGGAGGCGCTGGCCCACGCCAAGGAATCGGCCGAGGCGGCCAACCGGGCCAAGAGTGAGTTCCTGGCCAACATGAGCCACGAGATCCGCACGCCCATGAACGGGATCATCGGCTTCACGCAACTGACTTTGCAGACGCCCCTGACCGACGACCAGAAAGATTACCTCGAAACCGTGGAGAGCTCCGGCCACGCGTTGCTGCGCATCATCAACGACATCCTGGATTTTTCCAAGATCGAAGCCGGCCGCCTCGAAATGGAGCGCGAGCCTTTCTCCCTGCGCGAGACCCTGGCGGGAGCCGTCAGCACCGTCGCGCCCGAAGCCATGGGCAAGGGCCTGGATCTGAGTTGGGATATCGCCCCCGCGGTCCCCGACGCCCTGCTCGGCGACTCCACGCGCCTTCGCCAGGTGCTGCTGAACCTGCTCGGCAACGCGGTCAAGTTCACCGCCCGTGGCTTCATACGGGCCGAAGTAACCGCGGAATCCGTGAGCGGGGCGGCGGCGGTGCTTCACTTAGCCGTCAAAGACAGCGGCATCGGCATACCGCCCGAGCACCAGCAGGCTATCTTCGAGCCGTTCCAGCAGGCGGATGGCTCGACCACCCGGAAATACGGCGGTACCGGTCTGGGTCTCGCGATTTCGTCCCGCCTGGCTCAACATATGCGAGGCCGGATCTGGGTCGAGAGCGAGGTCGGGCGGGGAAGCACCTTCCACGTGACGGCCACTTTCGGCGTCGGGGCTCCCGCCCCCCAAGCCGTGCCGGAAAGGGGCGAGAGCGCCAATCCCGATCAGCCTTTGCTGAACCTGCTGATCGCCGAGGACGACCCCATCAGCCGCTCGCTGGCCTCCACCGCCCTGGCGCACGAGGGCCACAAAGTGACCACCGCCGCCAATGGCGTGGAGGCGCTTTGGCTGCTCGAGCAGCGCCCCTTCGACCTGGTGCTGATGGATGTTCAAATGCCTCAAATGGATGGCCTCGAGGCCACTAGGCGTATTCGTAAACGGGAGACCCGTTTCGGCGGCCACGTTCAGATCGTGGCGATGACCGCCCATGCCATGAAAGGAGACCGCGAACGCTGCCTCGCGGCTGGAATGGACGACTACATATCCAAGCCGCTCGATGTGACCCATTTGCTGGCCATGGTGGCCATGATCGCCGCCGGGAACCAGGATGGCCCGCTTTCCAAGGAACCCAAATGAAACCCAACGCAAACACCACGTGCGCGTATCTGAAGACCCACGTACGGCCTTTCCGCCCCGTAGCGGTGCAGTTGCTGCGCATGGTCCGGGACCCCTCGGCCGATTTCCGCAAGGTCGCCAACCTCATCCAGACCGATTCGGTCCTGTCGATGGAGCTGCTGAAGATCGCCAATTCTCCCATCCTTCCGGCGCGCATGGAGATCAAGAGCGTATTGCAGGCCATCGTGTTCCTGGGTTCCAACATGGTGAGCGGCCTGGTCCTAACGACCTGTCTGCGGACCCTGGTCTCGGCGCGCCTCAGCCGCTCGATTCAAACCTGCTGGCGGCACAACCTGGCCTCGGCCCTGATCTGTCAAAGACTCTCCTTCGCGCTGAATATTCCGGAAGCCAATGCCTATACCGCCGGCCTGATCCACGATATCGGGCAACTCGCTCTCCTCACCTCCTACCCGGTTTATGAGAAGGCTCTGACCACGAGCAAAGAACGGCCCCTCAGACTCATCGAACTCGAGAAGAGCCTTTTCGGCCTGGATCACGCGGAAGCCGGAAGATGGCTCCTCAGCCAGTGGGGATGCCCGGTCGAGTTGCAGAACGCGGCAGGCCAGCACGATCGCCCGCCGGACAGCTCGTCGCGCGAGGGCAACCTGATCCGGCTGGTCCACGCCGCCTCGGAGATGGCCAACCTGATGGGCCTGTCGGTGGTGGAGGCCATACCCTGCGAAGACCTGGAGCAAATCGCCGCGGGAATCCCTGAAGCCGCTCCGCAACTGACTGCCGACGCCTTTGCGGAGACCTCCGAGTGGGTCCTGACCAAGGTGAACGGAGTCGAAGTAAGCCTCGGCTTCGCGCCGGAAGAGCAGCCCTGCTAAACCGCGGGCACTCTAAAAGATACGCCGCAGATAGGCGGCAATCAGCAGGATTGCCAGCCCCGAAATCGCCGCCCCCGCCAGCAGGCGGGACCGCCGCGTGTTCCCGGCCCTGGTAGCCACCAACGCGGCCCCGAAGACATGCGCGGCCAGTAATAGTTTGATGCCCAACAGCACGTGGTACCGCGGCGTGTGACCGGGCGTGCTGAGCATGTTGTAAAGTCCCGAGACAACCAGCCCGATCATGGCGGCTATCAGCCACGGCCGGTACAGCGCCGCCTCACGGTCGGCTAGCTTGGTCCGCGTGCCGGCTTCCATCTCTCCGCCGGCGGGCAGCGCCGCCAGCCGCGTGTACAGCAAACCGCCCACCAACACCGCCATGGCGGAGAGGTGCAGCCAGCGCATCGACAGGTTGATCAGTTCGGCCATAGCAAGAGTATACAATCGGGTCATGATTCACGAAATCCTTCCCGTGGGCATGCTGCAATGCAATTGTTCGGTCTTCGGCGACGAAACCAGCCGCGAGGCGCTGGTGGTGGACCCGGGCGACGACGTGGCGGCCATCCTGGAAATTGTCCGGCGGCACGGCCTCACCGTGAAAGCGATCGTCGTCACCCACGCGCATATCGATCACATCGGCGGCGCGCATAAGCTCAAGGTGGCCACCGGTGCGCCCGTCTATATGAACCAGGCCGACGACGAGCTGAGGAGTCAAATGGCCGAACAGGCCGGCTGGCTGGGAATGCCCGAGCCGGAGGAAGTCGATATCGACGCGGACGCCCGCGACGGCGGCGTGCTCTCGCTGGGCGCGGCCCGCTTCGAGATTCTGCATACCCCCGGCCACACTCCCGGCAGCATCGGCCTCTGGATTCCCTCCGAAGGCAAGCTGGTAGCCGGCGACACCCTGTTCCGCGGTAGCATCGGCCGCACCGATCTGCCCGGCGGCGACGAGCGGCAGATCCTCCGCTCGATCCACGAAAGGTTGCTGCCGCTACCGGACGAAACCACGGTCATTCCGGGGCACGGCGAGAATACCACCATCGGGCGCGAGAAGCGCTTCAACTATTTCCTGCAGGATCTGTAATCGAGGCGGGGCCGGGCCATCGCTCGCGCGGCCGGGCGTTGCTCGGTGCTCCCGCGCGCCCTCGCCAGTTCCGCGCGGCCACCTTCCACCCAGCCTGCCACCATGCGGCCAGCCTCCGCGCCGGCCAGCCCCGCGCGACCGGATCTCCGCGCGCCAGCCCAATGCGCGATCGGATTCCCTCTCTGAGTGGCCAAGCCCGCCGATCCCCCGCCGGTTACCGTTCCCCGCGCCTCTTTCTGCAAAAAACAATTTGCACAGGGAATGTTTTCTGCTATTCTGGTATCGCTCTGGCCACCGAAACCGCGCGAGCTTTATGGATACAGTCGCTCCTGGAGTTTTGACTCGCGATGAAATGGAAAGCAGGCGCCTGCTGGCCGCGGAAGATCTGCAACGGGGTCTTTCGCAATCGCAGGTGGCCCGCAAGTACGGCGTCAGCCGTACCACGGCGTCCCGCTGGTGCCGTGCGCTGAGCGGTAAGGGCTTCGACGCGTTGCGCAAGCGGCGCGCGCCGGGTCGCCCCTGCCGCCTCTCGACCGACCAGCTTCGAGCGATCGCCGCGATCTACATCGCCGGGCCGCGTTCCGCCGGGTTCGATAACGACCGCTGGACCACCACGCGTTTCGCCGAGGCCATCTTCCTGCGCTTCGGCGTGCGCTACGATCCCGATCACGTGGGCCGTCTCATGCACCGTCTCGGGCTGCGCGAACGCGTTCGCCGCCGCCGACCGGTCGAAGTTTACGCCTACGCCGAAGTCACCTCAACGGTGGCCTAGCGCGCCGGGCGTTCCGAGGGCGTTTAACCGGACACACCTGTGTCCATGGAGCTCACGATCGGTAGATTCTGCGGGCGCGCAGGAACGAGGTGAGGCCGTACCACACCATCACCACGGTGCAGAAACCGGCCATCAGCATGCGGATCAACTCGCCCGTGGCGGCGCCCGGAGGGGTGCGCACGAAATCCCGGATATAGGTTCCCGTCTTGAAACCGAAAACCACGCCTAAGCACAAGAAAAGAAAGCCGATTAACTCATTCCAGAGAGCTCGTGCCGGCTTGATCACGGCAGGCACCACGTGCTGCAGAAATACACGACCGTGCCGTAGAGTCAGCCTCTGTCCCACGGCTCCATCGTATCAGACCTCGTCGGCTCGCATTTTCTTGTAATTTCGTGTAGAGTTCGGCCTGTAAATTGCCGATAGAATCAGTGCTGCAACTTGTGAACCGGTTTGAGGTCCACTACAATCGAAGCGGGTGGATAGGGTGGGTGGAACGCCGGATATCCCCGGTGCATCCACTAAAGAGGGAGTATCTGTGGACGAGCCATTGAAACACCTCATGCAGGAACTGGGAAACGCCATCAACGATTCCCTTTCCGAGTCCGACCGGATCGCGGAAGCGATCGGTGAAATCAAGAAGGCCGGCTACGATGTCTTCCTGGTTCTGGAAGCGACCGTCGGCTTTAATCGTCGCGACAATGACGAAAATGAGGAAGAGGACGACGACGAGAAGGAGGAGAAACCGCCCGAACGCACCTTCCAGTCGACGGGCAAGATCAAGTTCACTTCCCAGGACCACCGTTTTCTGCGCGCCTTGAAAATTGCGGTCGACGACGAGGCCACTAAAAGTTGACTAGCGGTCAACCCAAAACTTCCCGGTAAACGTTCCACGTCTGCTCGACGGCTTTCTCCCAGGTAAATAAGTGCGCTCGCGCGGCACCGCGCCAAGCCAGGTCCTTCCACAAGCTCTCTCGCTCCGTCACCCTTCGCAGCGCCTGCCCCAGAGCCTCGGTGTTTTCGGGATCCACCAGGATAGCCGCGTCTCCGGCCACCTCCGGCAGCGCCGACCGGTTGGAAGTGACCACCGGTGTGCCCGCCGCCATGGCCTCCAGCACCGGCATACCAAAGCCCTCGTCGAGCGAGGGAAAGGCGAACACGCGGGCCCGTGCGTACCACCCCGCCAGCTCCTCGTGCGTCACATAGCCCACCAACTGGATGCGGTCGTGCGCCGGGCTGGCCTCGATGCGCGCCAGAATCTCCTCCGCGCCGTAACCGTGCGAACCCGCCAGCACCAGCCGCCAGCCCGGGTCCACCGTCTCGAAGGCGGCCACCAGCCGGTCGATGTTCTTGCGTTTCTGAATCACGCCGACGTTCAGGATGACGTTCTCCCGCGCCGCGTCCAGCGGGTAGGCCAGCTCGCGTATGCCGTGGTGGATCACCGTCACGCGGGCTGGCTCCACGCCCAGCAGGCGCACCACCTGGCTCTTGGTAAAGGCCGAAACCGCGATGATGGCGGCCGAACGCGCGGCGGCGTCGCGGGCCTGCGCGGCGAAGCGCGCGCGAAACTCGGGCGTCGAGTACTCGCCCGTCAGCACGAACAGATCGTGGAAAGTGGTCACCGCGCGGTCGACCGGGATGCGCGGCAGGCGCTGGTTGAGCCCGTGCACCAGCGCGGCCGAGCGCGGCCCCAGCGGCTCGATCAGCAGCCGCCGCCGCGCATTGGCGGGCAGCCGTTCCTTCCGCGACCGCCAGTAGCGCTGCGGGCGGTAGTAGAAGTCGAAAGATACGTCCGGATGCCCCACCGCCAGGCCGTTCAGAATCTCCAGCGAATAGAGCCCCACGCCCGAGAGCTCATCGCCAATGCTATAGGTGGCATCCAGCGCGATTTTCACTTGATTCCGTATTCTTTCATCTTTCTATAGAGCGTGGTGCGGCCGATCTTGAGCAGCCGCGCCGCTTGCGTGCGCTCTCCTCGCGTGGCGGAAAGGGCCCGCGAGATGGCCCTCCGCTCGGTTTCCGGCAGAGGCACCACGGGCGGCTCGGGCGACAGCTCGAAAGGCTCCTCCGCTTCGTTCGCGGTGGCCCCGGCCAGCCGGCCGATGGACGCGGCGGCTTTATGGAACTGCAAGGCGGTCGAAAGATCGGCAACCTCCAGCGAGCTGCCGCTCTGCATGGCGGCCATGCGGCTGACGCAATGCTCCAGTTCCCGCACGTTGCCCGGCCAGTCGTAGGAAACCAGCAGTTCCATGATCTCCGCCGGCGCGTGCAGGGCGGGCGCTCCCGGCGGCCGGCGGGTTTCGAGAAAATGCGAGATCAGCAGCGGAATATCTTCTTTGCGATTGCGCAGCGGCGGCAGGTGAATGGGAAAGACGTTCAGCCGGTAGTACAGGTCCTGCCGAAAGCGGCCCGCCGCCACCTCCGTCTTGAGATCGCGGTGCGTAGCCGAGATCACCCGCAGATCCACCCTGCGCCATTCGAGCGCGCCCACTGCCCGGAATTCGCGCTCCTGCACCAGCCGCAGAAGTTTGACCTGCATCTCCAGCGGCAGATCGCCGATCTCGTCGAAGAACGCCGTGCCCCCGTCGGCCAGTTCCACGAGGCCGCGCTTGCTTTGCGACGCACCGCTGAACGATCCCTTGACGTGGCCGAACAGCTCGCTTTCCATCAACGTGCCCACCAGTGCGCCGCAATCGATGGGCACGAACTGGCCGCATGGGCTGGCATTGTGGATGGCGCGCGCCACCACCTCCTTGCCCGTGCCGCTCTCTCCCAGCAACAGAACCGGCAGACGGTGATGCGCGGCTTTGTCGATCAGCCTCCGGACAGCTTCGATCGGAGCCGACCGGCCCACCAGTTCCTGGCCGCCGCGCGTCGCTAGATTCACCGATAACCGCCGCGGTTAGGGCAAGCTAAAGCATGCCCCACCGGTGGGGCATGCTTTAGCTTGCCCGGATTCCGCGTCTTTGCGGTGAGTAGATGGTCGCTCATGCCTTCGCGCCTGCCCGGCTTTTTGAGAATCTAGTCGCACGACGAACGAACTTCTCTCACCTGATTCGCTCTGAATTCGCTGGGAAAGCGCCCGGGCCCCATCCTGGCTCGTCTCCGCCCCTACCAGGACGCGCCACATGTCCGGATTGCCGGGGCGCAGCACCAGCCGCGCCGATCCGTACCGCGCGGCCATCGCCGCGCGCGTCCGCTCGGCGTTGGCGCGGTCGCGGAAAGCCGCCACCTGCACCGCGAACAAGGCCGCTTCGGCATTCGCCGGCGTGCGAATCACTTCCACGCGCACCGGCGCCGTGCCGGGGCCGATCAGATCGATGGCCCGCGCCGCGGCATGCGAGAGGTCGATGATCCGGTTCGCGACGAACGGGCCGCGGTCGATGATGCGCACTTCCACGGTCTTCTGGTTGTCCAGATTCACCACCCGCACCCAGGCGTCGAAAGGCAGCGTGCGGTGCGCCGCCACCAGCTTCTCCATGTCGTAGATTTCGCCATCGGCGGCCGGCCGGCCATGGTACGGATGTCCGTACCAGCTCGCAATGCCCGTCTCGGTATCGCCGGGGACCGTTCGCGCAACCGCGGGCGGCGGGGGCACGGACACCCCGCGCGCATGCTTCCTGTGCGCGCACCCGGAGGCGGCCACGGTAACCAGAATGGCAAGCGAAATCCACCCCGCGGGTAAGGCTCGCGGCATCGTTTCGATTATGGCATGCGCCGGCCACTGGTCGGCTTCCGTACAGTAGCGTTTCGGGCCGGCCGGAGCGTCATGATATCGTCAAAGTAATCACTCATGCATCCTTCCCGAGTGAACCGGCTGGGTTTATCCGCGCTTGCGCTGGCGCTGCTGACACTCCTGGTTATCTCTTATTTCTCGTTCGTGAATTGGCGCCGGTTTCGCGAGGCTTCCGAGATGGTGCCGCACATCCGGCAGGTGCTTGCGGCGAACGACAGCCTGCTCGCCCACGTGGTCGATGCGGAAACCGGCCAGCGAGGTTTCCTGCTCACCAACCGGCCCGACTATCTCGAGCCTTATCACAGCGCCGTCCAGGCGATTTACTCGGAACTGGATGAGCTGACTCGGCTGACGCACGACTATCCCGAGCAGTCCGGGCGCGTCCAGACCATCCGTTCCCTCGTCGATGTCAAACTGGGCGAACTCCGCGACACCATCGAACTCCGCCGTACCGTGGGTCTGGATGCCGCCCTCGCGGTGGTTCGGACCGACCTGGGGCGGCACACCATGACGCAGCTCCGGGATGCCGTGAGCGATCTCGCGGCGCACGAAGATGAGCGCCGCCAGACCTCCTGGGCAGATCTCGAATCGGATGCCGCGACGGCCCGTTGGCTCACCTTGTTGGAGTCCTTCCTTCTGGCCGGCCTCGTCATACCCGGCGCGCTGATGCTGGGCCGCGCCGCCCAGCGGCAGGAGTCGCTCACCGAAGCGGCCGCCAGCGCCCGCGATCTGCTCTACACCACGCTCCACAGCATCGGCGATGGCGTCATCTCCACGGATGCCCAGGGACGGATCACCTTTTTGAATCCGGTGGCGGAGCGCCTCACTGGTTTCAGCGGCGCGGAAGCGCAAGGCCGCCCCATCGAGGAGGTCTTCCGGATCGCCAACGAGGAGACGCGAGCGACCGTCGATAACCCTGTCCGTCGCGTGTTGCGCGAGGGCCAGGTGGTCGGGCTGGCCAATCACACGGTGCTGGTCTCGCGCGGGGGATTCGATGTCCCCGTCGACGATAGCGGCGCTCCCATTCGCTCCCGCGACGGCAAGCTGGAAGGCGCGGTGCTGGTATTCCGCGACGTAACCGCGCGCCGCAAAGCCGAAGAGGAACTCCGCCTCAGCGAGCGCCGTTTCCGCACGGTGGCCGATTCGGCCCCCGTCATGATCTGCTCCGACGATGCCAACGGCCTGCGCGATTACTGCAACCTGCCCTGGCTCCAGTTCACCGGCCGCACGCTCGAGCAGGAACTGGGGCACGGCTGGCACGAGGGCATCCATCCAGACGATCGCACCCGCGCCATCGAGATCTTCGAACGCGTTTTCCGCGACCGCCAGCCGCTGACCTTCGAGTTCCGCTTGAGGAAGAGCGATGGCCAGTACGCCTGGGTTTTGGGGCGCAAGGTGCCGCGCTTCGGCTCGGAGGGCGGGTTCCTGGGCTACATCGGCTCCTACACCGATATCGACGACCGGCGGCGCGCCGAGGAGCGCATGCGCCATGCCGCCAAGCTCGAGAGCTTGGGCGTGCTGGCGGGAGGCATCGCGCACGATTTCAATAATCTCCTGGTGGCCATCATGGGCAATGCCAGCCTGCTCGAAGACGAAATCCCGCCCGGCGCCCCCGCTCGCGAAATGCTCGACAGCGTGATCAAGGCCAGCGAGCGCGCCGCCATGCTGACCAGCCAGATCCTGGCCTATTCCGGGCAGGGACGCTTCGTGGTCGAGCCGCTGGACCTTTCCGAGCAGGTCAGACAGATCACCGCGCTGCTGCAGGCTTCGCTCGCTAAGAACGTCGAGGTGCGCCTGGATCTCGCGGCCGGCCTGCCGCTCGTGGAAGCCGATGCCTCGCAGATCCAGCAGCTCATCATGAACCTGGTGGTCAACGCCGCCGAGGCCGTGGGCCCCGGCTCCGGCCTGGTCGAGGTGGTCACCGGCGACAAGGTTGTGGATGCCGCCGAGATGGCTCAGTGGGTGCTGGCCGATAACGTCCAGCCCGGCCGCTTCGTGGTGCTGACCGTCATCGACAACGGAATAGGCATGGACGCCCAGACCCAGGCGCGCATCTTCGACCCCTTCTTCACCACCAAGTTCACCGGACGCGGTTTGGGTTTGGCGGCCGCCCTGGGAATCACGCGCGGACACGGCGGGGGCATCAAGCTGGTTTCGGCACCCGGCGAGGGCACCACCTTTCAGATCTTCCTGCCCGCCGCGGCCGTTGCCGGTACCAGTCCCTCTCCGGTCCCTTGCCAGCCTTTCCGGGGAACCGGCTGCATTCTGGTGGTGGATGACGAGGACATGGTGCGGGAAGCCGCCCGCCACTCGCTGGAGCGGGCCGGGTACACGCCGCTGGTGGCCTCGAGCGGCGCCGAGGCCGTGGAGTTGCTGAGCGGGCACGCCGCCGAAGTCCTCCTGATCCTGCTCGATATGACCATGCCGGGCCTGAGCGGCGAGGAGACTCTCGAGCGCCTGCGCTCCATTCGCGCGAATATCCCCATCGTCATTTCCAGCGGTTACAGCGAGCTGGTGGCGCAGCGGCGTTTCGGTAACCGCATCGACGGCTTCCTGCAAAAGCCCTACACGGTGACGGATTTCGGGCGGGTGGTGCAGACCGCTTTGAGCTTTCGGAAACAAACCGGGGCGGCGACATAATAAAAATCTCCGATTCCGCCGATATGAGTCGTATGCAGGAGCGCCGATCGGAAGTTCGCTTGATGTGTGCCGACATGATTCAGGTTCGTTGGGTGCCCCCCTCGGGCGGATCCCGGCACGCCACCGCGTTGCTGGAGGATATCTCCTCCTCGGGCGCCTGCCTGCAAATGGAAAGCTCCGTTCCCGCCGGGTCGGCCATCCGCTGGAGTTCCGCCGGACAGGAATTCGAGGGCTTCGTGCGCTATTGCGAGTACCGCGATATCGGCTACTTCGTCGGCATCGAGTTTCGCGATGGCTCGAAATGGTCCGCCCACGCCTACGAACCGCAACACCTCCTCGATCTCAAGGACCTCGCGGAAGCTCGCCGCAGAGAGACCCGCCGGACCTCATCCACCTCGAACCGGTGTAATAGCCCCATTTAGATTCCTTATTCAACTTTGCCAACGACCCTGGCTACACTGGTAGATTGTGCCAGGTACGATGATGCACGAAGGAATGAGCCATATACGGGGGGCGGCCGTGCCTCCGATCGAGAAAACCATCTCCCAGGCGCTCGCCGACACCGCCGCAAAGTATCCGGACCACGAAGCTCTGGTGGTTTGCCATCAGGGGGTCCGCCTGACCTGGAGCCAGCTCGATCGCGAAGTGACACGCACTGCGCGTGGGCTGCGGGGGTTGGGGTTGGTTCCCGGAGATCGCGCCGGCGTATGGGCCAGCAACTGCCTCGAATGGATCCTGTTGCAGTACGGCGCCCCGCGCGCCGGCATCGTGCTGGTGAACGTAAACCCGGCCTACCGGTCGCACGAGCTGCGCTACGTTCTGAAGAAATCGCACATCCGCGCCTTGTTCCTGCATGAGAAGGATTCCCGCGCCAACTATCGCGAGATCCTGGCCGAATCCCGCAACGGCGACGCCCTCCCGCTCGAGAACGTCGTGTGGCTGGGCGAGAAGTCGTGGGAGAACATGATCGCCTGCGGCGTCGATTTCCCCCCGGTCGAGCAAAACCCCGATAACGTCGCCAACATTCAGTACACTTCCGGCACTACCGGATCGCCCAAGGGCGTGCTGCTGACCAACCGCGGGCTGCTCAACGACGGCCTGGGAATCTCCATCGCGCTGCGGGCCGCTTCCGAGGACCGCATCTGCGCGCCCGTCCCTCTGTACCATTGCTTCGGCTCGGTGATCGGCAGCATGGTGTGCGTGGTGAGCGGCGCGACGCAGATCCTGCCGTCGGCGCAGTTCGACGCCCTGGCCACCATGCAGGCCGTCGACCGCGAGCGCGCCACCATCGTCTACGGTGTGCCCACCATGTTCGTGGCGGAACTCGAGCATCCGCTATTCGACACCTTCAATTTCAGCACGCTGCGCAAGGGCATCATGTCCGGCTCGCCCTGCCCCATCGAACTGATGAAGCGCACCGCCGAGAAGATGCACATCGAGCGCATGACCATCCCGTACGGGGAGACCGAGTCCTCGCCGGTGATCACCATGTCCAACGTGGACGATCCTTT
>Ga0181517_10004199_pt1 | contig 13270 bp, 13 predicted proteins | sample PEATcosm2014_Bin_31_FD_119748 | JGI IMG/M metagenome (GOLD analysis project Ga0181517, IMG submission 119748) | Peatland microbial communities from MTU Mesocosm Facility, Houghton, MI, USA - PEATcosm2014_Bin01_30_metaG | ecosystem: Environmental > Terrestrial > Soil > Wetlands > Peat | place... | reverse complement strand
CCGAAGTCGACGACCTCGTAGGCAGCATCGCGCAGCAGCTTCGCGATCTGCTCTTTCAGAACGAACCCTCCATGGTCTGAGGCGATTCCGACGCGCATGGTGCTCCCTCCTTGTTGTTGTCCAGCACGCGATGGGCCTGCCTGCAGACGTTCTCTGCGGTGAAGCCATAGTGCTCCATTACTTCTGGTCCGGGTGCCGACGAGCCGAAGGTGTCTATCCCAATGACGGCGATTCGAGGGCCGACAAAGGACTGCCATCCTATCGGGGAGCCGGCCTCAATGACGAGGATGGGAACGTCCGTGGGCAGCGTCTTCTCTCGGTAATCGTCTGACTGTGCTGCAAAGAGGCTTGTGCTCGGCATACTCACGACTCTCGCGTGAACGCCCCCTGCGGCAAGCCGTTCGCGACCTTCGAGCGCCAAATGAACTTCCGATCCAGTAGCGATGAGAACAATGTCTGGTCGTCCACTTATCGGAGAGTCCGCCAGCACATAGCCACCCATCGGAACTCCAACCGGGATCGCAGGATAGAGATTCAGGTCTAGTACTGGAAGGCCTTGTCGGGTGAGGACAAGGGCAACAGGCCCCTCCCTCCTTCCAATCGCAACTCGCCATGCGGCTACGGTCTCGTTGGCATCCGCTGGCCGCAGGACAACCATGCCTGGAATTGATCGCAATCCGACAAGTTGTTCCACTGGCTGGTGAGTAGGGCCGTCTTCCCCCATGCCAATGCTGTCGTGCGTGAAGATGTAGATCACCGGAAGTGAGTTCATGGCCGCAAGGCGCATGGGTGGCCGCATGTAGTCGCAAAAGACGAAGAACGTGCCTCCATATGGAATCAAACCGCTGTGCAAGGCCATTCCGTTGAGAATCGCCCCCATCGCATTTTCGCGAATGCCGAAATGCATATTGCGACCAGCCCAGTCCTCCGGTTCGAAGTTGCCGGTCCCATCAATGTTTGTATGGGTACTTGGAGCGAGGTCTGCGGATCCCCCCATCATTTCCGGCAAACGAGTGCCGAGGATCTCGATCACTTTACCCGAAGCGACGCGGGTGGCCATCGGTCCATCTGCTGGAGTAAACGCCGGCAGTCCGATGTCCCAATCGTTAGGTAGGTCCCTGTCAATCACTCTGTCGAACTCAGCAGCAAGGGCCGCGTGCTCTTGTTCGAAGGCTTTGAATCGCGATTCCCATTCCACCTGCGCATCGTTACCCCGGGAGATAGCTCTTCGAAAATGCTCCAGCGCCCCCTCGGGGATATGGAAGGAAGGCGAAACGGGCCAGTCCATTGCTTCTTTGGTGAGCCGCACCTCTTCGACGCCAAGAGCCTCTCCGTGGGCGGCGGCAGTGTCCTGCTTATGAGGGCTGCCAAAGCCGATGTGCGTGCGGACAGCGATCAACGACGGACGTGTTGTTTCCCTTCGGGCGCTCTCGAGCGCCAGCGCAATGGTTTCCACGTCATTGCTTTGTTCCACTCGTTGCACATGCCAGCCGAAGGCGGCGAACCGAGCCATGCGATCCTCGGTGAACGTCAGCTCTGTGCTTCCCTCAATGGTGATGTGGTTATCTGCGTAAAGTACGATGAGTTTTCCAAGATGCTGGTGGCCCGCTATCGATCCGGCCTCTGATGAGATGCCTTCCTCAAGATCGCCATCGCTGACAAGCACGTAGGTGTAATGGTCCACGATCTGGTGCCCAGGCCGATTGAATCGCGCCGCCAGCGCAACTTCGGCAATGGCCATCCCCACTCCGTTCGCGAGCCCCTGGCCCAATGGCCCTGTGGTCGCTTCGACGCCTGGAGTCTTTCCATACTCTGGATGGCCCGGAGTGCGACTGCCCCATTGGCGAAACATTTTCAGCTCTTCCAGGCGCAGATCGAACCCGGTGACGTGCAGAAGAGCATAGAGCAAAGCGCACCCATGGCCGGCCGACAAAATGAACCGGTCGCGGTCGGGCCAGCGGGGATTGCGAGGGTTGAACTTGAGCGATCTGTCCCAAAGGGCATACGCCATGGCCGCTGATCCCATCGGCAGTCCAGGATGGCCCGAGTTTGCCTTCTGCACCATGTCCACCGCGAGAAAACGGAGCGTGTTGATGCACAACTCATCCAATGTGGGCGGAGCAGCGATTGTTGCTGGAGCTGCAGAAGGTGCCATGACGAGTCTTGCCTTTCATTACTGAAATGGGTGAATATCACTCGTGGACTCTCGACTCACTAATTAGTCAGGTATTAGCCAAGCTACATCTTGAGTCCTACATCGCTGCATTCCGGGTGCTTGCACTGGCACGGTGTCGCTGGACTCTTCTTTTCTTCAGCACATTGGGGGCTGCAATGCTTTTTGCCGATAGCGGGCTGACAGTTGCAGCCAGGATGTTCACATTTTTCCGTGGTGGTCATAATTGCTCCTTTTAACCGAACATGCCCTCGACCTTTTGAGGGCTCTGCTGTTTAGAACGTGATTCGCATCTGATTTCGAGCAACGCGGTCGAATAGACTCTTTTTCATACTTAAGGTGCGTGACTGTTCTGCATTGTTCCTTAGCTTTTGACTGCAATACGAACGATGACTACAGAGCATTCGGCTCGACGAGCTACCGACTCCGCCACGCTCCCCAGCAAGAAGTCATGAATGCTCCTTTGCCCATGCGAACCGACGGCTATCAGATCGGCACCCCATTCGGTTGATTGGCCGAGAATTGTCTTTGCTGCGTCTCCAATCCGTACGCTAGCTTGTGCCGCGAATCCAGCGCCACGCAATTCGGCCGCGATTCGCTCAACCAATGCACGAGCTGGCTGCTTCTCTTCTTCCAACTCGGGAGCATAGCCCTGAGCCATCTCAGGCGGAGGAACAGTGTCAACCGGTTGCAATACGTGTAAAACCAGAACTTCAGTATTCTCATGCCGTATCCCGACAACCACAGCGCGGAGCAGACCTTCAGCAAACCCCGAATCGTCAACTGCCAACAGGACTCTCATGGCTCCTCTTTCTTCACGCGCAATGAGACGCACAACCATACGCCGGTGCGCGACATTTGCAGTGTCTTTTGCGGATTCGTCCTCCGAAGCGATGCCTCTTCAGACCAAGGAAAATGCTCAGACATAGCGTCGTAAGTATCGAACGGCCCACATCAGGAATGTCGGTCACAATTGCTCACGAGAAAGGTCCGTTATCTCCGCGCCGGCATTAAGGATGCAGATTCTGAGAGACATTTGATGCTCTGCACCAGAGTTGCAGTAGCGAGCGCAGGCTTTGTTTAGCCAGTGGGAAACAATGGGCGCTCAATACTAACTTTCGTCCGGCTGTGCACGAGTCATGGAAGAACCTCATGCAGGTGAATCCAGCCCGACAAAAACCTGTTGCCTATCGGCCTCGGACGTCGGCCTGAGTGTCCTGTGAAGCGGCAGCGCCTGGCGCGGCTACCCTCGGAACTGCGCACTGCTTCGCCATCAGTTTCTTCTTGCCGGCCGACAGAAAGCTGTGCAAAAGAAACCGCTTCTGCAGAATCACGCCTCGAATTGCCCAACTACGTCGAAGGGCGAGCAAAACTGACCAGAAGTTGGTAGCGTCACGGTCCATCGTGGTGAGAGGGAGAGCAACCATGCCGGAACAATTTGAGAATCCAGAAGTTATAAAGCTCGAAGACGAGACAGCCTCGGATGCGGGAGCACAGAAGCGGATTGAGCGTGTTGCTGAAAAGGCAGCGGAGAAGCCCTCGCGTACGGAGCATGATTACGACCAGAGTCACCAGATCATTTCCAAATAGAACGGACCAAGGACCATTCATATTCAACGTAACCACGGGTCTGAGCGAGAGGCCTCGACCCCAACATCAAGAGCCGTCGATCTCATTCGGCGTTGAGAAATTGATGTTCCGGCAGGTATCCAGGCCCGATTCCCTTCTCATCGATCAAAGGCTTCCTCTCTAGAGTCGGAGCCGTGAATTGAGGCTACGGTGGCAGTCGGGCTTCAGAAAAAAGCGGATTCTCCGAATTTCGGATCGATCGTCTCGGTGCGCGGCGGCGTTGTCGATGTGAGATTTAGTCGACGCCTGCCTCCAATCTTCTCCGTTTTACACGCTGGAGAGGGGGGCAAGATCATTGTCGAAGTCATGGCCCAACTCGACGCCACTCGAGTTCGGGGCATTGCGTTAACGCCAACTGAGGGTCTCGCCCGAGGAATGCAGGTTGAAGATTCCGGCAAGCCGCTCGAGGTACCTGTAGGCCAGGGAATTATGTCGCGGATGTTCGACGTGTTCGGCTCTGCCATCGACCGTATGCCGGCGCCCCAGAATGTCGAATGGCGGACCATCCACCGAGTTCCTCCGCCGCTTTCGGAGCGTTCGACAAAGTCCGAGATCTTCGAGACGGGTATCAAGGCGATCGACGTGCTTGTACCACTGGAGCGCGGCGGCAAGGCTGGATTGTTCGGTGGCGCCGGTGTGGGCAAGACAGTGCTTCTCACCGAGATGATCCACAACATGATCGGCCATCAGCACGGTATGAGCATTTTTTGCGGGATCGGCGAGCGTTGCCGTGAAGGCGAAGAACTCTATCGCGGAATGAAAGACGCCGGAGTTTTGAACAACATGGTAATGGTCTATGGCCAGATGAACGAACCGCCGGGAAGCCGGTTTCGTGTCGGCGCCGCAGCCCTGACCATGGCAGAGTATTTCCGCGATGATGAGCATCGCGATGTTCTTCTGCTGGTCGATAACATCTTCCGCTTTATTCAAGCCGGAATGGAAGTCTCCGGTCTTCTGGGGGAAATGCCTTCAAGACTCGGCTACCAGTCAACCATGGGTACCGATCTATCGGGTCTCGAGGAGCGTATCGCGAATACTCACGCCGGGGCCATCACTTCGATCCAGGCTGTCTATGTACCGGCAGACGATCTGACTGACCCCGCTGCGGTGCATGTCTTCTCTCATCTTTCCGCATCCATTGTCTTGTCGCGCAAACGGGCTAGTGAAGGTCTCTATCCCGCGATCGATCTGCTCCGGTCCAGTTCGAAAATGGCTACACCCGGCATCGTTGGCGACCGCCACTACAACCTTGCGCAGGAAATCCGGAGAACTCTGGCGCAGTACGAATCCCTCAAGGACATTGTCGCCATGCTCGGCATGGAGCAGCTTTCTCTGGAGGATCGGAAAGCGGTTGCACGGGCGCGGCGGCTCGAACGCTTCCTGACGCAACCATTTTTCACTACGGAACAGTTCAGCGGATTGAAGGGCAAGCTTGTGAGCCTGAAAGACTCCCTGGATGGCTGTGAACGCATTCTCCGCGACGAGTTCAAGGACTTCCCGGAGAGCGCACTCTATATGATCGGCGCGATTGGCGAGGCCAAGAAGCCGGAAGCGAAACAGCCCGAGGCGAAACAGCCCGACGAGAGCAAGCCGGGAGGAACGAAGGCGGGGTCAACACCAAAGGCCGCGACTGCGAGTACGCATGAATCTTAGAATCCTGCTCCCCTTCGGTGTCTTCGCCGATAAATTCGATGTAATGCGGGTCGTCGCAGATACGACCGATGGATCCTACGGTCTGCTGCCTCACCGGCTCGACTGCGTTGCCGCCCTCGTTCCCGGAGTTCTCACGTACGAAACCACAGATGGTGGCCCGGTCTATGTCGGGATTGATCAAGGTGTGCTGGTAAAGGCCGGTGATCAGGTGACCGTATCCGTACGTCGCGCCGTGGGCGGAACGGATTTAGAACAACTCAAAGACGCAGTCGAGCGCGACTTCCTGAAACTGGATGAACAGGAGCGCAACGTTCGCACGGCGGTCGCGAAGATGGAGAGTGGCTTGATGGGACGTCTGGCGGAGTTTGAATATGACCGATGAAAGAGCGGATAAGACCATACTCGCAGATAGAGACTTTGTCCGCCAGGTTACCGCAAAGGCTGCCCGCAAGCTCCGCGCGCAGAGAAATGGTGAACAGACTGTCTGGTTCGGCCTTGGCATGTCAGGACTGATCGGTTGGTCGGTAGCAGTTCCAACCGTTGTCGGCGCCATGGCGGGCCTGTGGTGGGATAACCATCATCCTGGAACTCATTCATGGACACTCATGTTACTGACCATCGGCCTCTGCGTTGGTTGCGCAAATGCATGGCATTGGGTGGACCAGGAGAACAAAGCGATGCAAGACGGGCCGATGTTGGATGGGCAGGAGGACAAGCATGAATGAATCGATGATTCTGGCTGGAGATCTGTTCGCCGGTGTTCTGCTCGGAGCATTCTTTTTTGGCGGACTCTGGTGGACCATTCAGATCCGCCCCCCATCGGAATGGTCTGGTCTTTTGTTCGCCGGCAGTCTTCTTGTCCGAATGTCTGTTGCTCTCACCGGATTCTACCTCCTGTCTCATGGCGACTGGCGGAAGCTGGTGGCTTCCTTAGCCGGCTTCTTACTTGCGCGCATTGTCGTAACGCGGCTCATTCACCTCCCGCTCCGAAGAAACTCCCGTACCCTGCAAGAAGGTGCGCAATGATCATCCCCACTGTGCATATCACTTCCGATCAGCAGATCTTCTGGCAACACGGCTTTGTAAAGCTTAACGGAACCATCGTGACGACCTGGGCCATGATGATCACGATGACATTGGGTTCCGTGCTGATCACCCGAAAGCTCGCTACCGAGCGAACCATCTCACGCTGGCAGAGCGCGCTTGAGATGATTGTGACCGGCATTGAGGGACAAATCAAAGAGGTTGGCCTTGCCGAGCCAAGGAAGTATCTCGCATTCCTGGGCACGCTGTTTCTGTTCATTGGAACCTGCAGCGTGTGCATCGTCATTCCAGGTTTCACGCCGCCGACAGGTTCACTCTCAACGACGGCAGCCCTCGCCCTGTGCGTATTCATTGCAGTCCCGCTGTTCGGCATCCGTGAGCAAGGGATTGCGGGGTATCTCAAGACCTACATCAAGCCAACCCCGATCATGCTGCCGTTCAATATCATCAGCGAGCTCTCGCGCACGCTCGCGCTGGCAATCCGTCTTTTCGGCAACATGATGAGCGGAGTCATGATCGTGGGCATTCTTCTTACCATCACGCCCTTTATCTTTCCCATCGTCATGACGATGCTCGGCCTGCTGACCGGTTCAGTACAGGCCTATATCTTCAGCATTCTCGCGGCGGTCTACATTGCCGCCGCCACAAGTGCAACCAAACCCAAGCCTGACGCAGAGGCGCAGCCGGAGCCAAGTCCCGCATAGCGACTCCAACAACAAGAAGGAACTCAAATGGATAGCGCCACCATCGTCGCAGTAGTTTCCATCGCCACAGCAGGCATCACCACAGGTTTCGGCTGCATGGGCCCTGCGCTCGGAGAAGGCCGTTCCGTCGCCTCTGCCATGACCTCTCTGGCGCAGCAACCGGACGCCGCCCCCACCATCACCCGCACACTGTTTGTAGGGCTCGCAATGATCGAGTCCACGGCCATTTACACCTTCGTCGTCTCCATGATTCTCATCTTCGCCAATCCCTTTTGGAACCACTTTTTGTCGCAAGCCGGAGGGAAGTGAGCCATGCTCATCGACTGGTTCACTGTCGGAGCTCAGATTGTCAACTTCCTCATCCTGGTGTGGTTGTTGCAGCACTTTCTGTATAAACCCATCCTCAATGCGATCGATGCACGCGAAAAGCGCATAGCAGCGGAACTTGCAGACGCAGATAAGAAGAAGTCTGAGGCCCAAAAAGAGCGTGCCGATTTCGAAGATAAGAATAAGGCATTCGATGAACAGCGGACCGTCTTGCTCGCGAAAGCCACGGATGAAGCGAAAGCCGAGCGCGGGCGCCTTATCAACCAAGCTAAACAAGATGAGATAAGCTTGCGGGCAACTCAAGTGGAAGCGCTGCGCGGGGATCAAAGTCGGCTGGGTAATGAGATCGCCCTTCTGGCCGAGAAAGAAGTTTTTGCAATTGCGCGAAAGGCACTCACTGACCTCGCAAACGTGAGCCTTGAAGAGCGGGTTGGGGAGGTTTTCACGCGTCGGCTGCGCGACTTGGATCCGAAGGCAAGAGAACTACTAGGTGCTGCTCTCAAGAACTCATCGCAACCGGCTCTGGTCCGCAGCGCGTTCAATCTGCCCCCTGACCAGAAGGCTGCAATTCAAAACGCCCTAAACGAGACATTCTCAGCGGAGATCCGGATCAAATTCGAGGATTCCCAGGACGCAATCTGCGGTATCGAATTAACCGCCAATGGCCAGAAACTTGCGTGGAGCATTTCAAGCTATCTCGCCGGGTTGAGCACGAAGATCAGTGACCTCGTAGACACACAATCCCCTCCCGCCATCGACAACATGAATAAGCCAGAGATGGAGGCCTCACAAAAGCCGGACGGTGCGAAAGCACCCATGCCCGAACCCGCCGTTCTCGTCGGGGCCAAATGACTGCGGCGGCTGGAATTTTGCAACCCGCGATCGAGCGGGCCTTTGCGCGGCTGCACCAGGGTCGCGAAGAGTTCACAGCAGAGCTGACTCCCCATGAAGTGGGTCTAGTCACAAAGGTCTCCACCGGGATTGCGACATTCTCCGGTCTTCCCAACGTCGGTTACGAGGAGATCGTGACCTTCTCCGGCGGTTTGCTTGGCATTGCATTCAACCTGGATGAAGACGAGGTCGGTGTCATCCTGCTTGGGGACTATCAGAATCTGCACGCAGGTGACGAGGTGCGCCGGACTGGCCGCGTGATGGACGTGCCCGTCGGCGACGGTCTACTGGGACGCGTGATCGACCCATTGGGCAATCCGCTGGATGGCAAGGGTTCGGTAGCAGCCGAGAAACGCCTACCCGTTGAACGCCCAGCTGCCCCCATCATGGATCGCGCGGCGGTCACTGTGCCTTTACAGACCGGCCTGAAGGCGGTCGACGCACTCGTTCCGATCGGTCGTGGACAGCGCGAATTGATTCTTGGCGATCGGCAGACCGGCAAGACCGCCATCGCCATCGACACCATCCTCAACCAACGCGGACAGAATGTGGTCTGCGTCTACTGTGCGATTGGGCAGCGCGCCGCCGCCGTGGCAAAAGTCGTGGCTAACCTCGACAAGCAGGGTGCAATGGACTACACCGTTGTAGTTGTCGTAGAAGACAACAATGCTCCTGGACTCGTCTACATCACGCCTTACGCGGCGACCAGCATTGCAGAATACTTCATGGAAAAAGGACGCGATGTCCTGATTGTCTATGACGATCTTACCCACCACGCCCGCGCCTATCGCGAACTCTCGCTTCTGCTCCGGCGTCCTCCGGGACGTGAAGCCTTCCCCGGCGACATTTTCTATATTCATTCGCGGATGCTGGAACGCTCGACCCATCTCAGCAAGGAGCGCGGAGGCGGATCTCTCACGGCGCTACCCATCATCGAAACCGAGGCGCAGGACATATCCGCTTACATCCCAACGAATCTCATCTCCATCACTGACGGCCAAGTCTACCTCTCTCCCACTTTGTTCCAACTTGGAATCCTCCCAGCCGTCGACGTTGGCAAGTCCGTATCGCGCGTCGGCGGAGCGGCGCAAAGGGCCGCATATCGCGCAGTGGCAGGCAGCCTCAAGCTTGCATATTCACAGTTCGAGGAACTGGAAGCCTTCGCGAAATTCGGAACCCGCCTCGACGAGGCAACGCAAAAAATAATTGACCATGGACAGCGCATTCGAGCTTGCCTCAAGCAGTCCGAGTCTCACCCTGTTTCCATGATCGAACAGATTATTGTGCTCTTGGCTTTAACCGCTGGACTCCTCGATCCCCTGCCTCTCGACAAAATGAATGATGCCGAACGGGCGCTTCAGAAGGCCTCTTCAGAGATTCCATCGGACGTGACGGAGCGGCTCACCTCCTCCGACAAGTTCAGCGACGAAGATCGAAAGGCAATTCTCGAAATCGCTAAACATGCTTTGACTTCGCTCCAGCCTGTTCCGGCGGCCAAACCCTCCACGAAACAAGCACCATGAGTGGAACCATCGAAAGCCTGACGCGGAAGGTCTCCGGCGCCGCCGATCTGGAAGCTGTCGTTCGTTCCATGAAGGCTCTTGCTGCATCGAGCATTGGACAATATCAAAACGCAGTCCACTCGCTTGATGAATACGCAACCACTGTAGAACTCGCCTTGACCGCGTGTCTTCGCCAGGCAGGCCTTGGCTACGACACGGCAGAAGCAGGCTCACAGAAGAAGCGCGGCATCGGAGCGATTGTCTTTGGCTCGGACCAGGGTCTAGTTGGAAGGTTCAATGAGACGGTCGTGGAATTTGCGGTTAACACGCTCCAAGCGTTGCCAGGCACGATCACGAAAGTATGGCCGCTCGGAGAGCGCATCCGTTCCTTGTTGGCCGATACCGGGATGACGACGGCCGGTATCTTGCCCGTGCCAGCCTCGGTCAATGCTATTGCCGGGCTCGTCGGACAGATTCTCATCGATGTCGAAGCAACTCGGGAGAGCGGCGATGTAGTGGATGTATATCTATTTCATAACCGCCCTAAATCGGGATCGGTCTACGAACCCGTCAGCAAGCGACTGCTGCCTCTGGATCTCTCGTGGCAGAAACAGCTTGCCGCCGCTCCGTGGCCGACCAAACTGCCTCCTGAAGTCCTCGAGGTGACCACTTCGCCGCTACGAGCATTCATACGCGAATACCTGTTTGTCCTGCTGTTTCAAGCATGCGCCGAATCGCTTGCCAGCGAAAACGCCAGCCGCCTCGCCGCCATGCAACGGGCAGAGAAGAACATTGATGGGATTCTGGAAGACCTGAACCTCAGGTTGCATCGCGTACGCCAGGAGTCGATTGACGAGGAGCTCTTTGACGTCATATCGGGCTACGAGGCCCTGACCGCTTTCCGCCGGCCGCGCTGATGGCGGGGCGATACGGATTGAATCCGCCCGATTCGCGCTTTCAGGCTGGCACCTCGCTCACTAGAACGATCCCGTCACGAGCATTCGTTCAGACCCACCTTGAGCACAACTGCTCAGATTCCCGCTTACTTCAAGTCGATACTGGTTCGGAGAGTCTCCGACCTTGGTGCGACTCATCGCCCCGCCGCCAGACGGTGGGGTGGATTGTCTGCAACCCACGAGATTTGCAGGGGTAAGTGCCCACCATGACGATCGATTCAAAGAGCTACCGCGTCCCTCCAGGCAAGAAGCTGAACCTGAACGAATGGCCCACCGCCGCACCGCCACTGACCAAGTCGAAGAAACACTATCAAAAGCTGCTCGAAGAGCACGTGAGCGCGCTCAGCGCTTTGCAGCAGCTTCACTACGCATCCAACCGGCATGCGCTCCTAATTATCTTCCAGGGCATGGACGGAGCCGGGAAAGATGGAGCCATCCGGCACGTCATGTCCGGAGTCAATCCACAGGGATGCGAAGTCTTCAGTTTTAAGCAACCCAGCGCCGAAGAAATTGAACATGATTTTCTCTGGCGCACCGCGTGCCGTCTGCCCCAACGCGGCCGTATCGGCATCTTCAATCGTTCTTACTACGAAGAAGTACTGGTAGTCCGCGTCCATCCGGAAGAACTTCGCTACGAAGGGCTCTCAAAGCAGCTTTTGGACGATAAGTCGAAATGGGTCGACCGATACCACTCAATCGTGGAATTCGAAAAGCACCTTGATCGCAACAGCACACGCGTCGTGAAGTTGTTCCTGCACATCTCGAAGGACGAACAGCGAAAGCGGTTTCTTGCGCGCATCGATGATCCCGACAAGAACTGGAAGTTGAGTCTGGCAGATATCCATGAAAGAAAGTTCTGGAAGGACTATGTAAGGGCATACGAAGAATGCTTGAGCGCGACCAGCACGCATCATGCTCCCTGGTATGTAGTCCCTGCGGACGATAAAGACGACGCCCGCTTGATCGCCTCACAGATCGTTCTTGATGCACTGAGGGGACTGAAGCCGTCCTATCCTGCGACCACTCCGAAGCATCGAGCCGAATTGAAGTCAATCCGTAAAGTGCTTGCTAAGTAACACGGGACATGGCTGATCCGTGGCCGATCACGGTCGGAACGAAACAATCTGAAATCTGAAAGCCGCCGCAAGGATGTGAGCAGTTGCGGAGTACGAGAGAGGATACACTATGATGGCCACCACTGAACTCCCCATAAAAACTGAGAAGGACGAAACGCCTCAGCCCTTCAGTAAGAACTTCGATCAGTTTGGCAATTCGTCCGGATTCATCTTCGACGTGAGCCTATCGACTGCGGTTGCGGCCAACGGCAAGACTGAAGAGAGGGCGCCCAAGCCCAAGGGACCACTCTCGCCTGAAATGCTGGACAAAATGAATCGCTACTGGCGTGCAGCAAACTATCTTTGCATCGGCCAGATATACCTCTTTGACAATCCCCTGCTCCGCTCGCCGCTCAAGGCGGAGCAGATCAAGCCGCGACTGCTCGGTCACTGGGGAACCTCGCCAGGCCAGAACTTCATCTACATTCATCTGAACCGGCTCATCAAAGAGCACGATGCGGACATCATCTACATTTCGGGGCCGGGACATGGAGGCCCTTCGCTCAATGCCTGCTCCTATCTCGAAGGCTCCTACACGGAGGTTCACCCCGAGATCACACACGATGAAGACGGCCTGCGTCTTATGTTCCGCAAATTCTCGACGCCGGGCGGCGTACCCAGCCATTGCGGACCGCACGTCCCAAATTCCATGCACGAAGGCGGAGAGCTTGGCTATTCGCTGGTCCACGCATTCGGCGCGGCCTTCGATAATCCGGACTTGATCGTCGCCTGCGTTGTCGGTGATGGCGAGTCCGAGACCTGTCCCCTCGAAGGAAGTTGGAAGTCGGTCAACTTCGTCAATCCTGTGCGAGACGGTGCAGTGCTGCCGATTCTTCATCTCAATGGGTACAAAATCTCCGGGCCAACTGCTCAGGGACGCACCAGCGACGCCGACTTGAAGGCCCTTTATGTGGGTCGCGGATACAAGCCCTATTTTGTAGAGGGCGACGACCCGGAGGTCGTGCATCAACTGCTCGCTCAAACCCTTGAGGATTGCTATGCAGAGATTCGTGGAATCCAGCAGGAGGCTCGCACGAACGGATTCAAAATGCAGCCTGTCTGGCCCATGATCATCTTGCGCACGCCCAAAGGATGGACCTGCCCGAAGGAAGTGGATGGTATCCCGATTGAAGGCACATTCCGCGCGCACCAGGTCCCACTGGCGACAGTCCGTGAGAACCCTGAGCATCTCAAGATCCTTGAAGCCTGGATGAAGAGCTACAAAGCGGAAGAACTGTTTGACGCAAACGGGAAGTTCATCGAAGAGTTGGCGGCT
>Ga0181517_10004198_pt1 | contig 13270 bp, 15 predicted proteins | sample PEATcosm2014_Bin_31_FD_119748 | JGI IMG/M metagenome (GOLD analysis project Ga0181517, IMG submission 119748) | Peatland microbial communities from MTU Mesocosm Facility, Houghton, MI, USA - PEATcosm2014_Bin01_30_metaG | ecosystem: Environmental > Terrestrial > Soil > Wetlands > Peat | place... | reverse complement strand
GACGGCTGGCTGCACTCCGGCGACATCGGCACGATCGACACCGACGGCTACTACCGCATCACCGGCCGCATCAAAGACATCATCATCCGCGGCGGCGAGAACATCTACCCGCGCGAGATCGAGGAGTTCCTCTACACCATGCCGGGCATCGAAGACGCCCAGGTCGTGGGCGTGGCCGACGCCAAGTACGGCGAGGCGGTGGGCGCCTTCGTGCGGCGCGCCGCCGCGGCCGACGTAAGCGAATCCGACGTGCAGGAGTTCGCGCGCGCCCGCCTGGCCCGCTACAAGACGCCCAAGTACGTCTTCTTCGTCGACGAGTTCCCGCTGACGGCGTCGGGCAAGGTCCAGAAGTACAAGCTGCGCGAGCTTGCTCAGAGCCTGGTCGCGGCCCGCGACGACGTGCTCGCCGCGGCGCCCGACGGCGACCCAAACCAAGGAAGTGCGTCATGACGAGCCCGGGGCAGACGGCGGTGAGCGCCCCCACGCTGGGCGCGCAGGAGATGTACGAGGTGCGCTGGCACGGGCGCGGCGGGCAGGGTGCGGTGACCAGCGCCAAGATCCTGGCCGACGCCGGCTTTCGCAGCGGTTTCGTGGGCGTCACGAGCGCGCCCACGTTCGGCGCCGAACGCCGCGGCGCGCCGATCACCGCCTCGACGCGGCTCTCTCACTCCCCCATCCGCGTGCTCTCGCAGGTCACGACGCCCAATCTGGTGGTCGTGCTCGACGAGTCGCTGCTCGGCGGCGACGACATCGCCGCCGGTCTCAAGCCGGGCGCGGTCGTGCTCGTCAACTCGGCGCGGCCGCCGGCCGAGCTCGCCTTCGACAGGGCCGGGCTGCCCGCCGGTGCGCGCCTCGTGACCGCCGACGTGACCGGCGCCGCGCTTTCCGCCGGCCTCATCGTGGGCGGTTCGCCCATGGTCAACACCGCCATGCTCGGCGCGGTCGCCGCGGCGACGGCCCTGATCGGCATGGACGCCCTCGAAGCGGCCATCGCCCAGGCGTTCTCGCCGGGGGCCGCCAAGAAGAACTTCGAGGCGGCCGTCTTTGCCGCCGGATGCACCAGCGAGTAGGAGCGCATGATGGGCACCAGTGAGTGTGGCCACGAGATCAGCATGGCGACGCCGAGCGTCGGCGAGGCCGGCGCGACCGGCGCCTGGCGCTCCGAGCGCCCGGTGCTCGTGGCGCCCGAGGCCTGCCTTGCGGTCAAGGCCGACAAGATCAGCTGCCAGCTTTGCTGGGTCTACTGTCCCGACGCCTGCGTGTCACGCAGCATCGGCCCGGCTATCGACCTGACCTACTGCAAAGGGTGCGGCATCTGCGCCGCGGTGTGTCCCGCGAAAGCCATCGAGATGCAGCCCGAACACGAGCCCGGCGCCTGCGGCCGCTAGGCCGCACACCGAAAGACAGACAGGAAACCAGAGCCATGCAAGAGAGCAACACCTCTGCCCGCGTCTCGCTGCTCACGGGCAACGAGGCCGCTGCCACGGCAGCCCGGCTGGCCCGCGTCCAGGTCGTCGCCGCCTACCCGATCACGCCGCAGTCGCCCGTCGTCGAGCAGCTCTCGAAGTGGGTCGAGAACGGTGAGCTGCAGAGCGAGTTCGTGGCCGTCGAATCCGAGCACTCGGCACTCACCGTGTGCATCGCCTCGTCGACCGTGGGCGCGCGCGTGTTCACCGCCACGAGCTCCAACGGCCTCGCCTACATGAACGAGCAGGTCTGGTGGGCCGCCGGCGCCCGGCTGCCGATCGTCATGGGCGTCGTCAATCGCTCGCTCGCCGCTCCCTGGAACGTGCTGAACGACCAGCAGGACTCCATGTCGGAGCGCGACGCCGGCTGGATCCAGCTCTACTGCCGCGACAACCAGGAAGTCCTCGACACTTTTATCCAGGCGTTCCGCATAGCCGAGACGGTCAACGTGCCGGTCATGGTCTGTTACGACGGCTTCCTGCTGTCGCACACCGTCATGCCGGTCGACGTGCCCGAGCAGACCGTGGTCGACGCCTTCCTGCCGCCGCGCCCCGCGCCGCTGCAGGTGGTCGACCTGGCCGACCCGCGCAACATCGGCCAGGTCACGCTCGCCGACCCCCGCATGAACGCCGAGGGCGCGCTGTCGCACGGCTACATGGAGCTGCGCGCGCTGCACCAGCGCGCTCTTTTGCAGGCCCTCGAGGTCGTTCCGGCCGTCGACGAGCAGTACGCCCAGGCCACCGGCCGCTCCTGGGGCGGCCTGTTCTGGGAAGACCGCCTCGACGACGCCGACATCGCCCTGATCGCGGCGGGCTCGCTGGCCACCCAGCTCACGGTGACGGTCGACGCCCTGCGGGCCGAGGGCATCAAAGCCGGAGTGCTCGGCATCCGCGCCTACCGTCCCTTCCCGGCCGCGGCGCTGCGCGCTGCGCTCGTCGGCCGCAAGGCCGCGCTCGTCTTCGACAAGGCGCTGTCGTACGGCTTCGGCGGCCCCATCTGCAACGACCTGCGCGCCGCGCTGTGCGGCCGCGCCGACGCGCCGGCGGTGTTCGGCGCCATCACCGGCCTCGGGGGTCGCGACACGACGCCCGACGACCTGGCCGACGCCACCCGCCGCGCCTTGGCCGACCACTCCGCCGGAGTGCGTGACCGCGCCGACGACTGGCTCACCCTGAAGCTGTGACAGGAGCATCCTGATGACGAAGATCATCGACCTGCCCGAAACCGAGTTCGTGCTGTCGGGCAACCGGGCCTGCGCCGGCTGCAGCCTGGCGATCGGCCTGCGAGCCATCACCAAGGCCCTCGACGGCCGCATGATCATGACGGTGCCGGCGAGTTGCCTGACGGTGCTCGGCGGCATGTACCCGGTGAGCTCGGTCACCGTGCCCTGGATCAACGTGGCCTTCGCATCGACCGCGGCCGCCGCCACAGGCGTGGCCGCCGGCCTGCGCGCCACGGGACGCGCCGACGAGTTCACCGTGCTCGCCATGGCCGGCGACGGCGGCACCGGCGACATCGGCATCCAGGCGCTCTCCGGAGCCGCCGAGCGCAACGAGGACTTCATCTACCTGTGCTACGACAACGAGGCCTACATGAACACCGGCACGCAGCGCTCGAGCCAGACGCCGCGCGGCGCCCGCACGACCACGACCACGGCCGGCAAGCGCGAGAACCCCAAAGACCTGCCGCGCATCATGGAAGCCCACGGCATTCCCTACGTCGCCTCGACCTCGGCCGTCTACCCCGACGACGTCTTCGACAAGGTGACCAAGGCGCGCGGCATCAAGGGCCTGCGCTACATCCACATGAGCACGCTGTGCTCACCGGGCTGGGGCTTCGACCCCAAAGACACGGTGCGCCTGGGCAAGCTCGCCGTGCAGACCGGCCTGACCGTGCTCTACGAGGTCGAAGACGGGCGGTTCCGCCTGACGAGCGGCTCGCGGGCCCTGGCCAGGAGCGGCCGCCGCAAGCCGGTGGCCGAGCTCATCGCCGCACAGGGCCGCTTCAGCGGCATGAGCGCCGACGAGGTCGCGGGCGTGCAGGAGTGGGTCGACGGGCGCTGGGAAGGCTTCGTGGCGCGCGACGAGCAGGGCTCAGGGCGCGGCGGCGAAGAGCCCCGGGGCCGCTAAAGGGCAGACCGACTCAAGCGGTCCGGGCCCTCTCGAGGCGGGGGGCGATGGTCGGCTACGCCGACTTTCACGGTCCGCCGGGGGTCGACGACACGCTGACCGCCGGTGCGGCAGAGGTCGACTGGGCGTACCGTAGGCACGGCGTCGCGCACTTCATCTCGGGAGCTGCGCGTCGGTAGGCGCGTCCGGTTCCGGCAAGGGGGCGGTGGGTGCCTCCGGCGCCGCCGCGCCGTGTGTCTGACGGTGCCATTCTTCGAACTGCTGCCACTGTTCGAACTGTTGCCGGCGCAGGTCGTAGGAGCCGCCGCCCGGCGCCGTGGCCGGGACGCTCGTCGCGAAGGCCGCCCCCTGACGGCCGGAGTTCACGAGATAGACGATCAGCGCGCCGATGCCGCCGGCCGCCAGCAGCCCCAGGAGCACCCCGAAGCCGCCCAGGCCGCCGCCGCCGAAGCGCCGCGGAAAGCCGATGGCGACGCCGCCGCGCAGCGGCAGGCGCATGCGACTGACCACTCCGGTGTTTGTCCCATGGTCGAAACCGACGTGGTAGAAGACGATGGCGACGGCCGCCAGTACGGCCGCCGCGAGCACGCCTCCCACGATCCAGATGATGCTCTTGCGTCTCATGGAGATCCTCTCGTTGCTGCCTTGCGGCTGTACGAAGACGGCCGACACCGGTCAGTGTCGGCCGCGGGGGTGAGTTTCGACCAAGAGAACGCTGTGGAAACGCTGTGAACTCGGCAAGGCTCGGCGACCGGTTTTTCGCACCGCGCTTGCGATGAGGATGAAAGCACAATGGCCGTGTCGATCCCACCCACCTGCCCGGCATGCGGCGCCAGTCACGCCCCAGGGGCGCGCTTCTGCCGCTCGTGTGGCGCGGCGCTTGGAGCCATGTGCGCGCGCTGCGGCGCGTCGCTCTCCGCCCGCGATGCGTTTTGCTCGCAGTGGGCTCTCCCGTCCGCTAGGCTGCCGCGTTTGCCGCGCTACACCGTGTCGATGGTGGCGCGGGTGTCGGCGCGCGGCGTGTGCGCGGCGGCCTTGTCGGGCTCCGGGTGCTCGGGCAGGGTGTGGGTGCGGCGCAGTGGGACCTCTTTCAGGAAGACCACGACGACGAGCCCGGCGATCATGAGCATCACGCCGAGCAGGAACAGGCTGCTGATGCTGGTCGACAGCGCCTGGCGCACGGCGTTCATGAAGCTCGCGAAGAGAGCGTGGCCCTGCGGTCCGGCGTGCGACAGCCGGGCGCTGAGCTGCGTGCGGGCGCCGGCCGACAGCAGCACCTGGGGGTTGCCGAACGTCTTGGCCGCGGGGCCGCGGTCGAGGGCCTTCAGGGGCGCCGGCAGATTGCTCGCCAGGGCCGACGAGAAGCGGCTGTTGAGCAACGAGCCGAACACGGCAAGCCCGACCGTCGAGCCGATCGAGCGGAAGAACTGCAGGCCGGCGGTCACCTCGCCCAGCCGTTGTGTGGAGTACTGGTTCTGCACGATCACGGTGAAGACGCTCATCGAGACGCCCAAGCCCAGGCCCAGCACGACCATGTCGAGGGCCAGACCACGCTGCGTGGTGGCGACGCCGACCCGCGAGAGCAGGAACATGCCTATCACGGCCACGACGAACCCGACGATCACGATGACCTTGTAGCGCCCGGTACGGGTGAGCAGCTGGCCGGCGCCGATGCTCGTCACGATGGCGCCCAGCATGAGCGGCGTGAGCACGATGCCCGAGTTGGTGGCCGTCTTGCCCATCACGCCCTGCACGAACAGCGGCAGGAACATGATGGCGCCGAACATGCCGGCCGACTGCAGCGAGCTCGCGGTCGCCGAAATCGTGAAGATGCTGTTGCGAAAGAGCGCCGGGTTGATGATCGGCTCGGCGGCGCGTCGCTCGCGTGCTATGAAAGCGACCCACATGAAGCCCGAGAACACAAGCGAGCCGATCACAGGCCACGAGGCCCACGGGTACGTGCTGCCCGCCCAGCTCAGGGCGAGCAGCAAGGGCACCGCGGCCGCCACCAGCAGGGCGGTACCGGCGTAGTCGATGACGTGTCGGCGCACGCTGGTGTGCCCGGGTAAGGCCAGGGCGGCGAAGGTCAGGGCGACGATGCCGACCGGCAGGTTTACGTAGAAGACCCAGCGCCAGCCGACGTTGTCGGTGATCCAGCCGCCCAGCAACGGGCCGACGATGGTGGCCACGGCGAAGGTGCTCATGAGCACGCCCATCCAGCGCGCCATGCGCGCCGGCGGGAAGATGTCGCCGAGGATGGCCTGCACGATCGGCATGATGGCGCCCGCGCCCAGGCCCTGCAGGGCCCTGAATGCGATCAGCTCGTTCATCGAGTGCGACTGGCCGCTCAGGGCGGAGCCCACCACGAAGATGACCATGCCGACGCTGAAGAAGCGCTTGCGCCCGTAGGCGTCGGAGAGCTTGCCCCAGATCGGCATGGAGGCGGTCGAGGCGAGCAGGTAGCCCGTCGCGACCCAGGCGTAGTGCTGCAGGCCGTTCAGGTCGGCGACGATACGCGGCATGGCGGTGCCGACGATCGTCTGGTCGAGCGCGGCGAGCAGCATGCCGAGGATGAGGCTGACGATGACCAGGACGATGCGCTTGCGACTGAGCGTGACGCCCCACGGCTGACCCGCGGGGTGCGTGGCGCTCACCGCGCCGGCCGACGCGCTCACGCGATCACCGCGTGGGGCGCGGCGTCGGGCGCGGCGGTTGGGCCGTCGGTGGCCGCCGTGTCGGGCGCTGCCGCCGCGGCGAGCGCGGTGAGTCCCTGCAGCAGGGCGCGCAGGTCGGCGTCGGCGAGACGGTCGAGCCAGAGCCCAAGGCGCTCCTCTTTGACCTGCAGGAGCCGTTCGCTGAGCGCGACTGCCTTGGCAGTGGGCACCACGCGCGTCTTGCGCTTGTCGCCGGGGTCGCGCTCGCGCGCGGCAAGCTGCGCGTCTTGCAGGCGGTCGACCAGCACGCTGGCCGCCGGTTCTGAGATCGTCAGCAGGTGGGCCAGGTGTCCCACCGACAGCGGACCGTCGCCCGTGAGGGCAAAGACGGCCTTGAGCTGGCCCATGCTCAGCTCGAGCTCACTCCACAGGCAGGCTTGCGGCCGTTGCACCTGACGGGCAAGGCCGACCATGGCTTCGAGGCACTCCGTCGCCAGAGCGCGGGGTTCGTAGGGGGCGTCCAAGAGGGGGTCTCCTTCGCGGCGGATCTCATAGCCGAAATAGATATAGCGAGAGTATATATATCGACAACAAGTCTTGCAACCCGGTCGTGTCTCTCGACCGCGGCGCGACCCCGGCAGGGGCCCCCCGGCGCGCGGCGGCTCGTGGCGTCACGGGCGCCGGTTTCTCGCGCCCCGTTGCGGGCACGTTTCCATCGAGACGACCGCATGAGTCGGGACAGCGACGCGAAGGATGGCTCCCATGCAGAAGATGAGCTCCTGTCTGTGGTTCGACGGCCAGGCCGAGGAGGCGGCCGACTTTTACGTCTCGGTCTTCGACGATGCGCGTATCGTCGGCACGGCGCGGTACCCCGAAGGTGGACCGGGCACGCCGGGGTCGGTCATGACCGTCCAGTTCACGATCAACGGCGAGGAGTTCCTGGCCCTGAACGGCGGTCCGCAATTCGCGTTCACGCCGGCCATCTCGCTGGTCGTGCGCTGCGACACCCAGGAAGAGATCGACGATCTCTGGCAGAAGCTCTCGCAGGGCGGCCAAGAGGTGGCCTGCGGCTGGCTGACCGACAGGTACGGGGTGTCGTGGCAGATCGTGCCCGCCGTCATCGACCAGATGATGACCTCGGACGACTCGGCGGCGGCACAGCGCGCGTTCGCGGCGATGATGGACATGAAGAAGCTCGATATCGCCGGCCTGCAGCGGGCCTATCAGGGCATTGACGCCGCAGACGAGGCGGCGGCGTAAGGCGCCCGACCGTGGCCGGCGGCCTGGGTCGTCTCGGCGGCGGCCTGCTGCTCGACGACCCCCGCCCGCCGCCGAGGCGACCGCGAACAGCGGTATAGTGAAAGGGCGATGAGGTTTTCTGCTGCAAATCAGGTGATCGCGCCGACGGAGGCGTCGTGATGGGCGCGAGTCGCGCCGCAGCCCGGGTCGGCGGCATGGCGTTCGGCAACGGCGTGCTCATGCGCAGCCAGCGCTGGTGGGCCTGGTCGCGCGACGACGGCTCGGTCGTCGACGGACCCGTGCTGAGCGTGCTCGACCGCCACCGGCTGTTGCGGCTGCCGGTCGTGCGGTCGGTCGTCGTCTTTGCCGAGATGATCGCCATGGCCGTCAGGCTGCACCGCCGCAACGGGGTGCGCCCGGCTGCCGCGCTGCTCGCCTGGCTTGCCGCGGCGATGCTCGCGAGCTTCGCCGTCAGCACGATCGTGCCCGACGTCGTGCATGGCGAACTTGCCGGCTACGTCGTCGTGCAGGCCCTGAGCTTTGCGCTTGGGCTGATCGCCCTGCGTCAGGGCATGGGCAAGACGGTGTGGCGCTACCACGGCGCCGAACACAAGGCGGTGAACGCCTACGAAGCCGGCGCCGATTTGCGCGACGCCGAGGCGGTCATGGGCTTCAGCCGCATCCACGATCGCTGCGGCACGAACCTGGTGGCCATCATCTTCGTGCTCATGCTGGGCAGCCTGCTGCTCGGTGACCAGAGCGCCTTGCTCAGCGCCGCGTACGCCGTGCTGGCCGTCGCGCTCGCGCTCGAGCTCTTCCGGCTGATCTCGCGCCGGCCGCGCTCACTGGCCAGTCGCGTGTGCCTGTCGGGCGGCAAGGCGCTGCAGCGCTGCCTGACCACACGCGAGCCGGCCTATGAGCACCTCGACCTGGCCTGCGCCGCGCTGCGTCGCGTGCTCGAGCTCGACGAGGCGGACCAGACGCGCGGCGACGACGAAGTCGATCGACAGACCAGACGCGCGACGAAGTCACGCATGTCTGAGCGGTGACGACGAAGCCGATCGAGGGTCTGGTCCGGCCCCACGCGCACTGGTTGGCGGATCACGGACTCTCTCGCGTTTCCAACGGTCAACGAACATAATAGGAGGACACGCCGTGGGCACGCTATGCCCTGCTGTTTGTCTCCAGAGGGGTGAAACATGGTCGAGACCGCCGATCAACTGGCCACGGTGACACTGAACGGACGACTGGTGTCGTTCGGCCACGGCGTGCTCATCCACGCCTTGCGGGGCTGGCACGTCGCCCTCTACCAGGTGCCGTCGCGCGCCTACAGGGAGATCGGCAACGAGGGCCATCTGGTCGCGGAGACGATGGCCGGCCTGTGTCTTGCCGGCGACGTCACGACCGAGTTCGCCACGGAGGGCGGCGAGTACCTGCTGCTGACCGGTATCGGTCTGCTGAACGAGGAGTCGACGCCGCGCGCGGCCTGAAGCCGCCCCGCGTTACCCGAGGGCGCCGTTCGCGCCCCACTTCACCCGAGAGGGCTGCGCTCGCGCGTAGTGGCCCCTAAGCCGCGGCCTTGCGCGCGCCGAGCGGCCAGCGCCGCGTCAGCCAGCGCGCCGCGGGGAAGGTGATCAGGGCCGCGACCACGGCAATGACGATCGCGCCGAGAATGTCGATCGGCCTGTGCAGGTGCGCGTCGATGCGGCTGGCGCCGATCAGCAGCGAGATCACGACCGCAGCGACGCCCCAGCGCCGCGAGTAGTACAGCACCAGCACGGCGGCGAACATGCTGGCCGCCGTGTGGTCGGAGGGAAAGCCGTTGTCGGGCGCGTGGGCGATCAGCGGCGCCACGTGGTCGGTCACGAAGGGCCGGGTGTCGTAGAAGAGGGCGCCCCCGAGCTTGATCAGCGCCAGCGCGACGACCCCGCCGATGACCGCCCACGCGACGAACTCCCACTTCTGCTGTCGCGGCAGGCGCAGCCAGACGTAGACGGCGATGGCGAGGTTGAAGAAGAGGGCGTACTTGGCGACGAACACGACGATGCTGTCCATCGCGACAGTTTACCCATCGACAACGGGGCTTCAACGCCGGCCGCCGCGTTTCGTCGGGAGTCTGAAGATCGTGAGGCTGCGGTGGGTGGCGCCCCGCCACCGGTCTGAGGGCTGCATCCGAGCTTGAGAAGATCTTGCACGTCGGCGAAGTTCGCTCTAGGGTTGCTTTAGTTTGTGTTGAGTTCGCAGTCGGACCCGCCCACGGCTCGCCGACACTGGAGGTACTGTTGGACCCAGGCTCCCAGATCGGTATCTACGCCATCAACGCCGTCAGCGAGATGACCGACATCCCCATCACCACCCTGCGCTACTGGGAGCGCCGCTACGCCGTCGTGAAGCCGTTTCGCACCGCCGGCGGGCATCGCCTTTACAGCCAGCTCGACGTCGAGCGTCTACGATTCCTCAAGGCCGAGATCGACGACGGCCTGCAGGCGGGCGCCGCGCACCGCTTGCTCGCGCACGAGCTCCACAAGGTCGGAGGAGTGGCACGCGAGGCAGCGCACAGGGGCGCCATCATGATCCTGGTCGCCGAGCGCGACCCCATCACCGCCGAGCTCGAGCAGTACTTCCTGGGCAACGAAGGCTACGATGTGCTCGTGGCGCTCGACGGTGCGGGCGCCCTCGACGACGCCAAGCGGGTGCGACCCGACCTCGTCATCGTCGACGTCATCCTGCCCGGCGTGAGCGGCCTGAAAGTCTGCCAGGCACTCAAAGCCGACCCCCAGACCGCGTCGATCCCCGTGCTCGTCTTCAGCGTGCTCGATGTGCGCGAGCGCGCCCTGGCGGCCGGCGCCGACGCCTTCCTGTTCAAGCCGCTCGAACAACCGGCGCTGATCGAGCTCGTCAAGACCATGCTTGTCGGCAAGGCCGCCGTGCTGGCCACCTGAAGGGGGCGCTCCGCTCGTGAGACGCATCGAAAGCGGCAACGAGGCCCTCGATCAGATATTGGGCGGCGGCTTTCCCGTGAACTCCACCAACCTCCTCATGGGCATGCCGGGCACCGGCAAGACGGTGCTCGCCCAGAGCATCGCCTTTCACAACGCCTCGGCCGAACGCCCCGTGCTCTACATCAGCACGGTCTCCGAACCGCTCGACCGCATGCTGCGCTACGTGCAGGAGTTCGACTACTTCGACGCCGACCAGATCGGCGAGGCGATCATCTACCAGGAGCTGAGCGAGCCGCTGCGCACGCGCGGCCTCGTCGCTGCGGTCGACGAGCTGGTCGAGCTCATCAAGCGCCATCAGCCGGCCTTCCTGGTGATCGACAGCTTCAAGGCGCTGCACTCGTTCACCGACTCCGAGCAGGAGTTCCGCGCGAGCCTCTCGGTGCTGACCGCGGTGCTGTCGTCGCTTGCCATCACCTCGTTCTGGGTGGGCGAGTACGGTCCCGCCGAGATCCCCGCGCTGCCCGAGTTCGCCGTGACCGACAGCATCGTCGAGCTCGTGCTCGGCAAGATCGGTGTGAGCGACGTGCGCTACCTGCGTGTGACCAAGCTGCGCGGCAGCGCCTTCTTCGGCGGCGAGCACGCCTTTCGCATAGGCGCCCACGGCATCGAGCTCTTCCCGCGCCTCGCTACGCCCGAGGTGCCGGTCGACTACGAGCTCGCCGCGGCGCGCAGCGCCACCGGTGTGCCCGCCCTCGACGCGATGCTCCCGGCGGGCCTCTGGAAGGGCAGCTCTACGCTTGCCTTCGGCCCTCCCGGCAGCGGCAAGACGCTGCTCGGCCTGAACTTCATCTTCAAAGGCATCGAGATGGGCGAGAAAGGTCTGATCGCCACCATGCAGGAAAACGCGACCCAGTTGCAGCGCATCGCCATGGGCTTCGGCTGGGACATCGGGGGGGCGATCGCCGCGGGCATGCTCACGGTCATGGACGTCTCGCCGGTCGACATCTACATCGACGAGTTCGTCAGCCGGGTCTCGCGGCGCGCGCTCGAGGAGGGCGCCCAGCGCCTGCTCATCGACAGCGTCAACGACCTGCAGGCCGCCTCGCCGAGCGATGGCCGCTTTCGCGACTTCATGTACTCGCTCACCCAGGCCATGGCCGTCAAGGGCGTCTCCACCTTCATGACCCACGAGATCGGCGACCTGTTCGCCACCACGGTGCTCTCGCGGCAGGGCATCAGCCACCTGTCCGATAACGTCCTGCTGCTCAGTTACGTGCGCGCCGATTCGCAGATCAAGCGCGCCATCACGGTGATCAAGACCAGGGCGAGCGGCCACGACCCCGCGATCCGCGAGTTCTCCATCACCTCCGACGGGTTCGTGCTCGGCGAGGCCTTCGCCGAGCTTGCCGGCCGCGGCTTGTCCTAGAGGACCGCGGGTCTCATGAGCGACAGTCGGGCGTCGGGGGCTCCGCAGCCGGTCCGTCCGCTGCGCCGCCGGTCAGACCTTCCCGGCAACAGCGGCGTGCCCGATGCGCGCACCCTCGAGGGCCTCATCCACCTCGGCGCGCTGCTCGCTTCGGCGCTTTCGCTGCAGGGCGCGGCCTCGCAGGTCGTCGAGTACGGCTGCATCCTCACCGGTCTGCCGGCCTTCGCCCTGTTCGTCATGGCCGACGACGGCGGCGAGCTGCGCCCGGCGGCCACCGAGGGCATCCTCGACGACACCGCGAGCGTCCACCTGCAGCCCATCGATATCGCCGCGCTCGACCTCGAACGCACCGGGCCGCGGCTCGTGGCCGTCGCGGCGCTGGGCTCGCCCGAGTTCGCGGCGCTCTGCGCGCGGCACGGCTACGACGAGGCCTGGACGGCTCCCCTGGTGGTGGCCGGGGTGCGGCTCAAGGGGCTGCTCGTCGGGCTCGGACGCCGTCACGGCGACCCGGTCGCCGGCGATCTGCTGCGCGTCTTTCGCCTGCTCGCGCTGCAGGCGACGAGCGCCGTCTGGAACGCCGAACGCCACGAGTCCGAGCAACGCGCGCAGCGCGACCTGCTGCACGCCCAGAGCCACATCGCCGTGACCCTGCAGGAGAACTTCATCCATCCCCTGCCCACGATCACGGGCCTCGACCTGGCGCTGGTCACCGAGACCGCTTACGCCCCCGAGCTCGTCGGCGGCGACTTTCACGACGTCTTCACCGTGTCCGACGGCCGGGTGGTCGTGCTGCTCGGCGACGTCGAGGGCAAAGGGGTGCGCGCGGCCGGCATGACCGAGACCGTGCGCACCGCGGTGAGCAGCTTCGCCCTCGTCGACGCCGCGCCCGGCTTCATCTTGCGCAAGACCAACGAACTGCTGCTGCGGCGCAACGGCCCCGACGACCAGTTCGTGACGGCTTTTCTGCTCACGCTCGACCTGACCACCGGCGAGGCCGCCTACGCCAGCGCCGGCCATCCCGCCCCGCTGCTCGTGCGGCGGCAGTCGTGCGGCTTCCTGGAGACCGTCTTCGGCGTGCCGCTGGGCACGTTTCCCTGCGACTACCCCGTAGGGCACGTGGTACTGGCGCCGGGTGAGTGCGTGGCGCTCTTCACTGACGGCATCACCGAGGCGCGCGTGGGCACGGTGCTGTTCGGCGAGCGCCGCCTCGCCCAGACGCTCTGCGACCACCCCGGCATCGGCCCTCGCGAGGTGGCCGAGCGTCTGCGCGACGCAGCGCTGCGGTTCGCGGGGCGCTGGAGCGACGACATGCAGATCCTGGCCTTCAGTCTCTCCGGCCCGCCGCGGCCCCAGGGCTCGTCGCCGCGCCGGCGCGTAGGGTCGCCGATCGACGTGTCCGGGTGAGCGCGCGAT
>Ga0181517_10004197_pt1 | contig 13271 bp, 10 predicted proteins | sample PEATcosm2014_Bin_31_FD_119748 | JGI IMG/M metagenome (GOLD analysis project Ga0181517, IMG submission 119748) | Peatland microbial communities from MTU Mesocosm Facility, Houghton, MI, USA - PEATcosm2014_Bin01_30_metaG | ecosystem: Environmental > Terrestrial > Soil > Wetlands > Peat | place... | reverse complement strand
CCTTGGTGAAAAACATCTTCTTCGGGACCATGCTTTTTCCCAATTTCTATGTGTCCTCCCTGTGGTTGAAAATCGGTGTTTTTTGAACGTACCCGCATGAGTTTATCTCATTTAGGCGGGTAAGAGCAGCTTTTCGCGAGATTTCGTCTTGTGTCAGTACTAATCGACCCCGTCCGCCGCCTGCGACGGCTCCGGCCAGAATTCGTTTGACGTTCTTCCGAGGCAAAGGAAACTATTTCATCCGCCATTGCCACTTCTGAATCCAGGATGGTAGCCTCATGCTCTAACCATACGGGAAGAGGGGTCTTTCAAAACCGATGCAAATAAGCTACAACGGGCTGGAATTGCCTATGAACGGCGAACCGATCGAGTACGCAAACGGGCAGTTTAGAGTGCCCGACCATCCTATCCTTCCTTTCATCGAGGGCGACGGCACGGGGCGCGACATCTGGAAGGCCTCGCAGAGGGTCTTTGACGCCGCAGTTGAAAAGGCATACGGCGGCCAGCGCGCTATTCGCTGGTTTGAGATCTTCGCGGGCGAAAAGGCCTTTCGCCAGTTCGGCAACTGGCTTCCGGACGATACGGTGGCTGCCGCGCGCGACCTGCGCGTCTCCATCAAGGGACCGCTCACCACGCCGGTCGGCGGCGGCATTCGCTCGCTCAACGTGGCCCTGCGACAGTTGCTCGACCTTTACGCCTGCGTGCGGCCGGTGAAGTATTACCAGGGCGTCCCCAGCCCGGTGAAGCATCCAGAGAAGCTGGATATCGTGATCTACCGCGAGAACACCGAGGACGTGTACGCGGGCATCGAGTTCAAAGAAGGCAGCGCGGACGCCGCACGGCTGATTGATTTCCTCAACAATGATTTACCCAAAAGCGGCAAGAAAAATGTGCGCTCCGACTCCGGCGTAGGCATCAAGCCGATTTCCATCTTCGGCAGCAAGCGGCTGGTGCGCTATGCCATTCGCGCCGCTCTCGATGCGGGCCGCAAGACCGTTACGCTGGTCCACAAGGGCAATATTCAGAAATTCACCGAGGGCGCATTCCGCGAGTGGGGCTACGAGGTCGCACAGCAGGAGTTCCGCGCCGAGACCGTCACCGAGCGCGAGAGCTGGATTCTGGGCAACAAGGACGCCAACCCCGCATTGACCGTCGAACAGAACGCTGCGCTCATCGAGCCGGGCCTGGATATGGCTTCGCAGGCCTATCAGGATGCGGTTTGCGCTGAAGTGAAGGCGGTACTTGATTCCCTCGGCCAAACCCACGGCAGCGGCGCATGGAAATCGAAGGTATTGGTCAACGACCGCATCGCCGACTCCATCTTTCAGCAGATCATCTTGCGTCCGGAAGACTACAGCGTTCTGGCTACCACCAACCTCAACGGCGACTATATCTCCGACGCGGCCGCGGCGCAGGTGGGCGGCCTGGGCATCGCGCCCGGCGCTAACATCGGCGATGGCTATGCCGTTTTTGAAGCCACGCACGGAACCGCGCCAAAGTATGCCGACAAGGATCTCATCAATCCCGGCTCGGTGATTCTGTCGGGCATGATGCTGCTGGAGTTCATCGGCTGGAAGGAAGCGGCCAGGCTCATTGAGGCGTCGCTGGAGAAGACGATTTTGCAGAAGTTCGTGACGTACGATTTTGAACGCCAGACCGCCGGAGCCACCAAGGTTGGCACCAGCGAATTTGCCACCCGCATCATCGCCAACATGTAACGAAAATGAAGGTTTGGGGCCTTAATCCCCAAGGAGGCAACAAATGCGTAAGAAAGTCAGCATCATCGGCGCAGGTAACGTCGGCTCAACTGCAGCGCACTGGCTTATGGCCAAGGAATTGGCCGACGTGGTGATGATCGATGTAGTCGAAGGCGTGCCTCAGGGCAAGGCGCTGGATCTGCAACAGGCTCTTCCCATTGAAAGATCCGACGTCCACATCACCGGCTCGAACGACTACGCCGACACAGCCAACAGCGACGTCGTGATTATCACGGCCGGCCTTGCGCGAAAGCCCGGCATGAGCCGCGACGATCTGTTGCACACCAATTTCAAGATCATGACCGATGTGGTCAAGAATGTGGTTGCTTACTCGCCTGAGTCGGTTCTCATCGTAGTCTCCAACCCGCTGGATGCGATGGTGCAGGCTGCTTATAAATTGTCTGGTTTCAACCGCGAACGGGTCATCGGCATGGCTGGGATTCTGGATTCCGGCCGTTTCAAGAGCTTCATTGCCCAGGAATTGCAAGTGAGCGTGGAGAACATGAGCTGCCTCGTTCTTGGCGGTCACGGCGACTTGATGGTCCCGCTCGTCCGCTACACCACAGTCGCCAGCATTCCAATCACTGAACTGCTCTCCAAAGAGCGCATCGACGCCATCATCCAGCGCACTCGCGACGGCGGCGCCGAGATTGTGAAGCACCTCAAGACCGGCAGCGCCTACTACGCGCCTTCGGCTGCCGCAGTGGAGATGGCCGAAGCCATCCTCAAGGACAAGAAGAAGATTCTCCCTTGCGCTGCTTACCTCCAGGGCGAATACGGCATCAACGGCTACTTCATGGGCGTGTTATGCAAACTGGGCGCGGCCGGCCTGGAGCAGATCGTCGAGATCAAGCTCAACGATGAAGAACACGCCGCCCTGATGAAAAGTGCCGCGGCTGTCAAGGAACTCTGCGACGTAATCGGCGTCTAAGGCGGCTCTTTGCTATTACATCCAGTGCGCACCACCCCACGGGCCATTCCGCCAGGCGGAATGGCCCGTCCGTTGGCAAAAGGGATTGTTTAACAACCTGCTTTTCGCTCAGTTCACCAAAGGACTTGAGCAGGAAGGTGCGAAAATCTATTCATGAGACGGATTTATTTCGCAATCGCAGTACTGGCTTTGGCCTGTACTTCCATGCAGGCGCAGAAGAGCTACGACCTCCTGTTGACGGGCGGTCGTGTCATCGATCCGGCTAACCACATTGATGCAGTCATGGACGTTGCCGTTGCGAATCACCGCATCGCCGCAGTGGCCGCGCACATTGATCCATCGCTCGCCACTAAGACAGTCGATGTCTCCGGTCTCTATGTGACCCCTGGCCTGGTGGACATTCATGTTCACGTGTATGCCAGCACCGGAGAAGCCGGTTCTTATGCGGGCGACAACGCCGTCTTTCCGGACGGGTTTACCTTCCGCGCGGGCGTAACCACGGTTGTCGATGCAGGCTGCTCAGGATGGAAAAACTTCGAGGATTTCAAGGCGCACATCATTGACCGCTCGAAAACGCGTGTACTGGCATTCCTGAATATTGTGGGTGCGGGCATGCGCGGACCCGCGTATGAGCAGAACGTTGCGGAGATGGACTCCCAGGCCGCGGCAACCATGGCCAAAAAATATCCAGGCCTGATTGTGGGCATCAAGACAGCCCACTACGCGGGGCCGGAATGGGTAGCCGTGGATAGAGCTGTCGAGGCCGGAACTCTGGCCAATATCCCGGTGATGGTGGACTTCGGCACCTTCCGGCCGGAGCGCCCGTACCAACAATTGGTGCTGAGCAAAATGCGCCCCGGCGATATTTCGACACACATGTATCTGGATTGGGTGCCCATGCTGGACGCGCAGCAGAATGTGCTGCCTTATCTGTTCGAGGCTCGCAAGCGCGGCGTGATCTTCGACGTGGGCCACGGCGGCGGGAGCTTTCTCTTTCGCCAAGTCGTGCCGGCCGTCCGGCAGGGGTGGGTACCCGACTCGATCTCTACCGATCTGCACATTGGAAGCATGAACAACGGGATGAAAGACATGCTCAATGTGATGTCAAAGTTTTTGAATATGGGCATTCCACTCACGGAAGTCATTCGCGATGCCACATCGAATCCGGCGAGAGAGATCAAGCACCCGGAACTGGGCACGCTCAGCGTGGGATCGGATGCGGATATTGCGGTGCTGCGCGTGGAAAACGGCCACTTCGGCTTTGTGGACAGCTATGGGGCGCGCATGGATGGCCGCATGAAATTGCTCTGCGAGATGACGGTGCGCGACGGCCTGGTGGTCTGGGATCTGAACGGACTGACCCGCGACGACTGGACGAAGCTGGGGCACTATCACGCCCAGGGATCGTCTGTGTGGGATGGCACCATTACTCCCGATGTGATGAAGCGTTAGCGAGCAACCCACTAAAACCATGCCGAGTCGTCCAGCTCGCGCCCGCATCGTCGAAAACCTGCATTCTTCGACGATGCGGGCGCGGCAGTCGCCTACTGCTTCACAAACTCCAACGCCTTGGGCCCGACCTGGGCGGCGCACTGGCCGGGAGCCAGGTGGCCGCAGCCGGGAAAAACCTCCAAATCGGACTGCGGCACGAGACGGTGCATCGTCTCGGCATGGCTTAGCGGGGTAATGCGGTCCTTGTCGCCCCACACAATCAGCACCGGCATTTTGAGTCCCGGCAGCAGATTGTCGGTGGTGTCCTGGGCGGTGAGCATTGTGGCGACCGCGCGATGGATCACCCAGGCGTTCTGGTTTGAGACGCGCAGAATATCGCGCGCAACGAAGCCCGGCACCTTTGGGGGTTTGGGCATCAGCAAGGCGTTCAGTTGATCGAGCTGCGCCGGCGTCGTCGGTGTGAACAAACCCGTATCCCAGTCCGGTTTCTGTTCAATCCCTGCCGCGTCGAAGAGCATCAGCCGATTGACCCGCTCAGGATGCTCGCTGGCGACCAATTGCGCAATCCAGCCGCCCATCGACCAGCCGCCCAGGTCCACCTGCTTCAGCCCCAGCGCATCGAGAAATCCGCCCACTACATGGGCCTCATCGCGCACCGAGTAGGAAAAGTCCGCGGGCTGTTCGCTGCGCCCATAGCCGGGCAGATCGAGCAGATAAACGCGGTAACCTGCCTTGGTGAAATAGGGCGCCAGCGCTCGCCAGTCCTCGGCGCGGCTACCCAGCCCATGCACCAACACCACCACCGGCCCGCCGGCCGGCCCCTCGGCAAGATAATGCACGCGATAGCCCGCAACCTGAACCGTGTGATTCTCCACGCCCGAAAGGCACTCCCGCAGATACAGCGCTTCATTGAAGTAGCTGACGGGCCGCTCCCAGAAGCCAATCCCGGCAACTAACACCAACACGCCCACAACCCACAACAGCCTCTTGATCGCTTTCATCGGCCTTCTTTCATCTCCTTTCGCAGCTTTTGCTCTCTCTGCCAACCAGCCTCGATGACCCGAACGGTGATCGGATCAAGCTGAAGCGCGCTCTCCTTCGTCCACTCCGCCCGCTCCACCCACCGCACCGCGTCGGCATCGGAGGCAGCCAGCAATTCGCCGCCCGTAACGCGGCACAGGTAATCGGCAATCACATAATGGTAGCGGACACGATCGGGCTCGCGATGAATGCGGTCGAGCAGCTCAATCATCTCCACCGGCTCGACCACGAGACCCGTCTCTTCCCTCACCTCGCGAACAACTGCATTGAGCAGTCCTTCCCCCAGTTCAACCAGACCGCCCGGCAGCGACCAATGGCCCTTGAGCGGCTCAGTCCCGCGCCGGACCAACAGCACGCGAACATCCTCCACAATCACTGCGCCCACGCCTACTAGCGGGGCCGATGGAAACTCTCGCTGCATCTTCCTCCAAATATCAATCTCATCCTACGATAACGCGTCTTTTTCACCCGGCTATCATCAAAACAAACAGGAGAAGGTAATGCCGGAATTCATACTGCAAATTGATGGAATGCACTGCGGCGCCTGCGTTAGGCGCGTCACTGAGGCCCTCAAATCGGTCGAGGGAGCGGTGGTCAACGAGGTGCGCGTGGGAGCGGCGCGGCTCACTTTCAACCGGGACCCTGCGCCCGTCGATCTTGCCGTTGCCGCCCTTGCCAAAGCCGGATTCACGGCGCGTCTGGAAGCCTGACTCAACCCATGCCTCCGCCTGTGACAGAATCCATCACGCTGCCTGTTCTGGGGATGACCTGCGCCTCCTGCCAGCATCATGTGGAAGAGGCTCTGCGCTCCACGGCAGGAGTCAAAACCGCACACGTTGACCTGATTGCTAATCGCGCCCAAGTTGACTACGATCCGCTGATCGCCACGCCTGACGCCCTGATTGAAGCCATTCGCGCGTCAGGTTACGATGCCGTGCTTCCCCGCGCGGATGCTGCTTCTGAAAGCTCATCGGACTTGCTCGCAATTGGAGCTGAACGCAAGGCGCTTGCGACTCTCATCGCCGGTGCGGCGGCCATGTTGCTGGCCATGCCGCTGGGAACGCAAATGGGCGCACTGGACCACGTTCTGATGCATGTTTTCCCCTGGCTCTATACGCTTTCGCCGGAGTTTCTGCGCTGGTTCCTGCTGGCGCTCACGGCAGTGTTGATGGCCTGGGCGGGACGTGGAATTTACGTGAACGCCGCGCGCGGCCTGCGCCACGGCGCCACCAACATGAACACCCTGGTGAGCCTGGGAACGGGCGTTGCCTTCGTTTATTCCGCTTATGCCACAGTCTGGCCCGCAACAGGACGGCAGGTTTACTTTGACGCGGTCCTCTTGATTCTCGGTTTTCTCCTGTTGGGTAAAAGCCTGGAAGGCCGCGCCAAGCGCCGCGCTCTGGCCGCGCTCAACTCACTCTCCCGCTTGAGGCCCGCAACTGCCCGCCGCATTCGCGACGGCGTAGAGGCGATCGTCCCGCTTGAAGAGATCCAGCCCGGCGACAGCGTGTTGGTGCTGCCTGGGGAGCGGTTTCCAGTCGATGCGACGATTCTGGAAGGCCGCACCACGGTGGACGAATCCATGCTGACGGGCGAGTCTACTCCGCTCGACCGCGAACCCGGCGGACGCGTGCTGGCCGGAGCTCTGAATTACGATGGCGCGGTAGTTTGCCGTGCTGAATCGCTGGGCGAAGCTACCATGCTTGCGCAGATCACGCGCATGGTTGGGCAGGCGCAGGGTTCGCGCGCGCCCATGGAGCGGCTGGCCGACCGCGCCAGTCAAATTTTTGTTCCCATCGTGTTGGGCTTAGCCGCGCTCACCTTTTTGGTCTGGCTTATCGCCACGCACTCGCTTCAAATGGCCCTGGCCAACACTGTCGCCGTGCTGGTGATTGCCTGCCCATGCGCCATGGGGTTGGCCGTGCCCGCCGCGCTCACCGTGGCTGTGGGACGCGGCGCTCAACTGGGCGTTCTCTTCAAGGGCGGCGAAGCGCTGGAACGGCTTGCCCGTTTGGCTCCGTCGGACGTGATTGTGCTCGACAAGACCGGAACGTTGACCATAGGCCGCCCGGTGTTGGAGGCAGTTCATTCGCTCGGGAGCAATACCGAGAACGACTTGCTGCGCCTGGCCGCTGCCGCCGAGGAGCGTTCAAACCATCCACTGGCTCACGCCGTGGTAGATGCAGCGCGGTCTCGCGGACTCGTCTGGCAGCCAGCCGAGGACGTGCAGGTTCTGCCGGGTCGCGGACTTTCCGCCAAGGTCGAAGGCCGCGAGTGCCTTTTGGGCAACGAAGCGCTCTTTAAGGAGTTTTCTGTCCCGCTGCCTGATGGAATTGCGCCACCTGAACCCGGCGTGACGCGGCTGTGGATGGCGTTGGACGGCGTGGTGGCCGGATGCTTCGATGCCCGCGATGCCCTGCGCAACGATGCCGCCGAGGCCGTGGCCGCCCTGCGGCGCGCTGGCCTGCGTGTGTTGATGCTGACCGGCGACTCAGCCGCCGCAGCCGCGCCCATCGCCCACCAAGCGGGAATCTCCGAGATTGAATCAAGCCTTGATCCGGCAGGCAAGCTGGCTCGCATTCGCGCCCTGCAAAAGGGCGGCCTGCGCGTGGCCATGGTGGGCGACGGCATCAACGACGCAGCCGCGCTGGCCCAGGCCGACGCCGGCATTGCCATGGGCACGGGAGCCGATCTGGCTCAGGAGGCCGGCGATGTGCTGCTGTTGCGCGCGCGGCCTTCGGCAATACCAGCGGCGCTCGATCTGGCACGCTCCACACTGCGCGTGATGCATCAGAACCTGATCTGGGCCGTGGCCTACAATCTGCTCGGCATTCCATTGGCCGCGGGCGCGCTTTACCCCAGCTTTCACATTCTTCTCAGCCCGTGGGTGGCAGCGGCCGCCATGGCTTTCAGCTCCGTCAGCGTGCTGGCCAATAGTCTGCGCCTGCGAAGCTGGCAACCTTCAGACACACGAATCGCTCAGCCACGATAAACTAACCTTAGAGTTTATTTGTGCGCATCCTGAACCGATACATTTCCGGCGAAATTCTCTCCCACGCCCTTATCGGTGGCGTGATCTTCACCTTCATTCTCTTCATGAAGGAGTTGCCCCGCATTCTGGAGATGGTGGTCCACAATAGCTCCACTCTCATCAGCGTCGTGGAAATCATTCTTTTCATGATGCCCAACTTTTTCATGATTACCATTCCCATGGCGGTACTGGTGGGGGTGCTGCTGGGGTTGAGTCGCCTGGCCGCCGACAGTGAAATCATCGCCATGCGCGCCTCCGGGCTGGGCATCGGCTATTTTGTGCGCGTGGCCTCCATCGTTGCCATTGGCGGCACGCTCCTGGGACTGGCCAATTCGCTCTATCTGGCACCGCGCGCCAATCAGGCAATTCTGACCATGGACAAGGCGCTTGCTATGCAAGCCTCTTACGAAATTAAGCCGCGCGTCTTCGACGAGGATTTTCACAATTTCGTTCTCTACGTGCAGGATGTGCGCGCGGGAGCCGGCGCGGCCAACTGGCGTCAGGTCTTCATGGCCGACACCACTGACCCCACCACACCGCTGGTCACCACTGCCGCCTCGGCCACTGTGGCTAACGACTCCAGCCAGGAACTGCTTATGCGGCTGCGCAACGGCGCGCGCCACGAGACAGTGGCCGGACAGCCAGAACAATACAATATCTCCACGTTTGACTTTACCGATTTGCCGCTGACCGCCGGCCAGCAAAATGAAGCCCACCTGGGGCGCATGGACACGGCGATCTACGCCCTGCCTATGGGCGAACTGCGAGCGCGCACCCTCGGTCCGGATGGCAAACGGTTCCAGATTGAGCTGCAAAAGCGATTCGCGTATCCGGCGGCTTGCCTGGTGCTGATGCTGGTCGCCGTTCCCCTGGGCGTGACCTCGCGGCGCGGCGGCAAGAGTTCCGCATGGGTGGCTACCCTTGCGCTGGTGGTCGTCTATTACTCGCTTTCTCTCATCGGCATCGCCCTGGGTAGGCAAGACTGGATTTCCGCGTTTCTCGCTGTATGGATGGCCAATATTCTCTTCGCCGCCGGCGGCGTTTTTCTGCTTTGGCAGATGGCCTCGGGAGGACGCGTTCTGAATGCGATCTCTACGTGGGCATCACGCTTCCAAAGGCCCGCATCCGCCGTCTCCGGCAAGTCCATTGGCATCTCGCTTACCGCCTTACTGAACAAGTTTCAGTCTCGCCCCCGGCGCATCAAGGCCCGCAATGTCTTCCCACGCATCCTGGACAAGTACGTGGTGCGCGAGTTTCTTATTATCTTTGCCTTGGTGCTCGCCGGCTTTGTCACGCTCATACTTGTCTTCACCGTTTTCGATCTGCTAAAGGACATTCTCAGCCACGACATCGGCTGGTATACTGTCAGCGAATATCTGATCAACCTCACCCCCAGCATGCTCTACCAGATCACCCCGTTGGCCGTGCTGATCGCCGTGCTGGTCACATTCGGCGTACTCAACCGCAACTCCGAGATCATTGCCATGAAGGCCTGCGGTGTCAGCCTTTACCGGTTGGTGATTCCCATCGTCTCCATCGCCGCCATTCTGTCGGTCAGCCTCTTCCTTTTCGATCAGTACTATCTGCCCCAGGCCAACCGCAGGCAAGAGGCTCTGCGCAACATCATCAAGGGCAAACCGGCGCAAACCGTCCTGCGCCCCGAACAAAACTGGATATTCGGCCAGCCGCATTCCGGCGAGCCCGACCGCATCTTCTACTACCAGTTTTTTGACCCCGAACGCAACGAGTTCGCCAATCTCTCGCTCTTTGAATTTAATCCCTCCACCTTTGCGCTCTCGCGGCGCATATTTGCGGCTCGCGCTGTCTGGGATGCTGAGACGGACACGTGGCGCTTTCTGAATGGCTGGCAGCGCGACATCGCAGGCGCTAATGTCCAGGAGTATCGCCAGTTTCAGCAAACCTCCTTTCCTGAGATTCACGAGGACCCTGACTACTTCAAGAAGGAAAGCCTGCAAGCCCAGGAGATGAACTTCGGCCAGCTTGATCGCTACATCGGCGACCTGCGCCAAAGCGGCTTTGACACCATGCGTCTGCGCGTCCAGCTCTGGCAGAAGATTGCCTATCCGCTGGTCGCCGTCGTCATGGCGGTGCTGGCCATTCCTTTTGCGCTTTCCATGGGCCGCCGCGGCTCGCTGACTGGCATCGCTGTGGCCATCGGCGTGGCGCTCGCTTACTTTGTAATAAATGGCTTGTTTGGCGCGCTGGGCGACGTGAACTATCTGCCCGCTGCCTTGGCGGCCTGGTCCTCGGATCTCATATTCGGACTGGTGGGCGGCTATCTGCTGCTGAGAACACCTACGTAAGTTCGTACCCGAGCCCTCTGCTTGCTCCGTCGCGGTCCGCCCTTCATACCGCTCGTCCGTCCCCCGTACAATAAAACTATGTTTCGCGATCTTGCTCCCCTCTACGTTTACATGCGCCGCTACCGCTGGGGATATCTGTGGGGCACACTCTCCTGCATCTCGGCCAACGCTGTCTGGGTGCTTTTTCCCCAGGTCATCCAGCGGGCCATCGATGAGATGGGACACGGGATCAGCCGCCAAAGAATTCTGCTCTTCGCCGGACTTTTGATCGGCATCGCCTTGGTCAAGGGCGTCCTTCTATACTCCCAGCGCTGGATTCTCATCGGCATATCGCGGGAGATCGAATTCGACCTGCGCAGCGACCTCTTCAAAAAATTGGAACAGCAGGATTCGGGCTTCTATCAGCGCTATCGCACGGGCGACATCATGGCCCGACTGACCAACGACCTGAGTGCCGTTCGCAATTTGCTCGGCCCTGCCCTTATGTACAGCGCGAATACGGTCTTCTTCACCGTATTCGCCTTGTTTTTCCTGCTGAACATCAGCCCCTGGCTCACACTGGTTGCGTTTGCGCCCATGCCCCTGGCCAGCGTCCTGGTGCAGTACTTCGGAAGCAGGATTCATGACCGCTTCGAGCGCATCCAGGCCAGTTTTTCGGATATTTCATCGCAAACCCAGGAAAACTACTCCGGCGCCCGGCTGGTGCGCGCCTTCGCCCGTGAGGAATCCCAGATAGGACTCTTCGAACGGCTCAACCGCCAGTACATCGCCCGCTCCCTCAAGCTGGTTCAGCTAATGGGCATGCTCTGGCCCACGCTCGAGTTCATTCTGGGCGTCGCCATGGTTATTACCCTGCTGGCTGGCGGCCATCTGGTGATCGCTCATCGCATCAGCGTGGGACAATTCGTTGCTTTCAACACCTATATGGTCCTGCTCACCTGGCCTATTATCGCCGTGGGTTGGGTGGTAAACATCTTCCAGCGCGGCACCGCCTCTGTAAAGCGCATCGACGAGTTGATGCGCGCTGAGCCGGTAATCGACGACAGCAGCGCCGACCCCACAATTCAAGTCGGTACCGTGCTCCAAGGCGAAATCGAATTTCGTGATTTGAATTTCAGCTACGACGAAACATTTAGCGATTCGGGTGTGCTGCGAGGCATTTCGCTCAAGATTCCCGCGGGCTCCAGCCTGGCTATCGTGGGTCCCACCGGCTCCGGCAAATCCACCCTAGTCAACCTCATCACTCGGCTCTACGAAGCGCCTGAAGGCTCTCTTCTGATCGACGGTCGCGGAGTGCGCGACTATCCTCTGGCCGTGCTGCGGCGCAACATCGGCATGGTCCCCCAGGAGACTTTTCTTTTCAGCGCGACGATCCGGGAAAACCTTGCCTTTGGCGCGCCCCATGCCAGCCCGGAAGACTTGCTCGATGCGGCCGCTGCGGCACACATTCGTCAGGAGTTCGAAGAATTTCCGCAGGGATTTGAAACCATGGTGGGTGAACGCGGCGTCACACTCTCCGGCGGGCAAAAACAGCGCGCGGCCATAGCCAGGGCATTACTGCGCCGGCCGGCAATCCTTATTCTCGACGACGCGCTATCAAGCGTGGACACCTACACGGAAGAACGCATTCTGAACGGTCTCCGTGGCTACACTGAGGGCGCGACTACTATCCTGATCTCTCATCGCGTCTCCACCGTGCGCAACGCCGACCAGATCGCCGTGCTCGTCCACGGCAGGATCGTCGAGTTGGGCCGGCACGACGAGTTGCTCTCTCTCGACGGCTACTATGCCGGCCTCTACAGGAAACAACAACTGGAAGAGGAATTGACCGTCGCGGGCTGAACCGCGACCGGACCTGCTGCAATTACTGAACGTGTCCCGACAACCTGTATTGGAGGCCTGCTCAGGCATTCCATCTTGAGCCTGCGGAAGCATCTTCGCCGAAATCGGCGTTATCAAAGCCCTCTTGTCTGCGCCGGGATAACATGGCGGAAACCTGGGCAGGCGCCGGATTGACTTCCGGGTCCCTGGCCACCTGGCGCCAGGCGTCCCGCACGTTCTTGACACACTCTATGGCGTGCTCGAACTTCTGCCGCGAAGCCGACTGCGAGGCCTGCAGTATCTGCGCGAAGATCGATGCGTAGAACTCGCTGAGCACCTGCGCCGGCTTGCCGCCCACATCCATGCGCAGACGCGCCTGCAAGTGGATGATGATATCCAGGGCTCGCTTGACGGCAGTCCGGCGGGCCTCCGCGTCACCACGATCCACTGCCGCACTCGCTGAGTAAAGAAAGCGGATGATTCCGTCATAGAGCGCCACTACCAGATCGACTGCCGAAGCGCCGTCCAGCGCATGTTCCTGATACATTTCCATGAAGATAAAACTCCTTAGCCGTTCGTACTCTGGCCATAGCCGGTGATCGCCGAGTAGAGCTCGTTGATCCCTTCCAACTGCGTGGGCAACTCTTGCATGATCTCGTTGGCGCTGTTCAGTTCGGCCGTCAATCTCGTCTGCTGCGCGGCAATAAGGCTGCTTTCCTTGGAGATGTCGGCATTCAGTGTGGATTCGATATTGCTGTTGGATTTTGAGGCAAGCGACAGAATGCCTGTCGTTGAGCTGGTGCCAGCGTTCGTCAGCATGCTGGAGAAAGTCTGTCCCCAACTGTCCACGTTCTGGAAAAAGCCAACCACAGAGCTGTAATCCGAATTCAGCACCGAGGCCAGGCTGGTGGCGT
>Ga0181517_10004194_pt1 | contig 13283 bp, 14 predicted proteins | sample PEATcosm2014_Bin_31_FD_119748 | JGI IMG/M metagenome (GOLD analysis project Ga0181517, IMG submission 119748) | Peatland microbial communities from MTU Mesocosm Facility, Houghton, MI, USA - PEATcosm2014_Bin01_30_metaG | ecosystem: Environmental > Terrestrial > Soil > Wetlands > Peat | place... | reverse complement strand
GTGGAAAAAGCTGATCGAATACTATCTCGAAACTAGGGGAACCTTAAGATTGTCCTGCCTGGTCCTCGACCCCCGCCGCGGATGGATGGAGCCTGACCTCCTGCTGAAACGGTGGCTGGAGGATCGGGGCAGGCCGTACCTGGTAGTCGCCACCAAGATCGATAAGTTGAATCAATCGGAGCAAGAGCACGGCTTACGCAACATCCGCCAGGAAGGCGCGGAGCCGCTGCCGTTCTCGGCCGCCACTGGCCGGGGAGCGAGGGAAATTTGGCAAGCAATCACGAAGACACTCCAAACACGGTAGGCAACGTCCCGCCGCAGGAAAAACCCACCGAAAAGCAGGCCGCCGCAACGGCGCCCCCTGCCCACGAAACCACCGCCGCCGCCGAGGGCGCGGGAAACGGGGCGCCCGAGGCCGTCGTCGCAGAGAAAACCGAGGCTCACGAGCGTCCGGCCAGGCAGCACGGCGAACGCCCGCCCAAAGCCGCCGCCGTGGCGACGCCGCCGAAGCCAGAACCGGACGCCAAGTCCACCGACGGCAAGCCGGCTGAGGCCAAACCGGTAGAGACGAAACCGGTCGAGTCCACGCCGCCGTCCGGCACGCATCTCAGCGACACCGGGCCGGGCGCGCAGCGGCGCAAACATGCCGCGCAAAACGCCAAGAACGGCACGCCCACGCTCGACCTCGTCGAACTGAAGGACATGAGCATTCAAAAGCTCAACCAGGTCGCCAAGGACATGGGTATTTCGGGCGCCGCCGGTCTGCGCAAACAGGAGCTCATCTTCAAGATCCTCCAGACGCAGGCCGAAAAATCCGGCCTCATTTTTTCCGAGGGCGTGCTCGAATGCCTCCCCGACGGCTTTGGCTTCCTGCGCGCGCCCGAGTATAACTATCTGCCCGGCCCGGACGACGTCTATGTCTCGCCCTCGCAGATCCGGCGCTTCGACCTGCGCACCGGCGACACCATCTCCGGCCAGATCCGCCCGCCCAAGGAAGGCGAGCGCTACTTCGCGCTGATCAAGGTCGACGCCATCAACTTCGAGCCGCCCGAGGAAGCCCGCAACAAGATCTTCTTCGACAACCTCACGCCGCTCTATCCCAATGAGCGGATGAAGCTCGAAACCACGCGCGAGAACTTCTCCGGGCGCGTGATGGACCTGCTGACTCCGGTGGGTAAGGGACAACGCGGGCTGATTGTTTCGCCGCCGCGCACCGGCAAGACCATGCTGCTGCAGGCGATCGCCAACTCGGTCACCACCAATCATCCGGAGGTCACCCTCATCGTGCTGCTGATCGATGAGCGTCCCGAGGAAGTCACCGACATGCAGCGCAGCGTGCGCGGCGAGGTCATCAGCTCCACCTTCGACGAGCCGGCCACGCGCCACGTGCAGGTGGCTGAAATGGTGATCGAAAAAGCCAAGCGGCTGGTCGAGCACAAGCGCGACGTGGTGATTCTGCTCGATTCCATCACCCGCCTGGCGCGCGCCTACAATACCATCGTTCCGCCCTCCGGCAAGGTGCTCTCCGGCGGCGTCGATTCCAACGCCTTGCAGCGCCCCAAGCGCTTCTTCGGCGCGGCGCGCAACATCGAGGAAGGCGGCTCGCTCACCATCATCGCTACCGCGCTCATCGACACCGGCAGCCGCATGGACGACGTCATTTTCGAGGAGTTCAAAGGCACCGGCAACATGGAAATCCACCTCGAGCGCAAGCTGGTCGATAAGCGCGTTTTCCCCGCCATCGACATCAACAAGAGTGGCACCCGCAAAGAAGAGCTCCTGCTTCCCAAGGAAGAGCTGAACCGGGTCTTCATACTGCGCCGCGTCCTCAATCCGCTGTCGCCCGTCGAGACCATGGAACTGCTGCTCGACAAGCTGGGCAAAACGCGCAGCAACGGCGAATTCCTGTCGTCAATGAGCGGCTAGGCCTGGCGCAGACTGTCAAGCCTTGTTGAGCCGATTCACCCCCAGCTCTTAATCGGGCCCGGCAGCCCTGCGCGCCAATGCGCGCCGATTGAGTCCGAACCTTCCGAATCGTTGCCGCACGTCCGGCAGGAGTTCTTGCGGAAAGCCGATCCGGCGCAAGGCCCCGTACTGCAATAGACTATAGGCATGGTCCGCTGGGAGTTGGGCGTAGCGCTGTGTCTGGCCGTGCCGGTGTGGGCGGGGGAAGCCGACAGCCTGGCGCGCGCCATCCGCGAGAACAGCTTCGACCGCCAGGAGTGCTACCGCGTACGCGATCTCACCCTGGCCATCGAAGATATCAAGATCTACCTCACCGACGGCCACCTGATCTTCAGCCGGCCGGTGGGCGGCAAGCGCATCGCGGCCGTGTTCGTGGCCGACGTGGAAGGCGGCGACGCTGAGGTGATCCTGCTGCCGCCCGACAGAGCGGAGCGGCGCTCGCTGGCTTCCTACATCCACTCGCCCAACCTGGACGAACATTTCCGTACCGGAATGTTCATGTTCACGGGCGGCACATACGAAGCGATTCTGGCGCAGCTTCCCTCCAACCCCGCCAACCGGCGCACGCCCGAGATCGGCGCCCTGCTGGAAGAGCAATTCACGCCCATGCTGCGCAACCTGAGCGCCAGTTATCAGACCCGGCTGGTGCTGGATCTGCTCAATCGCACGTCCGGCAACGAAGGTGTTTTTGCCTCCGTGCTCGACAGCCCGAATCTGGGCGCCTTTGACGTGGTATTCGATCCCCAGCGGGCCGAAGCCATCATCGCCGGCCAGATGACCAGCCGCGACAACCGGCTGTTCCTGGATGCCTGGACCAGCTTCAAGTCGCGATCGATGCGGAACCAGACCGGGCCGCGCGTGGCCGATCTGGCGCTTGCCGATTACCGCATCGAAGGCGCCATCGGCGCCGACCTCGAATTGAAGGCCACCACGCGGGTGAAGGTGCGGCCGTCGAGTTCCGGCGTGCGCGCCGTCACGTTCGACATCTCGCCGCTGATGACGGTGACCTCGGTCACCGTGGATGGGCGGCCGGCCGAGGTGCTGCAACGGGAATCGCCGCGCGGCAACGCCATGCGCGCCGGCAACGAAATGTTCGTGGTGGCTCCCGCCGAGCCTCTGGCAGCCGGCCGCGACTACGAATTCGCATTCGAACACTCCGGCAAGGTGGTCTTCGACACCGGCGATCGCGTGCTGTTCGTCACCGCTCGCGGAAACTGGTATCCGACGCACGGCCTGCAGTTCACAAACTACGACCTGACTTTCCGCCATCCCAAGGATCTGGACCTGGTGGCGCCGGGCGATCTGATCGAAACCCGCGGCGACGGCGACAGCCGCGTGACGCACTTCCGCGTGCGTTCTCCCATCCGGTTCGCCGGTTTCAACCTGGGCAACTATGCGCGGGCCCGCGCGGAACGAGGCGGTTACGTGGTGGAAGTCTGCGCCAACCGCGCCCTGGAGCGGGACCTGAAACCGCCCCCCGACCTGCCGATGCGGGATGTGATTGCCACCCAGGTTACGCACCGTATGCCCGGAACTCTCTCGGAGCCCCTCCCGGTGACGACTCCCAACCCGCTCGACCGGCTGCAGGAGATGGCCGCCGGCGTGGCCTCGGCCTTGGAGTTCATGGCCGCCAGATTCGGACCGCCGGCGCTCAACCATCTCACCGTGTCGCCGATTCCCGGCACCTTCGGCCAGGGCTTCCCCGGCTTGATCTATCTTTCCACGCTGAGCTATCTGAAGACCGTGCCCCGCAGCGCCGGCAGCCTGGCGCAGGCGCAGGAACTTTTTTTCCAGCAGGTGCTGCAGGCGCACGAGACGGCTCATCAGTGGTGGGGAAACCGCGTCACTACCGGGTCCTATCGCGACGCCTGGATGATGGAAGCGCTGGCGAACTATTCCGCGCTGCTGTACCTGGAAAAGATGCGAGGGCCGCACTCCGTAGACATGTTGCTGGACAGATACCGAGCCGAGCTGCTGGCCAAGGGGGAAAACGGCCAGCAGGCGGAATCCGCCGGCCCTATCACGATGGGAACGCGTCTGGAATCCTCGCAGGATCCCAGCGCCTGGCGGACTGTCACCTACGGCAAAGGCACCTGGATCATTCACATGCTGCGCCGCTATCTGGGCGACCAGCGCTTCTTCGCCATGCTGGCCGAAGTTCTGAAGCGTTACGACCACCAGGAGATGTCGACGGAGGATTTCCGGCGCGTGGCGGCGCGTTTCACTCCGCCGAAATCCGACGACGGCGATCTGGAAACCTTCTTCGACACCTGGATTTACTCGACCGGCATCCCCACCCTCAAGCTGAGCTACAGCGTGAAGGGAAAGGCGCCGGCGCTGCGGCTGGTAGGCTCGGTGACGCAAACCGACGTGGAAGGCGATTTCGCCGCTCTGGTGCCGGTCGAGATTCACCTCGCGGGCGGCCAAAACGTCATCCAATGGGTGCGCTGCGGCAACGAGCCCGCTCCGTTCAGCATGGCCCTGAAGCAGCCCCCGCTGCGCGTAACGCTCGATCCGGACCGCGCCGTCCTGCGCCGGTAGGGCAAGTCCCTCGTTGATGATTCGGGTGGTGTCTCAGAATCACCTTGCCGAGAACGTGCTGCCGGAGTACGTCATGGCCAAGTCGAGCGAAGCGGAAGCCGTTCCCGTGGAAGAACGTCTGCTGATTTGCCAGGGCTGTCGCAAGCGGTCGGACTGGCTGGACGCCTTGGCGCACTCGAACCGCTCCGCCGCCAGCGCGGCTCAGAAGTTTGGGGCCGAACGCCAAGACTGACACCGGATTCGCACAATCTATAGAGAAACGCGCCTGCCGCGCCGATGAGATCTCAGGGAGAGAATCGCCCTTGAAATCGATCGGCGTGATTGAGCCAGCGGATCTTTCGAGCGACCTGGGCCACGCGATGCCCGTGCTGGTGGCAGAGGATAACCCGGTATTCCAGTCCATGCTCAGGAGTATGCTCACCAAGTGGGGGTATGATGTCCGCATAGCTCCGAACGGCGTGGAAGCGTGGGAGGTGATGCAATCAGCCGAGGCGCCGCGCCTGGCGGTGCTGGACTGGATGATGCCGTACATGGACGGGGTGGAGGTGTGCCGCCGGATTCGCACCGCGGCGCGCGAGCCTTACGTGTACGTGCTGCTGCTGACGGCCCGCACCGAATCGCAGGACCTGGTGGAGGGCATGGAAGCAGGCGCCGACGACTATCTCACCAAGCCATTCAACGCTCAGGAGTTGCGCGTGCGCCTGCGCGCCGGCCGCCGCATCCTGGACTTGCAACACCAGTTGATGGAAGCGCGCGAAGCGTTGCGCGTACAGGCCACCCACGACACCTTGACCGGACTCTTCAACCGGGGCCGCGTCCTCGAAATTCTGGCTACGGAAATCGCACGCTCCGAGCGCGAACTGCGGCCGCTGGCGGTGCTGATGGTGGATCTGGATCGTTTCAAGCAGATCAACGACACGCATGGCCATATGGCGGGAGACGCGGTTCTTGGCGAAGCGGCGCGCCGCATGCAGGCCGCCATGCGCCAGTATGACGCGCCCGGACGCTATGGTGGCGAGGAGTTCCTGATCGTCCTGCCCGGCTGCGGCGCGCGCGATGGTTACGCGCAGGCCGAGCGCATCCGCGACGCGTTCGCCCGCGAGCCATTTGCGGCGGGTGGGGAACCCTTGGCCGTAACCTGCAGCATCGGCGTCTCCAGCCGTGGTGCCTGCGCCACTGGAGACGCCGACCGTTTGATCCGCGAAGCCGATGCGGCTCTCTATGAAGCCAAGAGTCTGGGCCGCAACCGCGTGGTGAAGTTTGTTCCCGAGGAGCCCTCCGCGGAAAGCTTGGCTTTATCGAAGCTGGCCAGATTCTCGGAAACGTAGTGCGGGGCAGTAGAAGTCCCAGATGGCGACGATGCGCGCAATGGAAGCGCCGCCTGAGTCAAAAGGCGCACTACTCGCAGTAAAGCGCTGTCCTCGGGGGGCGTCGGCATCGCAATACGCCGCGCTGTTTTGCTACAAAACGAGCGCATTACCGGTCTTTTTGGCACCTTGCGGGTTGGATGTCAGATTGCACAGTTCTTTTGTTATGCATTTGACTACGATTGCTCGGGCGGCTCTCCGAATGGCAGCCGCACTACTGATTTGGTCGATTGCTTTCGGCCAAAGCACGTCCTCGCCTGCTCATACGGCGGCAGCCGGCCAAAATTCACCGCGCTTCGACGGCAAGTGGCTCACGAAGATGAGTTGCCCCGCAAGAGGGAACACCGAGGGCTACACCTGGCAGTTTTCGAGCGCCATCCAGGACAGCAACTTTCGCGGAGAGCACGGGACAGCGGGGGAGCCCGGCTACCTGCTGATCGAAGGCAAGATCGCGGAGGACGGCAGCGCCAAGCTGTCTGCAACGGGCATAGTGGCCTCCAGGAATTACGCCCGTGGAGTCCTCGCCCATAAGGGCGCGGAATATAGCTACAGCATCAAGGCCAAGTTCCAGGATACTGAGGGCACAGGCACCCGGGACGTGGGACTCGGCGTGGTAGGCCGCCCCTGCACGTTTGACTTCGCGAAACAGTAGGCCACGAACCAGGTTAAGAGCGGGCGGCTGCCATTTCGGCGCGGGCTTTGGCGACGGCGGCGAGAAACTGGCGGGCGCGCTCCGTGATGGCATCAAAGCGGCCCTGTTGGATCAAACTGGCGTCGACCAATTCGCCGCCCACGCCGACCGCGCAAGCGCCGGCCTTGAGGAATTCGCCGATGGTTTCCAGGTTGACGCCGCCGGTCGGGATCATCTGGATCTGGGGGAACGGTCCCTTGAGCGCCTTGATGTACTTGGCCCCGCCCACGTTGCCGCAGGGGAAAATCTTCACCGCGTCGGCGCCGGCTTCCCAGGCGGTCAGCACCTCGGTGGGAGTGAGTGCACCGGGAAAGACAGGCTTGGAATAGCGTTTGGCCATTTCAATAGTAGCCGGCTTAAGGCTGGGGGAAACGATGAACTCCGCCCCGGCGAGAAGGCAGGCGCGCGCGGTTTCCGGGTCGAGCACAGTGCCTGCGCCGAGCAGCAGGTTGCCGCTGAAGCGGCCGGCCAGCTTTTCGAGCACCTGCACGGCGCCGGGCACGGTCATGGTGATTTCGGCGGCGCGAATGCCGCCATTGGCGATGGCTTCCACGGCCTGAAGCGCCGCCTCCGGCGAGGAGGCGCGCACCACCGGAACGATAGCCCCTTCGACGAGGGCCGCCAGGATATTGGCTGTTGCCATAACCTTACACGTTAACAGATCGGCACACGTTCACAGATCGGCGCTATGCTATTGGCTTGACGCCGACAGGGAATGCCGAACCGGAGAAACAGCCGCCCCGCGCCTCGGTGGTGGTGGTTTCGCACAACCGCGCGGACCGGCTGCGGGAGTGCCTGGAGTCGCTCGAGCGGTTGGAGGGCCGGGAGCGGCTGCAACTGATCGTGGTGGAGAACGGATCGAGGGATGGCAGTGCGCAGGTTGTCGAGGAGTTCCCGGACGTCCAGCTCATCCGCCTGCCCAAGAATTTCGGGCTGACCAAGGCGATGAACCTGGGATGGCGGGCGGCGGACGCCGAATACGTCCTGTTTTTGCACGAGGACGCGGAAGTGGAAGCGGGCGCGGTGGCGCGCCTGGCCGACGCGCTGGATGCGGATGCCGCCGTGGCGGCGGTATGCCCGCTGCTGGTGGACGGCGAAGGCAACCCCGCCCCACAGCTCGGCTCGCTGCCGCCGGATGGCGTTTGGAGCGTGGCCGAACCAGGCCCGCAGGCCGTCGCCGTGGAGTACCCGCGCGGCGCGGCCTTGATGGTGCGCGTGTTTCTGATCAAGGCCGTCCGGCAGATCGATGAGCGCTATGGGCAGTTCGGCGGAGATGCCGATCTGGCGGCGCAGATCCTTCGCGCCGGGAAGAAGATCCTGCTGATTCCCGAAGCTCGCGTACGCCACTATGGCGATCGGCCGGCGGACGCGCTGGTGCGAGCCGATTTTCTGCTCGGCCGGGCGGTTTTCGCGGGCAAATACCTGGGCTTTCTGGCCGGTCTGCAGGCGCGGCTGGCAGCCATATTCCGCCCTCTGGCGGGGTTGCAGCTCGCCGAGGTCCGCCACACCCTGGCAGGACAGAAGATCGACGGAACGCAGGGTTAGGGCGAGCTCCGTCATCTGCTCCATTCCCATAGGTTTACCGGCGTCTGTTTACCTTCGGCAGCTAGCTTTCCCTGGCTGGGCGCGGTTAGCATTGCCCTATGGAAGCAGCACTGGCGATTGGACTGCCCGTGTTCGCGGCTGTCGCAACCGGCATATTGGCCTGGTTCGTCATGCAGTCGCGGATGGATGTCAAGCTGGCTGAAGAGCGCCAGAAAATCGCGGCCGACAAAGGCGCCATCCAGGCCGAACGGGAAGCCATGGAAGCGCAGTTGCAAACCGCCATGCGCGCGGCGCAGGAACGCGCGCACCGTGAGGCGCTGGACGCATTTCTGGGAGAGATGAAGGTGGAGCAGCGCCATTACACGCGCGAAAACCGCCGGTTGGCTCAGCCCCGCAAGAGTCTGGTGCTGCAGGAGCGGATGTATTTCCGCAACATCCCGCTCTCCGACTGGATCGAACACGAAATCACGGTTGACGACGACGCCGACCTGGAGCGGCTGATCCAGGACATGACCGTGTTCGAACGGCCCGTGGTCAGCATCGCCAACGGTCAACGCCCGATGAAAGCCCTGGCCTGATCAAGCGCCAGGACCCAGAAGACAGAAGAAGACAGGGGACAGTCTTCCTACTCCTGACTCCTGTCTTCCCAACCCCTCCTTGCATAGCTGTTAAAATGTCGAGGATGAAACCACTGGGAATCCTGAGTGTCTGCCTGTGCGTAGCCGCGGCGCCGTGGGCGCTCACCGGAGCGGCGAACGGCGATCCGGCCAAGGGGAAGACGGTGTTTGAAGCCTGCGCCGTGTGCCACAACGCGGACTCGACCGAAACCAAGATGGGGCCGGGACTCAAGGGCCTCTTCAAGAGAGCGAAGCTGAAGAGCGGTCAGAAGGTGACTGAAGCTACCATTCGTGCCCGCATCGACGAAGGCGGCAACGGCATGCCGGGGTACAAGGACATGTTGACCGACGGCGAAAAGAACGACCTGGTCGCCTACCTCAAGACACTGTAGCGGCGCGGCGCGCGGCGCGTATTCGCTACAATGGCAACTGTGGGGATCAAAACCAAGAACGAGACGGCCGATAAGCCCGTTCCAGCGGCGGCGGCGGACACGGCCGAGGAACCGCGCGGCCTCTGGGCCCGTTACCGCGCGCTGACGCACGAGGTCCGCCGTGGCTTTGTCGCGGAGTGGACCGTCACTATCGTCCTGCTGCTGTTCGCCACCACCAGCCTGGTGCAGGCTTTCGTGATCCCCAGCGCCTCCATGGAGGGCTCGCTGCTGATTGGCGACCACGTGCTGGTGGACAAACTGACTTTCGCGCCGCCGGGCGCGATTTCCAGCCGCCTCCTGCCATACCGCGACGTGCGCCGCGGCGACATCATCGTCTTCCGCTACCCGATGGATATCAAGGAAGACTACGTGAAGCGGGCGATCGGAATTCCGGGCGACCACATCCGGCTGGTCGACAAGCAGCTCATCCTCAACGGGCACGCCGTCAACGAGCCGTACGTGCAGCACATCTTCCCGTACACGAACCAGTATCGCGACAATTTCCCCGCCGCGCCGCCGGAGCCGGGCGTGATGCAGCCGGCCATCGACATGGTCACCAACAACGTGGTGAACGGCGAGCTGGTGGTGCCTCCCGGCTGCGTTTTCGCCATGGGCGACAACCGCGACGATTCGCTCGACAGCCGCTACTGGGGTTTTGTGCCGCGGCAGAATATCGAGGGAACGCCGCTGGTGATCTACTGGTCGTTCGAGGCGCCCACCGCCGATTTGACGAACGGGAATATCGGCATCGACCACATCATGGACGTCCTGATCCACTTCTTCACTAAGACCCGCTGGTCACGCACGTTCAAGCTGATTCACGGCTATCCCCTGAAGTGAAGCGCCGCGCGTTGCCGTCGTGGCGCGGTAGTCCACCGGACGATCCGACCGGACAGGGGGGTAGCATCTCAGGCACTACCGGCAAGGGCCTCCGCGCGGCGAAACGCTATAATTAATCATGCTCACACCCACCGAAAAAATCTGGCACAACGGCCGTTTCATCAAGTGGGAAGACGCCACCGTACACGTGCTCTCCCACGTGTTGCATTACGGCAGCTCGGTGTTTGAAGGCATCCGCTGCTATGCGACGCCCACCGGGCCCGCCATTTTCCGGCTGCGCGAACACGTGCGGCGTATGCTCGATTCCGCCAAAGTGTACCGCATGGAGCCGGTCGGCTTCACGGCGGCGCAACTGGAGGAAGCCATGCTGGAGCTGGTGCGGGTGAACCGGATGAACGCCTGCTACGTGCGCCCGATTGTGTTCCGTGGCTACGGCGAAGTGGGGGTGAACCCGGTCAATAATCCGATCGAGGTCTACATCGCCTGCTGGGAGTGGGGCAAGTATCTGGGCGACGAGGCCCTGGCGCAGGGCGTGGATGTGTGCGTTTCGAGCTGGAACCGGCTGGCGCCCAACACGCTGCCCGCGTTGGCCAAAGCCGGCGCCAATTACATGAACTCGCAGCTCATCAAGATGGAAGCCCTGGCCAACGGCTACGCCGAGGGCATCGCGCTCAATACCGCCGGCTACGTCAGCGAAGGCTCGGGCGAGAACGTGTTCGTGGTGCGCGATGGCGAGATCCGCACGCCGCCGTTGGGAGCGTCGGCGCTGCCCGGTATCACCCGCGATACGGTCCTCACTCTGGCGCGCGAACTGGCGATTCCCATCATCGAGTCGGAGGTGCCGCGCGAGATGCTCTACATCGCCGACGAGGTGTTTCTTTCCGGCACCGCGGCCGAGATCACGCCCATCCGCTCGGTGGACCGCATCACCGTGGGCAAGGGACGACGCGGCCCCGTCACCGAGAAGCTGCAGAAGGCGTTCTTCGCCATCATCGACGGCAGCCGGCCCGACACGCACGGCTGGCTCTCGCCGGTGGAAGCGCGGCAGCCGGTATCCGCGAAGTAATCGACCTTTGTGGGGCGGGCGCGCCCTTGTGGAACGTAAGGGGACGAGTGCGCGGCCGAGCCGTTACCCCTCGGCGTCAATGAGTTCGGGCCACCCAAACGCGTAGCCGACGGCGCGCTTCACCTCCGGCACGCGGCTGGTTGCCAGTTGGGAAATTTTCGCGTCCAGTGCCTCACGCCGCACCGTACGGAGGTTGTCGCAGTTGGCCACGCAAGGCTTAGCCATTCCTTCCCGGCGACCCAGCGGAACCTCCACCGGTATGTGGCGGATTTTGGTGGTCACTTCAGCCACCACGAACTTGTTCAGGTAATCGTATGCGTCGTCGCGGCTCAACAGAAGCACGGGGCGGCGACCGGCGGGCTTGGGGAGGTCGGCCCACCAGATCTCGAATTGTCTCACGCCTGGAATTCCTCGGCGGAAGACCAGTCGTCGGCCTCTTCCGCCGAGTCGGGCTGCAACCGGTAGGCCTCCCGCATGCGGGCGTATTCGTGTCTGCGGATAGCTTCCTTCACTGCTTCGCGAATAAAGTCGGCCCGCTTGCGTTGCCGCGCTGGAGCAATCCGTTCGAGCCTCTTGGCGGTGGAATCGTCGAGCTGGATCAATAGAGACCGCATATCTACGTAGACTATATCATGCTTCTATATAGAGAATCGACAGCGCCTCCATATAGACACTCGCGCACGCCTGGCCCATCGCAGGCCGAGGGCCTTCGCCATTACCCCGTTCCGCCCACCGTCATCCTGTCGATCTTCAACGTCGGGATGCCGACGCCGACCGGCACGCTTTGTCCTTCCTTGCCGCAAATGCCGATGCCTTCGTCGAGGCGCAGGTCGTTGCCCACCATGCTGACGTATTTCAACGCCTCGGGGCCGTTGCCGATGAGGGTGGCGTTGCGCACCGGACGGGTCAGTTTGCCGTCTTCGATGAGGTAGCTTTCCGAGGCGGAGAACACGAAGTTGCCGCTGGTGATATCCACCTGGCCGCCGCCGAAATTGGCGCAGTAGAGGCCTTTGGGCACCGAGCGGATAATGTCTCCGGGATCGCTCTCGCCGGCCAGCATGAAGGTGTTGGTCATGCGCGGCATGGGAATGTGCGCGTAGCTTTCGCGCCGGCCGCTGCCGGTGGAAGCCGATTTCATCAGGCGGCTGGAGAGCTTGTCCTGCAGGTAGCCGGTGAGTACGCCATTTTCGATCAGCACATTGCGGCGCGTGGGATGGCCTTCGTCATCCACGTTGAGCGAGCCGCGGCGGTTCGAGATGGTGCCATCGTCGATGACGGTGCACAATTCGCTCGCTACACGCTGGCCCATGCGGCCGCTGAAGGCGGAAACGCCCTTGCGGTTGAAATCCGCTTCCAGCCCGTGGCCCACCGCTTCATGCAACAGAATGCCCGGCCAGCCCGGTCCCAGCACCACCGTCATTTCGCCTGCCGGGGCGGCCACCGCGTCGAGCATCGCCACCGCTTCCCGCGCGGCCTCTTGGGCGAAGTGCTCCGGCGTCTTGTCGCGGAGAAAGAAATCTAGTTCGACGCGTCCGCCGCCGCCCGAGTGACCGCGCTGCGGCGCCCCGCTGTCCACCCGCGCCAGCGCGGATACGCTGAGCCGTGCCAGCGGCTGGCGGTCCACGGTCAGCACACCATCGCTCGTCGCCACCATCACTTCGCGCAGATTGTCGGCGTATACCGCCTGCACCTGAAAGATGCGGGAATCGTAGGCGCGCGCGGCGCGGTCGGCGCGCTTGACCAGTTCCACGCGTTCGCCGAAGGCGGTTTCGGTGGGCGCAATCAAGACCGGGTACAGATTATGCGCCTGGCCTTCGCTCAGGCTCACCTTGTCCACATGGCTGGGACCCGCGGCGATGTGCGCCGCCACACGTGCCGCCTTGCGGATCTTCTCCGCCGTTAGGTCGTCCGAGTAGGCGTAACCGGTTCGCTCCCCGGCGATTACCCGCACCCCGACCCCGACCGAAACTCCCTGGGAAGCGCTTTTGACCATCGATTCGTCAATACTGATGGAGCTGGTGAGCAGGTATTCGAAGTACAGGTCGGCGTAATCGCCGCCGGCGGAAAGCGCTTCGGCCAGGTGGCTTTCCAGGTCGTGGCGCGTGATCTGGAAGCGGCTGGAAAAAATGGACTCGGAAAAGCGCATGTCTTTAGGCTATCATCGCGGTTCGGGGGATCGCAGCCAACAAGGCGAGCTAGAGCATGCCCCACCAAACGCGG
>Ga0181517_10004193_pt1 | contig 13286 bp, 6 predicted proteins | sample PEATcosm2014_Bin_31_FD_119748 | JGI IMG/M metagenome (GOLD analysis project Ga0181517, IMG submission 119748) | Peatland microbial communities from MTU Mesocosm Facility, Houghton, MI, USA - PEATcosm2014_Bin01_30_metaG | ecosystem: Environmental > Terrestrial > Soil > Wetlands > Peat | place... | reverse complement strand
GCCACTGCCTTGCGGAAAGGCGGCAACTGGTGCGCGTGAAAGAGCAACGCCGCCGTTGCTACGGCGCCGCTGGGCTCGGGTACGAGGCGCGTGGCGGCCACAATGGCGCGCATGGCGGCACGAATCTCGGCTTCGCTCACGGTGATGATGCCATCGACAAAAGCCTGAATGTGTGCGAAGTTGCGCACGCCCACGCTCTGTGTGCGCAGGCCGTCGGCCAGGGTGCGGCTGGTCATTTCACCCGGCCAAGTGACGATCTCTCCCGTGCGATAGCTCTCCGCGACGTCGGCGGCCAGCTCCGGCTCAACGCCAAAGACTTTGGTCTTCGGGCTCAACTGCTTTACCGCCGCAGCCACGCCGCTCAGCAGGCCGCCGCCCGAGACCGGCGAAACCACCAGGTCCACATCGGGCAGCGCTTCCACAATCTCGAGCCCGCACGTTGCCTGCCCGGCGATGATCTGTTCGTCGTCGTACGGCGGAATCATGATGTAGCCGTGCTCGCGCACCAGTTCTTCTGCCTTGGCCAGCCGATCGTTCGAGGACACACCCACGTCCACGACTTCCGCGCCCAGCGCCAGCGTCGCGGCTCGCTTGATCGCCGGCGCGTTGGACGGCATCACGATCACCGCTTTACACCCCGGCGACGAGGACCTGTCGCCAGGGGCCCCGTATTTCGCGCCCAACTCCCGCGCCACGTAGGCTACGGCCTGCGCATGGTTTCCGCTCGAATACGTGATCACGCCCCGCGCGATCTCCGCGGCCGAAAGCTGCAGAATCTTGTTCGCAGCGCCGCGAATCTTGAAGGCGCCGATGGGCTGCAGGCTCTCCGGCTTCAGCCAGATCTCCTTGCCCGTTCCATAGCCGGAGACGCCGGGAAAAGCGGCACGCACCAGCGGCGTCTTCATGGCGATGGGTGCAATGCGCGCCGCCGCGGCGCGAATGCTGTCGATTGAAACCAGGTTTTCGGTTGCGGCCGGCATGGCTGAGCTTCGAGCCCCCTTTTCCTCCAGTATCGCCGATGGCGATGGATCGCGTTCCAGGGAAGGGGACACAAAAAAGGGCGGCAGCCGAAGCCGCCGCCCTTCGATCGTTCGCCTTTCGTTAGAAGGTGAACCTGGCCGCCACCTGAAGCTGGCGAGGGCCATAGAGGAAGCCAGAGGTATTCGTCTTGACGTTGAAGGCGGTTGCGCCTGTTCCAGCGTAGGGGCTGAAGCAGGCCTGCAGTGTGGACCCCGACGGCGGCGCAGCGGTTGCCGAGCAGGTGAGCGTGGTACCCGAAAGCAACTTGGTGGTACTGCCATTCAACGTGACAGTGCCAAAGCTCGAGTTCACACCCTGAATGATCTCCCGATTCACCGCGTTGAAAGCGTCGAGGTCTAAATCCAGCGACATGCCTTCGTGGATGATGAACTTGCGCGACAGGCGCAAATCCGCATCGTTGAAGCCCGGCATGGGAACGCTGTTGCGGCCAACATACGGCGGGCGTCCGTTGGTCGCCGAGCCTGAGCTTGAGCTCATGGCGCCGCCGAAGAGACCGCCTTCGTCAGCGTAGCTCGAAGCGCTCGTGGAACCGGAGAAGATGCTGCTGCCGGACATGCCCAGAGAGACGGGCTCGCCGGAAGTAGCAATGTCGCTTCCGGAGAAGCCCCAGCCATTGATCACGTTGCTGACTATTGCGTTTCCGGAGTGGAAGGTCGGCTGATAAACGAAGCTGACGGTGAAGCGGTTGCGAACGTCGATATCCGAAGGACCATTTTCGAGACGGACGTTGTTGGGATCGAGTGGTGTGTCGCCGCCGTAGAAGGTGCCGAAGGTGCCCGCCACCTGAGAAGTGTCGGTAGCGCGTGCCCATGTATAGTTCATCAGCACTTCCAGACCGTTCTGGAACGGCCGCTTCACGGTAACGGCCATGGCGTTGTACCAGGTATTGGCCACGCTAAAGCCGGTGTTGAAGCTGGACAACTGGGAGGGCGAATTCTGAGCACCCGATACCAGGTAACGGCGGTCGGTGGGCAGATAAATCGGAACCGTCAACTGCTCGACCTGATTGGCGTTGGAGTCGACGACGTTATAGGTTTTGATGCCGTGCGGCGTCTGGCCGATGAGCTGCGCATCGAGGAACACTGGCAGGCGCATGCCGCGCGTGCCCACATAGCCGATTTGCAGCGAGATGCTACCCGGCAGCAATTGCTCCACCGAAAGATCCATCTCGTGCGAATAGGGCGGCACAAAGTTAGGATCGAGGCCGTGGAAGCTCTGCGTGCCCAGATTGCTGGGGCCCTTGATAGCGGGAACGGCGCCGCCAGTAGGAACCAGAGCTGAACTCAGCGCCGGACCCGGGGGCAGGAAGGGAACGTTAGGGTACTGCTCGGTGGCGGCGGTGTTGAAGCCCGTGCAACTCGATTTGCAACCCGAGTAGTTGTAGTTCACCTGAACCACGCCGTTTTCAACGCGCATGGCGTAGTAGGTCGAGCCCTGGTTAAGCGCGGTGTAGATGCCGTATCCGCCGCGCACCACCGTGCCGGGATGCAGCTGATAGGAGAAGCCGAAGCGAGGCGTCACGCGGTCCGCCACGTTCTTGATGCTGCTGGTATATTCCGCCGAGATCGGGTCATAGTTGTTGTTGACCAGTCCCGGAGAGGGCGTAAGCTGCACGTCGTAGCGCAGGCCGAAGGTCACATTGAGCTTGCGATTCACTGCCCAGGTGTCCTGCCCGAAGAAATCGAACATGTTCATGTAGAAGTCGTCTTTGCCCTGGGTGCCGGCCTTGGTATTCACCTGGTCGACGGTCTCAACGAAGGTGTTGTAGTGGTAGCCGGCGAAGGGATCGGTGTCGCCCGCCTGGCCCTGGAAGACATCGGCAACCCAATCGGCGAACTGCGTGGCATTGCTGGTGTCGCTGTAGCTGTAGATACCGCCGCCCTGGAACAGGTTCACCATCACTTCGTGGACATTATTGATATCGCCGCCGAACTTAAGCGTGTGGCGTCCCCTGACCCAGCTCAGCACATCGGATCCCTGAATGCGATGCTCGTCCGGCTCGGCAATGCGGGGCAGTGCGTTAGGCATGCCGAAGGTCATGGCGCCGATGGCAACCGAGGGGCCGGCATCGTTAGCGCCTGCGGTTTCCAGGTCGCGGCCCCATTGGCCGTGCACCTGGTTCACTATGTGGTCGCTGATGACTGTGGTCAAACCGCCCACCAGGAAGCGCTCGTGATAGAACGTCGGGCCGTTGGTGGTCGGCGAGCTGTTGGAGATTGCGGCTGAGGAGTTATAGCCGTTTGTGGAGCTGAAATCCGCCCAGTTGAAGTCGATGAACGCATCGTTCTTCGCGTTGATGTGGTAGTCGAGGCGCGGGAAGAACAGATTCTGCCTGGCATAGCGCGACGGCGCCGTTTCGCCTTCGTTGATGAGGAACTGGATGGCAGCAGTGCACATCGTAGCGGTCACCGTCGCGGGGCACTGCGAGGGCGAGATGATGGTGCCGGCGCTGTTCTCGGCCGTGTTCGTCAGCGTAATGGTGTTGGTGTTGTAGTAAAGGGCGCGGCCCACGCGGCGGTAGCCGTCGAGAGTGAGGAAATAGAACAGGCGGTCCTTGATCAACGGCCCGCCCACCGAACCGCCAAACTGGTTTTGCTGGTGGGTCGGCTGCGTGAGCAGCGCCGCCGCTTCTACCGGGAAGGCCGAAGCCGAGCCGTAGAGGGCGTTCCACTTGGAATATGGGTCCAGCGCATTCAGCGTGGGATAGCGCAGGTTGTAGAACAGGTCGCCATGCATGCTGTCGGTGCCGCTCTTGGTGATTGCGTTCACCTGTCCGCCGGCGGCCTGCCCGAATTCAACGGAGTAGTTTGAGGTCTCAGCCTGGAACTCCTTGATCGAGTCCGCCGAGTAAACATAGGGAGCGCCGGTGGCGCGGCCGCGGACCTCGCTGAACAACATCTCGTTGTTATTTGCGCCGTCCACGTAGTTCTGGTTGTAAAGGCCGCTGATGCCATGGAAGCTGATCAGCCCGCTGTAGCCGTCCTGCGTTACGTTCGGCGTCAGCAGCACGAAGCCCGACCAGTTGCGGGCATTCAGCGGAAGATTCGCCACAAGATTCGAGTCCATCACCTGCGAAACTTCGGTCTTTTCGGTATCCAGGATTTCGCTCATGGCCGAAACTTCGACCGTGGTCGCGGTGCCGCTCACCTTCAGCGTCAGATTGATGGTCAGCGTCTGGCCGACGAAGAGGGTAATGCCCTTCTCTTGCACCTTGCCGAAGTTGGCGGCCGTGGCGTCGATTTCGTAATGCCCGGGGAGGAGGAATGGAGCCGAGTAGATGCCGGCGGAGTCGGTCATAGAAGAGTGCGACACGCCGGTGTCGGTATCGAGAATCGTGACCGTCGCGCTCGGGACGACTGCCCCATTGGGGTCCATTACGGTTCCGTTGATTGAACCTGCGCCCGTCGTCTGCGCCATTGCCGCAACGCCGGTACATACGAGCAGCCCGGTCAATACGAACCCGGCCAGGCTTCGCTGGAGACACAAATTCGAAAGCTTCATCATCAGGCTCTCCTTAAGGAAATTGAAATGTTTTTTGCGTCTCGGAAAGAAGGGTAAGACGCGATTGCATCGAGGAGCGATGCGCGCAGAAAAGCAAAAAACCCTGGTCAATCTGATTTTTTTTACTGGACAGGATGACGACTGGTCAATTCTGCGGGGACTCATAAGGCGCAGTAATTGCCGAAATGGCAGTGAATGGCCAAATTCTAGCACGCAGCCAATGTCAAGTCCTATCAAGATCGCGTAAAGAATTAAAGAATCGCCCGTGTTTCCAGTCACATGGCAAGCGCTTTTGTCTCAATCCGGTCACGATCTTGTCTCAATTTTGTCTCACTCGTACGCCAGCGCATCGATGGGGTCCTTGCGCGCGGCCATCCACGCAGGATAAAGCGCGCCGGCGATTGCTCCCACGAAGGCGATCAGCGCACCGTACCCGATCCACATGGACGTGATCTCGAAGGCAAACGTAGGGAATTTGACCGCCAAAATTGCTTGCACACCAAAAGTGCCGGCAATGCCAACGACAACACCTACGATGGCTAGCAACGCCGTCTCGCGAAGCACCACCCCTACAATCGTGGATTTTGACGCGCCCATCGATTTCAGAATTCCGATTTCGCGCGTGCGCTCCAATACCGCCGTATACATGGACTGGAAAATGACCAAGAATCCGATGATGACGGCGATACTCGTAACCACCTCGAGCGCCAGATTGAATCCCGGCACCTTATCCGGCGTCATCTGGTTGAGCCAGCTGTCCACCGTGGTCAGCGTGTTGCTGCCGAAGCCGCGCGTGGAATGGATCTCCTGCATCACCAGATCGTCGTTGGCCGGGTTATCGCACTTGATGTAGAAAAGCGAAACCATGTCCCCGGCGCCGGAGAGACTCTGCATGGTCTCGAGCGGAATCAGCTTGCGGCCGCCCTTGCCCTGCTCCACAATGCCCGAGACGCGGAACGGGCGGTCCATGATGGTCAATGTATCGCCGACGGCATACGGCTTTCCTGTCGCCGGATTCCTGGTGCCGGCCTGAATGTCGTCGATGATTACGTCGTAAGGCCCAGCGAATTTGCCGCCGGAGAGAAACACGAATGGCTTGAGCGCATTGAACGTGTCGTAGTCGATACCGTAGAGAATCTCGATGTTTCCAACCGTTGAGATTTTCTGGATGGCGGGGGAAACCAACGCGACGTGTGCCATGCCGCGAAGAACTTCAGCGTCTTTGACCGGCAGCGATACGCCACCGACCGAGGTAAACATGCTGGCGTTCGAGGGCAGCAGCATCAGGTCGGCGCCAATGCCGTTGGTGCGCAGCTTGGTGTTGTTCAGCATGCCCATGAAGACGGCCACAATCGACAGAATCATGACGACTTCAATGGCCACGGCCAGCACGCTGATGACCGAGCGCAGGGGGCGTTGCAACAGATTGGCAAAAATGAGCTTATTCATGTTCGGGCCGGACTCCGGAGGCGGAAAAAACGCTGCAAAGTCCGCTTTCAGGGTAACAGCCCAAGCCAGCCATCAGCTTTCGGCTTTCAGCTCTGAGCCAAGGCGGACCGATGGACGAAAGTTGGAGGGTTGGTCCCTTGGTACCTTGGTGCGCGATCCGGCCTTTCCGCTTTTGACCTGAGGAAAAACCGGGTTTATCGTGGAGATGATTTCTATTCTGGGTTTTGAAGGGTTTTTTCGGGTTGCTGATGGGGAGTTTTGGAGAAGACCTGCGGAAGGAACGCCTGACGCGCGGCGTTGCCCTGGAGGACATCTCGGCGGTCACCAAAATCACCCAGCGGCACCTGATCGCGCTGGAGCAGGAGAGGTTTCGCCTGCTTCCGGGCGGCATTCTGAGCAAGGGTATTGTGCGCGGCTACGCCGGGGCGCTCGGCCTCGATCCCCAGGACTGGACCCAGCGATTTCTTAGCGCCTGCGACGCTTCAGGCCAGATGTCCGATGACGATCGCGGCTGGACGACCTTTGCCTCGAACGTAGGCAAGGCGCGCATCCTGCATCGCGAAGCCGTCGAAATGCGGTTGCGCTGGATCGGCGCCATTCTGTTGCTGCTGGCGGTGGCCGCGGGCGGCTTCCTTGCCTTCCGCTACTACGGCCTGCGTGAAGGCTGGTGGTCCAACCTTTTGCCCATGCGCGAAGTATCCGCAGTGTCCGATGGCGTGTGGAACTGGACCTCACATCACTTCGCCCACCTCCTCGCCTGGGTGCAACGCTAACCGCCGCGCCTCAGGCGCCTGTTGCTGCAAAGCATTGTCGCGATGCGACCGCGCTGAATCTACAATCTGTATTCCACTGGATCAGGGATATAATTCAAACCACTGTGCTTCCCCGCACTCTGCAACCCATCATAGCCGCTGTCTTTCTGGTCTTACCCTGCGTCTCGTTGTGTGCTCCAGCACCCACGTCGCCGCAGCCGGACACGCTTGTCATCGGAGGGTTGGGCCAGGGGACGATCCCGCTGGGCGGCCTGTGGCAGTTCAAGACGGGCGATGATCCTGCCTGGGCGGCGCCCGGATTCGACGACTCGCACTGGGAACGACTGCGCGTGGACAGCACCTACGGCCACCAGGGGCATTTCGGGTACCACGGCTACGCCTGGTACCGGCGGCATATTGATTTTGCAGGGGCCGGAGCAGGCCAGAAGGTCGCGCTGATTGTGTTTCCCATCGGCGCGGGCGATGCCTGGGGCGGACCCTACGAGATCTACTGGAATGGCGTGCTCATCGGGCGTGAAGGCAAAATGCCGCCCGGCGCAGAATGGCGCTTTCGCCCGCCCCCGGACTCGTTTGGCCTGGGAGAAGCGCGAAGCGGTGTGCTGGCCATCCGCACCTGGATACCGCCCTTGAAATTCATCGATACCGGCACCGGGGGCGGGATTTACGATCCGCCTTTCGCCGGTTCGCCGCAGGCAGTGACGGCTGAGTTGGGCGCGCTCGATCATGATTGGCTCGCCGAACGGCAGTTCTACTTCGATGAGAACCTGCTGTACGGGATTCTCGGAATCCTCGGCCTGCTTGCATGGTTGCGCGACCGCAGCCTCAAGGCTCTGTTCTGGATGGCCATCTATGCGCTGGATCAGCCGACGCATGTCCTGCTCTATAACGCACATCTGGGCCTTCCTTACTACTTCGTTTACGGATTCGACACAGTTACCGGCGTGGCGGCCAGCATCGCACTCTGGTACCTGCTGCTTTACCTGCTCGGCCTCGAGGGACGGATCAAGCTCAGGCACTGGACATTCCGGCTGGCCGTTATCGATCTCTCGATGGCACTGCTCGAGTGGTTTGTCATGAGCCGCGACTGGAGTACCTCGCTCGTCCTCACCTGGCAGATTGCGGATGCGGTGCTGTACTTTCTGATCACGCTGGCTTCGTTGTTTCCGCTGGTCCTTATCGCTTATGGCATCGGCAAGCGCGTGAGCCTTGCCAACTGGCTGGTGGCTGCGTCGGCATCGCTGGTATCGCTCATTGGCCTCGTGCGCATCGCTGCGCTGGAAGGATCGCGCTTTACGCACATGTACAGCATGTACTACTTCGTCCAGGCGCAGATTATTGCCATTCACGGCAATTATTTTGACGCGCAGAATATCGCCGTCACCCTGCTGTTCGTCGCCATCGTCTACGCCGTCTTCCGCTATACGGCAGAGCAGACTCAGCGCAAAGGCGCGTTGGAGCAGGAGTTCAAAAGTGCGCAGGAGCTGCAGCGCATTCTCATTCCGGAGTCGCTGCCTTCCTTCAAGGACTACGCGATCACCAGCGCCTACCATCCTGCCCACGAAGTGGGCGGCGATTTCTTTCAGGTGATTGCCCAGGCGGACGGGTCGGCCCTGATTGTGTTGGGCGATGTAAGCGGAAAGGGACTGAAGGCGGCCATGACCGTCTCGCTCCTGGTGGGCACGGCGCGCACGCTCGCCGAGCAGTCGAGCGATCCGGCGTGGATCCTCACCGGACTCAATCGCCGTCTCGAGGGCCGCATGCAAAACGGATTTGTCACTTGCCTCGTGCTGCGCCTCGAGACTTCGGGCAAGTGCGAGGTCGCCAATGCCGGCCATCTGCCGCCTTTCCTGAATCACGAGGAGATCGCATTGCCGCCTGTGCTTCCATTAGGCCTTGTTTCCGACGGCAGCTACGAGAATGTGTCCTTCTCGATGGCGCTTGGCGTTCGCCTCACGCTCTATACCGATGGCTTGCTCGAGGCCCGCAACGCCGCGCGGGAGCTTTTCGGCTTTGACCGGGTACGCCATCTCATCGCGACCAACCCCGACGCGCTCGCCGCCAGCGAGGCTGCCGTGGCCTTCGGCCAGGACGACGACATCACGGTGCTCACCGTGACCCGCGTGGCCGCCGGGGTAGAAATGCAGGGAGCAAGCGAGCAAGGGAGCGAGGGAGCAAGGACGGCGGTGGAACCTGCGTCGGCTCGCTGACTTGCTAACGGCTATCCTTTGGTCCCAATCCGCCCCCCAAAAACCGCCGTTGACCGCCCAAAGTTTGCCATACGCTGCGAGCCTTTGCTCCCGCTGCCCCGCCGCAATTACCATAGAAAGGATGCTTTAACGCGTCTGGTCCTGCCCTATGGGCGGAACCGTGTCTGCAAGTGGGAAGGAGTTTATCTAAGTTGAGCGATCGTTTTCTGTTTACCTCTGAATCCGTTACCGAAGGCCACCCGGACAAAATAGCCGACCAGGTCTCCGACGCCATTCTTGATGCCTGCCTGGAGCAGGACCCTTACAGCCGCGTCGCCGCGGAAACCCTCACGGCCACCGGCCTAGTGGTCATCGCCGGCGAAATCACTACCAAGGCTTACGTGGATTTCCAGTCGCTGGTGCGCGGCGTGGTGGCCTCCATCGGCTACGACAACGCGCTCTACGGCTTCGACTCCAACACCTGCGCCGTGATCTCGACCATCAACAAGCAGTCGGGCGACATTGCCCAGGGCGTTGACACGGGCGGAGCCGGCGACCAGGGCATGATGTTCGGCTACGCCTCCAACGACACGCCGGAGCTGATGCCCGCGCCCATCTCGCTGGCGCACAAGCTTTGCCGCCAGTTGACCCTCGTGCGCAAGAACGGCAAATTGCCCTACCTGCGTCCCGATGGCAAGAGCCAGGTGACGGTGGAGTACGGCGAGGATGGCAAGCCCGCGCGCATTGACGCGGTCGTCATTTCAAGCCAGCACTCCGAGGCCGTCAGCAACGAAGAGCTGCACGCCGACATCCTGAAGCATGTGATTCAAGCCGTGCTGCCCGCCAAGTGGCTCGACGAGCACACGAAGTACCACATCAATCCGACGGGAAGATTTGTGATCGGCGGGCCCATGGGCGACACGGGGCTGACCGGCCGCAAGATCATCGTAGACACCTACGGCGGCATGGGCCGTCACGGCGGCGGAGCTTTTTCAGGAAAAGACCCGACCAAGGTGGATCGCTCGGCGGCGTACATGGCGCGCCACATCGCAAAGAACATCGTGGCTGCGGGACTGGCGGATAAGGCTGAGGTCCAACTGGCTTACGCCATTGGCGTGGCCGAACCGGTTTCCGTCCTTGTGGAGACCTTCGGCACGGGCAAGCTGAGCGAAGCCAAACTGACTGAGCTCGTGCGCAAGAACTTCTCGTTGACGCCCAAGGGCATTATCGAGAGCCTGAACCTGCGCCGGCCCATCTTCCAGAAAACTGCGGCGTACGGGCACTTTGGCCGCACCGAGCCGGAGTTCACCTGGGAGTCAACCGACAAGGCTGCAAAGCTGGCCGAGCAGGCTGGCATGAGCGCTGCGGCAAAGTAACTCTGACCTCGAATGAAGAAGGGCGGCTGCTTATGCAGCCGCCCTTGGTTTTTTCCGAGGGTCCCTGACAAACTCAACCGTTCTTGACGATCATTACCGTGAAGGTGGCGGCGTGCTCGGCGGATTCGGCGGTGGGCTCGGTGGATTCGGCGGCGGCGTCGGTGGATTCGGCGGCGGGGTCGGTGGATTTGGCGACGGGCTCGGTGGATTTGAAGGCGGGGTTGGTGGAGTCGGGGGAGGGCTCGGCGGTTTCGGAGTTTGGCCAGGCTCATCCGGAGTATGGCCGGGTTGCTGCTGCGGCTGATTCTGGGCACGGCCCGGCGCTGCGCTAACAAAGGGGCTTCCCCACGCCAGCGCGCAGGCTAAAGTGAGCGCGGCCACGGCGAAAATATGGACGAAATCGCGCTTTGGAGATTGCATGCGGGTTACCTCCGGGGATTGGAATAACCAAGTCTGGATCGGGCCAGAGATCGCATCTCAGTCTCTGGCCGGCGCTCAGATTTTCATTCAACCGTACCGTCTAAGAAGATTCGCTTGAGGGTAGAGAGGTTGCTTCGACGTTGAAAACCCTGGCGAGTGAAGCGGAACTCAGGGAGCAGACTCAACCTACATGCGGCGGCACGGGCCCCGATTCTTGAGCCCATAAAATACGTGGACTTGCCGGGCCGGTGACTCGCTGTCTTGCGCTCCCATGCCGTAGAATTCTCCGGGATGCTGAACCTTCTTTATCCAGCGGAGAAAACCATGCGTCTAACTGCGATCGCCGCACTGCTGTTTGGCTGCGCCACCCTCTGCGCCGCACAAAATGGAGCTAACTGGACCTACGAAGGCAAAACCGGGCCGCTGGCCTGGGGCAGACTCGATCCAGCTTACGCGGCCTGCTCGAAAGGCCACGAGCAGTCGCCGCTCGACATTCGCAGCACGCACCTCGACAAGAGCCTGCAGCCGCTCGAGTTCCACTACGTTGCCGGACCCATGACGCTGGAGAACACCGGCCGCGGCATCGTGGCACACGTGGACCCCGGCAGCACGATGGTGGCCAACGGCGTGCGTTATCAACTGGTCGAGCTCGACTTCCATCACCCCAGCGAGCACCCCATCAAGGGCAAGCTTGCCGACATGGAGATCGACCTTGTGCACCGCAGCGACGACGGCAAAGTGGCGATCGTGGCCGTGCGCCTGAACCAAGACCGGGGATTCCCCAATGCCCTGCTGTCGAGCCTGTGGGCGCATCTGCCCAAGACGCCCGGCACCAGCGCCAAAGTGACTGAGATGGTGAACGCTGGCGGCCTGTTGCCGGAAGACAGAGGCTACTGGACCTACGCCGGCTCCATGCTCACGCCGCCTTGCACCGAGGGCGTGCGCTGGTTCGTCTTTGCGCAAGACCTGAGCATCAGCCGCGACCAGTTTCGCGCCTTTACCAGTCTCTACAAGCTGAACACGCGGCCCATGCAGGATGCGCATGGCCGCAAGATCGAAGCCAGCGAGTAAAGAGGGAGGGCGTCTTGAAAAGGGTTTTTGTCGCAGCATTTCTCGCAGGTTTGCTGGCGATATTTGTTTCACCCATCAAGCATGCCTCTGCGCAGTCGCCGGTTTCTGCGGCTCATCGGGCTGCATCTCCACGTGAAGTCACGCCTCTCGATTCCGGTTGGCTGTTCCTACGCGAGGATGCCCCCGGAGCAGAGAAGACTGATTTCGACACCTCGAAATGGCAGGGAATATCGCTGCCGCACACCTACGATGCGGCAGACGGAGACGCGGGCGATCATTTCTATCGGGGACCGGCCTGGTACCGGCGCATCATCGCGATCTCCGCACTCGATCCCGCAAAGCGCACCTTCATCGAGTTCGACGGCGCCGCGCTGAGCGCGGAAGTGTGGCTCAATGGCCGTTCCGTTGGACGGCATGACGGCGGTTTTGCCCGTTTCCGGTTCGATCTGACGCCCTATCTCCTGGTGGGCAAAAACGTCCTCGCTGTGCGCGTCGACAACAGCAGGAACGACTCCATTCCCCCTCTGAGCGGAGACTTTGCCGTCTATGGAGGCCTTTATCGCCGGGTTCGCTTGATCTCGACGCGCGACGTGCATTTCGACATGATGGATTACGGCTCATCCGGCGTCCAGCTTCACGCGACCGAAATTGACAGCAAACATGCGGTTGTGAAGGCAGCCGTGCGCATCACCAATGACTCGGCGAAGGACGTGGACGCAGAGCTTGTCGCCACGATTTTCAATGCCAGCCACATTGCGACGGCGACCAAAACCGTTCCGGTAAGAGTGCTCGCCGGCGCGACCATCGCCGTGGATTTTGAGGCCGGCGTTTCCCATCCGCACCTATGGAACGGCGTGAGCGATCCCTATTTGTACCAGGTGAGTTTTAAGCTTGCCGGTTCGCGGAAAGAGGAGCTCGACAGCATCGCCATTCCATTTGGAATTCGCACCATCCAGATCACGGCGGAATCGGGCCTTTTGCTGAACGGCAAGCCCTATGCCGTGCACGGCGTCGCCATCCACCAGGCCATGCGCCCCGGCCGCGGGCCGGCTGTGGACGATGCGGACGTGAAAGCCGATTACGTCATGCTCCGGGAGATGGGCGCTACCGGTTTGCGCTTCGCACACTATCAACATGGCCCAACCGAATACGACCTTGCGGACCGCATGGGCTTTCTGGTGTGGACGGAGGTTCCCATGGTCGGCGAGGCGGGCGGCAGCGATGCATTTCGCGCCAACCTCACACAACAGATGCGCGAACTCATCCGCCAGAACGTAAACCATCCCAGCGTGATGGTGTGGGGCCTGGGTAACGAGACAAAAGACTCGCCAGAGGTTTATAAGGCGCTGGCGGTTAACGAGAAGACTGCCCATGAAGAGGACGCTTCGCGACCGACTACTTATGCGGCGTGCTGCGGGCCTGCAGATGACCCGCGAACAAAATATTCCGACGTCATCGCCTACAACCAG
>Ga0181517_10004192_pt1 | contig 13289 bp, 11 predicted proteins | sample PEATcosm2014_Bin_31_FD_119748 | JGI IMG/M metagenome (GOLD analysis project Ga0181517, IMG submission 119748) | Peatland microbial communities from MTU Mesocosm Facility, Houghton, MI, USA - PEATcosm2014_Bin01_30_metaG | ecosystem: Environmental > Terrestrial > Soil > Wetlands > Peat | place... | reverse complement strand
GGTGAAGCTCATGGTGCGGTCGTGTTCAGCCGTGGCGTTTAACCGGGAAGTGGTTCAGTAGGTGCGGGGCGGCGTGTAGAGCCCTCCAAGGATGGCCGCGATCCGGGTGAGCGCCGTTTGGAGCTCGGGCGATGTCGGCAACCCCCCTGCGGCGACGATCGAAGAGTTGTCGCTCACGTATGGAATGGACGCTACCGTGAAGGTGTCGAGGGCCCCAAAGGTTACATACGAGGGGCAGGGATTGTGCACGAATGGTCAATTCCCCGGCCAAAGGTTTTCGGCCACCCCGGCCATGTCTCCCCTTCTCTCGCTCCAGCGAGGCTCGTACGACCACCGACGTCGTATCCGATCCGCGGTAAACAGCTCTGAGCTGAGTACCCTGCCATCGAAAGTTCAGGGGAGTTTGGCTGACGTTACACCCCAGTTTTGGCAGGTCAAGGGGCTGGAGGGCAGGCGGAAGAGGTACAGGCCCTAGCCCGCTAGGAGGCGGCGCCCGACCGCGGTACGTGCGGTTCAGGCTGAGCTCGAATCCTGTCAAGGGCCTGCGCACTTCGTCGGTAATTTCCTGACGCAACCAGTCTCCCGCGGTGTATCGTTTTGGGCCAGGTGGTCTAGCTCTTTGGCCCTCGCCAGGTCTAAGGGGTTCGTGTACCTAGAATGAGAAAGAGATATGAGCCTGCGCTTTCGCTTCGGCCGAGCCGGCGGTCCCCGGCGTCGCCTCGTGTTTGGCGCCGCCGTAGGGGTGCTGGCGGTGAGCTTGCCGGCCCTGTCCGCACCAGCCACGACCGGGCAGCCCACGGTGGCGGCCCAGTTCAGCGGGTTCTGCCCCCAACACGTCAAGGGTGCGTATTACGACTATGTGGTCTACGGGCTGCGCAGTACTGGTGACACATATCAGGTCGACACGGAAAATGAACGTTGCCAAGTAGCCGAGCGGCTCGTTCCTAAGTTGACCTACGAGGGCCAGGGAAAAAAGGCGAGCGCGCAAGCTAGGGCCATAGCGAGCCCGACGGGCTGGACCTGTTTCGGTAGCGGCGACCACGGACTAGCGTCCACCAAGGCCCCGACGATAAGGGGTCAGTGCGACAACAAACCGAAATTGGTGGACGTCACTGCGACTTTTGGATGGTCGCCAATTTGAACGAGGCACGCTCGAAGTGATGTTACAGCGCGTGGAGAGTGCACTCCGGCTCAGCGGGAGCTTGTCAAGGATGCGCCGGTAGAGGGCGAGGTAGTCCCCAGGCCCATGCGTCCAGGCAGGTTTTACCTCAGAGTCGACGTGGACACGGTCGTCGACGATGTCGGCGAGCCGGACGGCTCTTTGAGCTGAAGGACGCCAAACCACGATGGCGTCCGGGACTGCCCGAGGGCGGCTGCGTTGCAAGTCGATGGCGTAGCCTGCCAGCAGGTGAGGTCGAAGTGGATCTCGGCTATCGCCTCCTCCAGTTCAGAAGTTGTTGGATGCTGGCCGGCGCGGCAGGTGCCTTGCCCCGCGGCGGTTGCAACGCGATGAGCCATTGTCGGATGGTTGTGGTGTTCAGCCCTTGCGCCGCAACGGGTTCGTAGCATCGAGCGGTGCGATGACGCATTCCGACGCGACGGGACCCCTGACCCGAGCCCTGGCGTTTCGTTGGTTAGTGACACCCGGGCCCAAGGGGAACCACCGGGACTTGGTCACGGCGCGCCCCCTGCTTTCCGGCAAGCCCGCGCTACCCGTGGTCATGGTAGCGTTGGGCGAGACAAAATGGGCTGAGGCGAGGCGTCAGCCATACCGTCCCTCCAGACGTCCGCTCGCTGAGCTACGTCGAGAAATGTTCGACCCCGTACCGATAGACGACAGCTAGCTATACCTGACACCAAATAAATTTAACTGGCCTGCAGACTCTCTACCTCCAGGCCGTTGCCGTCCTGAAAGGTGAGGGACACTCGGCCGTTGTCGGCCACTGCCAGGCGGGCGTTGTCAGCTTGGGCGTAGCCGGCGGCAATGGTGGCGATATCCATTGGGCCGGACCAGGTTTTGCCCCCGGTGGTTGATGTCCACAGTTGCATATTGGGCGTGCCATCCGCCGGGTACTGCGGCCAGGCCACCGCCAGCTCGCCGGTTTTCTGGTTCTCGTACAGTGCCCCACCTGCGTCGGGCTTGGCGAACGGCTCGTCCGCCAGGGTCCTGTGTGCACCAAAGACGTGAGCGGCCGGGTCGTACTTGCGGATGTCGACCTCGGTTATCCCCGCACTGCCAGGCGCTCGGTCCTCCGTGAGCAGGAACAGCCCTGCCGGGCCGCCAGCGAGCCTTGCCAGGTAGCCCTGGGCGACCGTCGACGGCCCGCTCCAGGATTGCTGCGTCCCTATCGCGCCGCCCCCGTTGTAGCGGTAGAAGCCGACCGTAGGCGTTCCGCTCGACGTGGAGAACGCCTCGACGGGGTTCCCGTTCGGGTCGAGGGCGAGCGAGGACGACAGGGAGTTGACGTTCTCCGCCGTGCTCAGGCCGCTGAAGCTGAACGAGGTGGTCGGTCCTGCGGACGACGTGCACACGCACGTCACCAAACCGAATCCCAACCCGACATGGTTCGAGCTCATCAAGAACGAGCTGCCGGGCCCGCCGGCCGCACCCCCGTACGTACTCGGCGCCAGCAAGACGTCATCGACATTCGTCTTGTCCGGGAAGCTGCCCTGAGCAATGACAGTGGGTGCTCCGAACGTGAGCCCACCGTCGCTCGAGGTCCAGACCACTACATCGTCTTCGATATAGCGCCCTGCCACGACGTAGACGACGCCACCCGGCGCCAACACCGGGAAGGGTTGATCGGTGGCGGCAAGGTTACCACCGCTCGGTAGCGGGAGCACGACCGGGTCGGTGCAGGTCCCACCCGAAGGGATCTTGCAGAACATGTCGGTCTCCGGGTTGCCATTGCGGAGCCACGTGACATAGAGCGCACCGGCCGCATCTACCGCCGTAGCGCCGAAAGAAGCGGCATGCGGGTCGAGCACGGACGGGACGCCAGCGGGCCTCGGGACGGGTGAGATGCCCGTATGGGCCACCAAGAGGTGGCACGCGGTCAGGCACCTGTTCTGCAGGGCGGCAAACACAGTGCCGGCCGCCTCGGCGCGTGTTAGCTCACTGTTCGGCGCGGGGGCGGTCTTGACTCCGTACCCCGCCTCCTCGAACGCTGCAGCGCTGTGGGCGGGCACCGTGAACACACGAGAGATCACAGACTCGAGTTCGCCCGCGGTCACGTCCCGGTCCGCACCTCCCGTCGTGAGGTCGGCCAATGCGGTGCTGGCGGGGACCTTGGCCACCTCGCCCATCAGCGTTGCCAGCTCTCCTTGGGTCAAGGGGCTGTCCGGCCTGAAGGCCCTACCGTAGGTGTTCATAGCATGGTCGGCTACGAGGAAAGCGATGGCGGCGTCGTCGCGAGAGGTCGGGAGTACGTCTGGGAACTGTTCGCGGACCTGATCGGCGTCGACCTCATGCGAAGCGAACAAGGCAGCAGTCTCGGTATCGCTGAGCGACTGCAAATGAGCGCAGGCGGCGCAGGTCGCCGGACCGGGGGCGCCCGGGTCCTGGAACATGAAGCTGCCGAACTCTCGGTCCAAGAACACGACCGTTGAGGGGCGCCCTGGAAGGGGGCCGTGGCATGTCGCGCAAGCAGACTTGCCAGGGGTGGTGTTGTCGACGTCGTTGAGCGTCACCGTCGCCGTAGTGGACTGCTGTTGGCTTACCGCCGTCGAGTCCGAAAAGGTCGTACTGACCATCGAGCCAGTTGTCACCTTGTCGCTGTTGTCCAAGGTCAAACCCTCGCTCGCCTTCGCCCCCCCACCACCGAGGTTAAAGCTGAAGCCGGCGTTGAAATCATTTCCGACCACATCGGTCACGCCACTGGACGAAACGGTTTGTTGGCCTGTCGTCGTCGTGGAAACCTGGGTGTTGGTAAAGGTACGCATCACCGAGTACGGTTTCTCGCCGAAGCCGTAATAACTCCCGTAGGGTTCTTGCTGGATCTCCAATGCGCGGGTCGGGGCCAGATCTGCGCCTTGCCCGCCCTCGTAGAACGGGTCAAGTTTCAGCAGGCTAGCTGCTTCGGCCGCGGTCAGCTCGACCGTATTGGCGCTGCCACGGTACACGATTCCGGTTGCCGGCGCGATCAGCGTCGTGTCCGAATAGCTGGCGCTACAAGGGTCCTGTCCCTGGTAGGGACTGGGAATGCCTCGGGCACATGCATCGAGGCTTGCGACCGATATGGTAGCCGTGACCGGCTCGGCTCCGTAATAGACATCGGTGTCCTGGCCCCCGCCGATATCGTAGATCGCGAATTGCGGGTGAACGAGCAGGACGAACTCGTCGTCCAGGAACGGTTCGTGCGACAACATGTCCGTAACCTGACTGTAGGGCCCATGGGTCGGGCAATTGGTCGCAGACAAGCAAAGGTCACCGTCACCGGGGATCAGGTTGAGGTCGGGCCCGGTCCCTATGGTGTTGCCCTGGGCTATGCTCTGGCCTACCGTTGTGGACGTGTTACCCGTGGCTCCCCAACCTTCCGTGTCCGTCTGGTCGAAGCTTGAAGTACTGCTGAGCGAGTAGCCCGCGAAAAAGGAGAGGGCCTCGCTGAACTTTAGTGAACTCGATTCCTGGGTGCTGGTGGTCTCGGTCTGAGTTTGGCTGTTGCCTAAAGTGTAGGTCGTCCCGTAGTTCGAGCTCACGGCGTAGCTGACGGTGCTCATGTCGCCCGGCGGCTGATAAAGGATCGTATAGGGCAGGACATTCAATTGGATCAAGGCTTCGGGGGAGACGACGGCCGTGAACGGAGCTGACAGGGTGTTGTCCGAGCGTTGGTCACCCAGCACTGCGGTGTTCGTGTCCGTTTCGGTGACGAACGAATAAATCCGGAATGTTCGCGCGTAGTTCTGTTGGTCGAACAGCCCAGTAGTAGGAAGCGCGATGTCGCCAATGGTGACACCCCCGTTCGCAACCAGCGTCGAGTGCTGCTCTATCGGGAGCAGGTTATCAATGCTTCCCGTGTCGACCCAGTAACCCACATTGCTATCCCAGTTCGTGCACGGTCCCCCGTCCGTCGATGCGGTGGTGCTCGGCGAGGCCGTTAGGGAGCACATCTCGAGGATAGCGGTGTACTGCCCTTCGTTCCCGATGGCGTACGGCGCATGATGGGAGCTCGGAGGGTTTTCAGGGTACGAGTCGGAATCGTCAACGAAGCTCGTAGTTATGTGGAACAAGGGTGCTGACGTCGTAAACTGCAATTGCTTGTCCGGGTAAAGCGAAAGGGAACGTCCGCCGCCGTCGGCCCATGTCTGGTCACCGATCTGGCCCGGGGTGTAGGGCAGGGGCCCGGTCATGCTCAACAGCCCGATGGGATAGGTGTACGTGGCACTCGTCGCGACCGTGTTACCAGCGGTATCCGTTCCCGTGACCGATACCGGCGAACCGCTGTACTTCGGCGAGGGGGTGGTAGCGCGGATTACGCGATCGTTCTGAACGTAGAAGCCCGGGGCGTCCTGCAGGTCGACAGCGGCTTCCTCGTTTACGTCGACCCCACCGATGACCAGCTCCGAAACGAGGTCCAGGTTGCTACCGTCAATGACGATGGTCGTGCCAGGGGGCCCAAAGGTCGGGCTCACGCTCGTGATAATTGGAACGAGAACTGGTGTGGGGGTGGGCCGGTTCTGGCACCTGGGCCCGACACAGGGTGGCGCTGCGGCGTGCGCGACAGTCGGTGTGGCAGTCACAGCCGTCACCACCAGCCCGAGGAGCACCACCGCCGCTAGCCGCCACGCCGACCGACCACCCCCACCGGCCACCACAGCAGCCCTCGCCGCCACCAGAGGGAAGACGTCCCGGGGCCGACGTTTTGTAGACCTGAGCCGATGAGCGATGGTGGGTCGAGTGCTGCTTGGCATCGAAGTCCCCCTTCGTTGACGGGAACGTTCAGCACAGTGTCGACGGCGACAAGTTCGCGGAGCTTCCCGAGCCAACAGTCCCACCTATGTGCGGGGTTGTCAAGGAGAGTGGGGTGTCAAGGGCAAGGAGCTTGTGCCCGATGAGCGAGAGCAGCGGGTCATCGCTCTGACACGCTTTCTCGCTGCTCGACCAGGTTGTCGATGAGCCGGCACGCCTCTTGGGCGGTGGCCCCGAAACCGTCCTCGCCGCCCATGGCCCGGAGCAGGATCCGGTACTTCGGTGGCGGCATCCTGGCTGTGGAGGGCACCAGCACCGCATGCCGGTTCGCACGCAACTAAAACTGATCAGCCCCTCCAGATGACGCGCCCCTCTCCGTCGTGGCCGATCTCGACGATGCCGGGAGTTTGGGTGTAACCACTGGCCCCGTTGGTGTCGACGTAGAACGAGCCGTTCGCGAGCACGGCGACCCCATTGGGCAAGAATGCTCGCCAGTTCCGGGTCAACGGCGCCGTTGTGAAGTCGACCACACTACGGGCGCCGCTGGTCGTGATGCGGTCGAGCGAGGTGTCGTCGAGGCCGAAGACCTCGCTGTCTGGGGCTGTCACGATCCCGCTGGCCGAATGGGGGAAGAAGCCGGTCCCGGGCTTCTGGCCGATGAGGGCGTGGATGGGCCCATGGGGGTCGACTATCAAAAGGGCCTTGGTGTTGGCACCGAATATGAACAGGTCACCAGCGCGGTCGAACGCTATGCCCGCGGGGCCGTCGGGGGACGCCTGGGTGGCGAGCTTGCCCATGTTGTAAACGCCGGCGTACCGGACATGTGGCCCGCCGGCGACGAGCACCAGCTTGTCGGCGGGGCCGAGCCTGAGCACCTCGTTGTCGCCGGTGTCAGCTATGTAGAACTCGCCCCCCGGCCCGAAGGTGACGTCCTCGGGCGACAGCAGACGGGCCCCGAGCGCGGGGGTGCCGTTGGCAACGGGCGCCTCCCCGCGCTCCCCGGAACCTACGACCGTAGTGATGACGCCGTCGGGTGCGACCCTCCGGAGCCGGTTGTTGGCCTCGTCGACGATGTAAAGGTCGCCATCGGGCCCAAAGGCTATGGCCCCTGGGTAGTTGAGCTCGGCGTCCAGAGCCGGGCCACCGTCGCCCGAAAAACCTCGCTTGCCATCGCCAGCGACCACGACGACTTTCCCGTCGGGGAGGCGCTCGAGGACCTGGTCCCTTCCGTCATCGGCGATGAACAAGTTGCCGTTGGGCCCGATGGCCAACGGACCTGGGGCTTTCGGGACGACGTAGACCTCGCCGTAGGGAAGGCCTGGTGACCGGCCCCGCTGAGACGCGGCCACCAGGTGGGACGCTCCGTGGCGCAATGGGGCGTAGGCGCTGCTGGTCCCGACCAGCACGACGGCCGTGACGATGGCAACGCCGCTGGCGAGGAAGCGTTGTCGGTGCTCCGAGGCCAAGGGCGGCGTTCGTCGGCGGGCCTGCGCACCTGGTCGACATCTGTGCACAACCTGGATAACGTTCTGAACGGCCTGACGGTTGCGCCGCTGGTGCAGTGAGAACCTGGGCTGGTCGCGTGTTCTGGCGCTGCATTACACCACGGCGGAGCGAGCCCTACCGGTCGTTATTCGCGGCACCCAAGGGGTGCTCGCTCAGACAAGAGTGCCCGCTCCAGAACGATTCAGGGTGCCGGTCAGTAGCCCAGTGCCGGGCTTGGTCCTTACCTCAGGTCTACGAGGGCACTACTTGGTGCTGCTCTTGCGGTGACGGAACCAGGCGATGGTTTGTGAGACGGCGTCTGGGAGCGGGGTCGCTGAGAGCCCCAACCTGGTGATGGCTTTGGTGCTGTCGACGACGAAGGGCCCCGTGAACTCGTAACGCATCTCGTCGAGCTCGCCGATCGTAGGTTTGAACAAGCCGATAGCACGCAGTAGCGGGCGGGGCGTGACGCTGATCTTGACCGTGCGCCCCAAGTCTTCTGAGATGATAGCGATGACCTCGCGGGTGGTCCGAGCGGGCGCGTTGGGCACGTGGAAGATCTCTCCAGCGAGGTCCTCGCGAGTACCAATGGCGGCAAGGCAGCGTGCGGCGTCACCGGTAAAGGAATAACTGTGGGTCTGGTCGGGACCGGCGACCAGTCGGGCCGGTCTGCCGGCCAGGGCGGCGCCGATGACGAAGTCGCCCAACGGTGACTGCGTTGTCCCTCTCGGCCCGAAATAGTCCGACGCACGCGCTGTGACGATGTCGAGGTCGCCCTTTTGGCTGAGGTCGCGCAGTTGCTCGGCCATGACGAGCCGGGCCCTGCCCTTGCGTGTGGTCGCCCGCAGCGGGGTCTCCTCGGTCATTGGGGCACCGTGGGTGTCCCCGTACATATAGGTGTTCTCGAAAGAGACGTACCGGGCGCTAGCGGCACGGGCAGCACGGACAGCGGCGTCCTGGATAGGAGGGAACAGGGCGGGCCACTGGTGGTACGGAGGGCTGAGGCACTGGTAGACGACGGCCGCCCCTGTAGCCGCTACGGCGGCGAACTCGGGGCTGGACATGTCGCCTGCGACCGCTTCGACGCCTTCGGGCACGTCGGCGCGCCCGGAGCGGTTGACGGCCCGGACCCGGAGGCCCATGGCGTTCAGCTCGCCGACCAGGGCGAGCCCGATAGCACCCGTCCCGAGGACCACATGAAGGTCGCCCATGTCAGCCCCGCCCGTCCAGGATGAGGTTGTCTTGCACCGATAGGTCCTTTTGTTCAGGGTTTTGCTGGTTTCGGATGTGGGTGTGCTGGTGGAAGGGGGCCGTGGGCCCCGGGTGCCCACGAGTGCCAATGGGCGGTCGGTCAGCCGAGCGCTATGGGGCTGAGCTCCTCATCGTCGACGGCGGGCAGAGCAGGCGTTTGCCAGATCCGTACGGCGAGGAGGACCATCGCCACCGCAAATGGAGCCATTAGCAGGAGCACTTCGATGATGCCGACGGACGGCGTTTGTTGTGCCACCTCGAACCCGACCAGGAACAGGACCGCCAGCCAACGCGGGACGGTACGGCTTCGCCAGAGGGCAACTCCCATAAGAATTGGCGCGATGACCTGGCCGAAACCGTAGAAGTCGAGGAACCCCTGACCGGGCCCGGACTTGAACGACGTGACAAGGAACTGCGCGGCCGCCGAGTGCGTCAGGTGTGACGACGCCGCGGCAGCAACGTTGATGCCAACCAGGACGTTAACGACCGCCCCACAGAAGGCGCCGATCCCTCCGATCAACGCAGCGATCGTGGCCCAAGTCGCAGCGCGCCTCCTCACCAGGATGGCAGTCGCCGCGTATGAGACGGCGACCGCTCCGAGCGCCAGCTCAGTGAGCGAACCCGATATGTAGAGCTGAGCCGAGTGCCTGGCTGCGATGGGCAGGACCTTGAGCGCCGTGGCGGTAGTCGTGATCACCTGGTCGGTGCCCTTGGGGTTGACCCCCTCGGCGGCGATGTAGAGCGCGGCTGTGATGGGCAGGACCAGGGCAAGCAGGCGCTGACGGGCCCGTACGGCATTGTTCATTGGCTTCTCCAGACGGTGTGGGGTTGCGGGGTGGTCTAGGGGACCAGGTCCGGGACGGGCCCTGGGCCGTGGGTCTGCAGTTTGGACACACATGGGAGCTCCTCCTTGGGTTGTTATCGGCCTTACAGCGGCCGTTGCAGCGGGCAGCTATTCGCCCTTTTTGGGGCGTGGGGACTAAATGGGGGTCAGGCTGAGGCGGCCCTGGTGTCCAGGGCGGCCGGGAAGAGGGCGTCGGCGGCGGCGTGGCGTGCGACCGCGAGCCTGACGTCTTCGTCGACCAGGTCGGCGTTGATGGCGATCGCCGCCGTAGATCCGGCGCCCGCAGAGGTGATGACCTGAGCGCGGGGGTCGACTGCGTTGCCTGCGGCCCACACCCCACTGGCACTGGTCCGGCCGGTGACGTCGACGGTGGGGAAGCCGGCCTGGTCGACCTCGCACCCCAACGCGGCCAGCAGGCCGTCAGGATGGGGACTGTTCCCGGGCCGGACGAAGACCGCGGTGCGCTTGACCACGCGGCCACCGACCAGCTCGACGCCGGTCAACGTACCGGCCTCGACCACCAGTCGCGCTACTTGTCCGGTGACGACGAGCATGTCCCGGGCCTCCAACTGGGCCCGCTCCGTAGCTGAGAGGTCGTAGGTGTGAGCGAAGAAGATCACGTCGTCGGACCACTGCCGTACCAATAGGGCGTGTTGTACTGAGCCGGATCTCGTCCCCAAGACCCCGAGAGGCTGGTCGCGGACCTCCCACCCGTGGCAGTAGGGGCATGGCCGCCAGCGCCAGAAGTGGACATACGGAGCAGGTACCGTCGATCCCGCTTCAAGTTGGACGGCGCGCCAAATTCGGCGTTCGGGGCGCCACGACGTCGTCGTTGGCAGACGGTACGGGGTTACATAACGTCACCTCAACGATGGCCAGAGACCGCCTGCGTTGGCTCGAAATTGGTTAGAGGTCCGCGCCGTGATCGTGGCCGGGAGCCGGTGCACGGTAAGCGATGGGAGTCCCGACAGAGGGGTCCACGGGTAGGGCAGAATGCCCGAGAGGTGGCCGTCCGAACTGAAGTCTGGAGCCCGCAGGTGACCGATGGATCCTGCGCTGGTCCTCGTTCGGGCCAGGGCCAGGGCGACGGCCCGGGCGTGGTCCGGTGTGGCCAAAGAGACTACGGCCTCCTTCATGCTTACTGCCGCTAGGCCAGCGTCCAGCGCCCAAGTGGGCGTGCGCCGAGCTGACCAGTCCCGGCGCAGGTCGTCAGCAGCCTGGGCCAGGTCGTCGGCCACCACCCAAGCATGGGTGGACTCCCGGGCCCGGCTCATGGCCACGTAGGCCAGCTCGCGTCCCCGCCGTCGGCGAAAAGGTGGGCCCGGGCCGTGGTGGCACCTTGGCTCCGGTGAACGGTCGTGGCATACCCGTGGCCCAGCCGGTCGGCCCCAATTTCGTCACCGGTAAGCCGGACCTGGCACCCGTCGTCGGTGCGCAGGACCAGCGAAGCGCTGTCGGGTTCGACCGTTTCTACGGTCCCCCGCTGCGAGGTGACCAGGGCGCCGGCGGCGCCCGGGGCCAGGGTGACGACGCGGTCGCCGGCGCGGTAACTGGCCCCGCCCGGGCAGGCCAGCTCCGGCCCGGACAGCCGGCCGCTGGCCTCCATCCAGGCGTCCAGGGCCCCTTGGAGAGCGTCGTCACGGCGGGCCACGGCATGGACACGGCCCTGCGCCGTGTACCAGTTCACGGCTTGACCAACGTCCCCGTCCCGTAGCGCTCCCAGTGTTCGGCGCTCTTCGGGGTCGTGCTGGCGGCGGTTCTCGGCCAGGTAGTGAACAGCGTCAGGGTGGCGGCGCACGAGGGCTCCGAGGGCTCCGCCAGGGCCGACGGGGCCGAGCTGGTGGTGGTCGCCGGTCAGCACCAACTTAGCCCCGGCAGCCTCGACATAAGCGTTCAGGCGAACCAGGTCGACGTCATCGGTCATGCCTACTTCGTCACACAGGATCAGAGTCTTTTCGTTGAGCGCGAGCCGGCCGTGGTCCAGCCTCCAGATCAAGCTGGCCAGGGTGCGCGACTCAGCGATACCAGCCTCGGTGCCCAGGTTGCGGGCAGCCTGGCCCGAGGTGGCGGTGCCGAGCACCTGGTGGCCGGAGCGCTCGAAGGCTTCGGCTACCGCCCGGAGCATGCTGGTCTTGCCTGCACCGGCCACGCCCACGACGAGCTCCGCCCCCCGTCCCGAGGTACAGATGCCTACGACGGCCGAGCGCTGCTCGTCCGACAGCCGGGCACCGATGGTCCCCTCGGCCCCGGCGATGGCGGTCTCCACGCTCTCTTGATCGGCAACGGGCCCGTCGGTGCGCTCCAGCTGGCGGGCCAGGCTCTCGGCGATGGCGCTCTCCCGGGCCAGCGCCGACGCCAGCGAGTGGGCCCGCTCGCGCCCCCCGGCTACACCGACCAGGGGCACGACTTCGGGGTCGGCCAAGGCCCGGTCCACCAGGCGCTCGAGCACCTCCGGGTCCTGCCCGAACAGGTGCGGGGCCAAGGCCACGACCAGGTGCCGGCGGGAAAAGACCTTGCGCCGGGCCAGCTCGCCCTCGCTGTCGAGCAGCTCTGAGACCAGGACGCGGGCGCCCTTGGCGCCAAGCGGCTCGACAGCCGGGCGGCTCTGGCGGGCGGCATCGACCGACGCGGCGAGGCGCTCGACGGGCCAGCCGGCTTCGGCCAGTTCGGCGCGCCAGCGGCTCACTAGCTCGCCCTCGGCCTCGTGGCCTTTGGCCCGCCGGGTGGTGCGGGCGGCCACGCCCCGGGCGCGGTAGGAGCTCTCGCCTCGGCGCTGGCACTCGGCTTCGATCTGGGCCGCCCGCTTGGAGTGGAGCTCCATCGCCTGCTCGGGCACCCCGGCGATGCGCCAGTGCCCGAGGCGGCCCGATGGGCCGGGGTCGGCCTCGATGCCGTAGCCCAGTTCCACCGCTACTCGAGCGGAAGCAACACGGCCGGCCATGGTGGCGGCGTGCAGGTGCTCGCGCCACAAAGTCGTGTCCGCCCCCTTCCACCCGCCCTGCTCGTCCTTCATCTCGACGACGTTGGCGAGCAGGACGTGGTCGTGAGGGGCGGGGTCGCCCAAGCGCGAAGTGGCATGGCGGGTATGGGCGTAGATCAGCCCGGTCGTGGGCGTGGCCACGGCCGCCTGGCCCCGCCGGCCCCCCATCTGGCGGGTCACCCGGTCCAGGTAAGCGAGGGTGGCGTCGCGTTCGGCGTCCATGATCCGGTGCATGTCCTCGGCCCGGCCGATCACGCCGAGCTCGGCCACGCTCTTGTGGGCGGCGATGACTATCTCCATCCCGGGCCGGCGCGTCTGCACCAGCCGCTCACCGCTGCGCGGGTCCCTGGCCCCGCCCGGTCCGAAGACCGCCTCGTACGCGTCAGGCGAGACCGCCCCGGCCAGGCCGAGGGAGGCCACCCCCGAGCGACCCCAGACCAGTGGTGTCTCGCCCCGCGAGGCGTAGTACTCCATGGCTCGGCCGGGGTGGTCGTCCACCCGTCCAAGCACGGTGGCCCGGTGGTACTCGACCGACTCGGCCCCCATCATCCGCATCCAGCCCACGAGCCCACCCCGCCTCCACAAACCCGCCCCGATTTTTCGGCAAGCCACCGGCTTGCAATCGTGTTCTCTTGCCTTGGTGGTTTACCAGGGGAGAAGCCTTGTGAAGAGGCTTTTTTGGGTTCGGGCAGTAGTGGTCAATAACGGTAATGAACGGGCAGAAGAAACTTTAGGGGCACTGGGTGCAGGCATTTTGAGAGCGATGCTTTTAGCGGTGGTTGGGGGTCGAGATCCGTGCCCTTGGTGGGTCGCCGTTCTTG
>Ga0181517_10004187_pt1 | contig 13307 bp, 9 predicted proteins | sample PEATcosm2014_Bin_31_FD_119748 | JGI IMG/M metagenome (GOLD analysis project Ga0181517, IMG submission 119748) | Peatland microbial communities from MTU Mesocosm Facility, Houghton, MI, USA - PEATcosm2014_Bin01_30_metaG | ecosystem: Environmental > Terrestrial > Soil > Wetlands > Peat | place... | reverse complement strand
GTGGATCTCCGGCTTCTTCATCATCGTCACCGACGCCTGGATGCAGCACCCGGTATCTTATGAGCGCATGCCCGACGGGCATTTTGAGGTTCTCAGCTTCTGGCAACTGCTGTTGAATCCCTGGGGTCTGCTTCAGTATGCGCACAACATGACCGGCGCAGTGATTACAGGATCGTTCGTGATGGCAGCGGTTGGCGCATTTTATCTTCTGGACGGGCGGCTGGAAGCGTATGGCCGCATCTTTCTTAAAGTTGGCGTAATCGCAGGTTGTGTTTCATCGATACTCATCATCTTCCCAACCGGAGACCTGCACGGCAAATATGTTGCGCGTAATCAGCCAGCTGCCATCGCCGCAATGGAAGGCCTCTTCCACAGTGAGGCTGGCGCGGGACTCGTGCTCATGGGTCAGCCCAACGAAGAGACCGGCCAGATCGACAATCCCATCGTCGTCAACGATCTGTTGAGCTTCCTCATCTATGGAACGACCAAATCCGAAGTCAAAGGACTCGATCAGATTCCGCACGACCAGTGGCCGACAGCTTTGCCGTTGCTCTACTACGCTTACCACATCATGGCCGGACTGGGAACCTGGTTTGTGCTGCTGATGACCGTCTCTGCGTTTCTACTTTGGCGCAAGAGGCTCTATATGGCGCGCTGGGCGCTGTGGGCGCTGCTGTTGAGTTTCCCGCTTCCGTACATCGCCAACACCGCCGGTTGGATGACCGCCGAACTCGGTCGCCAACCCTGGCTCATCTACGGCCTGATGCGCACCAGCGAAGGCTACTCGAATACTGTCTCCGCCAGCAATGGCCTCTTTACGCTGCTGGGTTTCATGGGGCTCTATGCATTGCTCGGTCTGCTGTTCACTGTGCTGATTTATCGCGAAATCAACAGCGGACCGGAGCCTTTCAAAGCAGCACAAGTCGATTGATGTTTTTCACGCCGCGCGGAAAAGTTGAGAGCAAAGGAGTTTCTTCATGATGGGATTTATCTGGTTCTGGCTGGTTGCCGTGATGATTGTTGGCTACGTGGTGCTTGACGGCTTCGATCTCGGCGTAGGCGTACTCCATCTCTTTCTGGTTCGCAACGAAGCCGAGCGCCGCGCCACTCTTGGCAGCATTGGTCCGGTTTGGGACGGCAACGAAGTCTGGCTGCTGGCCGGCGGCGGCACACTTTACTTTGCCTTTCCGCTTCTCTACGCTTCGGCCTTCAGCGGATTCTATCTGCCGTTGATGATTGTTCTCTGGCTGCTGATTCTGCGCGGCGTGAGCCTTGAACTGCGTAATCACATCGATGTCGGCGTATGGCGGGCGTTACTGGATGGACTCTTTGGACTATCAAGCGCTCTGCTCACTATTTTTTTCGGCGCCGCTTTGGCCAACGTCCTGCGCGGTGTCCCTTTGCAGGCGGACGGCTACTTCTTTTTGCCGCTTTGGACGAACTGGCAGCCCGGCCCGCATCCCGGCATCCTCGACTGGTACACGGTCATCGGCGGATTAGTCGCGCTCGTTGCACTTACACTGCACGGAGCGCTCTGGATCACAATTAAAACCTCTAGCGAGCTCGAGCAGCGCGCGCGCCGCATTGTGACTCCGCTCTGGTTTATGCTGGTAGCGCTTACTCTGATCAGTCTTGCCGCCACCATCGCCGTGCGCCCAGCCAGCCTGAACAATTACTTCAATTACCCAGCTACCTTCATCGTTCCCGCCGGAGTTATCGCGTCATTGGCAGGTATCTGGTTCCTGAATCGCAAGGCCCAGCCGGTTAAAGCATTTTTCTCTTCCTGCTTCTATCTGTTCTTCATGCTTGCCGGAGCGTGCTGGGGGCTTTATCCGACTCTGCTTCCCGCTACGACCGGCGCTACAAACGATATCACCCTCAGCCGTTCCATCTCCGACCCGCACACGCTCGCTGTGGGTCTGACTTGGTGGAGCTTCGGAATGGCGCTGGCAATTGGCTACGTTGTCTTTGTGTACGCCAAGTTCCGCGGTAAGGTGGATTTGCATCCAGACGGCCACTGAACATCTGGCACGCGTTGGTTTATCAAAGCCGTTTTCCTGGGAGGCTTTTATTCGTTATTTGTTTGCGCCCCCGCTGCTGGTAAGCAACTCGTCGGTGCTTGCTTGATAATTTGAATTTTGCTGCTTTTCATGCGTGTCGTAAGGTTTTGGGATAATTGGCTCGCAAGGACTTGGTCGAGTCATGTGACGACCTGTCTTTAATGTTTGAAGTAGCGAGCCTCAACACGAACATTTCTACACCCGCGCACGGCATTGCATAAGTAAACCGCATCTGCAGATGCAAGGTTTTCCAGCCGCAAGACTCTTTCAGAAGCCTCAGGCTTGGTTTCGAGTAGATGTCTTCGATATGTTCCTGCCAGCAATCCACAAGCGACCGGTGGCGTGAACCATCGACCATCCTTCTCGATGAAAATGTTGCTGATGGCCGTTTCAGTCACTTCTCCGCGCTCATTTAGAAATAGCGCATCCTCAAACCCTTGCCGGCGAGCCTGTTCGTATTTCCGATCGTATAGTTGGCGGAAGGTCGTCTTATGTCGCAGAAATCTGTCTTCAGAGGAAACGCGAATATCGGAAACCATAATCTTACCGATCCCCGTTTGCAGTTCCACCGGGGTGTGTGTAATTTTCACCGCGCCAGATCGCTCCAGCAGAACTCGAACCTTGGTCCGCATCCCGGGTGGAAGTTTCGTTTCGATATCTTTCAGTGCGCCAATTATTGCCTCGGAATTGAAATTGAATCCGAAGTATACTGCCGATGATCCCATCCGCTGTAAATGGAAGGGCAGCAGAGTGTAACCGTCGATCCAAAGAATGCTTTCCAGCAATTGGAATTCTTTTGCGTCGCGGGTCAGGAATTCGTATTTCAGAGAGCACTCCCTAAACTCGTCGTCTGCCTGCGAATCGATTACGATGCCACTGCCCACTCCCATCACGCCTTTGCCTTTCTCCAGGACTAGGGTTCGAATGGGTACGCTGAAGATCGCCTCGCGCGACGGAGAAAGAAAACCGATTGCGCCGGTATAGACGCCGCGTGGTCCGCGCTCCAGCTCTTGAATAATCTCAATCGTGCGATGTTTTGGCGCTCCTGTTACTGAACCACAGGGAAAGAGGCTGCCGAAGATATCAGAATATTTCACCTCAGGTCGGAGCAAGCCGGAAACTTCCGATGTCATCTGATAAAGCGTCTCGTATCTATCGACCGCGAAGAGTCGATCTACCTTTATGCTTCCGTACTCGCAGATTCGTCCCAAATCATTGCGCAACAAGTCCACGATCATGATGTTCTCGCTTCGATTCTTCACATCGTTATGGAGCCAATGGGCGATGGCTTCATCTTCGGCGGTGTCAGTGCCTCGCCGAGCCGTCCCTTTCATCGGGCGAGTTATGATTCTACGGTCGTTTACGCGATAGAAGAGTTCCGGAGAAAAGGACAAAATATGCCTTCCTTCCGCATGAATAAAGGCGGCATACTGAACCGGTTGGCTGATAAGCATCGCCTCAAACATGGCCACCGGAGAACCTGAGAAGTCGAAGCTCGCCTTCGTTGCGAAATTTACCTGATAGGTATCGCCTGCGCGGATGTACTCATGAATCGCAGCAATCTTTTGAGCATATTCTTTCTTGCCGATGTCCAAACAGAGATTGCGGATTGCAAAATATGCGTCAGGCTGAGCATTGTCCGAAGTTAATGCGTCCGGCGGTTCACCCTCAAACTCCCCGGTGCGATGGTCGAAAATGAAGGCTTTGGAATATACTCCAAACCAGGCGAGAGGCATCGTCGCCGTCTTGCGGTCGCAGTGAGCCATTCCCATTAGACCCTCTCCACACTCGTACGCAAGGAAGCCCGCGACATATAAGCCGTCCGCCAGAGCCTGCTCAATATCATTCATCAATGCGGGATGGGCTGAGAGCGTCCGTATGGGGCGCGTAAACAGGTAACTGCGATAATTCTCATCGTCACATCGCGCAGTTTCCAGCAGCACGCCGCCGGCATTCAATGCAGCCAGCGATCGGTATTGAGATGGAAACTGAGCGTAAGTCTTCAATAGTTTTCTCAGTCGCGGAACAAAAGCTTATGGAAGTATACCGGTCATTACTAAGCCTCCTCGCAACGTTGCACCTACAGCTATAAGTTGTTGATTTTATGGAGCGGGAGACCGGGATCGAACCGGCGACATTCAGCTTGGGAAGCTGACGTTCTACCACTGAACTACTCCCGCTATTTAGAATCAATAGTTTAAGTGAAATACTCCTTCATGGTGTCCATTTTGGTGTCCAAAGTGTTATACGGAAATCGAATTTGATGTGATGAGCACACTTCGGAAAGCGACTGCAAATCGACATGGACACCATGGACACCAAAAGCCATCGAATTAACCTCACGCAGAAACGCAAAGCAGAAAACGGTAAGTGGCAATTCTATCCGGTTCAGTGGGATGGGAACAAGCCTGACCCTCGTCTCATCATCATAGACGAGGAGCCTGCCTCATGGAAGGGGAGGGGCGTACTTTCTCGACTGGCGAGAGGGCGGTTACCTGGGCTGCAAACAACGGTTTCGCAATGCGGTCAACGATAGAATCGGTTTGGAGCCAGACTCGGCGGGATTTCAGCAGACCCCGCCGAGTCTGGGTGACTTTTCGGTAGCAATGTAGTTGTGAACACCGAGCGGCGAAACTCGCCAATTCGAAAATCGCCGTAGATCGGTGCACTTTATTGGACTGAAAGCGTAACCGATCCAGATCTAGTCACCTGGTGAGTGGTTGCCGTCGTTGACCCTGCGCCTCCATTTCCTCCGCCACAACCGTTCCCCGCCAAGGCGACAAAAATAAGGATTCCTGCGCACGCCAAGAACCAGACGCGAGCGTATCTTAAGTTGCGTCTGCCTTTCGTGCGCGGCCTCAGAAGGATGGGTAACAGGAGCAGTGCTGTTGCTGCTCCAGGAAGAGTTTCGGTGAAGACGGCAGTAATCACATAAGTACCAGCGGGGGTGGATGAGGATGTGGTAACTGTCAATGTGCTGGTCGCGGATAGATAACTGCACGTGGCGCCCCTGGGAAGATTGAGACAGGTAACGGAAACATTTGTTGCCGAGGATGGCAGCGTGATAGGATAGCTCGCCGTGGCGCCTGACGCGATTGATACTGAGGTTGTGCCGAATGCCGGACCCGAGCCAGAGCCGGACGAGTCGACCTCAAATTGCAAGGTGTTCGAGGTTCCGCCGCCGGGCGCCGGGGTTTCGACAGTAAGAGTGGCGATTCCAGCAGATACAATCTGGGCGGCCTGAACTTGGGCCGTAAGCTGGTTTGCGCTTACGAACTGGGTACTGAGAGCCGTCGATCCCCAATACACAGTTGAGCCGGATATGAAACCCGAGCCGTTGACTGTCAGCGTGAAGGCCGCTGCACCCGCACTAGTGAAGGCGGGCGAGAGAGAGGTCAGGCCGGGCACCGGGTTCGAAGGCGGCGCGTTGATGGTGAATACTGCGGCTTCTGAACTGCCGCCTCCCGGTACGGGGTTGAAGACGGCTACCTGTGCCGTACCGGGAGCGGCAAGGTCGGATGCCGGTACTGTGGCAGTCAATTGTTGGCTGTTGACGTAAGTGGTCGTGAGCGGCGCCTGGTTCCATTCAATCACCGAGCCGGATAGGAAGCCCGACCCGTTGACGGTGAGCGTGAATGCGGGACCGCTTGCATTGGCGGAGGCAGGCGAAATCGACGCAAGCGTGGGAGTGGGATTACCGGATTGAGAAGACACAACGCTGGAGCGGAGAATGTAGACTTCCTGGTCTGTCAACCCAACGCCAGGTGCAATAAAAGCCAATCCGTTTGTGCCCCAACGCACCAAGTTGTTTTCGGTTGGCCAGTAGAATTGAGGAAATGCAAGGGAACCGGTTAGGGCGTAGGACTTCAGCCCGTAGGCAGATACGACTACACCGATCGAGCCGCCAATGGGCTGCTGTCCCACGGTATAGATTTCTCCCAACTTCGAATCCAAGGCCAGGCCAATCTCAGAAGAAGTCACATTTCCAATCTGCACAGGGAAGGTGCCCACTTGCGTATGTGTCGCGGGATTCCACACCTGTCCGGCGCTGGTATACAGCAATGTCCCGTCCGAAATGACCGTGGCTCCCGTCGAGTTATTCAGCCCGCCGGTGTTACCCGTTGGGTAGCTGTAAGTTAGTCCCGAACTAGCAAGTCCGGCGATCTGGAAGTAGTCTCCTCCAACGCTGAAAGGCAGCCCGTAGATGGTCAGTGGATTGCCCGCTAGTGCTATGGAGCCAAAATCCGGGTCCGCGTAGCAGCAGCGATATGGATTTGGAACAGAGTCTACCAGGCCCGAGTCATCATAGAGCGATAGCCAGGAGCCTTGCGCAAGCAGCACCTCCGTGGGATTGCCAGGAATGGTTTCCAGATCTGTTGCCGCCACATTCGAGCATGTCGAGCAATTACCAGTCGAATAAGGGAAGGTCTGTTCGACAGTATTCGTCTTTAATCGGATTGGACGTGGCGCTGGCAGGAATGGCCGCGAAGATCATTCCGGTGGCAGGAACGGAAGCGAGCGCGGACGGCTCGATCACCAATGTTTGGTAGGGCGTGACCGTCACCGACGCGCCTACGCCCCCACCCGGTAACGGATTCACTATAGTAAGGTACTGCTCGCCAATCGCGGTAAGCGACGAAGCCGGAATTGTTGCTTGCAGAGAGCTGTTGCTCTGGAAAGTCGAGGAGAGTGCAACCCCGTTAAGTTGCGCGACAGATTGCGGATAGAAGTTCGCGCCAGAGATCGAAAGTTTCACCGCGCCGTTATTGATAAGAACGGTCGGCGTACTGATTGAAGCGATGGTTGGCACAGCATAGATGGCGTCGCCGACCCCGGTAAGCACGACGGTGAGTTGCGGCGTTGCCGGATCGTTGGAAGAGATGACAACAGAGCCCGTCTGGGTACCGGAGTTCGCCGGTGCAAAAGCAATCTCAATTGAGCAAGGAAAATATGGATTGTTGGCTGGAAGCGGCTGCGTGCAGCCGTTGCTGACGCGGGAGTAGCCGGCGCCGCTTACCGTCACAGAACTCACCGAGAGTGCAGCCTGTCCGCCGTTGTAGATCAGCAACACGCCATCGACCGCAGGCGCGCCAACCAATACGTGACCGAACGACAGTGGATTGGTCTGGACGACGATTTCGGGGGCAATTCCCTGGCCGATGAACGACACAGTTTGCGGAATGGTCTGAGCGTTGGAGGTCACCGTGACAGTTCCGCTTGTAGCTTTGCTGCTCACGGGATTAAATGTGAGCGTAACCGGGCAGACCGAGCCGGGCGCAACGGATGCGCAGCTTCCACTCGCAGTTACCGTTGGATCGGACGATGTAAACGATGAGATGTCCAATGAAGCGTTGCCGCAGTTGGTTATGTTCAGAGTCTGATTTGTGGAGCTATTCGCAGTCACCCTGCCGAATGCAACACTAAAAGTGCTGAAACAGACCGCGGGCGCAGGAGTAGACATATTGAACTTGGCCACGAAGCTGTGCTGGAGACCAATATTGGGATTGGCAGGCGCAGGCAACTGCGGCTCGTAACTGCCGGAGGTGGTGGGAAAATTCGGAGAAAAAGTCGTCCCGGCAACGACTAGATTGTTCGAGGTGTCGATCGCGAGTCCCGCAAAATCCGATCCCGCGTAAACGCCGTTTGTAGCATTAAGATAACTTCCAAACTCGAGCGTGCTGAGATCGGGGCTGATCTCGGCCAGGATCAAATCTGCAATGTATTCCGTATACTCATATTCCGTAACAAATGGATTCTGCATGGGAAAGCCTTGCGAATCCACATGACCACCTACAAAAATATTGTTCTGGCTGTCGAGAGCAATACCTAAAAACCCGTATGGCGAAACTGAATTCGCTCCCACATAAGTAGCAGCCACAACGCTGGTTGCCTGCGGATTGAGCTCCAGGATATACCCAGCTGCGTATTGACCTTCCGAATTAGGAGTGATGGTTTTCTGATAGGCATTGGCGCTGACTGGCAGGTTGGTTTCTCCAGTCCCGCCGGCCAGATAGAGGTTGCCTGTCGCACCGACGGCCAGTCCGCCATTTAAGTCTGTTCCTGGAAGATAGGTGGCAAAGTTGATTGCAGACGCAGATGAATTGATTTGCAGCACAAAACCCGCACTCGGGTTCTCGACATTCACATAAGCATTGGGAAACTGCGGACCTACTACGCCTGCGGTTGTGGGCAGGCCCAGGCCGGACGTGCCTGCAATCGTCACGTCGCCCAAGGTATCTACAGCGATCCCCGTGGGTATGAAATCGTTCGTAAACGGCTGAAGACGGTCGGTCGAATTTGTGTCGTTCCCCGGGATGACCGTTGAATAGAGGAGCTTCCCGGTTGGATCCACTTTCATGACAAAGGTCTCGTTATATGGGTAGCCCGTCACTGAAGTCGCGAGAGTACCGGCCGTGATCTGAAAATTACTATCGTCCGTTGTGCCTGCAAGGTAGGCATCGCCGGTGGCATCTACGGCGAGATAGGTTCCGGTACCAAATGCGTAAGATCCTTGTTCACCGCCCACCGTTCCTGAGTAATTCAACTTGGAACCATCAGGAGAGAGCGATGCGAGAAAAAACAATTGTAATCCGTTTTACATGAGAGTAGGGTGCCAGCTCCCGCTACGGGAAAATTGACTGAAGAGGTAAGTCCTGCGACGATAGCGTTGCCGTTCGCATCCACTGCGATGGCTCCGCCGGTAGCGCCAAGGTCATGACTGGATCCGCCCAGATAGGTGGAGTAGATGAGCGTCTGTCCGGTCGGATCGAACTTCGTTACAAATACGGTCTGGGCGTTGGTCCCAAAAGACGACTGAAGGGCATTCTTTGTGGGGAAATCGGTTGAGGTCGTGGAACCTGTGACCAGAACATCGCCATTAGCATCCGTTGTGATGCCTGTGGCGAGGTCAGTTCCCGTACCGCCAAGATAAGATGCAAAAACGATGATCGGGTCAATCACGAGGGGACGCCTGCGGTCGTACGCGCCTATGCGAAATCGGATGGAGCCGTCGCTGGCCTGCAGAAACCGTGCATCCACAGGAACGCGCTCTCCCTCGGACAACTGGTAAGCTTCAGGTCTTTTCAGCGTCAGAGCGCCATTCGCCGTGTGAATTTCGAGACTGCCATCACTGGCCTGGTCAACCCGAGTGGAGCCATCGAACCGGAGGGCGATGCGCGACGGATCAGCTCCGGGCGCGATGCGAAAATCGTGTTCCAGTTCTTGTCCGTTGCCGTAAAAGCTCAACGAAATCCCCGGATAGAGATCCTTGTATTCAATCACCGAGGCGAGAGGAATATTCCTGATCCACTGGGCCGAGTTGTTACCAAGAAAATAATTGGCGTGCCCAGTCAGTGCCGATGTTGATTCCGGAATGGAATGGGCACCCACAAATGTCAAGGCTAGTTTTTCGTCGCAGCCACTCGTGCCGCAAAGCGCCAGGTCGGCGCCGTTCGCAAAAAACATCGCGCGCAGGCCGTCCCGATGAAAGAGAAAGGAATATTTGGGCGGCGCCTGTCCACGATTTGCTTCGAAAGCGATAGGAGAAAGGTGGAACGACCGGGATGGTTCCGCGGCATAGCAGACCATCATCTGGGCAGAGAAAAGCGACGCAAGCAAGAAGCTGCCAAAAGAGCGCATCAGAACACTTCCTTATGAAAACAGCACATCCTTTTGGAAACAGCACAAGTATATCTCAAGTATTCCTTCCCAAGTTGGATTCAGACATGAAATCGATCATTTCATCTTGTAAGCGCATGAATTAGCTATACTTACATTTTAATCTGGGAGATGAGTACCCCGAAACGCTCATTGCATATGTTTTGGAGTGCGTGATTTACATCACGCTTGCCGACTTGTCGATACCAATCGTGAACATCATAAACAGCATACGAACTGGCGGCGCATGAAGCGCAAGCTATGGCCGGTTCGAAGCCATCTCCTGATCCATCTCGATGTATGCGTCCACGCGCAGCCCTACCGGCAACTGAATCCCCGGATCGAGTTGCACCAGCGTTTCAAGAATCTTCGTATCCATCTTTTCCATCGGCTCATCGGTGCGGATGTTTTTGCGCCCAAGCTCATTGCCCACGCGGATCACGCGCCCAGTGAATCTCCTATTGCCGTAGGCATCTGCGGTCACATAAGCCGGCTGACCCACTCTCACCTTCGATACCTCCGTCTCGTCCACATCGACTCTCACCCGCAGCACAGAATTGTCGCCAATCGTCACAATGGGGTCGGGCACGGTCGACGAATTGCTCACGCTCTCGCCGGCGCGGTGATGCTTCCTCAATATGACTCCCTGAATAGGCGAGCGAATCAGTGTCTTTTCGTAAACGGCCTGAGCCTGGGCCAACTGGCTCTTTGCTAGTTCCAAAGCCGCCTGCGCTGCCGCAATATCCTCTTCGCGAGGCTTGTCGTCGATCAGCGCATGGTGTTGCCTTGCCTCTTCGTATTGCGCCTTCGCAACGTCGTATTCTCGCAGGTAGCGTTCTTCTTCCTCGCGCGAAACGATGCCGTCGGCGAAGAGTTGCTTGTGCCGCTCCATCTCTGCACGTGCGTTCTCAAGCACCGCCGAGCTCTCCTCCACCGATGACAGGGCCTGGCGCCGTTCCTGATCGCGAGCTCCGTTGACCGTCTTGCGCAACTCCGCTTCGCGTTGTTTTACTTGCGCGGCAGCTGTCTTGATCTGAGCTTGAAGATCTGCGTTCTCAAGCACCGCGACAACTTGACCGGCGCTCACCCGGTCTCCCTCTTCCACCAGCACATCGCGCAGCTTTCCGCTCAGTTCAGAACCGACCTTGATATCTTCCGAGACCGGCTCGACGAGTCCCGGTCCTGCGACGAAGTGCTGCTGCGCGGGTGCTGGAGAAGATGTTGCGGCCCTGGCATCGCGATGCAAGGCCGAGACAGTCATTGTGACAACTACTATAAGCAGCGCGGCGGCCAGAGCAACGATCAAGTGTTTGCGATTCATAGCGACCTCTCAAAAGTTGGTTGGGGATCGGTCTCGTATAAGGCAAGCGTAGCAGCAACATCCGGGCGCGTCTGGCGCAGTTGTTCAACAGAAGAAACCGCGCCGTCTTCGATGCGGACGACCCGGTCACCCAGATCGACGACGCGGCTGTCGTGAGTGACCACGGCGACCGCCCGATTGTGTTTGTGAGCAAGCCCGCGCATCAACTCCAGCACTGAGCGGCCGGTGTGCGAGTCGAGCGCCGCAGTGGGCTCATCGGCTAGCAGAATCTCAGGGTCGCCCGCCAGCGCGCGGGCCAATGCCACGCGCTGTTTCTGTCCACCGCTCAAATCGGCTGGGAAGGCAGACCATCTATCCTCCAGATGCACCTGCGCCAGCAGATCGCGAGCTGTTTTGCGAGCGCGGCTTCCGCGTATGCCCTTCAACTCCAGCGCAACCTCCACGTTTTCCACCGCGGTCAAGGTTGGAAAGAGATTGAAGGCCTGAAAGACGAATCCAATATGGTTCAATCTGACGCCCGGCAGCTCGCGTTCACCCAGCCCCGAGATCTCATTTCCCGCGATCTGGACGCTTCCCGAGGTCGAGCGCAAAATGCAGCCCATGATTGAGAGCAGCGTGGTCTTGCCGCTGCCGGAAGGCCCCATCAAAAAGAGCAACTCACCTCTGTAAAGGTCCATGTTCACGCCTTCGAGGGCAGTCACCCGTGCGGTGCCCTCAGCGTACGTCTTGGTAACTCCACGAACTCGAATTGCAGTTTCCATCGTCAGTCCTCGCCGGATGTGGAAGATCTCTAGCCCTTGAAGACCATCGCCGGGTCCAGGTGAGTTACTTTGTTAATCGATACGACCGCCGCAAAACCGCACATCACAAGAGTCAGTCCAAAGATCACAAGCGCCATTGGCCAAGGCAGCAAAATCGACGCCCCGCCCTCCCTCGCTCCATGCACAACGAAATAGCTCACCGTGATGCCCATGGCATAGCCCAGCACCGCGCTCATCCCCGCCTGTTGCAAAATCACGCGATAGACATAACTGTTAGGCGCGCCGATCGCCTTCAGCGTTCCATACTCGCGCAGATGATCCATCGTGGTGGCGTAGATGGTTTGGGTAACGATAACGATTCCCACCACCAGCCCAAGCAGTGCCGCCAGCAGCACGGCCACGCCCGCGCCGGTCGTAAACATCCAGTAGAAACGCGTCATGCCGCTAAACTGGGCTGTGGTCAGAACATCCACGTGATGCAATCGGCCCTGTAAATCGCGTTGCAGTTGTTGCAGGTTTACGCCCGGTAGTGCCAGCACTTGGATGAAGACAGTCTCGTTCTCTTGCAAGTTGGTATAGCTCTGCGCATTCTTGAAGGTGGTGAAGATGTAGGGTGAGGTTGTGAACGACCGGATGCCATGCGTGGTTCCGACAACGCGGGCCCGGTAACCGTTGATCTCGAAGACCTCGCCAAGGTGCGTGATCCCCAGCTTTTTCCAGTAGAGTTCATCTACTAGAATCGCGTCGGGCGTCTTTAAGTCAGCTACGCTGCCGCTCGAGATATTCCAAGGGCCGCCCATTGCCTGGTCGATGTTGAAGCCGACCACCTGCACGCTCTCATGCCCTCCATCCGGACACTTCCAATTGGCAAAGCGCGCGATATACTTCTCTGCCGAAGCGACACCCGGAGTGGCTCGAACCTGATAGAGCTTGCGCTCGGAAAACGGCGCGCCCTGCTCGATGTTGGGAATGTGCCGTGAGGCGACCCACAGATCGGCTTGCGAATGGTCGATCAAGCCGGAAGTAGTCGTCGTGAAGCCCAGGAAGAGACCGAGTTCAACCACCATCAGCACCACCGCAAAAGTGATGCCGGTCAGCGTAACGGCGAGACGAATTTTGTCGTGAAAAAGATTGCGCCGGGCCAGGGGAGGCATAGTCTCTACTCCTTGAAACTCTGTGTGGAGTTTTGTGGAGGATTCGTTTGCATGAGCCCCCACAGGATACCTTCATCATCAGAAGCCGTCTAGCGGCCGATCAGAGAGATGGCGATCTGGAGGGGGCGGGGAATCTGGGGCGCAAATTCACGAAACAGATTAGCCGCCGCGAAAGATCCAAACTGGATCGTCGCCCGTTGACCAGCGTGGGTAACGTCGCGGAACCCGGCGGGCAGATATGCATTGCCGACGAATCCACCTGCGCCCGCACCAATAAAGTTAGAAAGAGCAGGCATGGGCCGCCCAGAGTTCGACCTGTCGATGAAGGTGAATACAATAGCGTGCTCGCTGCGGG
>Ga0181517_10004186_pt1 | contig 13308 bp, 11 predicted proteins | sample PEATcosm2014_Bin_31_FD_119748 | JGI IMG/M metagenome (GOLD analysis project Ga0181517, IMG submission 119748) | Peatland microbial communities from MTU Mesocosm Facility, Houghton, MI, USA - PEATcosm2014_Bin01_30_metaG | ecosystem: Environmental > Terrestrial > Soil > Wetlands > Peat | place... | reverse complement strand
GGGAGAGGGCAGCTCGAGGGTGGCCCCACTGGCCTGCACCTCCTGGTCGAGGCCCTCCGGCAGTTCGCTGAGCGACCAGACCAGGCTGTGGGCTTCGAGCAGGCTGATAGGGCCGTGGCGCAGCTCCATCGCCGGGTATGCCTCGGACCAGGACAGTGACGCCTCCCGCAGCTTGAGCGCCGCCTCGTTGGCCAGGCCGACGCCGGCCCCTCGGCCCAGGAACACGAATTGGCGGTAGTTGCTGAGCCGAACGGGCAGAGGGGCGGCCAAGCTGTGCTCGGCCAACTTGGCCAGCTGCTCGACGTCGTGGCCGAAGTGGGCGCGCCACAGCGCGCACACGCTGGTGGCGAAACGGGTCTGGACCACCGCTTGCTCGTCGGAGAAGGGCAGCGAGATGTTGTGGGCCGCCGCCCTGGCCACGGGCGTCGACTCAGAGCCGGTGATGGCCAGCACCGCCGTGCCCGATGGCGTCTCTTCGATGACCCGGAGGATCTCCGTGGTAGTCCCCGAACGAGAGATGACGACGACGAAGTCGTAGGCGCGCCCGTGAGGCATCTCCGAGGCGGCGAAGGCATCGCTCTCGCCCAGCCCGACGCTCTCTCGCCACGCTGCCACCGCCTCGGCGACGTACCGCGAGGTGCCACAGCCCACCAGGGCGACCCGGCTGCCGTGCTCGGGCAAGCCGCCGGCCGCCGCGACCTGGGCGGAGCGGCGCCAACAGTCCGGCTGACTGTTCACCTCGGTGACGAGAATGTTCGTTTCTGCGCGTAAAGCGTCCATATCGAACTATAATAGTCCTAGCGCACGGGGCGATGTCAAGGGCCAACTCCTCGGTCGGTCGAGGTCGCTTGCGGCCCGTCAGCCGGCTTGGTTTATTAGGGCCCGGTCGTCCCGACGCAGACCCTCTCGTGTATGAGCTTGGTCAGCGCATGGATCTCCGAGGTGAGGAGCATGTTCTGTTTCAGGGCGTCCGACAGCTTGGCCTCCACCGAGCTGATCTGCGCGTCCTGGCCAATGATGCGCGCCAGCGTCGCCTCGAGGTTGCGCTCCGACCGGTTGGAGGACGCGCCGACCAGGAAGCCGATGTATAGCTCGGCCACGGTCGTGACCAGGTTGAGAGGGAAGTTGTACCCGGTACTGGTGAACCAGGCAGGAAGGAAAGTGCCGCTGGCATTGACTATGTGAAGAGCGAAGAGCAATGTCCAGCCGACCACTATGACGATCCATATCCCGATGTTCAGTGGCGTGCCCATGGCGTAGGAGACCCTGTCGGCAGCACGCTGGAACAGCGAAAGCCTCTCGGGAGGTGTCGTCGTGGCAACTACCTCAGGCTCGAAAGTGTCCGTGTTGGTCATCGTGCCTCCATCGGTTCGGGGTCTCTTAGGCGGCAAGGCGCCCTCCCTGTCGGAGCGTAGGTCGTGGGCCCGCCACGGACGCGGAGCAGGACGGCCGATTGAATAGCGTCCCGCCGCGGCACTAAAGGCTCAAAGGGAGGTGGGGGCCATGAGGCGTCCCAGGGTCAAGTCGTCCGTGGCCGGCCTGTTGGCGGCCACGTGCCTAGTCGGGCTCGGCTTCGAGGCGCCCGGGCAATTGGCGTCTGGGCAGTTGGCGTCTGGTCGATTGGCGTCTGGTCGATTGGCGTCTGGTCGATTGGGTGGCGCGGCCGGGGCCGGCACCGGCCACCCGGTACGGCTGACGGGGGCGGACCTGGTCTCGTACGCGAGTTGCGCGCAAATGCTCCGGCAGGTGAAGGCCGAGGCGTTGGAAGAAGTAGGGCCGTACGGCCTCCCTGGGACTGCGGGGGATTACCCGACCTTGTTGGGCGTGGACGTGGCCCGGGCGCTCGCTCCGACTGCCCTGCTCCCGGCGGGCAGCGCCGCTCTCCAGGCCGCGCCGGTGTCGACGGTGGCCCAGGACGCCGCGCCGTCGAGCGCCGCCCCTGTCCCGGCGTCGAGCGCGACGGGGCAACCGGGGTATTCGACGACCAACGACCAGGAGGCGGGCGTCGACGAGCCCGACATGGTCAAGACCAACGGTCAGATAATGGTGGTGCTGCGCCAGCAGCCTCTCGGTGCTCAGGTTGTCGACGTGAGCGGGCCGGTGCCGCGGTTGGAGGGCTTCCTGGCCCTCCCGCAGCTGGCCAGCGCCGATGGCTTGTTCCTGGTCGGCCAGGACGTCGTCGTGGTGGGGCAGATGTTCCAGGGCACCCAGACCTCTACCGACATAATTGTGGTGAACGTCGCCGACCCCGATAACCCGATGGTGCAACGGACGTTCTCGTTCCAGGGCGAACTACAGGGGGCCCGGCTCATAGATGGGCAAGTGGTGCTGGCTCTCACCGATCAGCCTCGGCTGCATTGGTTCTACCCCGTGAGCGCCACGGCCGCGGCGCAAAAAGCCGCCACCGCGGCCAACAAAGCTGTCATCGAGTCCTCGAAGGCTTCCGACTGGCTGCCTTCAGAAATCGTCCGTCCGACGGGCTCATCGTCGTCCGCGGTGGCCAGGACGGCTTCGTGCGCCGGCACGTACCACACCGTCATCAGTTCGGGCCTGGGGACGTTGTCAGTCGTTTCCTTCGACCCGGCCACCAATTCCCCGGGCAACGAGGTAACGGTGTTAGGGAACGCCGAAAACGTCTATGCCAGCGCCACTCAGGTCTTCGTCGCCACCACGGCCTGGCCCTACGTGGTGGGCCCGGTGGGCCCCGTCTGCCCGCCCCTTCCCGGGGAGGCGTGCCCGATGCTGCCCGCAGCCACGGCGGGGCCGGGCGGCACTCCCGGCACCAGCACCGCCAGCACCGCCAGCACCGGCAGTGCTAGCACCGACATCTACGGGTTCGACATATCCGACCCGGAGGCGCCTCGGTACCTGGGCTCGGGGAGCGTGCCGGGGACACTGATCGGCCAGTACGCCATGTCCGAGCTCGACGGTTACCTGAGGGTGGCGACGACGGTGGGCGAACCCACGCCGGCGCCGGTGGACGGGGAGGCTGTCCCGGCCCAGCTATCGGACAACATGGTCAGCGTCCTGCAGCCCCAGGACGGTGCCCTGGTGACGGTGGGGTCGCTGCACGGCCTGGGAGAAGGCGAGAAGATCTATGCCGTGCGCTTCATGGGCGACCTTGCCTACGTGGTCACCTTCGACCAGACCGACCCGCTTTACGTGCTGGACCTGGGCAACCCCGAACAACCTGTGCTGGCCGGCCAGGTCTCGCTGTCGGGGTACTCGTCGTTGCTCCAGCCCCTGGGCGCCGGCCTGCTCTTAGGGGTCGGCCAATCTGTGGACCAGCAGTTGCGCACGCAGGGCCTGCAGGTCGAGGTGTTCAACGTGGCCGACGCGTCCCAGCCTTCTCTCGTGTCACGCCAGCAACTGGGCGACGGCGCTGGTTCAGCGGCCGAGTACGACCCGCACGCCCTGTTGTGGTGGCCGCAGGACAATCTGCTGGTAATGCCGGTCGACAACTACTCGGGCTCGGGACCGTCGAGCGTGGCCGACGTCTGGTCGGTGAGCCTGTCGGGCACGTTGGAACAGGTCGGGACTTTGAGCCAGCCGGGGAGCGAACAGGACGGCTACCCTGAGATCGAGCGGGAGGTCGTCGTGGGCGGGGATCTCTACACCCTTTCCGAACAGGGCGTGATGGTAAACGACCTCAGCTCGCTTTCTCAGGTGGCGTGGCTGGGCTACCAGGACGCTTCATCGTGATACCGAGACCGTGATACCGAGACCGTGATACCGAGACCGTGATACCGAGACCGTGATAGCGAGACCGTGATACCGAGACCGGCCGTCCACCGCGGATGGGCCACGAAGTGGCGACGAGCCGATGGCCCGGGGCCCAGTGGTCACGAGGCTGTGGCCGACGCGCTCGGCGACGAACCTGACGCCGACGGGGCCCGCCGGGCCGGTGTTCGGGAGCAGGAACCCGAATTGCTGGTGGCGGCGGCGGCCGGTGACCATGACGCGCTGCGCTGGTTGCTCGATGAGGTGGCGCCCATCGTCTACGGGTTCGTCTACGCCCGGGTCGGCGGCGACGAGGGCGCCGCCGAGGATCTCCTACAGGAGACCTTGATGGAGGCCGTCAAGGGCGCGTCCAACTTCAGGGGCGACGCCTCCGCCTCCACGTGGATGTGCGCTATCGCCCGGCACCGCTTGGGCCGTTACTACGAGTCGGAGAGAAGGGCCGAAGTGGCCCGGCGGTCCCTGCGGGTCGTGGACGACGCCAGGGAGAGCGACGAAGTTGCCGGGACCGCCGAACTGGTCGAGCGCCAGGACGAGGTGGTGAGGGCGCTGGGCCGCCTGCCCGCCTTGCAGCGCCAGGTCCTGGTCATGAAGTACCTGGAGGACATGCCCGTGCAGGACATCGCCGCCGTGGTCAAGCGCAGCCGTGTCCAGGTCCAGTCCTTGCTCCAGCGAGGGCGCGACGGGCTACGCCGGGAGCTGGGGGGACAAGGTGCCTGAAGATCGCGACCGGGGTGGTCCCGAGGAGCTGCTCGCCGGGTCGGACCGGCCCCGGCCCCTGTCCCCGGTGCTGCGGGCCCGGTTGGAAAGGTCCCTGCTGGACATCTCCGCGAACTCGGCCCCCAGGCCCCTGTCGCCCGAGGTCCGTGACCGGCTCGAGAGCAGCCTCCGGCGTCCTGGCCACGCCCGGCGCACCGGGCGCTGGAAGCGCATCGTGCCCGGTGCCGGAGTGGCGGCCACCATCGCTGTGCTGGCCGCCATCGTGGTCCCCCAGCTTGTCCACAGCCCCGATAGGCCCGGCGCCACCGTCGCGGCCAGGGCGGCGGGCCCGACGGTGGCACGCCTCGGTCTTTCTGTTCCGCCCGCCGCCGTCAGGAACGGACCGTCGGGTGGGAAAGGCGGGGGCGTGCCCGCCGGGGTGGCTCGCCACGCCGGGCCGGACCGCTTTTCTCCCGGCGCCACCAGCGGCGCCCCTCTCGTGCCCCGCCGTGCGTTGCCGAGCCGGACCGTGCCGGGCCCAGTTGTCCCCGGGCCTATGGCGGCGGTGGTGGAGACGCCTGCCGTGAGCGGCGTCAGCCCTGGCCACGGGCCCACCGGCGGAGGCAACTGGGTGGTCGTCACGGGCCAGGGCTTCGTGGGGGTCTCGGCCGTCGACTTCGGGACCACCGCGGCCGTGAGCTTTGCTGTCGGGTCCCCGGTGCGCCTGAAAGTCCTGGCCCCCGCCCACGCCGCCGGGAGCGTCGACGTCGTCGTCATCGCGGCGGCCGGGCGCAGTGGCGTCTCGGCGGGCGACCGCTACCGCTTCGGTCCCTGACGGTGCCCGAGGCGCCCCGACGGCGGGCGAGGACGCTTGCGCTATCGGGCGAACTCGAGGACGACCTTCACGTCCTCGGGCTGGTGCTGGTAGGCCTCTTTCCAGCTCTGGAGGGGGACGCGCCGGGAGATGAGGCGCCCCAGCCAGGCCGCGTCGGCCTGGGCCAGCGCCTGGGCACCGGCCTCGTAATGGGAGCGGTTGGCGTTGACCGAGCCGAAGACCACGTCGTTCTCGAGGACCATGTGGCGGTTAAGTTCACCGGCGTCAATGCCGAGAGAACGACCCTTGGAGGAAACGCCCGTGAGGCACAGGACAGCGTTGGGGGCCATGGCGTCCATAGCGTCGAAAACGAGCTGGCCGACCCCGGTGCACTCGAGCACTATGTCGGGGACGCAGCCGGTGGAGGCGATGTCGCCGTGGTGGTAGGTGGCGCCCAGGGCGGCGACGAGGTCGGGTTTGAGGCCCGTGGTGACCTGGTCGAGCACGTGCACCTCCATGCCTTTCTGTACGCCGAGCAAGGCCGCCAGCAGGCCGATCGGGCCGGCCCCGGTGACCAGCACGGTATGCGGCTCCCATTTGGCCCGGGCGCCGATGCGTTCGATGTGGTCCCAAGCCTTCGCCACCACCGTCGTCGGCTCCAACAAGACCCCGAGGTCGCCCAGGGCGGGTGCCACCTTGACCAGGAAATCGGGCGTAATGCGATATCGTTCCCGGGCATAGCCATGGTGCTGTTTAATGCCCCACTCCGTGTAATTGCCGTTACGGCACATGTCCCACTGTCCGATCGCGCAGTTCAGGCAGGGCTCGGGATCGGGCCGGCGCACGATCCCGACGACGAAGTCCCCGGGGACGAAGCCCGAACCTTCGGGAGCCTCCAGGACTTCGCCAAGGGACTCGTGGCCGAGAGCCAGGCGGTCAGAGCCGGGCGGCGCCCAACCGTAGTCGCCGGCGATTATCTCGATGTCAGTCCCGCATACTCCTATCTCCCTGGTCTTCACGAGCACCGGGCCGTCTTCGAGGGGCGGTTCGGGAAGCTCGGTCAGATCTACGGTGTTGGCCTTTAACGGGACAACAGTGACGGCGCGCATGTTTAGAACGTACCCGAGGAATAGTGAGACCAATGGCTGATCTGCCGGTGGACCTTCAAGGCAAATTGCTGGTGGCCAAGACCGACCTGATCGACCCCAACTTCAACCGCACGGTCGTCCTCGTCCTGGCCCATGGCGACCAGGGTGCTCTGGGCCTCGTGCTCAACCGGCCGACCATCACCCCCCTGGCGGCGCCCCTGCCCGAGTGGGAGGAGCTGGCCTCCGAACCGGCCGTGGTGTTCGTGGGCGGTCCCGTCTCGCAGGGGACCATCTGCCTGGCGCGGGTGCGCTCGGAGGTCTCGGTGCCCAATACCGGTTACCTCCCGCTCCAGGGCACCTTGGGCACGGTCGACTTGGAGGGCGACCCCACGTCCATGGCGCCGTGGCTGGAAGAGCTGCGCATCTTCGCCGGGTACGCCGGGTGGGGGGCCGGCCAGCTGGACGAGGAGCTGGCCGCCGGGGCCTGGTGGGCGCTCGACGCCGAGGACGCCGACGTCTTCAGTGACGAGCCGTCGTTGCTGTGGAAGCGGGTGTTGCGGCGCCAGGGTGGGGCGCTGGCGGTGACTGCGGCCTACCCGCCCGACCCCTCGCTCAACTAGTCGGGTGTAGGTGCCAGCCGGGCAGGTGGCGGAAAAGGCGGTATTAGTCGCCGGCCAGTGAAGCCTCCTGGTCGCGCGCCCGGGCGCGGACGCGGGCACGGTCGGGCTGGGACAGCTGCACTTTGCGCAGTCGCACCGACTGGGGCGTGACCTCGGCGCACTCGTCCTCACGCAGGAACTCGAGTGCCTGTTCCAAGGAAAGGGCGCGGTGAGGTGTCAGGCGCACGAGCTCCTCGGACGTCGAAGAGCGCATGTTGGTGAGCTTGCGCTCCTTGGTCGGGTTGATGTCCATGTCCTCGCGGCGGGCGTTCTCGCCCACCACCATGCCCTCGTACACCTCGGTGCCCGGGCCCACGAACAGGGTGCCGCGTTCTTGCAGGTTGATCAGGGCGTAGGCGGCGACCTTGCCCCGGCGGTCGGCCACCAAGGAGCCGTTTTGGCGGGTCCTGATCTCCCCGCACCACGGTTCCCAGCCGTCAAGGACGTGGTGCAGTTGCGCCGTCCCTTTGGTCTCGGTCAGCAGCTGCGAGCGCAGACCGATGAGAGCGCGCGAGGGGACGAGCCAGTCGGTGCGGGCCCAGCCCGAACCGTGGGCGACGATGTGCTGCATGCGCCCCTTCCGGCCCGCCAGCAACTGGGTGACGGTACCGAGGTGCTCGTCGGGGATGTCCAGGGACACCCGCTCGACGGGCTCGTACACCTTGCCGTCGACAAGCTTGGTGAGGACCTGGGGCTTGCCCACGGTGAGCTCGAAGCCCTCCCGGCGCATCAGCTCGACCAGTACGGCCAGGGCGAGCTCGCCCCGGCCCTGGACCTCCCAGGTGTCGGGCCGGTCCGTGGGCAGCACCCTTATCGACACGTTGCCTACGAGTTCGGTGTCAAGGCGGCCCTTGACCAGTCGGGCCGTGACCTTGGTCCCTTCCGTGCCGGCCAGGGGGGAGGTGTTGATCCCGATGGTCATGGATATGGCGGGCTCGTCCACCGTGACGCCAGGTAGGGGAGTCGGGTCGGTGGCGTCGGCCAAGGTGTCGCCGATCATGATCTCGGGTATCCCGGCCACGGCCATGATGTCGCCCGGCCCGGCCCCCCGGGGACCGGCGTCGACGCGCTGAAGGGCCTCGGTCAGGTAGAGCTCGGCGATGCGCACCCTTTGGACCTCGCCCCCGGGCCCGGACTGGCACCAGGCCACCGTGTCGCCCTTGTGCACCCAGCCCTGGTGGACCCGGCAGATGGCCAGCCGGCCCACGTAGGGAGAGGCGTCGAGGTTGCATACGAGCGCCTGGAACGGGTGGCCCTCTGTGTACTCAGGCGCCGGGATGTACTCCACGAGCAGCTCGAACAGGACCTTGAGGCCGGGGGCGTCCGGCACTTCTTCGGCCGAAAGGGCGGCCTGGCCGGTGCGGGCGTTGCAGTAGACGACGGGGAACTCGATCTGGTGCTCGAGCGCCCCGAGGTCGATGAAGAGGTCGTAGACGGCATCGAGCACCTCGGCCGGGCGGGCATCGGAGCGGTCCACCTTGTTGATGACGACCAGCACCGGCAGGTGGGACTCGAGGGACTTGCGCAACACGAAACGGGTCTGGGGCAGGGGCCCCTCGCTGGCGTCCACCAGGAGCAGGACGCCGTCCACCATGGTGAGGGCCCGCTCCACCTCGCCCCCGAAGTCGGCGTGACCGGGCGTGTCGACGATATTGACGATGAGGTCCCCGTACGGGACGGCCGTGTTCTTGGCCAGGATCGTGATGCCCTTCTCACGTTCGAGGTCGGTCGAGTCCATTACCCGGTCCGCCACCTCTTCATTGGCCCGGAAGGCCCCGGACTGGCGGAGCATGGCATCGACCAGGGTGGTCTTGCCGTGGTCGACATGAGCGATGATCGCCACGTTGCGGATGTCAGCGCGTCGCATTTTCCTCGTGTTCCATAGCGGGTGGGAGCGGGGCGCTCGAGAGGCCGTGCGGGCGGCTCACAAGCGCTCGCCACTATCCAGGGTACCCGTTGACAGCCTCCGGCCGGTTCATCCGCAGGTCCGGGGACCGGTGGCGGCGCGAGCGAGCCTTAGCTGCCCCGGGCCCCGGGCCGGCGCGTCGGGCGCTCGGCCCGGCGCCGGTGCTCCTCCATGCGCCGTCGTATCAGTTCCCTGCGCGCCTGGAGGTCCCGGTAGGTGAGGGCCTCGACGTCTTCGCCGACGCCGACGGCGGCCCGGACCCCGTTCATGTCGACGGGGTGGAGGCGGGGGTCTATCCCGATGTCATGGGCTATGCGCTCGCCGTAACGGCTGGTGAAATAGGCCGCGATCTCCTGCACCTCGGAGAACAGGTCGAGGTCCGGGGCCAGCGTGGCCAGCGAGCCGTCCACGAAGAGCAGGTCTTTCACGAACAGCATCAGGATCTTGGGGAACCTGGCCCCGTACTCGAGCAGGCGCTTGGTGAGGTCACGCACCTCGGCCAGCAGGTCCTCGGGGGCGAGGGTGATCGGGTCGATCGGAGGCCTGTCCAGGCCGAGGTCGGCGGCCAAGGCATCGAGATCCGTGTCAGGGGGGACGGCGCCCATGTCGCGCAGAGCGGCCAGCTGGAGGCGCTGGTCGTTGATGCTGCCCCCCATCAACAGGCGCAGGAAGGCCAGGCGGCGGACCTCGTCGAGGCGCCCCGTTATCCCGTAGTCGAGCAGGGCCACCCTCCCGTCGGGCCGGACAAACAGGTTGCCGCCGTGCAGGTCGCCGTGGAACACGCCAAACAGGGTGGCCCCTTCCAGGAACACGATGAGCAGGGCGCGCACCACGGCGTTGGTGTCGATGCCGGCCCGGCGCATGCCCTCGACGTCGTCCCAGCCGAAGCCGTCCAGGCGCTCCATCACGAGGACCCGCCGGGTCACGAGCTCGGGGTGGGGGCGGGGGACGACGACGGCCTTCTGGCCCGTGCTGGCCAGGACGGCGGCGATGTCGAGCATGTTGTCGGCCTCGAGGCGGAAGTCCAGTTCCTCGACGATGGTCTCGGCGAACAGCTCCACCAGGGCGGGGGGATTGGCCAGCGCCGCCACCGGGATCCGGCCTATGAGGAGGGGGGCGAGCCAGCTCATGGCGGCCACGTCCCGCTCCACCAGGCTCGCCACCTGGGGCCGCTGCACCTTGACCACCACTTCTTCGCCGGTGCACAGGCGGGCGGCGTGGACCTGGGCGATCGACGCGGCAGCTATGGGAGTGGTCTCGAAGTGCTCGAAGACCGCCTCCAACGGCCGGCCCAGGTCGGCCTCGACCACCTGGCGGACGACCTCGAAGCGCTCGGCCGGCACCCGGTCCCGCAACAGCCTGAACTCGTTGACAAGCTCGGGCGGGAACACGCCCTCCCCCGAGGAGAGGATCTGGCCGAGCTTGATGTACGTAGGGCCCAGGCGCTCGAACGCCTTGCGCATGCGATAGGAAAGCCCCGCCCTCGACACCTCGGGCCGGTCCAGGCGGACAGCCACCCGTCTCTCGATCAGGCGCCAGGCCAGGACGGCCCAGCCCAGCACGAGGGCGGTGAGCAGGACCCGGCGGCCGGGAGGCAGGAGGCGGCGCCGCAGAAGGCGGGGGACTTGGCGGGCGGTGGCCGAGCGGAGGGCGTCGATGTCTTGCCGCCACGGGAGCTCCTTGCCGGTCATGTCCCAGGGCGGCTCGTCGCTGAAGGCGCCCATCTCCAGGTCGGGCGGAGGGCCGAGGGGGCGGCCGTGCTCCCCGGCTGAGGTCGTCGGGTCTCCGGCTGAAGTCATCGGTTGATCGTTGCCGACCCTAGCCGCCGTCCCGGGCTCTCCGGCCGGCCCCCGCCCGATTGCGCTGGCCAATCACGTCGGCCAATTACGGCGGCCAATTACGGCGGCCGATTACGGCGGCCGGTTACGGCGGCCGGTTACGGCGGCCAATTACGGCGGCCAATTACGGCGGCCGGTTACGCTGGCCGTCATGTCAGAGCGGCTACGACCAGGGGAGCCCGCCCCCGCTTTCCGCCTCCCCGACCAGTCCGGCAATGACGTGTCGTTATCGGACTTCCAGGGGCGGCACGTGCTCATTTATTTCTACCCGAAGGCGGACACGCCCGGCTGCACGACGCAGGCCTGCGGGCTGCGGGACGTTGCCGGCGACGTCGGCACTACGGCCATCCTCGGCATCAGCCCTGACCCGCCCAAGCGCCTGGCCGCCTTCGACCACAAGTACGGGCTCGGCTTCACCCTGCTTTCCGACGCCGACCATGCCGTAGCCGAGGCCTATGGGGTATGGGTGCCCCGCAGCATGTACGGCCGCAGCTACATGGGCATCGAGCGCTCGGCTTTCCTCGTCGACGAGCACGGCGCCCTGGCCCAGGTCTGGTACAAGGTGTCACCGGCGGCCACGGCCCCCAACCTGTTGAAGGCGCTGGCCCTTTAGTACCGGCCGGGCGCTAGCTCCTGACAGAGTGTGCGGGGACGAGCACCAGGCAGCCGTTGTGGCCGCCGAAACCGAAAGAGTTGGACAGCACCGGGCCCGGTTGCCAGTCCCGTGGCCCGCCGGTGACGACGTCCAGCGCAAACGCGGGGTCGACGTGGTGGGTGCCCGTGGTCGGGGGGATCTGGCGGTGCTTCATGGAGAGCGCCACCGCCACCGCCTCGATGGCCCCGGCCGCGGCCAGGGTGTGCCCGATCACGCCCTTGACGGAGGTGGCGGCCGGCCCTGGTGAGCCGAAGACCTTGTAGATGGCCTCGGCCTCGGCGGCGTCACCCGGCGGGGTCGAGGTGCCGTGCGTGTTGACGTGGGTGACCTCCGACGGCTTCATCTCGGCGTCGGCCAAGGCCAGCTCCATGCAGCGGGCGGCGCCGTTACCGTCGGGGGAGGGGGAGGTGATGTGGTAGGCGTCGGCGGTGCTCGCCGCGCCGGCGAGCTCGGCATAGATGTGCGCCCCCCGGGCGAGGGCCCGCGAACGCTCCTCGAGCACGACCACGCCGGCTCCCTCTCCGATGACGAAGCCGTCCCGGTCGGAGTCGAAAGGCATGGACACTCCCGAGGTGGACAGGGCGGTCATGTTCGAGAACCCGGCGACGCCCAGCGGCGACAGGGGTGCCTCGCTACCGCCCGCCACCATCACGTCGCAGCGGCCGGTGGCGATGAGGCGGCCGGCGTTGGCGATGCTCTGGGTGCCGGCCGCGCAGGCCGTCACGGTGGTCTCGCACGGGCCCCGGAGCCCGTAGCGCATGGAGATGTCCGCCGACGCCCGGTTGCACATGATCATGGGGACGAGGAAGGGGCTGACCCGGTTGGCCCCTTTTTCCAACAGCACCTGGTGCTGCTCGCAGATCGTGTCGAGGCCGCCCACGCCCGTCCCGATGAGCGTGCCCGCTCGATCGGGGTCTCCCCGGAACTCCTCGATGCCGCCGGCGTCGTTGACGGCTTGGTCGGCGGCGGAGGCAGCCAGCTGGACGAAGCGGTCCGCCCGGCGCAGCTCGCGGGGCCCGAACAGGGCGGCCACGTCCAGGCCCTCGACGGGCCGGATGCGTCCGACAGGGGCGGGGCCGAGCAGGCCCTGCCAGAACGCTTCGGGCCCTATCCCGCAGGAAGAGACGACCCCCAGGCCCGTGACGACGACACGCCGGCCCCGGACGGCTCCGGTGCCATCGGGGGCGCCCGCGACAGCCAGCATCAGATCTTCGAGGCCACCAGCTCGTAGGCCTGGCCGATCGTCTGGACGCCTTCCAGTTCGGACTCGGGGACATCGATCCCGAACCGTTCCTCGAGGGCCATGACCAGCTCGACCAGGTCGAGGCTGTCGGCGTCCAGGTCGTCGGCGAAACGCGCCTCGGGCACGATCTTGGACGGCTCTACCTGCAGCACCTCTACGGCGCATTGCTTGAAGACGTCGAAAGACTCTTCGGGGCCCATCTGTGCTGCCATCGTTCCTCCATGTGCTCGCGATCCGGGATGGTCATAATCTAGTTGGGGCGGCGGGGCACCCCCTCGGCTCATTGCTCGCGCCTACCTGACCGGCCCGCCTCCCCAGCGCCATACGGCTGAGGCCCACGTCATGCCGGCACCGAAACCCGCGAGCAGGACGAGGTCGCCGTCGGCGAGGCGACCGGAGTTGGCGGCATCTGTCAGAGCGATCGGGATGGAGGCCGAGGAGGTGTTGCCCGTGTGCTCGATGACCGAGGCCACGCGGTCCGTCGGGATACCCAGGCGTTCGGCGACGGCGTCCATGATGCGGACATTGGCCTGGTGGGGGACGAACAGGGCGATCTCCGACGCGCTCACCTTGGCCCGTTCGAGGCTCTTGGTGGCCGACTCGACCGTGACCCGCACCGCCTTGCGGAACACCTCCTGGCCTCTCATCGTCATTCCCGACCCGCCGTG
>Ga0181517_10004182_pt1 | contig 13312 bp, 10 predicted proteins | sample PEATcosm2014_Bin_31_FD_119748 | JGI IMG/M metagenome (GOLD analysis project Ga0181517, IMG submission 119748) | Peatland microbial communities from MTU Mesocosm Facility, Houghton, MI, USA - PEATcosm2014_Bin01_30_metaG | ecosystem: Environmental > Terrestrial > Soil > Wetlands > Peat | place... | reverse complement strand
AGGGCGTAGCCGCGGCCGACTACGACAACGACGGTTATGTCGATTTCTATGTCACCAATTTCGGCGGTGGTAACTTCCTCTATCACAACAATCACAACATGACATTCACCGATGTTGCCAGGCAGGCTGGCGTGCAGGCGCCTTACTCAAGCTTTCCGACCTGGTTCTTCGACTACGACAACGACGGCTGGCCGGACATCTTCGTGGCATCGTACGCGAATTATACCGACGAAGAGGAGATGCGCAGTTATCTTGGACTTCCAACCCATGTTGAGACGCTGAAACTCTATAGAAACATGCACAACGGCACATTCAAGGATGTCACCGAAGAGGTGGGCTTGAACAAGCAGTACATGCCGATGGGCGCGGGCTTTGGCGACGCCGATAACGATGGATATCTGGATATCTACCTGGGCATGGGAAACCCTTCGTTCGCCTCAGTCATGCCTCACGCTCTATTACGGAACGACGCGGGCAAACAGTTTGTGGACATCACAGCGACCTCGGGGACGGGAGAATACCAAAAGGGCCACGGCGTCTCATTTGCCGACATCGAACGCAACGGGCACGAAGATATTATTACGGTGATCGGCGGCGCTGTGCCTTCAGACAGGCACGCCATGCGGGTGTTTCGCAATCCGGGAAACGACAACGACTGGATCAACGTGCGCCTGATCGGCGTGAAGAGCAATCGCAGCGCGGTGGGCGCTCAGATCAAGGTTACGGTGGAGAACGACGGCGGGAGTCCGCGCGCGATTTATCGCACCGTCGGTGAGAATAGCTCGTTTGGAATGAATCCGCTTGAGCAGCATATCGGGCTGGGCCATGGCGCGCGGATTCTCAGCCTGGAAGTAATCTGGCCGGCGACGAATACGCGCCAGCAATTTACCAAAGTTGCGAAGAATGAATTCCTCTCCGTGAGGGAGTTTGACAAGAGTTATACAAAACTCGAGCGGAAGACAGTAGTTCTGGGCGGAAGCAGTGCGGCAGAGGCAGCGAAGTGATGCTTGGACTCACGGGGCGAGTTCAGCGAGCGGCGATATTGGCGTTCGCGATTCTGGCTGCGGCAGCCGGCGCGTGGAGCGCCGAGGGACATGCAGCAAAAGGGATTGTGACCGAGCTTGACGCGAAGAAGCGATCGTTCGTGGTGTCGTGCGAAGCGATTCCCGGCTACATGGACGCCATGGAGATGTCGTTCGCGGTGCGCAACACAAAGTTGCTCCAGAAGATCGGGCCCGGCATGACGGTGCGGTTCACGATGGTGGAGGAGAATCATGTGCTCTATGCGGACCACCTGGAAGTGAGCACGGCGGCAGACTATGGAGCGGAGCCGATGCAGGCAGGTGGGCTGACGGCGCTGGAAACTGCCATGGACCCTGCGACGAAAGCAAACATTGTGCAACCGGGGCATCCGGTTCCGGATTTTGAGTTGACGGATCAGGCCGGCAAGACGATTCGCCTTTCCGCCCTTCGCGGAAAGGTGGTGGTTCTGACATTCGGGTATTCGCGTTGCCTGTTTCCGCAGTATTGCCTCCGTCTCTCAAACAACCTGGGCGAGGTGGAAAAGCGTTTCAAGACGCGCGCAGGGCGCGATCTGGTGTTGATCACGATTGCCATCGATCCTCAGCACGATCAAGGCACGGTATTGAGTGACTACGCGGCAAGCTTCCAGGCCGACCCGATGGATTGGCATTTTCTTTCGGGGCCGCTGCCGGTGGTGAAGCAGGTGGCCGGCATGTTCGGATTGAACTTTTGGAGCAATGATGGTTTTATTACCCATTCGCTGCATACGGCCGTGCTCGATCGAGATGGAAAACTGGTAGCCAACATCGAAGGAAACCATTTCTCGGCTCAGCAGTTAGGCGACCTGGTGCAGACCGTGATGAACCGGGCGCAGTAAGGCAAGTCGAAGGGCGAGCATCGGAACGACTCCGTCCACGCATCTGAATCGTGAGATGATGTACGGACCCAGATGCTGCCCGCTGCGTTGAGGGGCGCGAGCGGCGGCCTTCCACGATGTTCTAAATGAAACAGTGACACTGGTTCCCCTCCAGTACCATCAACACGAGAGGCGCCAAAATGCTGATCCGTCTCGGATACGACATTCAATTCGATATTCCTGCTCCGGTTGCCATGGTCGCGCTTCTCCACGTCCATCCATCGCGCGTTGACGACCTGCTGGAGCCAGACGAGTTGCAGACTGAACCTCCACTGGCGGTGACCAGCTACGTGGACAGCTTCGGCAATCGCTGCGCCCGGTTTCTTGCCCCGCCCGGTCTGCTGCGCCTGAGCAGCACCACGCTCATCCGCGACACGGGCCTCCCGGATCCGATCAACCTCCCGGCTCGCGAGTGCCCGGTGGAAGATCTTCCCTATGAAGTGCTCAGTTACCTGCTCAACAGCCGCTACTGCGAGGTGGATCGCTTCAGCAGCATTTCCTATGAGCACTTCGGACAACTGAACCCCGGCTGGAACCGGGTGCAGTATATCTGCGACTGGGTTCACAACCACATCGCATTCAATTATCAGCACGCGCGGCCAACCAAGACGGCCCTCGACGTGTACACCGAGCGCGTGGGCGTCTGCCGCGACTTCCAGCATCTGGCTATTACCTTCTGCCGCGCACTCAACATCCCCGCCCGGTACGCAACCGGCTACCTCGGCGATATAGGCGTCCCGGTGGTTCTGCCGATGGACTTCAGCGCGTGGTTCGAGGTGTGGCTCGACGGCCGCTGGTGGACATTTGACGCGCGCAATAACCAGCCCAGAATTGGCCGCGTGCTGATGGCAACCGGTCGGGATGCCTCCGACGTGGCCATGACCACCTCATTCGGGGGCGCCCATCTGCGATCGTTCTTCGTAGTCACTGAAGAAGAATCCGCGGCAACCGTTCCCGATTCAGCCGTTGAATCGCGCCCGGCCCCGGCATAGTGCGGCCAGTTCGCAGGCCCCTTTTTCGAATCGCGCCCGGTGGGAAGTTGGACACCTTCGACAGCCGCGAACAAGCGTGGCATTCATCCAACTCAATTAAAATAGGGCAATGGGCTTGAAGAGCTGGTCTCGCGCCAAAGCACGAGCCGCAGTGGATGGATTGTTCTGCTCCTCATCGCCGGACGTGAAGCGATTCGGCGACGACGGGACGGGCTGGGTGATTCACACGCGTCCCATGCCGCAGACTTGCTACTGCGCGGGCGTCGGCAACGAAATGACCTTCGAATTGGAGCTGGCCAAGGTGACCGAGCGGCCGGTGCTGGTGTTTGACCCGTCGCCCACCGGCATCGGGGCCGCGGAAAGGAGCGAATGCGGCAACCTGCGCTTTTTTCCGATAGGCATTGCGGCAGAAACCGGCACGGTGGAGTTCTCTCCGCCCGACGATAGCGACGAGGGTTCCTACTCGGTCGCACGAGAGGGCCGAGAGAAGATTTCGTTCGAGTGCTGGAGCCTGGCTACGATCATGAGCAAGAACGGTGACGCGGCGATCGACCTGCTCAAGATGGACATCGAGGGATTCGAGTACGACATCGTAGACGGCTTTCTGAAGGACCACATCCCGGTGCGCCAGCTCTGCGTGGAGTTTCACCCCTGGCTCAGGCCGGGCCGCACGCTCAAGACCATTGCCCGGCTTCACCGCGCGGGCTACCGGATCATCCACAAGCACCGCGGCGATCACACCTTCCTGATGAAGGAATCCCGCTAGAGCATTTTCGATCCACATGTTAACGTTTCGAGTCTGTTGAAGGTGGCATTTTCTTGAGGAAAATGCCACTCTGCTCCGCGGTTTCTATATAAACCCGGATCGAAAATGCTGCACCGGCGAATGCTGCTGAGCCAGGCCTAGATCGGAACTGGCGGCAACGCCCCGGTGATCGCCTATCCGGTAAGCGCCTATTTGGCGTCGCCGCCGGGTGCGTAGTAGCCTTCGCGCGTGACCACCTGAAGGTCGCCGTTGCTGGCCTTGAGAGCGATCTTGTGGAAGCCGCCGTCGTTGTCGACCACGTCGGGGGTGTAGGTGAGCAGGTATTGGCCGCGCAGTTCCTCGGCGATCTGTGCGTAGATCTCGTCGAGGTTGTCTTTCTTCTTGGCCTCGAAGAAGCGTCCGCCGGTACGTTCGGCGATCTTTTGCATGATCTTCTTGCCGTCGACGCCGGCCTCGCTTCTGGTGTCGGGACGGCGCTGGCCTCCACCGCCTCCCATTCCACCGCCGCCCATGCCACCGCCTCCCATGCCGCCGCCGCCCATGCCGCCGTGACGCCCGCCGCCCTGGTTGGGGTTGTAGCCTGAACTCTCCTGTTCGCCTTTGAAGTAGACGGTGTAGACAGCCACGCCCGCACGATCCGCGGCGTCGACAGCGTCGTTCAGCGTCTCCTTGCTGCCGCGGTCCGCGCCATCGCTGAAGACGACGAGCGCTTTGCGGCCCTCCTTCGGCTTCATCAACTCATCGGCGGCAAGAAAAATGGCGTCGTAGAGCTCGGTGCCGCCGCGACGGCCAGGGGGGTGTGAGCTGCGATCGTCGCCGCTGGTCTCGGGACCCTGGGTATCATTCTGCGCCGCGCGGGACGGTCCCATCTCTTCCAGTTCCTTGTGCAGCTTGTCGCGCGAGTTGGTGAAGTCCTCGAGCAATTCCACCTCGTGGTCGAAGTGGATGAGGCAGGCCTGATCGCCGGCTTTTGCATTCTTGCGATCGGCGGGAAGCATCTGGTCGACAAACTTCCCGGCTGCCTTGCGTTCGGACTCTATAGCTCCGGAAAGGCTGCGGCTGGTGTCGACGAGCAAGCCCAGCAGGAAGGGCAGATCGGTTTCCCGCGTGAAGCTCTTGATGACCTGCGGACGGCCGTCCTCGGTGAGGGTGAAGTCAGTCTTCTGCAGGCTGCTGACGAGAGCGCCCTTCTTGTCGCGGACAGTGACGGGCAGGACCACCTCTCGGGCCTGAATCTTCAGGGTAGCCGCGGGTTGGTCTGCCGGGGAGGGCTGGGAAAAGACCGAATGGGGGGCCAGAAGGGCCACGCAGGCCATAAGCAGGCCACCGCAAAGGGCCTTGCCGGAGATTGCACGAAGTGGAGATGTTTTTGGCATCGTCATCAGGTTACACACCTTCATTCCTTTAGACGGGACAGGCGGCGGAGTGTTGACTTGGGGGCAGGAGCGACTTTACCGGCGCGAGTTCCCCGACGAAAGCCGTCCCCGCCAGCAGAGCCAGCCGGGACAGGCGCCGGCTGCTCAATCCTCCACCAGGGTTCTCCGGTCGAACCACCGCCACGCTGCCTTCCACCTCGTCCAAAAGATGAGCCCGACCCACCAGACCCATCCAGCCGCGGCAAAGACCATGGGGAGTGCAGCGACCTGAAGAACCACCTCGGCAAGTTCAGCGACATACTGGCCCACGTGCGCCGAGATGTGTGGAGGGATACGGGAGATGGACCAGCCAATGCCCAGCACCAGGAGGGAAGCGAGCGTACACACGGTCATGAAGAGGCCGGGCTCGGTGTACCAACGCCGGAACCGGCGGCGGATCATGGGAAAGCCGCCGACAATGAACCATAGCACCAGCGCAGAAGAGCAAAGGAGCCAAGCCGTGACCCGCTCAGCCTTTTGCGTGAACCCGTACCGGGCCTGAATCCGCTCGTCGAGCCGGGACGGCACGGAGCACGGCAGGTGCCAGCCGGTGATCAGCGCAATGGGAAGGTTATCGATGGCAACGATCTTTTCCTGGGACGAAGTCGGGCGTTCTGAAATGTTGGCAGCCTCGCAGGGAGTCAGGGGCGTTTTGTCCTCGGCATCGTCTTCGGGCAGCCCCGCAGGCGCTTCGTGCGGGGCCGCTCTCTGGACGGAAGGGACGACGGGGATGTACTCCCAGAAAAGCGCTTCCTGCCAATAGATGAGCCCCACAGCGATCGTCGTGTGAATGGCGGCGTACACAAGACCTCTTCGGAGTCTCATGGGAATTAGAGTACCGTGTCCTTGACGCCGGAATCAAAGAGATTTCAAGTCAAGGTCGAGGACAGACCGGGAAGCTCCAGTTATCGGTGTTTGAGAATTCGGGGCAGGCCAATTTCAACGCTGCTTTCCAGAACGGAACGAGGGCGATTGGAATCAGAAGCAGCGAACAGATGGCTCCAGGGAAGGCCTGCCGTTCGGGCGGAACAAGGCCCGGCACCGTATGGTAGGCTGGCCGAAAAGGCGGATGCAAAATGGCGTCTCAGGTTCAAGCTACGAACTCCATGTCCAAGCCAATGCAACGCCGGCTGTTTTTCATCGGCCTGACCCTGGCTGTCGCGGTGCGGGTCGTGTTTTTGCTGCCGTCGGAGCTGGATTTCCGCAATTTCGCCTTCAGAGATGTGGGCAGTTTTCAGCATGTTGATCGACTCATAGGCCTGGGCCTGCACCCTGGAGTGGATTTCGGATTCACATACGGCCTGCTTCCAGTTCTTTTGCAACACATGTACTTCGCCGTTTTCGGCGCGGGACAGTGGCCGACATTGGGCGTGCTGGTCATTTACCTGTTAGCAATGGTGGCGTTTTGGATTCTGTTTCTTCGGGAGTTCGGTCCGACGCTGACGAATTTCGGCGTTTTCCTGGGTCTGTTGAGCATGACCATCTACATCGACCCTTGGCCTCCGACGCCCGCGCACGTCTTGATGCAGCTTTCTCTGGCGTATTGTCTCTATTTCCTTCTCAAGCAGCGCCTGTCGCTCGCGCTCCTCATCGCAGCTCTGGGGACTCTGACGATTCCATCCCTGCCCATTGCTCTGACGGGATTAGTCGCTCTGGTGATCGCAAGGGAATGGTGGCGAGGGCCAAGACGCACTCTGCGCAGATTGGCGACACAGTTCGGTCCCGCGGCGGTTGCGTATGCCGCCGCTGTCCTGGTCATGGCAGTGTTCTTCGGTTGGCGATCGGTATTGCCCTCCCTCGTTCCAGTGGGAGGCGCCAAGCTTTATCGCGCGATGAATTACGGCATCCTCGGACAGGGCAAGTTCTTCTTGCATCCGCCCGGCGCTAACCTCAGCTATTACCTGTTTACGATTGCCGGGATTTGGATTCTTTGTTCCGGCCTGCTGGTGGTTTTCGGCTGTGTGGGCGCGCTCAGGCTCGCCACAGCGCCAAGGAAGCAGGGGCATACGCTTTTTGTCGTCGTCTGCTGCGTGCTGCACCTGGTTTTCGTTTTTGTGGCGTTTGGCAATTATCTCAGCTATGTGTATTACTCCTTCTTGCTTGCCGCGGGCATCCTCGCCGGTGTCTCCGAGTTGAGATCCCGGCGGTGGAGAATCGCTGTTAGCTCCCTGGTGCTCGTCCTTGGACTCCTCAGCCAGGTTGGCGCGTTCAAGGCGGGGCTGCAGTTGTGGAGGAGCGAAAGTCGATCTCCAGCCACGGGATTCCTTTATGCGCCGAACGACTTTCAAGCAGAGTGGAGCAGCGTGTTGTCGTTCGCTCAGAATCGCCGGGTCTTCTTAATCGCATACGGCATGGGAGTCGAATACTACTATCCTCAGATCGGAACCCCTCAAAGCTGGTTCCTGATGCCGGGGCTCCTGCTACCCCGCGAAGATTCGTACGTCGCTCAGCAAATACGCACGGCCGACGTTGTGGTGGAAGAGCGTGAAGTGACCACTCATTTTATCGACGACAACAAGGAGTGGCAGGCGGCCCTCGCAATCTTTCCCGTGCAGGTTTCGGGAAAGTATTTCCGCATCTACACGAAGGACCGCACTGCAGCATCCGAACTGACAAAGACGGCCGCCTTCAATACGCGCTGACTGAGTGCGCGCCGGGATCAGCGCGCGTTCGGCACCCACAGTTCAAAGGTCTGATTCGACATCACCAGATGGAACCGATCCCCTCGCTCCGGATGAACATAGGGGCGCAGCGAATCTTTGTTGAAAACAATCACATCGAGAGCGTTGGCGGGTTCCTGGATCCCATCTGTCTGCGCGTAGGCTTGCATGAGCCGGGATCTCTCGCTGAGGGGCACTTCGAGGTGATGGGGCCATGATTCTGAGACGATCCTCTGTTGGGCGTCGGGAGAATAGTCAGACAACGGCCAGGTGGTGTGGAGGGAATAGGCCTGGTATTTGTCCCCGCCCAGGATCTGGACCAAGAAATAGTTATTGTCCAATAGGTGGCCGAAATCCTCATTGCTGGTCCCCACCCGTCTCAGGAATTCAAACGCGCGCGCTTCCATCACGCTGTCGGGCAGAGTGCTGTGAAACGGCTCAACCAGATACAGATATCCCCGCCTGTAGAGCCACCAGTTATCGAGTTGAATGTCGAAAGTTCCAAGCACAGTGGCACTGACGTATTCAGGGCGGTCAAGAACGCGGTGCAGTTCCGCAAAATCAGTACGATAATGAACCAGATTGAAATTATCCAGCAGTGGGTTCGACGTGGGTAGGTTCCCATTGTCCCTGTGCACCGGCCCGTGAAGGTCCCCATTGTTCCTGTGCACCGATGAACGATACGCACTCAAGAGGCAGAATGCGGCAAACGCTACGCCGGCAGTCGCCGACATCAGCGTCCATCTGTTTTCATGCATTTTTCGCAACGGGGACAATTCCCGAAGATCGGTGAGCAGCCACCCAACGTAAAGCAGCACCAGATAGCCGATTACCTGCATCGCTTGAAAGTTGAAATGATAGGGCTGGATCGTCTTGTGAAGAACCGCGCACCAAAGGGCCGCGCTGAAAATGGACGTTGCCATCGCCGTCGCCACCACCGATAAGGCCGCAAGCCTTCCCTTCTTTCGATCGCGCCTCGCATAAAAAAGCGCCAAAGCGATAGCCACCACGAAGAGAATGAGGGAAAAGGCGATGATGTTGAGGCCCGGCAGCAATGCCGAGTATCGATCGGTTGAAAACACGCCGAATCTGCGCTTCACGTCGGCGGAGGTGTGCAACTGCTGGTACATGAATGGGGTGCCGGCAAGTCCCATCGTGACTGCTGCCGCGAGCAGCCGCTTTGCCGTCGCCCACCAGTCCTTGCTGACGGCCACGACGTAAATCAGCACCGCGCCAACCACAAGCGCCGCGTTGAATGCCGCAAAGATGTCGCTCTGCAAAATCGCACCGAAGCCGAGACCATACAAGATAAAAAACCAAATGGGCCGCTGCGGGCGAGCAATCAGCAGGATAGACAGGATCAAAACCAGCAGGAATATCGACTCCGTAATCGACGGTCTGGGGAACCGAAACTCCCAAAACATCAAGGGAATTGAGTGGTGCGAGACTGCCGAAGCCGCATTCTTAATCGTTTGCGCCGCGCTCGAAATTGCCGCCAGGCTAAGCAACGCCGCCGGCCAGCGGCCAACTCCTCCAAGGAGCAGTAATTGCCGCAGTACGAAGGCGTACAAGACCACGATCAGTATGTCTGCCGCGATGAATCCAACTGAACCTGCGACACGATACAAAATGGCATGGAGCGTAAACGGCACAAACGGGAACGAGCGGACCCCCGTCCCTGCATATTCCTTCACGGTAGTCTCGCCGAACTCGAAATGGGAGATCCAGGCTACTTCGGGAAAATAGCCGGGGTCGCCGGCCTCGCGAAAAAGAAGCAATCCTTCCGGGGACTTATCGGGGGCGGTGAGAATCGGAACGATCCAAAACGATCCCGCAATCGCCAGCGCGATGATGAAGAACAAGGCGGAGCTTCTGAACCATGCGGATATTCTCGCGCCGCGCGCCTCCGTCGCTGCCACTGTCAACTGCAGCCTCCTTGCATCAAGAGCCAACGATTATTTTGCCGGGGGTAATGTAGATAGTTCAGAGTTTCACATGTCGTTCAATCGCTGTCAACGGCCGGAACTGGGAACGGTAGGGGAAACCTCACGGGCAGGCTAAGGCTGAAGATCCAATCGACTTCAATCGGCAATGCGAAGGAACTCTACGCCCAATTCGTAGCGCAAGATAGGAGTTCTGCCATGACGTACAACAGACATGTTGCGGGGTGAGTCCGATTGCTCAGACCGAGCCCCGGGGCAACGCGCAGACTCCTAGTTACTATGATCAACCGCATGAATATCGCAGCAATCGCCTTCTTCGCACTCGGGTCGAGTGCGATCGCAACAGCAGCTTCAAGCCCAGCGCCGGTCAACCTCAGGTCGGCAATCGATTTTGTGATTCTTAGCAAGGCGGGAATTACAGATGTTCCGGCTTCAGCAATCGATGGAAATGTGGGGACGAGCCCGATAACCGGGGCTGCCGACCTTATCACGTGTACAGAGGTGAAGGGATATGTCTTCTCGGTGAACGCAGCCGGACCCGATCCATGCAACACCAAGGATCCGACTAAACTGACGACGGCGATCCTCGACATGGAAACCGCATACACCGATGCCGCAGGGCGCAAGGACCCCGATTTCCTCAACCTGCGCCGGGGAGATATCGGCGGCATGGTGCTGGCCCCGGGCCTCTACAAGTGGGACAGCAACGTTGTTGTGCCAACCAGTATCACCCTCGACGGCCCTTCCAACGAGGTCTGGATCTTCCAGATTGATGGCAATCTCAACCTTGCTGACGCCGTCGCCATTAAACTCTCTGGCGGGGCTCAGCCCGCCAACATCTTCTGGCAGGTAGCCGGCATCGTCACGGTCGGGACCACTGCGCACCTTCAGGGAATCGTCCTTAGCAAGACCATCATCGCGCTGAAGACGAATGCATCCGTGACCGGCCGCCTCTACTCGCAGACCGCTGTAACGCTCGAGAAGAATGTGATCAAGCAATGAAGCACTGAATAGCTCTGCAATCGCGCCACAATAGCGCGGCTGATTTATTGGTGAGCGCGGCCTTCAGCGGAGAGAGCAGTGGCCCTCAGGCCCCTGAAAACGCGCCTCACCGAATCGAGGCCTTTAGGCTTGGGCCCCGGTTTGCCCGACTTCCCCCATAGGCCCCGGGCCTCCACGCCGGCGAATATAGCAATCCTTGTTATATAACTGGCCCGATTGGGCCTCAAATGCATCAATTCGCCGTGTGTTTTCCCGTCGGTTTTGAGACGAACGGCCCCTCGGCGCGCTCCCTGACCACTGAAAACTGATGACTAGCCCCTCATCTGCCGATTCCCGACCCGTCACTCAGGCGGAATCAGCTTCCAGGTCCTCTTCACGGCGGCGGCGCCGTTCCGCCGAACGGGCCCGTAACACCGCGAACAGATTTCGATACTGGCGCGTCATGCAGTCGTAGCACCGCACCGGCACCAGCAGGAAGAGGAGCATGAAGAGGTCGTGCGACTGCCAGCGGGACCTGTGAAAATTCGAGGAATCGCAAAAGTCACATTTCATCGCGCACTCGTCCTTAGGGAAGGAAAGTGGTTCTCGCCACAACTATTTAGGAACTCCCCAGCTCTTACCCAAAGTCTACCCCCGGCCCGGCCCCGCCGCTATAACTGCCCTGATTCCCTCAGCAGGGCACCCGGATGGAAGCGCAACTGACCGCGAACTGTTCGCGCGCGAGCCATGAGCTGATGGCTGAGAGTTGAAAGCTGATGGCTGCTTTGCGTATTATTTCCCCACTCGGCGCACAATCGAACCGTGAAAGGGGAAACGCCCTCATGGGAGATCGTGGAACCGCCCTCAGCACCGCCTCGCCCACGCAAACCCCTGGTCCCTCAGTCCCTGGTCCCTGCGCGATCTCTGACCACTGAAAACTGACAACTGTGAACTACGAACTGCTCACTGTTCACTGCTCACCACTCTTCTACAGCGTTCCCGTCAGGTCTGTTTGCCCAAAGGTGCCGGTGGCGCCGGCAGCTCCCCCTTGCTTCGCCCATTCGCTCATCGGGTAGGTACGGCGGCAATCCAGGCAAACCGTCACCGGATACGCTGCCCCGCAGTGCGGGCACACACTTCCCGTCTGGAACGTGTCAAAGCCCTGCTGGCATTGCCCGCACCGCCAGTACGCGCCAATCACCGGACCCTTGCGGCAACTGGGGCACGCAAATCCGCCCCTTCGCGGCAGCTTGTCGATCTTCATCAGACCTTGCGCGTACTTGAAGCTGGTCCAGCAGTTGAACACCAGGTAGACGGCCATGATGACCAGCCATGTATAGCCCGACCGGAGTGCAAGGAACAGATAGCCGGCGATTCCGATAAAGCCGAGAATGGTGGCAACATAGAGGCTGCGTGCGCGCCCCAGGAAAAACCACAGCAGCGCCCACAGAATCTTTCCGCCGTCGAGCGGATAGATGGGCAAGATATTGAATGCCAGCAGCAAAACGTTGATCTGCAGGACCGCCCAAAGGAAGTTGTAGAAGTTGGGCATGGAATCCTGCCAACCGGCTCCATTCCCGAGAAGAATCGCCCCACCGAGAATCGGGATCAGCGCCACATTTACCAGCGGTCCGGCTGCAATGCTCCACAGCGTTGCGCCCGGCCTTTGCGGCGGATCGACATAGGCAATGCCACCGAGCGGCCACAGCATGATCTGGTTTGCCGTTCCGCCAACCGAGCGGCAGGCGAAGGCATGACCGAACTCATGCAGCAGGACGATCACGAAGATCGCCAGATACTCCAGCACATTCCAGACAATCGAGTTATAGCTTCCCGCGCGCCACTGGATCTCGATCGCGGCTACAAGAAACCACGACCAATGCAGGAACAGACGTATCCCTGCGACGCTACCCAGCGGGATTGCCCCACGGTTTAGATTCAATCCATCTCCCTCGAACTTGATCCCTGTTCCCTGTCCTTCTGACCCCTGGACCCTGTTCCCTGTCTTGCGCCTTACTGGTCTCCGCCCAGTATCGAGCCCAGAATCCCGCCGACCAGCGCTCCGCCTGCCGCCGGGCCGACTTGCCGCGATTCGCCTTGCGGCAGATACTCGCCGATCTGGTGGGCCAGCCGTGAGATCGGCAGCGTCTGCAGCCAGACCGTTCCCGGTCCCTGCAGCACCGCCAGAAAGATCCCATCGCCGCCGAAGATCATGTTCTTCAGCCCCGGCACCATCATGATCTGGAAGCCAACCGACGCCTGGAACGCACCCACATGGCCCGGATGCACGCGCAGCACTTCACCCGGCGCAAGATTCTTCATGATCAGCTCGCCCGACAGTTCCAGCCACGCGGTGCCTTGTCCGGCAACCTTCTGCAGTATGAATCCGCTCCCGCCAAAGACCCCCGCGCCCAGCGACTGCTGGAACCCGACACCGATCGTGACCCCATCCGTAGCGCACAGGAAACCATGGCGGTGGATCAGATACTCCTGCCCCGGACCTACCGGGATCGGCACAATGTGCCCCGGCACCTTGGTCGCAAACGAGACCTCGCCCGCGTACCCCATGGCCCGGTATTCGGTCATGAACAGGCTGCCTCCGCCCGCCACGCGCTT
>Ga0181517_10004180_pt1 | contig 13316 bp, 9 predicted proteins | sample PEATcosm2014_Bin_31_FD_119748 | JGI IMG/M metagenome (GOLD analysis project Ga0181517, IMG submission 119748) | Peatland microbial communities from MTU Mesocosm Facility, Houghton, MI, USA - PEATcosm2014_Bin01_30_metaG | ecosystem: Environmental > Terrestrial > Soil > Wetlands > Peat | place... | reverse complement strand
GTCGTCCTGAAAGAACAGGCCGCCGTCAAAGTAATTCGTGCCTGCCGCGGCATTGCCGGCGGCGACACTGTACTCGGTGGGTGTATTGGCCGCATAGGCGGCGAGCGAAGAGTAGATGTACTGGCCGTTGAATCCCGCGGTTGAAAAGCTCGCATCCCTGGTAAAGCGGAGCCTTCCCCCTGCGCTGATGGAGTGCGAGCCTTTGCTCACCATGGTGGTGTTCTGGAGTTCATAGCGGTCCTGGTTGTCGCGATTCACGCCGATGTTGTTTCCACCACCGGTGAAAGCTCCCTGCACCGTGACGGTTGGATCGTCGCTCTGCGCTGTCTGGTTATCGCGGTCGCGCGTGTATTGGAAGCGAGTCTCATTCACCACGTTGGCGCTGATGATCTGCGTGTCGCTGAGTTGCAGGGTGTTCTCCTGGTTGGCTACGTTGTATGCCTGGCTTTCCAAAGCGAATTGAGAAACCCCGCTGTTGGTCTCAACCTGCCGGTCATACATGTAGCGGACGGTGAGCGTATTGTTAGTTCCCAACTGGAAGTCGAAACGCGGGCTTACGTCTAGCCGTGACTGCGGGTTGGCGACAGCGGCAGCGTAGTTATAGGCGTTGCCACCGGAATCAAGAAGCTCCGCATTCACGATTGAATTCGATTGGTTGTCGCGACGGAATACGCTGGCGAACCACGAAGAGTTCTTCGCTAACGCGCCGCCCACGTTGCCCGTTAAGAACGTGCTGTAATACGAGGGTTCGCTCGTCACAAATGGGTTAAGCGAGTTGAATGCGGAATCATTGCCGTTGACCATGAACATTCCGTGGAGCTTGTCGGTCCCGGGCTTGGTGAGAATCTCGATGCGTCCATAGCCCAGCTTGTCGTATTGCGCCGCGAACGGGTTCTGGTTGATACGGATCTCGCGGATGGATGACTTCGGCGGCAGTTGACCGCCGGTAAAGCCGTCGATGTATATCTGTCCTCCGTTCGGTCCGGCGGCTGGGCCCGCCAGGGCGTTGAGCTCGTTCTGAAGTTCATCGGGATCGTCGGAGAGCGCATCCAGATCCTTGCCCTTGATCACCATGGAATTGGCGTTGTTTGCGGCACTGGTATCCACGCTCATTCCCTCGTCGGTCACGTTGACCTGTTGCGTCTCGACTTGAATCTTCAGTGCAACTTTCTGGACCGTCGTCCGGTTGGCGAAGACCATCACTTCGACCGAATCCAGGGGAGCGAATCCCTGTGCGGTTGCGGTAATGAAATACCGCCCAGGCTCCAGATGGTCGATGGCGAAGGTACCGTCGCCGCCGCTGGTTGTAGCGGTGGAAAAGCCATTCTTGTTGGAGAGCGTAACGGTTGACGATGGGATCACAGCTCCGGATGGATCCGTTACGGTTCCGTGGATACTTCCGGTCTGCCCCGCGGCCGTCGCCGGAAGCCCCGCGAAGAGGAGAAGCACACCGCATATGAGAGTGAAAATGATCCGCCTTGTCATCATGCATCCTTTCAGTGCCAACACGAGCTTGCATATTCAGGAGACACTGAATCGCAATGCCGCGCGGTCACAATGGGTAAAGCTGTGTAACAAAGTGTCACGAAAGGCGTGACCATTTGTTACATTTCCCGCGTGGTGGGTGCGAAGGAATGGCGTACGCTAGATGCGTGGGTAAGAGATTTAGGAATGGACGAAATTCTGCTCATTGACGATGACGTTGAGCTCTGTTCGATGTTGACGGAGTACATGGGGCGATTTGGATTCCGCGTAATTGCCGCCCACCGTGGCGACACGGGACTGAGCGCCGCACTTGAAAGGCCGTTTGCGCTTGTCTTGCTCGACGTAATGCTTCCCGGCCTGGATGGATTCGAAGTATTGCGGCGGATCCGCACCGTATCTGCGGTCAGCGTTCTTCTTTTGACCGCTCGAGGAGACGATGTGGATCGAATCGTCGGCCTCGAAATCGTCGCAGACGATTATCTTTCCAAGCCATTCAATCCGCGAGAGCTTCTGGCCAGGGTACGCGCGATTCTGCGCAGAACTGCAGGCGGCCAGGTCAAGCAGGAGCAGGGGCTGTTGCGGGCTGAGGGGCTGGAACTCAACCCCGCTGCTCGAACGGTGCTGCTGAACGGAAGCAACATTGGCCTGACGGATGTGGAGTTTGCGCTTCTGGAGGCACTGATGCGCTCTCCGGGAACCGTGGTGACGCGCGAGGAGATATCGGAGAGCGTGCTCGGACGCAAATTCCACCCCTTCGATCGGAGCCTGGATATGCACGTAAGCCGGTTGCGGCGAAAACTGGCCGAGAATGGCGCGCCCGAGGCGCAGGTGAAGACGATTCGCGGAGTCGGATATCGGCTCACCGTCAGTTTCAATCCGCAGAGGGCAAAGGCCTGAACCATGCGCGGACTTTTCTTTAAGATTTTCATCATCTTCTGGATTGCGCAGAGCATGATCTTCGTGATCTCCACAGCTCTGATCGTGCAGCATCATTTTGCGAGCCCGGATGCCCTCTTCGATGCGCTCGACAGCAGCCTGCAAAACGACGCAGTAAGAGCAGCCGGTGCCTACGAGGCAGGAGGCTGCGATGCATTTCATGCTTACGCTGCCACCATTGCCCAGAAAATCGCGTTGGAGGACTCAGCGGGACAGGATCTGTGCAGCGCTACCGGCATGGAACTGCTCGGGCAACGCGCGCCAACTCCCGAGCGCATCATAGGGACCCAGGTGGGCCGGCAATACATCTTGAGAGTTCCAGTCTCATCCGGCAGTGGAAAGCGCTACGTGTTCCTGCTCAGCCGTCCCCATGAGCCAAACGACTCCAGCTGGTCTCACGATCTTTTGCATTTCGCTTTCCCGCAGCTTCCCGTCGCCATTGTCGTCGGAGGGCTAACAACGTTTGTGCTGGTCCTGCTTTTCACGCGTCCCGTTGCGCGGCTCAGGAAGGCTGCCCGTGAGCTGGCAACGGGCAAGCTGAGCGCTCGCGTAGTCTGGCCCACTTCGCAATCGCGATTCTTTGCCGGAGACGAAATCTCCGCCTTGATCCACGACTTCAATCACATGGCAGAGCGCCTGGAGTCGCTCGTTGATGCGCAAAAGCTCTTGTTGAGAGATGTCTCGCACGAGTTGCGTTCGCCCCTGGCCCGGCTTAGTGTAGCGCTCGAATTGGCTCGCGAAGATTCTGATCCCGCCGCCGCTCCGCATCTGGAGCGCATCGAGCGGGAGACGGAAAGGCTCAATCTGCTCATCGGCCAGTTGCTCACCTTGTCATCGATGGAAGCCCTTGAAAAGGTTGAAAACCTCGAACCGCTCTCTCTGAATCGTCTCATCGAACGCATGCTTCCCGACGCAGAATACGAAGCACGCCAGCGCCAATGCGCAGTAGCCTTCCACGCAGACGATCAGTGTACAATCTCCGGCAACCAGGAACTGCTCTATCGAGCGATTGAGAACGTCGTGCGCAACGCGATCCGGTATACGGAGAACGGCACCGAGGTGGAGATCAGGCTTGGTAAGTCGATCGTAGGTGGAAGCTGGCAAGTGGAGATCGAAGTGAGTGATCGAGGTCCTGGAATTCCTGAGAATCAGCGTGAGGCCATTCTGCGTCCGTTCTATCGTGTGGACTACGCTCGGAGCCCGAAAACGGGAGGATTCGGTGTTGGACTCGCCATCGCGGATCGGGCGGTTCGATTGCATCACGGGGACCTATCTGCGTTGAACCGTGTAGACGGAGGAACGACCTTTCGGATAACGCTCCCAGCAAGCGAAGGAAACGAGAGATAAGAAGGTGGCTGAAACGCTCCACGCATCAGACCATCCCTTCAAGCCCCATCCAACACAGGCTCGATCAGCGGTGCGGAGTTCCGTGCGGATACGCGGCAAGCCCGGTGACTCGTCATATTGAGTTGGCCCCGAGCGTCGGTTGTTGGCGAGTTTGCCCGATGGATTATGGCTGTGCCGTCAAATGGCGAGTACAGACCGATGCGCTCTTCGAGCCTCACTGTGACCAGCTTTTCCGAGTTCCGGCCGGTTGGTCGCCAACTCGGCAGTTACACTTCGGTAAACAACATCTCTGGAAACAGGAACTCGCACTGGTCGGCAGCATCAAGAGCCACCGACTCTCAGGAAGCCACGAGGTCACTAGAGCATCTGGTGCAAACCCAGGGGTCGGCCAAAGACATCAACAGTCCTAAGTGGTAGATAAACAAGAATCTGGGACGGCCCGGAGAAGAATGTAGATGAATTTGTAGATGCGAAAACACCAAGAATCCACAAGCTTCAACAACCTTAGATTTTCAAATGGTTGATTTTAAAAGACTTGTTGGAGGTAGAGACCCTGGTCCCAAACCAGTTTTCGGCGTTTATTGAGACTTGTTGAAATTGCGTGAAATTAACTGCTTTCGAATGAATATGTTGCGGCCATATCATTGAAAGCTGTGGTTTTGAGTTGTTTCAGAGTGCTTTGACCGCTACAAATTCGACTACAACCGGATGATCTGTCTGCGCTCTTGAGCGGCCAACAACGAGAAAAGCGCATCGGATGTCATTGACGGCTATCATGCTTCCCTCCGTGAACTGACCACATCGGATGTGCATTCTGCTACAACTGGCTCATGCTCCGTTCGCTGAAGCTTCTGTTCGTTCTGGCACTTCGATCCTATTGCTCTCGCCGCGACCTACTGTTAGAGAATCTGGCTCTTCGGCAACAACTCGCCGTTTTGAAACAAAGGCACCCTCAGCCGAGGTTTGCTACTCCAGACAAATTGTTTTGGGTAATCTTGCAGCGGCTCTGGCCGGGATGGAAACAAGCGTTGATTCTTGTCCAGCCAGAGACCGTTGTTCGCTGGCATCGGGCCGGATTCAAGTTGTATTGGACTTGGCTCTCGCGGCATCGAAACCGCGTGGGAAGAAAATGCGTCCGCAGAGAATTGCGCGAACTCATCTTCCGCATGGTTGCCGAGAACCCGACCTGGGGCGCGCCGCGAATTCACGGGGAATTGAAGATGCTGGGCTTCGATATTTCGGAGCGAACGGTGTTGCGCTGGATGAGAAAAGCGCCGAGGGGTCTTGAGCGGTCTATGCGATGGACGGCCTTTCTCAGCAACCATCGTGAAGCCATCGCTGCAATGGATTTCTTCACCGTGCCGACGCTGACCTTCGGCGTGCTCTATTGCTTCTTCGTCATTGCGCATGACCGGCAGCGTATCCTTCACTGCAATGTGACCAAGCACCCGACCAGCGCCTGGGTCATTCAGCAATTGCGCGAGGCATTCCCTTATGATTCGGCGCCCAGCTACCTGATCTTTGATCGCGGCTCCAGTTTCAATGCGGAGATGATGGACGCCGTAAAGAGCTTCGGCATTCAGCCCAAGCGAACCAGCTTCCGCAGTCCGTGGCAGAATGGTGTCGCCGAGCGCTGGGTCGGCAATTGCCGCCGCGATCTGCTCGACCATGCGATCGTTCTCAATGAACGCCACCTGAAACGCCTGATGAGCGAGTACGTCCAGTACTATCACGAAGACCGGACGCATCTTGCACTGGCAAAGAGAACGCCTACCGGCCGTGAAGCAGCGAGCAACTCCGAAGTAGGAAGCAAAATCATAGCGATGCCAAGGCTCGGCGGCTTGCATCATCGCTACGATCTGGCCGCCTGAGTTGCTGTCTCGAACATTTCGTATCGGAGTCAAGGAAATACTCCGGGAGAGGTGTGTCCGCCGATCTTTCGTGACCCGTTCGGCTCTGACTTCGTGACAATTCGTGGCCACCGAAGGCCCTTCCCATCCTGCCAAAACCACTTCCTGATCTGCATCAAAATTCGAAATCAAGCCTTCGTTACGCCCGGATGGAATTTTGGCGAGGGACAGCTCTAACAAGTGAGTCGTGTCCACGAGCGTAATTTCGTGGACACGACCCTTTGACGCTCAAAATTGAAGACGGCTACCCGCGCGTCATGGTTCCATCCCACGTGCTTACCTTGGCGGGAATCTTCGTGCCCGTAAACCACGTCGAGGTTACATTCTTGGTCTCCGTATAGAACAGGAAGCCGTCGCGCCCCATGCAGTGAAGGTCGCCGAAGAACGACTGCTTGTGCCCGGTGAATCCAAATACCGCCAGCGGAACTGGAATACCAACATTGATGCCCACCATGCCGCCATCCGTGCGCCGGACAAACTCGCGCGCGAAATAGCCGTTCTCGGTGTAGATCACCGAGCCGTTGGCAAAGCGGTTATTGTTCATCAACTGGAGACCTTCTTCGAAGCTGTTCACACGCTTGACGCAGAGCACTGGGCCAAAGATCTCCTCACGGCCGCAGGTCATCTCCTCGGTTACATGGTCAAAGATCGTGGGGCCGATGAATGTTCCTTTCGCGCATTCTGCTGGGACCTTTGGATTACGCCCGTCGAGAACCAGTTTTGCGCCTTCCTTGATAGCGGTCTCTATCCAGCCAAGAACGTACTCTTTGTGTCCTTGATTGACCACCGGGCCCAGGCCGGTGTTCTTATCGTAAGCAAGTCCGAGGTTAACTTCCTTTGCCATGCGCGTGACGGCCTCTACAAGTTTGTCAGCCACGGAGTTCTCAACCACAACCACGGGCAGCGCCATACAACGTTCACCGGCGCATCCGCAGAAGGAGTTGATGATTCCCTGCGCGGCGCGCTCAATAACCGCGTCCTTCAACACCAGAGCGTGGTTCTTGGCCTCTGTAAGCGCCTGCACGCGCTTGCCGTTGGCGGCGGCAGTGGCATAAATGTGCTTGCCGACGCTGGTGGAACCAACGAACGTAACTCCCTTGATGTCGGGATGCCGAAGTAGAATCTCCGCTTCATTGCGGCTGGTGGTCACCAGGTTCAGCACGCCGTCGGGCAAGCCGGCTTGCTTCCAGAGTTCGCTGATGCGCATGGCCGACTGCGGCACAAAGCTGGCCACCTTCAGCACAATGCAGTTTCCGGTGACGATGCAGATGGGAGCCATCCACCCATGCGGAAGCATGGCCGGAAAGTTCCACGGTGCGATGCCGGCGAAGACACCGAGAGGCTCGCGAAACTGGACAGTATCGTAGCCGGTCGAGACGTTCATCAGAGACTCGCCCTTCATCATCTGAGGAGCGCCGCAGGCAAACTCCACAACCTCGATCGCCTTGAGCACGTCGCCGGCTGCTTCGTCCCACTTCTTGCCGTTTTCCTGCGCGCAGAGATAGGTAAGTTCATCCAGATGCTCATCGAGCAACTGCTTCATTTTGAAGAGCACCTGGGTGCGCTTGGCTATAGGAGTATCTCTCCATGCTGGAAAAGCCTTTGCTGCAGCATGAACGGCCTCTTCGACTTCATCGGCCGTGCACTGCGGCGCATAGGCTATGACCGCGCCCGTCGACGGATCGTAACAAGGCATGTATTTGCTGGTCTTGGATTCCCGCCAAACGCCGCCCGCATAGTACTTCAGCTTTTTGGCGAACTCGCCACTGATGGCATCGGGCTCTGCATCGCTCGGAATGGAATAGTAGCGATCCGTCGTTACAACGTCGGAAACTGCGGTGACTGTGCTCATAGAGATCCCCTTCGCAAGAATTTTGTAGGATGGGCTGGCGTCTGGATGCCAGCGTTTACGCTCTTTTTTAGCGCGGATGTCGTCGTCTTGATCGAGCGATGTGCGTAACCTTATACATGCATAATCGTCGACTCTGCTCCTCGCCCGGCAAGTCGAGCCAGATCAAAGGTATCGTCAATCTTGATGCTAGCATAGGCTGCGTTCTCCAATCGACCATAACATCATGAATTATGCCTTGAAATGCACATCGCAAACTGAAGTTATGAGCTACACCGAAAGAGAGAACATCGATCAAATACCGCGCACGTGGAAGTACTGACTCAAGTAGCTTGCTGTATAGGTCTGTTTGTTCAGATCGCCAGCAGAATGCGGGAGGGTTTGGCGGCGTTACATTGCGCCGTCGCGCCGTGGGAAAACTTAATGGAAAACGTATGATAAGCTCGGGCATAGTGGTGTTTTTATTGCCTCTGCACGGAGGATTTCCTATGTTCCTGCGTACTGTTATTCTGCCGGTGTTGGCCGCCGTCGCAATGCCCCTGGCCGCACAAAGCTCTACTTCTCAAGCGGATCTTGCCGCTTCCGTTGAGCGGCAGTTGCCCGCACTCACAGAGACGTACAAGCACCTGCACCGCAACCCGGAGCTCTCGCGCCACGAAGAGCAGACCGCGGCCTTTGTGGCTGGCGAATTGCGCAAGCTGGGCTATACCGTAACCGAGCATGTGGGCAAATACGCAGATGGTGCGCATGCCTTTGGAGTAGCGGCGGTATTGGAGAATGGCGCCGGGCCGCGGCTGTTGATTCGCACGGAGCTGGACGCTCTGCCGGTCGAGGAAAAGACCGGGTTGGACTACGCGAGCCATGTGAAGACCACGAACGAGCAGGGGCAGCTGATCAGCGTGGCGCACGCCTGCGGCCATGACCTGCACATGACCGTGCTTCTGGGCGCGGCGCGCGAACTGGTAGAGCGCAAGAGCGAGTGGCACGGAACGCTGGTGCTCGTCGGCCAGCCAGCAGAGGAGGTGGCGCAGGGAGCCGCTGCGCTGCTCGCCGACCATTTTTACGAACGCTTTGGACGGCCTGACTTTGTGCTCGCAGAGCATGACACGAACGACGTGGCCGCCGGTTCGATTGCCATCAAGGGCGGACCGCTGATGGCCAGCAGCACCAGCATCAATGTGACCATCCGCGGCATCGGCGGACACGGTTCCGCGCCGCAAGCCGGCGAAGACCCCATCGTGCTTGCCGCCGAATTTGTGCTCGTGGCGCAGACCATCGTCAGCCGCCAGGTCGATCCGCAGCATCCGACCGTGCTGACCGTGGGCACCATTCACGGCGGGACGAGGAGTAATGTCATTCCCGATGAGGTGACGCTGAGCCTCTCGCTGCGAACCTATTCGTTGGCCGAACGAGACCAGATTCTGTCCGATGTGCGGCGCACTGCAAATGGGCTGGCGGAGGCTTACGGGATTCCCGCGGACCACATGCCGACGGTGACCGTGGTCGAAAGCACCCCTGTCACCTTCAACGACCCGGCCCTGGCCGAGCGTCTGCGCGCCTCCGCCACGGCGGCGCTGGGCAAAGACCGCGTCGTTGAAGCCCGCGCCATCATGGCCAGCGAGGATGTGGACCTGTTTTCGCTCGATGGGCAGATTCCGGCCGTGATGTACTGGCTGGGAGCAGCCGACGCGGGCAAACTTGAGGAGAGCCGCAAATCTGGCGTGCCGCTGCCCGGCCTTCACTCGGCGCTGTTTGCACCCGTATACGCGCCAGCCATCAAATCCGGAGTGACGGCAATGACCGCGATGACGCTCGACCTGCTGAAGTAGGCCGAGCTCCATCGAATCATTAACCCGGCGAGAAGGAACAACCCAGGTGTTTATGTTCCACCATCTTTCAATAAGTCAGTTGATGACTCGATTCTGATTCCTGGACTGACGCTCGCGTGACCACTGTGCAATGTCAGCGATGGCGACTACGGCAGCGGCGATATCCGCCTCCGTGTTGAACGCTCCCACAGAGAACCTGACTCCGCCGTCTGTTTCCTCGGTTCCGAGCTGCCTGTGCACGAGCGGCGCACAATGCAGGCCGGTACGCACGGCAATGCTGTGATCGACGTCGAGCATGACTCCTACATCGCCAGGATCGACACCTTCCAAATTCATGAGAATGGTGGAGAGATGGTTGTCGAGATTGTCGCAGCAATAGAGCTTGACGCCCTCAATGGCACGCAGGCTGTTGGCGAGTTTTTTAGCGAGCGCCATCTCCTCCCGATAGACATTCTCGACGCCATGCGCATCGAGCCACTCCTGTCCTGCCCACAACGACGCCACTCCCACCATGTTAGGCGTCCCGAATTCCAGACGCCACGGATAGTCGTGAAGGTGATACGGGTCCACGGAGCGCACGCCCGTGCCACCGCTTCGAAGCTGGCGAATCTCGACGTGCTTGCGCACCGAGAGCCCACCGATTCCCATGCTTCCCATCAAAGCCTTGTGCCCGGTGAAAGCAAGGACGTCGATGTTCATCTCTTTCATGTTAATGGGAATGACGCCTGCCGTTTGGGCGGTATCTACGATAAAGGTGAGGTCGTGCTCGCGACAGATTGCCCCGATCTCCTTGATCGGCTGGATCGTGCCGATGACATTTGACCCGTGGCTCATGATGACGACGCGCGTATTGGGGCGTATCGCCCGGCGGACCGCGTCGGGTTCGATAAATCCCTGCGCGTTAAAGGGCAGGTAGGTGGCTTCGGCGCCATGATCGCGAACCATGTGGTTGACGGGCCGAATCACGGAATTGTGTTCGAGGTTGGTGGTGATAATGTGGTCGCCCTCCCCGATCAGCCCGGGAATCGCGAGGTTGAGCGCGTCGGTGACGTTATAGCCGAAGACCAAACGTTCGGGAGCGTCCTCATCGCCGCCAAAGAATTTCGTCAGCCGTTTACGAGTTTTGTCCAGAAGCGAGCCCGCCTCGACCGCCAGATCGTAGCCGCTACGGCCAGGATTCACGCCATGGGTCCGGAAAAACTCGTCCATGAACTTGTATACGCCCTCTGGTTTGGGCCAGACGGTTGCTGCATTGTCGAAGTAAATCAAACGTTCTTCCATGTTCACTCCATTAGAAAGTGGATGGTTACTTGAACTTAGTGGGACTCCCACTTGATGTAAGGCTTCTGCAAATCAGTCATCGCGTTCACAATCAGTTCCGCAAGACCGCCGTGCAGAATGCCCGACTTTTGCCAAACATCGTAGTAGTTAAAGAGGTCGCGAAACTGTCCCTTGCAATTCGAGCAGGGGGCACAAACGTATTTCTTTGTCTCCGGCTCTGGGCAGTCGGCGAAGGATTCCAGAATCTGTTTTAATTTGGCTCGGCCGGCAACCTGGAATCGCCAGTCCTCGAAGTTGTAGGACGACATGATGGCGAAGCCGGAACCGCCGCCGCAGCAGTAATTCTCCACACCGTGCGGTGCCATTTCGCGAAACTGCGGACAAATCGCCTTCAGGATGTCGCGCTGCGGCTTCACAATGCCCATCATGCGCACCATATTGCACGGGTCATGCAGCGTGACCGGGAAATCATTTCGCGCGGGATCGAGTTTCAGCCTCCCACTCAGCACAATGTCGCGCAAGAAGGTCAAGCAGCTTTCGCGAGGGATGTCGAGTTCTTGCGGTAAGAGCCGGTCGGCGGTGACCATGAATGCCTTGTGCGCGTGCCCGCATTCTCCCAGAACAATTTTTCTTACGCCGAGTTTCTTGGCGGCCTGCATCTGCCGAACGGCGACGCGCGCAAATTGGGCATCGTCGTACCACAGTCCGTAGTTCACGCTGTCGTAGCCGCCGAGCTCGCTTGACATTGTCCAATTGATGCCCGCGGCTTCCAGGATGATGGCAAATGCCATGGGGTTTTCCGGCCAGACTGAGATTTCACCGGCGTTGTGAATCAGAAGAACATCCGCTCCCTGCTTGTCCCATGGCGTGTGAATATCGAGCCCTGTCTGCTCACGGAAATCTTCTTCGAGAAACTCGATGTTGTCCTTCACCACATGAGCTTTCATGCCTGTGCTGGACCCCGTGCGCAGTTGCACGAGCGATCCATTTTCATGAATTTCCCTGGGAGCGACGCCCAGTTCCATGCTGAACAGCTTGCGGATTTCGCGCGTGATAAGCGCGTTGTCCACGCCCATGGGGCAGGCCTGGGCGCAGCGACGGCAAAGGGTACAGCGGTAGGCCGATTCGAGCAGCCGGAGAATCGTAGTGGCGTTGAGTTCTATCTCTTCGCCCTTCAGCTTCGCTAGTAATTTGCCGCCGGGCCTAGCGTACTTTTTCACGATGCGGCGAAAGATTTCACTGCGAAAAGTGGGGCGATAGACCTCGTCGCGGCCGCTGGCTGTGTAAATAGGGCATGACTCGACGCAAGTCTGGCAACCGGCGCAGTGGTCGAGTGAGAGCGTGAGCTGTTGTAGAAACGCCCAGTTGTCTTCAGGTGAAAGTAAGCGATTCAGTCCGGCAAGAAAGCGCGAGACGAGTTCCTGTTCTTCGGCTTCCGTCTTTGGCCGAGTCATACCAACTGCGAGGAAGCCGTCGAGCGAGCAGTCGCACTCCGCACGAACCTTGTCGGTGAGACGCTTGCGCGGTGGCAGCGCTTTAACCCCATCGTAAGGAGGGGGAAGCGGAACCATGTGCTCCGGGGCAACATCGGTGAGCCGGTCGGCTGCGCGCGCAATATCTTCAATCCTGATCATTTTCTGTTTTTCCATGCTGACCGCTGCTGGATGCGACGCTGGCCCACGTTTGCTCAGATGCGCCGTGGATGTGAGGAGCTTGCCAGGACACACCTCGCGCCAGGTTATCCGCTATGTGTTCTCGTATGCCTTCGTCACAGCGGGCCGGTGTGTCGTCCCAGCGCACGCCATGCCACGTAAAGTACTTCATATACATATGCGTCATGTGAGTGAACGGGAAGTAGACGAGGAATAACGCGACCAGTACGAAATGATAATTTGCCGCCGGGCACGGTCCTGTTGCGTAACGCCAATTCACGGCATCGGCGAGGGCAGTAAGAAGATCGTGCCGGGGATTGAACAGCGCGATGAGGCCGCTGCCAAAGATTGCGGCAAGCAGCGAGAGATTGAAGAGCGCCGCGCGCGTCGCGAAGCCTTTTAGCCTTGAACTGAAAACTCTCGTGGCCAACAACCCAAGACTGCCAATAACGCCCAGCGCGCATGCGGCAACAAACCCGCCAAAGGCGGCATTCGATAAAAGCGCTCTTGCGAATGCAAGATGAGCGCCAAACACTGCGATGGCGATGATCGCCGCGACTGAGACCATGTAAAGGTAGAGCCCCCAGTGCAACAGCAGCGACCAAACCCACAGAGCACGAAAGTTCTCAAAAACCCCTCGCAGAAAGAAAACTTCCTTCAGCATGAAGGTTACTTCTCCGCCGTGGCCGGTTTCGATGGGCTTCGTCCACCACTCGGTCTCCTCGAAATAGGAGCCGCCGTAGGCCTGCCTTTCGCGCGAACCCTTGGGAATGGGATAGAGATCCCATCGAAGATGAGCAGGCATGAGCATCACCTTTACCACTCGGTAGAGGTTGCCCAGAAAGAAGACTAAAATTGCCGCAAGCAGCGCAAGCGTGATAGAGGGCATGTCGACTCCTTCTTACACGCAACCTGTCGGTTTCGGCAGTCCCGCTATTTTGCATGCGCCCTTGGCCGGTCCGGAAGGAAAGAGGTCGAAGATCTGTTTCAGGCTAAGTCCTGTCTCTTTGCACATCCTGCGGACCAT
>Ga0181517_10004178_pt1 | contig 13318 bp, 11 predicted proteins | sample PEATcosm2014_Bin_31_FD_119748 | JGI IMG/M metagenome (GOLD analysis project Ga0181517, IMG submission 119748) | Peatland microbial communities from MTU Mesocosm Facility, Houghton, MI, USA - PEATcosm2014_Bin01_30_metaG | ecosystem: Environmental > Terrestrial > Soil > Wetlands > Peat | place... | reverse complement strand
GAACTCGCTGCTCTTCACTGATCGACTATAAGCAATTTTGCTTATACGGTCAAGGCTGCCAAGAAAGAAACCTCACTTCCGGCCCTTTCCGCAAAGAATCGAGGAGAGGATGGAGTTCCGGCCGGGCGTTACAGTTCGTCCCACTTGATTGATTTCGGCAATGCTTTCGAGGCAAAGAAATCCATTGCAGCCAATAGCGCGGCCGAGAAGTGTATGACCTGACTGTTCAGGACCTCCAACTCCTGCTCCACACTGTCGATACAGAAAGTTGTGAATTTCTGAACGTCCAGGCCTTCCACACTTCCCCTGGGCACGAAGCCAGGGTGACCATCCCTTGGTACATAGAGGAGGGTTGAAAGATCGCCCTTTGCCAAAAGGCACATTGTGGGGTGCCTTTCGTCCTCGTGCGAGATCCAGAAGCCGTTTACCTCGGGTCCGTATCTCTATCTTAAGCAATGATTCAAGCTCGACCACACTATCGGCTGGGTATTTGCCCTTGAAGTCATGAACAGTCACTCCCATTTTCGCTCCTGATTTTGGAGTCTTAGCGTTTCCTGTGTATCGAAGATTCTGGACGAGGCCAAGCACAGGCGTTGACTCAGCCGCCGCTGCTTTCGCCGCCGTCGATGGATTCGGAGGATTGTTCGTCCGCAACTTCGACCTGACCGAGGGGGTCATATTCGCGGTCGGTGACGGCGACGAGGGCGGAGAGGCGCGCAGCGAGGGCGGGGGTGAAGCTGGCTGAGATGCTTGAGGGCGCGCGCCAGCTCCAGTTGCCGGAAGGGACGGCCGGGGTGTTCATGCGGGCAGAGGAGTCGAGCTCGAGAAGATCCTGGGCGGGGACGATGGCGAGTTCGGCAACGCTTGAGAAGAGCGAGCGGATGAGCGGCCAGACGGGGCGATCCTGTTCGGAACAATCCCGGACCGGGCCGACGTAGGCCTCGACGGAGGCCTTCTCGGCCTTGGAGGCTGTGAGCCACCAGCCCTGCGTGGTGTCGTTGTCATGCGTGCCGGTGTAGGCGACGGTGCCGGGGGTGTACTGGTGGGGAAGGTGGGGGTGAGCTCCTTTGTCGCTAAAGCCGAACTGCATGACGCGCATGGTGGGCAGGCCGAGGCCGGCGCGGAGGGCTTCGACCTGCGGCGTGATAAGGCCGAGGTCTTCGGCGACGAGGGGCAGAGGGCCGAGTTCCGTTTCGAGAGCCTCGAAAAGGTCCTGGCCGGGGGCTTTGACCCATTCGCCTTTGACGGCGGTTTCTTCTTCGACCGGGATGGCCCAGTAGGCTTCGAAGCCGCGGAAGTGATCGAGGCGGACGATATCGTAGAGAGCGCAGGCGCGGCGGATGCGATGGATCCACCAGTCGAAGCCCTGGGCCTGGAGGACGTCCCAGCGGTAGAGGGGGTTGCCCCATCGCTGGCCGGTCGAGGAGAAGTAGTCGGGCGGCACGCCGGCGACGCGGATGGGCTGAAGGTCGGCGTCGAGTTCGAAGAGCTCGGGGTGAACCCAGACGTCGGCAGAGTCCATGTTGACGAAGATGGCGACATCGCCCAGGATACGAATGGCGCCGCGCGCGGCGGCTTCGCGGAGCGCATTCCACTGCTGCGAGAAGGCAAACTGCAACACCTGTTCGACGGCCATGGCGCGGCCGTGCTCGTGTGCGAACTGGGCAAGCGCTTCAGGGCGACGACGGCGCAGAGCCTCGGGCCATGCGGTCCATGCACCTGTGTTGAATTGGCGGCGAAGAACGGCGTAGTAGGCGTAGTCGACGAGCCAGGGGGATTCGGCGCTGCAGAACCGCTCGAAGGCTGCCCATTGGGAGGCGAGGGCGGGATCGTGGGGGCCGCGATCAAGAAAGTTCGCGGCGGCTTCGTGAAGGAGTGGCAGCTTGGTGGATTCGACGAGGGCGAAGTCGACGTTTGCGGTGGGCCCGGGTAGTGTTGAGATTCGGTCGGGAGCGATCCAGCCCCAGTCCGCGAGGAATTCAAGACTGATGAGCCAGGGATTGCCGGCAAAAGCGGAGGAAGCTGCGTAGGGGGAGTTGCCATAACCGGTGGGGCTGAGGGGCAGGACCTGCCAGATGTGCTGGCGTGCGGAGGCGAGAAAGCGGACGAAATCGTGCGCCGCGGGGCCGAGGTCGCCGATGCCTCCCTGCGAAGGAAGAGAGGTAGGGTGAAGCAGGACGCCGGAGGAGCGCAGGAATTCCATGGGTTCCATTATCGCTGGCGGTGGTGCAACGGCGTGTGCGGAATGGCACGGTGCGGGTGAAAGATGGGATGGCGTGGGACGGAATGTGGTCGTTGCGCGGCAGGATCAGTGGACTTGCTGTGACTACCGCCCTGCCCCCGCGAACAGGATGAGATTGCTGTCGGGGTCGCGAACGATGAAGGTGCGAGCACCCCATTGTTCTGTCCTGAGTGTCTGAGCAAATTTGACGCCCGCTGCTTGAAACTCTAGGAAGAGCGGCTCTGCGTCCTCGATGGTAATGGAAGCTGAGAGCAGGTCGCCGCGAAGCTCCGGACGGATTGGCGATTGGTCGAGATGACGGAGATTCAACCTGGCGCCATCGCGGAACACTTGCGCATAGAAGGGTGGCTCACCGTATGTGAAAGCAACCTTGAACCCTAGCTTCCGGGTGTAGAACTCGCATGAAGCTGCAATGTCGGCGACAAAGAGTTGGGGTTCGGCGGCAAGAAGCTGTGGCTTGGTTACGGTTTCGGCGTATACATCGCTCATCGTATGGACTCCTTCAAGGAGTGCAATCCGATCATAGAATCCGGCCTTTATGGCAATCAACCCAGTATCTTTGGATCGTGGATTCCCACCCTCTTCGCAGAGAACGCGAAAAGGATGGGGCACGGAGCTTGGTCCACTCCCAGGTCCCCAAAAGCGAGGGACCTGGGGCACCCAAATTAATAGATGATCCAAGCTGCTTCGATTACATGCCGGGGACGGCAGGGCCTTGCTGAAGCTTGGGGTTGTGCAGGATGCGCTTGTTCTTCTTGTAGTAGTCCATGGTGGAGCTGACAAAGACGCCAAAGGCCTGCTGGCGGCGCTCCTGCAACATCTCGTCGCGAGTGCGGTCGAGGTTTTTTGCTATCTCGTCGGCGGAGGGTTCCTGCTTGTCGAGGATTTTGGCGACCACACCGGTGCGCCCCGCGTTGATAGGACCGCTGGTGACGCCGACAGGCAGATCGAGCAACTGAGGAGCCACCTGGCCGATCTGGCCGAGTTCAGGAACCTGATCGCCGGGGCCGACGAGGTCGCTGGTTTTGACGGTGGCGTTAACGGCCTTGGCGGCCTTGGCGAGGTCCTGGAGGTCGCGGGCGCGGTCGGCAAGCTCCTGGGTCTTGGTGGCGAGGAGCGCGGGCAGCTGCTCGTCGAGATAGTCGTCGAGGACGTGAGACTTCCAGTCAGCAAAGTTGGGTGCGTGGGCGGCGTTGATCCCGGTGACCTGGAAGACTGCGTAGCCTTCGCCGGTGGGCGCTACCTGCGGCGGATCGCCGATCTTCGAATCGAAGGCCTTGGCGATGAGCTGCGAGCCGTCGGGCAACGAAGCAATGACACCCTGGCGGTTGAAGGCCGGAGTGGTGACGAGCTGAAGGTGATGCGCGGCAGCCGTCTTTTCCAGGCCGTTCCTGATGGCCTCGGAGGTGAGAGTGTGGGCGTAGTTCTCTTCGGCCTCAGCTTCGTTTTGACGGATGAGCGTGGCCTGGATGGTGGGCAGAACCTCGTTGATCGCCTGCTGGTGCGCGGGCTGCCGCTCCTCGACCTGGACGATGTGATAACCGAACTGGCTCTTCACAATCTGCGTGTCGCCGATCTTTTGCGTAAAGATGGCCTTGTCGAACTCGGGCACCATGGTGCCGCGCTGGGCGAAGGGCAGCTCGCCGCCCTTGTCCTTGGAGCCGGGATCGTCGGAGTTCTTCTTGGCGAGGTCGGCAAAGTTTGCACCGCCCTGAATCTGCTTGAGGATGCCTTCGGCCTTGGCTTTGGCAGCGGCGTCGGTCTTGGCGTCAGCTCCGGCAGGCACGGCGATGAGAATGTGGCGCGAACGAGCCTGCTCGGGCGTGGAGTACTCGCTCTGGTGGGCGTTGAAATAGGCCTGAATCTCCTGCTGGGTGGGCTGCGGAACGCCGCCGGGCAGGTCGTTGGGCGTAAAGGCGAAGTAGGCGACCTTGCGCTCCTCAGGAACCGCGGAGGCGTAGCGAGTCGCGTTGCGCTTGAAGAACGCCTCGAGATCCGAGTCGGAGGGGTTGATGGTCTTGCGCAGGTCGTCGGAGGAGATCACGGCGTAGTCAAACTTGATCTTGATGTTGCTCTTGCGATAAGCGTCTTTCAATTCCTGATCCCCAACAGTGACGCCGCCGGTGATGAGGGCCTGGAGACGTTGAATGACGATCGAGTCCTTAATCTCACCTTCAAACTGCGGCACCGACATGTTGAACTGTCGGGCGACGAAATCGGTGTAGCGGTCGAAACCGATGAACTGCCCTTTGGGGTAGAGGAATTCGCCGAACTGACCCTGATGGAGGAAGTGGGAGACGTCGTCGTCGGTGGCGTAGATGCCCAGCTTGTCGGCCTCGACCAAAAGGATCTGCTGCTGGACGAGCTGCTCGCCAACCTGCTTCTCAAAAAGGTTGAGGATGACAGGATTGTCGGGATAGCGCTGCTGTGCAAGCTTCTGGCGGGCGATTCTCTCGACCTTCAGCTCGCTGACCGCTTCACCGGACGAGAGGTAGCGGCTGTACCAATGGGGGTAGATGGTGGCGTAGGTGTCGGATGAAGAGGAGCCCTGGCCAGTGAGGCCGGGGATGAGGTAGACCACCATGCCCACCGAGACGACCCCGATGATGACGACAAAGATGGCCTTGGTCATGCGATTGTTGTTTTGCAGGAAACGAATCATGGATGGACTTTTGCCTTCTGCTCTCTAAGCGCTTGAGGTGGCCGGCCCACCGGTCTCGAAGAGGGTGGAGAACCTGGCTGAGGACGGCCCTGCGGGCACGAATCTCGCGCGACGCGATCTCTAGAGATTATAGACGACGGGCACCTGCGGTGCGGCAGACGGCGCTTGCGCGCCAGGAGGTTCTTCCCCTTTCCGACCTTTCTGCAAATCCGCGGGCTCTGACGGAAAGGGTGGGTGCCCCGGCCGGCACTGACCCTCTCCTCATTTTGACCAGGGCGGGACGACGCCGGTCATGCGCGCATAGGCCACCAACTGCCCCTCATGCTCGTTGGCATGAACGATGATGCGCAGATACATATCGTCTACGGTGGAATCCCGGTCTCCGATGCGCACCTTGCGGGCAAGGTCCTTCGGATCTTCCGCCAGGTGAGCCTGCTTGACAGCCTCAAGCGAGCGGGTGAGCCACTTGATGACTTCGGCCTTGGAGGTGACGGTCTTTTCGGCGTCGTCTTTCAGATCCGGGGGCATCTTTGGTCCGGTCACGCTGAGCAGATAGAAGTTGGCCATGACGATGTGCATGTAGACTTCGCTGGTGGAACGGACTCCCGGCGCGGGCCGCCAGGCAAACTTGTCGGCGGGTGTGGCATTGGCAAGCGCGATTAGCTGGTTGGAGACATGACGCCACTCGCCATCGTAGCCCTGCCAGACGCCGTCGAGTGGGTCCTGCGCGAATAAACGAGGTGCGATCAACTGGGGCGCGCCCAAAACGAATAACATCAGCGCCAATAGAAATCGCATTTTCATGTTGTGACTCCGCTCCCGTGGCTGGTTCTCCTTTGACTAGAGCATGCCGGGAAGGTTGGCGGGGGACGCGAAATCTTTGGGTTGGCTGGACGGAGCGGAGTGAGGATTCTTGAGTCCCAGGTCTCAGAAGCGAGACCTGGAGCACCCGGGCATGAAACGCAAAACGGGCGTCCGAGTTGTTCGGACGCCCGTGGAAGGATTCGTAGATTGACGAATCTCATCCCACCCTTTCGCGGTGAGACTGCGAAAGGATGGGGCACCCGAGACTAACTCTCAGCGCCAGTAGTAGACGCCGCCGACCATGTAATACGGCCGGTAGTAGACCGGCGGATAGCCGTAGGGGTAGTAGCCGGCCATGTAAGGCTGACCGTAGTAAGGGCCACGGCGATAGAGGGTAGGTCCGCCGGGGTAAAGACCCTGGGCAAGCCGGGCTGCCTCCTGCGCATCGACGGGGTCGACGGTGAGGGGCGCGTCGAGGTGGAAGGTGACGAGGGCTTCAGCGGGAATCCAGGCGCGCGGACCGCCCGAAGCAGCGGAGGCGCCAAGGCCCGCGGCAGCGCCGGCTCCAGCTCCGATGGCCGCACCACCACCGCGGCCGACTGCGCCGCCGATGATTGCGCCAAGGAGTGCGCCGCCCAAAGTATTGCCGACGGTCTGGCCGGCCTTATTTGGACTCTGGACCTTGAATTGGTCGGAGGCGAGGTCGTAGCTGTGGCCGCCGAGGTCGAGCGAGGTGAGCTTGAGGGCAAGTGCGGCACTGCCGCCCAAGTCGCCGGCCTGCTTTACCTGGGTGACGACGCCATGAATCGTGGCCCCGCGCGGGATGGCGAGGATACCGCCAACAGCAACGTCGCGAATGACGGTGAACTGAAGCGGGGTGCCGTCCTTCGCGTGCTTACTATCGAGCGTCTCGGAGGTGCGAAGCTGCAGAAGCGTTCCCTGGGGAATGGTGACTGGGCCTGTTGGCTGCGCGTAGTGCGGGGCGCGAGGCGGGGCCGGAGCGTACTGCGGGCGGCCGTCAGGATAGGGCTGGCCTTGGGCCTGATTCGGATAAGGCGGCTGACCCTGGTTCGGATAAGGCGGCTGACCCTGACCAGAAGGCGCCTGTGCCTGGCCGGGATACGGGGCCTGGCCGGGGACGTTGCCGGGACCGTCCGATGAGGGCGGAAGGGGCGCCATGGAGTCGTCCGGCTCATTGGCGGCGGTCTGCTGGGAGCCGGGAGCGGACTGCGGGTCCATGGCGGCTGCCTGGGGATTGCCCACCTTGAGGTTGTTCTTGACACCGGTGACGCCGGCGACATGGCTGACGATGGACTCCGCAAGTTCGCGGGAGGCCTCACTGGACACGGTGCCGGAGAGCGTGACCTCGCCCTGGATTGTAGCGGCGGTAATCATATCGTTCTTAAGGGCACGGGACGCGTCGAGGGCATGGACGACGTCCATCTCGACCTGACCATCGGTCCGCTGGCCGGGCTGGGGGGCGGCTTGGGCGGTGTCTTGAGATGAGGCCGGAGCGGCGGGCTGCGCCGCGTCCTGAGCCTTTGCGGCCAGGCCGCCGAAAGTGACCATGCCAGCCAAGACAAGAGCCGCCAGGAGCGCGGTCCTGGGAAGCATCTGGTTGAGATATTTAGAGTTCATCAGTTTGTCTCTCCTCTGGTGCTGCTCCGGGGACTCTCCTGAATAGACGAGGAAATGCCGGAGCCGTCATCGGTGTGAACCCGGGCCCGGGGAAAAAGTTCCGGCGCCTGCGGTGCGGTTTGCCGGGGCGAACGGCTTCGCCGCCAATAAGAACCTGCTACCCAGTCTCAGTGTATGGGATGGCGCTCGGCATTGACGCTGGCGTAGTCAATCAAGATCCCTCGAATTGGCTACGCAGCGGTGGTTTGAGCTGCACGGAGCCGACGGGCGGCGAAGGCGATGAGCAGGACCGCGCCGAGGGCAAATACGGCGTTGCCGGCGCGGACGTCGAGGCCTGTGCCGCCAAGGACGGGCGGCTCAAAGAAGGCGTGCCAAGCGTAGCTGAGAGCGGCGCCGGCGGCGAGGGCGAGCTGGTGCGCGCGTCGCCACCCCGAGCGGCGGCTAAGCACAAGAACGAGCGCGGCGACGCCGAGTTCAAGGCCGAGGATGATGGCTGCAGCCCACCAGCCCCAGGACTTGGGAACGACCAGAATGGCGGAGCCAGCGGCGAGGGCGATGGCGAAGAAGAACCAGGGACTGGGAACAGATTGCGCGGGGCCGAGGGAAGCCGGATCCGCTGGGTCGGAGACCGATGCAGCGACTAGCTGGTAACGGAGAAACGCGCCTGCGACCAGGAGAACCACGACGGCGGCGGAGGTGGCGAACTGGGCTGGCGAGGCGAGGAAATGATCGGTATGGAAACCGATGGCGGTGTTGGCGGCGGCTCCAAGCACAAATAGCATCGCGGTGACGGCCAGACCCCAGTTGCCGAGCCAGGGTGTGGTGGCGCGGCGGGGGACGGTGGCTTCGATGAGGGCGATGGGGACGGAGATGCTCCAGACAGTGTGGAGGGCGAGGACAAAGACGGTCCACCATGCGCCGATTCCGAGGACGGGAATATAGGCGGAATCGAGGAGGTGGAGGTTGAGGTGCATGTAATTGGGGTTGAAGAGAGTTTGGGTGGTGAAGGCCTCTTCGACAATGCCGTAGGCGAGTGCGAGCAGAACAATGGTGGGCCAGCCACGGCCGGCGCGGCGGGCGGTTTCGCGGATAAGCAGCGCGCCGCCGCCATAGAAGGGCGCGAGCACGACGAGGGCGGAGAGCATCTTGATGGGCAGATTGCCGAGGAGAAACTCGGCAACCAGAGGGGCAAGAAAGAAGAGGCCGATTGCGGCAAAGAGGCAGCGGCTGGTTTGGGGTTTTGAAGATTCCATCTTGCCTCTCTCAGGTTCAGCGGCGAATGGATGCAGGCTCCTGCCGAGCCAGGTGGATGCGTCGGCGAGCGAACGCCTGCCGATGCCTTATTCCTTGTCGGTCTTGCGTGCCTTTTTGATGAGTGCCGGGACAAGCACCACAAAGAAAGCGATTCCAACGCCAATAGCGAATCCGTACCAGAAATGATTGCTCAGCATTCTTGAGTCCTCATGGATATTGGTTGGTCTTCGAACGAGCGCCTAACTCAGCGCTTCGTCGAAGGCGGCGGCGAGAGCATCCAGGCCGACCGTGAGGTCAGCGCCGAGGTGGACGCGGAGTGCGCGGCGGCCGCGGGACTCGAGGACGGCCAGGTCGCCGGCGGCCTGCGCGTCGATGACGACACCGAAGCTGTAGCGCTGCCCGGGGATGTCGACATCGCGGGCGTGATCGGCGGTGATCTGGAGGAAGACGCCGGTGTTCGGACCGCCCTTGTAGTCCTGGCCGGTGGAGTGGAGAAAGCGTGGGCCGAAGCCGAGGCAGGTGGCAACGCGCTTCTTGTCGCGGACCTTGTGGCGGAGGCCCTGAATGACGCGCTCGTGGTCCTCAAACATGGGCAGGAAGGCGAGCGTGGCGAAGTAGTCGCCGGGATGAATCTGGCCGAGGTGAGCGCGGAGGTAGCCGGGAAGTGTTTGCGCGGGAGCGGCAGCCTTGAGGGTTTCGGCGTAGGCGGGGGTTGCGTAGAGCTTGACGCCGTTGTCAACGAGGACGGGCTCGCGGGTTGGGAGCGTGCCGGTTTTCTCGTATTCGGAGGTGAGGGCACGGGTTTCGATTTTGGCGCTCTCGACGTCGGGCTGGTTGAAGGGGTTAATGCCCATGACAGAGCCGGCGACAGCGGTGGCGATCTCCCAGGTGAAGATCTGGCCAAAGAGCTCGTAAAGATCGGAGATTTCGATGGAGATGACGGGGTGGCCGGCGGCCTGGAGCGCGGCGACGGCGGCGTCCTGTGAGGAGCCGGCAGTGCCGGTGAGCTTGATGTAGGCAAAGATGCGGTCGTCACCGTAGACCGAGGGAGGGCCGATGGCTTCGCGATCGACGGGAGTGATGCCCTTGCCGAGCTTGCCGGTCGATTCGGCGATGAGCTGCTCGAGCCAGGCGCCGAAGTCGCGGATCTCCGGCGAGGTGAAGAAGGTGATCTTGTTGAGGCCGGCATTGTGAGCGGTGCCGAGGAGGAGGCCGAGTTGGACGGCGGGGTTGGCGTCGATGGCGAGTTTGGCCTGCGCAGCAGCTTTGCCGGCTTCATCGAGGAGTTTGCCGATGTGGAGGCCGCCAAGGGTAGCGGGGACAACGCCAAAGTTGGAGAGCGCGGAGTAACGGCCTCCGATGGCGGGGTCGCCGTAGAAGATGTAGCGGAAGTTGTCGTCTTTGGCGATCTGCTCCATTTGGGAGCCGGGATCGGTGATGGCGATGAAGTGGCTGCCCGCATCGTCGCCGACGGCGTCCTTCATTTGCTGGAAGAAATATTGCTTGAGGATGTTGGGCTCGAGCGTGGAGCCGGATTTGGAGGCATCAACGATGAGCGTGTCAGGAAGGTTGATCTCGTTGCGGACCTCCCAGACCTGGACGGGGTCAGTGGAGTCGATGATGCGGAGCCCGGGAAACTCGGGCAGACGGCCGAAGGTTTTGGCGAGGACCTCGGGGCAGAGGCTGGAGCCACCCATGCCAATGAGGAGCACGGTTTGAAAGTCGGCGGACTTGATCTCGCCGGCGAGCGCGGCGAAGGTGCCGATGTCCTTTTGCTGGCGGTCGACGATGTCGAGCCAGCCCATCCATTTCTCTTCCCCATCGCGGGTCCACAAAGAGGGATCCATCTGCCAGAAGCGGTCGATTTTGCCGTTGGATTGCCAGTCGGCGGCCGCGTGGTCGACAGCGGCGCGAAGAATCGGCGGAATTGCGAATTGGATGCTCATGTCGTACACCATTTTGCCTGATTGGGCGCGGTTTGGGGAACAACACGTATGTTGCAGAGGCGCGGGATGGGTTAAGACCCGGGCGGAAAGACGAAATTTGGCCCGTTCACGCGAGCACGGGACAGCGTTGTGGTTTCCCCCCCATTCGCAGTGAGACTGCGAGAGGATGGGGCACCCAAGAGTTCAGGAAGCGAGGCTGGGAAGCCGGTCGCGGAAGCGGATGATGAGGGGGGCGAGGTGGCGCGCATCCCAGTAACGGGGGCCGTAGACGGAGGGCGCGGAGAGGCTGCGCCAGAGCCATCCGAGGCCGGCGTGGTCGACCCACACAGGGATGTGAACCTGGTCGCCAGAGAGGAAGGCGATGGCAGCGCCGATGCAGTGAATGGCGGGGCAATAGGAAAGGTTCTGCTTGAGGTAGAGGCCGAGGCGTTCCTGCGCGCCGCCGCCGAGGCCGAGAACGACGTGGGCGGGGCGGCGCTCGTCGAGCCGGCTGAGGAGTTCGCGGTCCTCGATGGTGGGGGGGTAGATGGGAGCGAGATAGACGTCGTCGTCGGTGACGAACATGCCGTTTTCGCGAAGCCAGGCTAGGTTACGGCGAGCGGCGTTGGGGTTGGGCATCACCCAGAAGCTGGCGCCGGAACGGCGAAACTGGTCGCGATCGATGAGGGCGCGGAGATAGCGGAGGCCGGAGAGCTTGGGGATGTTGTCGTGCTGAATCAGGTTCCAGAGGATAACCATGAAGGCGCTGTCGGCGATGGCGAAGTCTGCGCCGAGGAGCGCGTCCCGGTAGCGCTTGTCGTGGGCGAGGTTCTTGAGGGCAGGAGCGGCGGGAACGACGACCATTCCTCCGTTGCCGGAGATCTGGTCGATAGCGTCGTCAGCTGTACCGACCAGAAAGGGGATTCCCAGGATCTGCTGAAAGCGGACTTTGGCGCTCAAATCGGTTCGCTCCTCACGGATCTTGGTTTGCTATTCAAATGCCAACAGAATTGATAACAGTAGTGGCAATTTAATCCAGATTGCTGGGTTTTTCCGTTCTATTTTGACCACATTGCATCCGTATCAGCCAAAGTGCTCTGCAGTTTTTCCTAGCAAATTGTTGCTCTAAGAAGAGCCGAACCGCACTTCCTCCAGCGGGACGATTCAAAACAGCGCGGAGCGAGGATGGTCTGCGCCGCGCCTCGAAAACTGCCTACTTCGATGCCACGCCGGCGAGCATCTGTTGCTCGATCCAGGCCATGGTCTTCTCCATTCCGTCGCGCAGACGGATGGAGGGCTCCCAGTTGAGATACTTGCGGATGAGCGTGTTGTCGCTGTTGCGGCCGTTCACGCCCTTGGGAGCCTTGAGGTTGTAAGTGCGGCGCAGCTTGACGCCGGCGATCTCTTCCGCTATGTCGACGAGCTGATTGATGGTGACCAATTCGCTGGAGCCAAGGTTGATGGGCTCGAGGATGTCGCTATGAAAGATGTCGACGATGCCCCTGGTGCAATCGTCGACGTACATGAAGCTGCGGGTCTGGTGGCCATCGCCCCAGATTTCGATTTCGTGCTTGCCGGAGTGACGGGCTTCGAGGACCTTACGGATGATGGCAGCAGGGGCTTTTTCGCGGCCGCCGGTCCAGGTGCCGAGGGGCCCGTAGACATTGTGGAACCGGGCGACGCGCGTCTCCATGCCGTAATCCTCGTGGAAGTGGCGGCACATGCGCTCGCTGAAGAGCTTTTCCCAGCCGTAACCGTCTTCGGGAAGCGCGGGATAGGCATCTTGTTCCTTCAAAGGGATGACGTTTTCGTCTTTCTGCTTGTCGCCGTTGTAGACGCAGGCGGACGAGGAGTAGAAGAAGCGCTTGACGCCGGACTCGCGGGCGGCGATGAGCATGTGGGTGTTGGTGAGCACGCTGAGCATGCAGAGCGCTTTGTTGTTTTCGATGAAGCCCATGCCGCCCATGTCGGCAGCCAGTTGGAAGACAGCATCGATGCCACCAGCGGCCGCAAAGCAGTTGTCGCGCAACTGCAGATCGAGGACTCGGCTATCGGCGGCGGGATTGCGCTGGTACCACTCGCCGAAGGGCTTGATGTCGACCGCGCGAACGGAGGTTGCACCCTGCTCAAGAAGGGTTTTGACCAGGTGACCGCCAATGAACCCACCGGCCCCGCAAATGAGAACGCGTGCACCACGGATTTGCATCAGTTGCAGTTACCTCTTGGCTTGAATTCCGATGCTGCGAGTTAGAGTTGAACAGGAAAACATTGAGCTGAGTTGAATGACATGGGGGCTGGCCGATCTATCGAGATTAATTGGGAATCTTTTATCCCCGCAGCGCTCCCAGCTAGTATGGCATATTGCAACGATGGAGAAACTCGGGAACCGGGCTTGAAGAAGGGGCAAAAGGACGCGGCGGCGCCGTTGTAACCTCGCTGTAATGAGGAACGTGAAAACTTCAACGATGGTGCCTGTAGAGGTCTCTGAAGTTGTATTCGGCGCCCAGGCTGAAGCCCTGCGGATCCGAGGTTTTCTGGCCGGCGAAGCGCTTGTACCAGAACTGATACTCATAGTCGACGCGGACCCAGACTCGCCTGATCGATAAAGCGAGCCTTACCTTCTATTGCGGATGCTTGTGCCGATGGTAAGGCTTGAAAGAGTACGTGGCTCCGACGGAAACCCCGCTGGGGCACACAAAACTGCGGCCAAGAAAGGTGGGCCAAAACTGGTACTCATAGTCGGCGCGGATGTCGATGGTGGGTGTTACCCGGTATTCCAGGCCCCCGCCCGGG
>Ga0181517_10004176_pt1 | contig 13324 bp, 10 predicted proteins | sample PEATcosm2014_Bin_31_FD_119748 | JGI IMG/M metagenome (GOLD analysis project Ga0181517, IMG submission 119748) | Peatland microbial communities from MTU Mesocosm Facility, Houghton, MI, USA - PEATcosm2014_Bin01_30_metaG | ecosystem: Environmental > Terrestrial > Soil > Wetlands > Peat | place... | reverse complement strand
GATCACGGGAAACGTTTGCGACTGGAGCCCTCAGCCGTGAGCCGAGTGAACGATCCCCATTCTCTGCCGTCAACCTTCAGCCTGGAGCGCTACGGCTGGAGGTTCCCATGCCACGTGCCTGAGGCACGGGTCGTCCCTCTTTTCGGCCCGGATCGATAACAGCTCTCCTGCTCCCCCAAAATTCAGGCGGCTGGCAGCGTGAAGTAAAAGCAACTGCCGGAGCCGGGCTGGCTTTCCAGATCCAGATCCCCGCCGTGGAGTTCGACCAGGCTGCGGGTAATGGCCAATCCCAGCCCCGTCCCCTCGGTGGATTTATCGGATTGTTTGAGGCGATGAAATGCCTCGAAGATGCGCTGCTTCTCTTCGCTGGGAATGCCCGGCCCGGAGTCGCGCACCTCGATGCGGATGAAGCCCTCGTGCCGGTGCGCGGAGAGGGTGATCGTTCCGCTGTCGGGCGTGAATTTGATCGCGTTGCCGAGCAGGTTCATCAACATCTGTTTGAAGCGCTTGCTGTCTGCCCGCACCACCAGATCCGGCGATGCTTCGTGCTCCAGTGTCTGCGATTTTTTCTCCACCAGCGGCTGCAACACGCCGGTGACCTCGGCAAACGAGAGATGGACGGGAAGATCTTCCATCGTTAACTGAATGCGGCCCGCCTCGATGCTGGAGAGGTCGAGAATGTCGTTGATGAGCAGCAGCAGGTGCTGGCTGCTGAGGCGAATCTGATGGACATAACGCTGCTGGCGCTCGGTCAGCGGGCCGCAGCGCATATCGGCCAATAACTCGGAAAAGCCCAGGATCGCATTCATCGGCGTCCGGAGTTCGTGACTCATCATGGACAGGAAAGCATCCTTGAACTTGCTGGCGCGCTCAACTTCGATGTTGCGCAACTCCAACTGGCGGTTGGAACTGGACAGCTCCTCGTTGATGCGCACCGCTTCCTCGTAGGTGGAGATGAGCAGGTCCAGAATCTGCTGGCGTTCCGAATGGATGGCGTGGCGCTCCCCGGAGAGCATGACCTCAAGGGTTCCATTGACCCCAGTGGCTCGCGCGGCGGGGTGGTGCAGCACGCGATCGATCCGCGACAACAAATGCTGTTCGTCATACGGCTTGCGGAGAAAGAAGTTGGCCCCGCACTCCAGCCCTTTGACCACGTCGTTGGGACTGACCAGCGAGGTCAGCAGAATGAAGGGTACGTCCTTAAGCTCCGGGTCGGCCTTGGTGGCGCGGCAAAGGCCGAAGCCGTCCAGTTCAGGCATCATGACGTCGCTGATGATGAGGGCTGGTCTTTCTTCCCTGGCGGCGGCCAAAGCCTTCCTGCCGTTGGCCTCCGCTGTTACCCGATAGCCATGTTCCTCCAACAGAAATTGCAATTGCGCGGCCTGCGTCGGACTGTCTTCCGCGATCAGTATCTTGATATCCGGGCCATTGGGCGCAATCATGAATTGCTCCTCTCCGGGCGGTTGGTCAAGCTGGTGAGCACGCTGGCGAGGCGATCGGCATGCAGCACGTAGGTCGCGCCGCCCAACAGAATCGCCTCCCCTGGCATCCCGTGCACAATGGAACTGCTCTTGTCCTGAGCGATGGTGATCGCTCCGGCATCTTTCATCCGCTTCAACTCTTCCGCGCCATCTTTTCCCATGCCGGTCAGCAGCACGCCCACGGCCTGCGCCCCATATGCGCTGGCAACGGAGCGGAAGAGATGGGCAACGGAAGGACGATGTCCGTTCACGGGGGGATCCGTGGACAAGCTGAGCCTTCCATCGTTTCCGATTCCCATGTGAACTCCATCGGGAGCAAGGTAGACGACTCCGGGCAGCGCACGCACCCCCTGTGCGGCCAGGTGGATGGGCAGGGCCGATGTTCCGCGCAGCCATTCCACCAACCCCTCGGCAAAGCCGGGCGAGATGTGTTGCACAATGAGCACGGAAGCAGACAGATCGGCAGGCAGTGCGGCGAGCATCTTCTGCAACACCGGCGGACCGCCGGTGGAAGCGCCGATGGCGACGACCCGGACCGTGGTGGGCGGCAGCACGCCGGTTTCGGATCCCAGCTCAGTCCCACGCGCGGGTGCTGGAGGCAGTCCCGGCTGCTCGCGGTGAATCCAGCGCCGCACCACCGGAACCTCCGACATCAGCTTTACTGTTTGCAGCAAATGCGCGGCGGTCGCTTCATGGTCGGGATGTCCAATGCCCTGCGGCCGCTCGACTGCGGCCAGCGCGCCCGCTTCAATCGCCTTGAACGCAAGCGCGGCATCCGAGCTTCCGCTGACCACCACGATGGGAGTGGGGTTGGTCGTCATGATTTTCCGTGTGGCGTCCAGGCCATCCAGCTTGGGCATGTGAAAATCCATGGTGATGATATCCGGGCTCTTGTCGGCCACCGCCGTCAGAGCCTCTTCCCCGTTGTTGGCGGTTCCCACCACCTCGATTTCAGGATCGGAGTTGAGCAGGTAGACGAGAAGTTCCCGCGCCACAATCGAATCCTCCACCACCAGAGCACGGATCATAGTAGCCTCCGAATCACTTCCAGCAGGTTGCTTTGATCGAAGCTGCTTTTCACGATGTAGGCGTTGGCCCCTGCGTCGATGCCGCGTTCCCGGTCCTCGCGCGTGCTCAGGGCCGTCACCAGAACCACGGGAAGGCCGGCCAGCCGGGCGTCGCCGCGCACCTTGGCGGTCAATCCAAAGCCATTGAGACGCGGCATGTCCACATCCGAGACCAGCAGATCGAAGTTCTCCGTCTTGAGCGTGGCGAAGGCCTCGGCGCCGTCCACCGCGGTCCGCACTTCGTAGCCGGCTGTTTCCAGAATATTCTTGAGGAGCGAGCGGGAGGTAATGGAATCTTCCGCCACCAGGATGGACCTTTTTTCGTGTTCCGGCCCTTTGGCAGGGGTTGGGACGAGGCGTGGCGCGGCTCCTGCCTCCGCCGCGGAAATCAGCAGATCGGCAACGTCCAGGATGGGAACCAGGCGGCCGCTGCCCAGAACTGCCGCTCCGGCCACATTGCGGACTCCGGCCAGTTGCTTGCCCAGAGGCTTCGCCAGCACCTCCTGTTCGTCAATCACTTCGTCGACGCGCAGGGCGATGCGCTGGTCCGCATTACCGATCAGCACCGCGTGTCCGCTTGCCTTTTCATCGGCGGCTTTGCGCGCGGGAATGGCCAGCGCGTCGCCCAGCCGCGCCAGCGCAGTGGCCCGGCCTTCCACCACCAGGGTCTCGCGATTCTCGACCGTCTTGACATCTTCCGGTCGAAAACGCAACACCCGCTCCACCTGCATGGAGGGGAAAACAAAGATCTGCTCATCCACGCGGGCGACCACCCCGCGAAAGGCCGCGCGCGTAAAAGGCAGAATCATGCGGAAGGTGGTCCCCTCCCCCGGCCTGCTTTCAATACTGACCGCGCCGCCCAGCTTTTCCACCTTTTCGCGCACAATCGCCAACCCCAGGCCGCGTCCGGAGATATCGGTGATGATGGGACTGGTGGAGACTCCGGAGCGAAAGATCAGCTCCCACTCGTTTCGCGGGTCGCGCTCTTCCGGCGGTCGATCCTCGCCCGGCGGTAGAATGCCCATCTTCTGCGCGGCGGCCCGAACCTGAGCGGTATGGATTCCCTTGCCGTCGTCCGAGACCAGCAACTCGGCCTTGTTGCTTTCTTTGCGGCGCAGGGCGATGCGCAAGCTTCCTTGCTCCGGTTTGTTGGCGAGCAGGCGCTCCGCGGGCGATTCGATCCCGTGATCGATGGCGTTGCGCACCAGGTGCAGCAGCGGCTCCCGCATCTCTTCCAGAATGCGCCGGTCCATCTCCAGGTCCGCGCCCTCGACTTCCAGCGTCACCAGCTTCCCGCGGTCGTGGGCCAGATCCCGGGCCAGCTTGGGAAAGCTCTCCAGCATGTAAGCTGCCGGCAGCATGACCACCTTCCGGGTGCTATCGAAGAACCGGTCGGCCATCCTCTCCAGTGAACGGCAATCGCGGAGCACCGACTTGGCGAAAGCTTCAAAGCGAACATCCAGGGACTGGAAGAAGTTTTCCTCCAGCTCCTGCAATTCGACGATCTTGCGCATATGTGCGTGTTCTTTTCCGTTGGGGATGGCCGCATCGGGGCGCAGGCCGATGCCTTCCGTGCTCTTCATGAATGCGCGCAGCAGAAAGCGCAGTTGGACCCGCGTTTTCTTCCAGGGCACGAAGAGGGAGTAGATATCCTCGGCCTCCGCCGCCCGATGGCGAGAGGCCAGCTTGGCAATGAGCAGTTCTTCGGCCTCCAGCAGCAGCGCGCTCACCCGCGCCGCCGGCAGTCGGATAGTATCGGAGGCCGCACTCCGCGCGGTCGGTTGACTCGCTGGCTGAACAGGCGGTTGCGCCCGTTCCGGCTCCGGCGATGGGGGAGCGGACGGCGCGGAATCGGCTACAGTATGCTCGGGACCCGGCGCGAGCAGACCGCCGTGCCGGGCGAGTTCCAGGCTGGCGATCAGCCCGGTCGGGTTGAGGCGCTCGCCGCTCTCTTTTCGGGCGTCTGGCCCGGAGCCGGCCTCGAGCGCAAGCAGGATCTTCTCCAGAAAATCCATGGCGCGGTGCAGCAGGTCGAAGAACGGCGCGTTGGGAAGAATCTCCTTGTGCTGCCACGCCGAGAAGACACTCTCCAGCGACTGGCAGACGGATTCGATCTCCGCGGCATTCACCGCGCGCGCCGCGCCCTTCAGACTGTGTGCCTCACGAAAGATCGCCTCCAGCGTCTGCGGATGGTCCCCGGACAGCGAAGATTTCTCCAGCTCGATCAAGCCGGAAGAGAGCGCCTGGATATGTTCCGCGGCCTCGGCCCGGAAGGTGTCCAGCAGTCTCTTGCGGAATTCTTCCTTTTTGGCGTCCATGGGCGTTCCCTGCCTTTACAGCCGATACCGTTCCACCAGAAGCTTCATCCTCTGGCCCAGGGCGTGCAAGTTCTGGGCCGCCGACTCGGTTTGCTTGGTGCTGGATACGTTTTGCATGCTGGCCTGCTTGATGTTCTCCATGGCCAGGGCCACCTGATCCATCCCCACCCGCTGCTGCTGGCTTGAGGCTGCGATCTGCGCCGCCGCCTGTGCCGCCTCTGAGATGCTGTCGGCCAGCATCCGGATCGCCTCGCTGGCTTCGCCGGATTGCTTGACTCCTGAGTCCACCGCCTTGCTGCCCTGTTCGGCAGCCATTACCGCGGAGCTGGTGGCCTTCTGAAAGTCGGTCAGGATGGTCCGCACCTGCGCGGTGGCTTGCTTGGATTGCTGCGCCAGACTGCGCACCTCCTGCGCCACCACCGCGAAGCCCTGTCCCTGCTCGCCCGCTTTGGCCGCTTCGATGGATGCGTTCACCGCCAGCAGGTTCGATTGCTCGGCCAGATCGTTGACGCTAGCCATGATTTCGCCAATGGCCTGCCCTTGCTCGCTCAACCGTACGATTCCCTCGGCGATCAGGTCCATCTGCTCGCTGATGCGGCTCATGCAGGCAATCGTTTCGTCCACCGATTTCTTGCCGGTTACCGAGACTTGCGCGGATTTCTGCGCGCTTTCGGAGACGTAACGAGCCTTTTCGCTGGCCACCTGCGCGGTCTGTTTAACCTCTTCCACCGTGGTGGTGGTCTGGCTGACGGCGGTGGCGGTTTCACTGGCTCCGGCGGCCACTTGCGTCGTTGTGGCCAGGATTTCGCTGGCCGAACTGGCCAGCACGCCGACGCCCTCCCGAACCTCCGTGGTGAGTTCGCGAAGTCCTTTCACCATGGCGTCGAAAGCGGTTCCCAGCACGTCCTGCTCCGATTGCGGCTTCACTTCCACGGTCAGATCGCCGGCCGAGATTCGTCTGGCCACCTCCGCCATGGCCTTGAGAGATGCCGTCATGTTGGCGAAGCTGCGGGTGAGCGCGCCCACTTCATCGCTGCGGAGAGTAGCGGGCAGGCTGGAACTGAGGTCCCCCGCCGCGATCCTCGCCGACACAGCCGAGATATTCCCCAGCGGCCCGGCAATATGGCGCGTCAGCAGAGTGGCGCAAAGCAGGGAAGCCAGAAAACCGAAGGAAGTTCCAAGCAAAATAACCCATTTGGTTGCCTGCGCATTCCGGTTGGCTTCCTGTTCTCGAACGATCAGGAGCGCTGCTTCCTCCTTGTCCATCGCGGAAGCCACTTCGCGGATCTGGTCCATGTAAACCTTGCCCCGGTCGGTGAGGACCACCTTCAGCGCGGCATCCAGGCCCTTGCTGCGGCGCAACTCGATGGTTTCATCCAGCTCTGCAAACTTCCCGCGGATGAGCGGCTCCAACGCGTCGATGCGCCGCTGCTGGTCGGGATTGTCGGCGGTCAACTGGCGCAGCAACTGCACGCTGCCCTTGGTCTGCGCCACGCCCGCCGTGTGCGGCTCCAGATAGCGCTCCACGCCGGTCAATACGAAGCCCCGCTGGCCGGTTTCTGTGTCCTGCAGATGAGAGAGCAATTCCGCGAGTTCGTAGCGAACCTGGTTGGTGTGCGCAACCATCGCCGCGGTATCGATCAGATGCACCGTGCTTCGATACGAAGCAATGCCAATCGCCAAAAGCAACAGCCACACCAGGGCAAAGGTACTGCCGATCTTGACCCCGACCGACCACTTCATCCTGCTACCCTCCATTCAACGAGCTTTCTCCACCACGATCCTGCGATCCGCGAGGATCTTCCCGATATCCAAAATGGCCAGCCGCTCGGCGGTGAATCCGCGCAGGTACTCGGCGCGCAAGCCGGTCATCGTGGGCAAGGGCGGCTGCAACTCCTCCAGCGCGATGGGCGTCACGCCCAGCACTTCGTCAGCCAGAATTCCCAGCTCCATATCGCCGCTGCGCACAATGATGAGCTGGTTCAGATTGGTCAGGCCCTTAGCGGGCAAGTCGAAGAATCGTTTGATGTCGAGGACGGAGACGATCTGGCCGCGCACGTTGGCGATGCCCAGCACGAAGGGCGGCACGCCCGGCAGCGGCGTCAGCTCCACCAGCGGATACACCTCGCGAACGTAGGAGGTCGCAATGCCGTAGCGTTCATACGCCAGCAAGAACTCCACCACGTCCAGCCGCGCGGTTCCCGCTTTGCGGTGCGCCGGCTCGCGCGCCAGCACCCTGGCCCGTTCTTCCAGCACCCGGGCGCATTCCTCCGCATCCGGCGTCCACGAGTGCGCGATGCTCAGCTCGATGGCGGCCAGACGCTGGCGCATCTGGTTCCAGTCAACAACCTTGCGCGCCGGGATCATCTTTCACCTGCCTGCGACAATGCGGGCTGGGTGCCAGCTTGAATCGCGGACTGAACAATCTCGGCCATCCGTTCCGGGGTGATTCCCTCCGACTCCGCCAGGGGAAGTTGCGGCGGGCAGGTGCGCAAGGCGCGCAGCGCATTTTCGAAGTGACGCAGCGATTCCTTCCTCCGGCCCTCGCGCGCCAGCAAATTGCCCAGCGCGAAATGAGCCAGCACGAAATCCTGGTCGAGATAGAGGGCGCGCCGCAATGCCGCCGCAGCCTCTGCCGGCCGGCCAGCTTCCTGCAGAATCGCTCCCAGAAGATAGTGCGCGCCGGGTTCCAGTTTTTCCGCCGCGATTGCCTTTTCACACCAGGCCAGGGCTTCGTCCAGCGCTCCCTGATTGGCGCGAATCCGCGCCATCAGCGTCAGGCAGCGCGCATCGTCCGCCGTTCGCGACAACGCTCCCTGCAGAATCTCGGCGGCCGTCGAGTAGTCGCCCAGTTCGTAGAGATCGCGCGCCTGCCCTTCGCTCGGGGGCGGACCACTGGGCGGGGCAGGCTCGGGAAGCGGCCGGGCAAAGGCGGGCAGCGCTTCCGCGCGAAGCAGGCTTCTGCCGGCGTCGCCGCTCACCGCTTCCGGGACTCTGTCGCACAACTGCCACAAGGGCAATGGCTTTGCACTGAACGCGGCAGCGGCCGTTTTGCGGTAGAGAACGGCTCCCTCAAAAGCGACCGGGGTGAAATCCGCCATGAGGCTCTGCGATGCCTCGGTCGGACTCACCGCCAGCCAGCCGTCCGCGGCCAGAGCGCCGCGCAGCCGCCGCACCGTTTCCCTGGCCTGTTGCAGCGAAAAATACATCAACACATTGCGGCAGAGGATCAGATCCATGAAGCCGCCGGGAAGTGAAAAAGCTGCTTCCTGGGCCAGATTGAAGGGCTCGAATGCGACCATGGAGCGGATTTCGGGAAGAATCTCGTAGCAATCCCCTTGCAGGTTGCTGAAATGCCTCTGCTGAAATTCGGCCGGTGTTTCGCGGAACGACCAACCCCGGTAGACTCCCCCGCGGGCGCGACGCAGGAATTGCGTATTGATGTCCGTGCCCAAAACGGCGATCTTCCAGCTCTTCCAGTCGGGCAGGATCTGACGCAGCAGGATGGCCAGCGAATAGGCTTCTTCGCCTGTGCAGCAGCCGGCCGACCAGATCCGAAGGGTACGGCCATTCTGCCGGCGCGCCTGGATGAGTTGAGGCAACACATGATCGCGCAAGGCTTCCAGCGTTTGCCGGTGACGAAAGAAATAGGTCTCGCCGACGGTGAGATGGTTGGCCAGACCCTCGATCTGGCTTTGCGTTCCCTCCGAAGCGAGCAGGGAACGGATGTACGAGTCCACATTGGGGAAGGCGAGGTCGCGGGCGGCGGCGGCCACACCGCGTTTCAGGTCCTCCCAGCGCTCCTGGGGGAAATAGAGGCCGGTGCGGCCGGCGAGCCAACTACTGAGAGGCGCAAGCAGATTCTCCGCAACAATGCCAGCCATGCCTACCTCGGGGACGCCGCCTGGGTGATCGCGACGTCCAATGCCTTCTCCTCCGGAAGGGAAAGCAACAATGCCAGATCGTGGATGAGAATCAGGCCGTCCTCCAATCTGGCGACCCCTTCCAGGTAGGGCAGGTCCGGATAAATGGAAGCCACCGACTGAACCTGCCGCATCTCGCCTTCCCAAAGGCCTTCCACAGCGTCAGCGGTGAGAGCCACCGTCCGGTGCGGCGTTCGCGCCAGAATAAAGGCGTCGCTGAGGCGCGGGTCGCGCTCCGCCGCCCCGAATCGCGCGCGCACATTCACCACAGGAATCACGCGGCCTTCCACGTTGATGACTCCCCGCACAATAGCCGGGGCATGGGGCAGCGGAGTGATCCGGACCGCCCGCAGCGTCCGGTCTACTGCCGGCAAAGGCAAGCCGTAGCGCTGCGCGTCGATGCGGAAAACGACCAGACGCATCCGCTTGATATCGCTCTGTTCCCGCATTGTTGTCAATGAGCTTACCCCTGCTTCTTGGCGAAGATCGCCCGGCTGACAGCGGTGAACCTGCACGGAACTCACCGGGGCACATCCACCCTGGCTTTGCTCCCAGGCGAGAGGAGACTCTCTAGGCTGGATGCGACAGATCCCGCCCCTGCATCGCGTTATCCTGTTCGATCAGATAAGCCTCCAGTTCGTCGACCAGGGCGCCTTCCCACCAGCCGCGCGCGACTTCCGCCCGCATGATGAGCAGCGCATCCTCGCGAGAAAGCGCCGCCCGGTAGGGCCGGTCGGTGGTGAGCGCATCGTAGACATCGGTAACCTGCAGAATGCGCGCGGTATAGGGAATCTGATCGCCCTTGAGCCCGTCGGGGTAGCCGGTTCCGTTGAGCTTTTCGTGATGATGGCGGATGATTGGCAGCACCAGGCGAAAAGACCGTAAAGGGGAACAAATGCGCTCTCCGGCGGCCGGGTGCTGCTTCATGATGACCCACTCTTCGTCGGTCAGGGGGCCCTTCTTGAGCAGGATGTGCTCGGGCACACCGATTTTGCCGATGTCGTGGACCACTCCCGCCCGCCGCAGCGCGACGCACTGCTCATGGGGCAACCCCAGGCGCTCGCCCATGGCGACCGAGTATTCCGACAACCGGTCGCAGTGCCCCTTGGTATATGGGTCCTTGGCTTCGATGCTCAGCGCCAGGCTGAACAGAACCGTCTCGGCATTTTCCAGTTCGTTGGTAAATTCCTTTAAACGCAGCAGGGAGCGCGTGCGTGCCAGAAGTTCCTGGTAGTTGACCGGCTTGTTGAGGAAATCGTCGGCGCCGCAGGTGATGCCTTCAATGCGTTCCTCAGGCCGCGACAGCCCGGTCACCAGAACGACCGGAAGAAAGCGCGTATCCGGGTCCGACTTGACCGTCCGGCAGACCTCGAATCCGGTCTTCCCCGGCATCATCACGTCGAGCAAGGCGAGATCGATCGGGTTGCCATGGATGACGTCCAGGGCCTGGTTCCCGTCCTTGGCGCAGAGCAGCCGATGGCCCTCCGGCGCCAGCATCTCCGTTAGAATCTCGCGGTTGGTTTCCTCGTCATCCGCAATCAGGATGGTGGCTTTCATCGTGGCATTGTTAGGCATTGACCCTCGAGTGCTTGACCGACCGGTTGCCAGTGGATTTGAAGGCCGCCAAAAAAGAGCCGCCATTCGCTTCAGGTTTCACTTTCGCGGCGCAATCCAAGCTTCAATCAGGCGAACGGGCACCGTTTCTCTTGAGCAGAGTCAAAGGCAACTCAAGCGCCAGCTCACGAGTCCATTCGGGCAGTGAACTTTCAGGCAATTGAATCTCGTGCGCGCTTACGGGGCAGGATCAGAGGGAAGTGGGGAGGGTGCTCGTTTCTCTAACTAAGAGTGCCACTCCGAGACTTTACGGTGCTTGCTGCGATCCCCAGGATTACTTCTTACCCAGACACCACAATTTGAACACCTATTTCTAGACAAAATCTATCCACTTCTAATTCACATGTCAATGGCGCTGTCCATTGAATCATTCCATGGTAACCGGCCGTCTTCCCGATGTGACTTTCCCAGCGACGACTGCGATGTGGCCATGCTCCTTCGTCGTGAATTCGGAGTGTCGCCATATCTTGATCCCACGACGATGGAGACACCGAAATAGCTGAAAATGTGTGCGTTCGAGCGGGGTTTGGATGAACCTCATCCAGTCCCAAGCTGTACCCCTCCTCGGATGGAAATCATTGGGGAGTAGCAATGGCGGGAAAGAAACTCAAAGCGGGCATGACTACCAGAGCGGCAAAGACCACGCTTCCAACCGTCTGGGGTTTTGCCATAGCCAAGGAGGGGAGCGGAATTTGCCATCTGTTTTTCTCCTCTAATCGAATACCCCCTATTGAGAAAACATAACCATCAAGTCTATAAGCCATGTTCTTTCAACGAATGAATAAGCGGATGAGGATGATCCCGCCTTCCGCGCCCGATCTTTGGACGCGCGAGTCAGCGCGACCAGCCCCGCACGGGTTAATCTGATGAGACTATGAGTCAGACCCTCCAGCAGACCCAGCTAAATGTTGCCCAGGCCACCGATTATCGCGAAGTGTATGCAAACAGCGTGCACGTGCGCGTGAGTGTGTGGGATTTCCAGCTCGTATTCGGGATGGCCTCGAGCGAAAGCCCTGAGCAGGTTAACATCCGCAATCACAGCGCGATCTTTTTGAGCCCCCAGCAGGCAAAAGCCTTGTGGAATGTGCTGGGCCAGAATCTCGCCCAGTATGAACAGGCGTTCGGCGAACTGAATCTGGAACCGCATACGCAGGCCTTCCCGTCCGGACCGGTGAATTAGAGACAAGGGACCAGGGAAATATGCCGCGACTGCATGATCAGGCAAGGCAAGGATCGTAGCGCCGCCCTCCTGGCCGGCTGGGTTGCGGGCGTCCTCGCCCGCGCCTCTACAAGAGCAATGACCGAATCACAAAGTCTGAATACAAGGGAACAGAGATCAGGAATGCATCCGTGCATTGGACAATGCGAATGCTGTTAAACCGGAAGGCTTCAGCAAGCTTCCGGCCTATTCCGGTGCTGCTGTTTGCAGGACTGGTCGCCAGCCATTTCACCCTCCTGCAGCTTCCCTATTACTGGGACGAAGCCGGCTATTACATCCCGGCGGCCTGGGACTTTTTCCGCACCGGGTCGCTGATTCCGATCTCCACACTGACCAACGCCCATCCCCCGCTGCCCAGCATCTACCTGGCCCTGGCCTGGAAGCTCTTCGGCTACTGTCCCCTGGTCACGCGAGTCGCCACGCTCGTGGCCGCATCCGCCGGGCTGGCCGCGGTCTGGCGCATCGCCGAACGCCTCGTGGCAGATGGCCGCGTGGCCTTTTGGACGGTGCTGCTCACCGCGCTTTATCCCGTATGGTTCGCGCAAAGCTCGCTGGCCCACGCCGACATCTTCGCCGCTGCCTTCACGCTCTGGGGGCTCGCGTTTGCACTGCCAGGGCGCGACGAGTCCGCGGATTCCGCAACAAGGTTCGGAACTGCCGCGCTCTGCTTTGCTTTGGCCGCATTGGCCAAGGAGACAGCGATTGTGGTCCCGGCAACGCTGGGCGCGGTCAGCCTGTTCGAAGGACTTGCTGCGGGCAGGTCAAACCGTTGGATAAAACTGCGGGAATCTCTGTGGATGGCCGCATCGCTCTTGCCGCTCATCTGCTGGTATGGCTGGCACAAGCACAAGACTGGCTTTCTTTTCGGAAACCCCGAGTTCCTGCGTTACAACGCCCAGGCCAATCTTGAGCCGATCAGGCTTTTGGCGGCGCTTGGCCATCGCCTGCTCCATCTCACAGCGCACATGAATCTTTTTGTCCCGGTGGCGCTGGGAGCCGCCGCCTTGTTTCTCACCCCGCGGTCCACTCCAGACAGAAGCCAGCGGGAGGGCATCTCTGCGCCGGCGTTGCAACGGATACTGATTCTGCTCGCCGCCAACGCTCTCTTCTTCAGCGTGCTCGGCGGCGCGTTGCTCACCCGTTATCTGTTGCCCATGTATCCTCTGGTGCTGCTCTTGGCGGTTACCGCCCTTTATCGGCGGATTCGCATCTGGCAGGCGCTCGCTGCATTCTCCGCAGCCGCTTTTGTGGCCGGGCTGTTCATCAATCCGCCCTATGGATTTGCGCCCGAAGACAATCTGGCCTACGCCCATCTGGTCCGCCTCCAGCAGGCCGGGATCGCGGAATTGAATGCGCACTGCCCGGCGGCAACCGTGCTTTCCGCCTGGCCGCTGACCGACGCCATGACCCGCCCCGAGCTGGGCTACGTGAAGGAACCCTACGCAGTCTTCCCGCTCGATGATTTTTCGGCTGCCCAGATTGCCCGTGCCGCCGATGAGCCGGGCCGCTACTCCGCTGCGCTGGTCTTCTCCACCAAATATGACCCGCAGTCGCCGCTCTTCTCGCTGGGTGCGAAGAGCAGGGAACTGGACGAGAAGTATTTCGGCCTGCATCGGGACATGCCGCCCGAAGCCATTGCCCGCCAACTCGGCGGCGAGCTGCTGTGGCAGAAGACCGACCAGGGCCAATGGATCGCGCTGAT
>Ga0181517_10004173_pt1 | contig 13329 bp, 13 predicted proteins | sample PEATcosm2014_Bin_31_FD_119748 | JGI IMG/M metagenome (GOLD analysis project Ga0181517, IMG submission 119748) | Peatland microbial communities from MTU Mesocosm Facility, Houghton, MI, USA - PEATcosm2014_Bin01_30_metaG | ecosystem: Environmental > Terrestrial > Soil > Wetlands > Peat | place... | reverse complement strand
TTTTTCTCGGCCGGCAAGGACTCTCCCGTCAACGCGGACTGATCGACCGAAACCTCGTCGCCTTTCAGCAAGCGCGCATCGGCCGGCACGATGTCACCCAGACGCAGGCGGATGACGTCACCCGGCACCAATTCCTTGGCGGGTGGCGTAATCCACTTGCCATCACGCTTTACCCGGGCCTTGATCGCCAGCCTGGCCTTCAGCGCGTCGATGGCATTGCCTGCCTCGCGTTCTTCCCAGAAGCCGATCGTGGCATTGGCGCAAAGCAACACCAGGATGATAAAAAAGTCTGGCCAATGCTGCACGACACCCGATAGAACCACTGCCACTTCGATCATCCATGGGATGGGTCCCCAAAAATACTTGAGGAATGCCAGCAGCGCGTTGGTTTTTTTCTCCGCGAGTTCGTTTGGCCCGTATTGGCTCAGTCGCTTCGTCGCCTCGGCCTGGCTGAGACCATCGGGGGATGAGCCGAGCTGCTTCTCGACCTCCGCCATGGGCAGGGTTTGCAGGTCGTTCTTCTTCTCGGGGGCCGATCCCCGCTTCAGGTCGGGAGTCTTGGAGTGATCGGCATTGGGTGTTGCCATCGATGCGGTTCCTGTCTTCTCCACGTCTGCGGTCTCGTGTGCGGTGAAACGCGTCACGTCAGGGCGCATGCACTTTCAGGACGGTCATGGCCGACTTCGCGATCATCAGCGCCTCATTCGTGTGGATGACCCGCACCGGGACGGCCCCGGTGTCCGGCGAAATGAGCGGCGCGCTCCGCGTGTTGCGCTGCGGGTCCAGCGCGATTCCGAGAAAGCCCAGCCCATCGCAAATTCGTGCCCGCACGATGGGCGCGTTTTCGCCGATACCCCCGGAGAACACCAGCGTCTCCACCCCGCCCAGCGCGGCGGCGAAAGCGCCGATCCACTTCTTGACCTGGTAGCAGAACAGCGCGACCGCCTCGGCCGCGCGCACGTCCTGCGTTTCATGATCGATCAACTCTCGCATGTCGGAACTGGTTTCGGATATCCCCAGCAGCCCTGACTGGAAGTTGACCATCCTGTTGAACTGCTCCGGGGTCATGTGTTCGGTCCGCGCCAGATGGCAGACCAGTCCGGGGTCGAGATCGCCAGAGCGGGTGCTCATCGGCACGCCCGCGGCTGGAGTGAGGCCCATGCTTGTGTCCACCGACTTACCGTCGCGCACGGCCGCGAGGCTCGCGCCGCTGCCCAGGTGGGCGAGGATGACGCGGCCGCGCGCGGCGGCTGCACCGGCCACGCGCGCGAGTTCCTCCATGAGAAAGGCATACGACAGGCCGTGAAATCCGTAGCGTCGGATCCCTTGCGCCTCGTAACGGCGCGGGATCGGCAGCAACCGGGCAACGCGTGGCAAATCGTGGTGAAACGCAGTGTCGAAGCAGGCCACCTGGGGAACGCCCGGAAACCGGCGCCGGACTGCTTCTATCAGCAGGATCTCTTCCGGCAGGTGCTCCGGATCGAATGAAATGAGCTTGCGCAGGTCCTCGATCATATCCGCGGTGATTCGCTGCGGCGCACTGTATTTCGGTCCCCCGTGCACCACGCGATGCCCGACTGCGGTCAACGCACCATGAGCGCCGCGATCCTCGATATAGTCCATCAGGGCGCCCACGGCCGCCGCGTGATCGGGTGCTGTTACTTGCTGTGAAACGTGGTCAGCCGGAAGCAAGCCATCGACCCGCAATGTGGCCTGCGGCAGTCCGATCCGATCGATTTCGCCGTGCAGAATCCGCTGAAGTGGATCACGGCTTTCGAAGAGCGCGAACTTGATACTCGACGAGCCGCCGTTGATCGTCAGGATACAGGCGTGTTCGGGTTTGGTCGAGCGAATATGAGCAGTCATGGTACCAAGGCGCCTTTCAGAAAACGTATGGGCGCTTTGCCGTACGGTGCCGCTGACGCCGAGAGGTCTGCGGACCGATCGTCTGGCGATTGCGAGCGTATCCGGCAGCGGTGCTACGATGGAGGGACGGAAAATACTCACCCATGCCAAGCCGGATGCCGGCCACGGACACACCGCGACCTGGCACCCGGCTCGTCGCGAAAACGACCAGCGATGGACGCAACGATATCGGTCAGCCGCCGGCTTTGTTCGTCAGGGTAGTTTTCCAGTACGCATCCACCTTTTGACTTTCCTGATCGAACTGGCCAGGCTCGGAGAACTTCTCGCGGGTCACCGTCGGGGCCGCGTCCATCGCGGATTTTGTTGTGTCGAGCACCAACAGGCCTACGTTTGGAGTAGTCTTGAAGTCGTCCCATGGAACCGGCACGAACGTCTCGTCAAAGCCGAAAACCCCGCCGCGCCCGATGACCAGATAGGCGATCTTGCCGGTCTTGGGATCCATCACGAGATCATGAACGCTGCCAAGATTTTCGTTCTTCGCGTTGCTCACGTCCGTATCGATGAGTTGGTCGGACCGGAATGCGGTTTTCTGGTCTGCGACCGGGAGGGCGGATTTGATTTGCTGCTGCTCCCAGCCCGGGCCGTCCGCCGCCATCATTCCACTGCCGTGCAGATCAGCCGCATATGTTTTGTAGATTGCCCGCGTGGTGGTGAGTACGTCCTCGCACGGTTGCTGCTGCCCGTTTTGCGCAAGGATATTCGCCGAGGCCATAAGGATATGGATTTCATATCCAGGTCGCGCGTTTTGATAAACCGGCGGGCGACCGGCCGGAGAGCCGACTGCGGCCGGAGAGCCGGCTGCTATCGGTCTGTCATATCCGTAACCGTAGCCGCCCAGCGGATAGCCATATCCGCGGCCAGGACCACCCAGCCAGTAGCCATCCTTGTACATCTCTTCTTCGAACGCTCGTACATCTTTCAGGCATGCCGCCGCGGGTTTGCTGGCATTGACCTTTTGAGCAACGGGGGGCGGCGCTTTGGCCGCGGGCGTTACCGCAGTCTGGGCCACGGCCGCAGATGCGCCGAGACCAAGACAGATGCACGTCGCAACGGAGCTTATGAGGTGAAAGCGCTTCATTCGCGGTTTTTCCTTCTTGTTTGTCGTTACGAAGTCATGCGCCGACAGGCTTCAGGTCGCCTGACTCGCGCACGTGCACCCCGGTGTGAACATCGAGAGACGAGGGGTTTGTCATGGCGAGAAGGGACTTCGCGCGCGCCATTTCGCTCGCCGTTCCGCGTGCCATCACCAGGAAGCGGTCCGCCTTGATCGCTGCCTCATACCGAATGACGCTGTCCTTCGCGATGCCGATGCTGAAAAGCGCAGCGCCGATCGCACTCAGACCCCCAACCACGACAGCGCTCTCAGCGGCGGAGATCACCATGGAGGCGATGTATCCGAGCACGATGACGTGGCCCACGACGGGAACCATGAGGAAGACGCCGCCGAAGAACAAGCCCCAGAGGCCGCCCCAGAACGCACCGCGCAAGCCCCAGAACTTCACCCGGTCGCCCGTCGTGTAAAATCCCAGGACTTTCTCGTCGGTATGATAGCCCTTGCCGACGACGCTGAGATTCTTCATCTCGAAGCCGGACGAGGCGAGCTTCTTCACGGCCAATTCCGCCGCCGGATGGTCTTCGTAAACGGCGACGACTGAGTCAACCATTTGCTTGTGATCCTTCATTGCAGAACATCGTCATCGGCAAAGACGGCGTGCTCAAGCGTTTGGACTGGCTCCATTGCCGTGGACAACGGAGTATTCTGTGTTGGTCGTGATAACCAACAGCCCTCGTTGTACGATCCTGTTACCCGCCGCCGGGAGAATCGGAATCTACTCATGGCGCCTGGATGCCGGGTACGCCTGCCGTTCGCCAGGCAGTGTCTGCCTTGAGTCGGCCCAACCCCGCCGGCAACGCTCGGATTTTGCTTGTGGAAGTGCGTCCGTTGCCCGGCAGCCGCCTCACGCTGACCCATTGAGGAATGGCAGTACTCAGCGCGTTGTGAATACGGTCCTGGTCAGGGTCTCAGAATTCCGCGCAGAAAAGGAAGTCTGCGGAGAGGCGGCGTTCGCTTGGCCGGGGTGGTCGTCAGGTGCCGAAAAGAGGCATTCGTCCGCGCGGAGCAGGCTGATCCGGCCGAGCCACAGCAACCGCCTCGCTCTGCGGTTCTTGCTGATTTTGTCGCTCAGCCTGCTCCGGCTCCGTCTGGTCGCGCGGGTCGCTCGCGTTCCGCAGTGTCTTTTCGTCAGCCATGTCAACTCCTTTTGAGTCAGATCAGTCGATCATCAATGGCCTGGGCCCGACGGTGGGATCGTTGACAGCGCCGTGCTGGAAGCAGGCGCCTGAATGGTATCCGCGTCCGCCGGTGGTTTGAGGTTCACCAAAGCCCATTGGGCACACAGCATGCCGGCCACGAGGAGCAGATTGATCGCAAGCACTCTTGCAGCGCGCCGGGAAATCGGTACGGCATCCGCACCCAGCAACTTCGCGCACGCCGCGACGGAAGCACTATCGCCGCGTGGCAGGAGCGCGATCAGGCGATCGGCGATCGCACCGGGCTGCGACCACGTCGACGGCGCATCGGGGAGTCCCGCAATCAAGGAAGTCAATCTTTGGTTCGCGGTCGCCCTCGGCATCCGCGCCAATTCGGAGGCTTCCCGCCAGGGGTCGAGGTCCAGCCGCGCCAGCGCCGAAAGGACGGTGAGCATCATGCCATTCTTTTCGTCGCCAACTGGCGCAAACAGAAAGGCGTTGAACTCGGATCCGAGCTGGACCGCCGCCACAGAACGACTCATTTCAACCACCAGGGTTTCATGGCCTTTCGGGCATGGAAACCGACCATGCCGCGCGTGGAGGAACCATATGGCGCGGAGGAGCGCTGCGTCAGGTTCGGAAACTACTCAAGTCAGACACCACCCGAGGTGGATGTGAGTAGTTTCCGAGCCTGTTGGCAGTCATATGAGGTGGATTATCAAAGCGGCCGCTTGGCGTCGTAGCACCTCCTCGACCTTCGTCCCGACTTAACCCCAGGAGATAGTCATGCGTAAATTCTGCATCCCGGCCATCGCCGCCGCCTGCCTGTTCGCGCTTCCGGCACTGGCGGCGACCGCCGCCACCACCACGCCGCAGAACACGCTTCCGGTGCCGGCAGCGACCGCCACCACCAGCGATTCCGCCACCACCAAGCCGCAGAACACGATGCAGATTCAGGAGCAGCTGCGTCAGGACCTGTCGAAGGCCGGCTACTCTGACATCCAGATCATGCCGGGTTCGTTCCTGGTGCGCGCGAAGGATAAGCAGGGCAACCAGACCGAGATGATGATCAGCCCGACCTCCATGACGGAGATCACGGCCGTGAGCCCTTCCGGCAGCGCTACGCAGAGTGGGAGCAGCGCGGCCGCGGCACCGATCAGTCAGACCAGCAAATAGCCTCGAACAGGCGGTTCGGGCGCCAGTAGGGCAAAATCTCGGGCACGAGGCGGCGCCAAGCCATGCTGTCTCGCGCCCCTTGTTCGACGGGTAGCCGCCGCTGGACGCCGCGATCGGCGTCTGGAAGGATTGGCATCTTCTCTCGTCTTTAGGCTGATTGCGGTGCATGCCCGTGTCGGCACTGGACCGGTGGAAGCGGGGCAATTCTCGCAGATTTGATGCGTACTCTCGCCGAGCGCCGGTGCGCAACTGGGAGGAAACAACATGGAAGTGAGTGCGACAACTCTGCACAAGATCGAGCCGATCGAACGAGAAACCATTAGGCGGGTGACCTGGCGGCTGATGCCGTTGCTCATGATCGGTTATTTCTGTGCGTACCTGGACCGGTCGAACGTCGGCATGGCCGCGACGACCATGCTCAAGGACCTGGGGTTCTCGGACGCCGTGTTCGGCTTCGGCGCCGGTCTGTTCTTCTTCGGCTACTTCCTGGCCGAGATCCCGAGCAACCTGATCCTCAACAAGGTCGGGGCGCGGCGCTGGATCGCCCGGATCCTGGTGACCTGGGGCATCATCGCCGCCCTGAGCGGCTTCGTGTGGAATGAGTGGAGTTTCTACGGCATCCGCTTCCTGCTCGGGCTGGCCGAGGCCGGGTTCTACCCGGGGGTGATATTGTATCTGACCTGGTGGTTCCCCTCGTACTATCGCGCCCGCATGATGTCGCTGTTCCAGTCGGCCAGCGTGGTCTCGCTGTTCATCGGGCCGCCGATCGGCGGGCTGTTGCTGCTCATGCACGGGTGGCTGGGCCTGCACGGCTGGCAGTGGCTGTTCATCATGGAGGGCCTGCCGCCGGTCATCATGTGCTTCGTGACGTGGCAGTTGCTGACCGACCGGCCGAAAGACGCGGCCTGGCTGACGCTGGAACAGCGGACCTGGCTGCAGGATCGGTTGGACTCCGAGAATGCTCAGAAAGAGGCGGTTCGGACCTACTCACTCAGCCAAGCATTCAGCAATCCGAAGATCTGGCTGCTGACGGTGGCCTATGTCGGCCAGAACACGTCATCCTACGGGCTGGTGTTCTTCCTGCCGCTGATCGTCAAGGGCCTTGGAGTATCCACGGACTGGATCGGGCTGGCGAGCGCGCTGCCCTACCTGTGCGCCTTCGTGGCGATGATCGCATGGGGCTACCATTCCGACCTCACGGGTGAGCGGACGTGGCACGTGGCCGGGGCAGCCCTGGTGGCCGCGGGAGGGTTGGCGATCTGTGTCTTCATCGGCGTCGGCCACCCGGTCATAACGATGGTCGCGCTATGCGTGGCGCTGATGGGCCAGCAAGCTCTTGTGCCGACCTTCTGGTCGCTCCCCAGCGCCATGCTGACCGGTGTTGCCGCGGCGGGCGGGCTGGCCATGATCAACGCCGTCGGCAATCTGGGCGGGTGGCTTGGGCCATCGGTGTACGGGTTGGTGAAGGATGCGACCGGCAGCACCGACCTTGGGCTGCTCTGCCTGGCGGTGGGGCCGCTCGTTACCGCCATCGCGGTGGTGCTGGCTGGCCACGATCGCCGACTGGAGCGCATGATGTTGCGCACGTAGGGGAAGCGGGCGAAGAAAATCCGGGCGTTCTGCTGCTGGACTTGCTTTGCCAAGCTCGGCGCGACTTTCGCGCGACGGGGGAAGTTCTTGATTTGGAATCAACGGCTTTCCAGTTTCAGAGCGATCCGAGTCAGATCGGGTTGCCGGTCATTCTCTATACGGACTGATAATTTCGGTTTCAATTTGCGCATGAGGGTGGCGTGACTAGCTCGATCTTACGCGATCGCGAAGGTAAGGACCGCCCCTGGACACCTCCGTCTTGTTTTGCTTTCGGCGTGGCATGGGCGCACAGCCGAGCGGCAGGCAAGGCTACCAGACCAGCGCTGGTCCGGGTCGGGAAGGTGGCTCTGAACTCGATAAGCGGCGCCTTGGGACGAGGCGCCGCCGTCTCCGATAGCCTTCGGGCGTATTTCCGCAAGGCAGGGCCGACGGAATGTGGGCACCCCCAAGCTCACTTGGTTTGACATAACGTGTCATACTGGTTGGTCGCTGGGGTTCCACCGATAAGACTGGCCTAGACAGAAATGCGACGGACCAGAGAGTCGGAATCGCAATGGCAGAATTCGGATACGTGCTGGGTGTGCTCGAACCTTGGATTCACCAATATGGGGTTGTGGCCGTCGGAGTGATTCTGGGCTTCGAGTCGTTCGGTGCACCGCTTCCCGGCGAATCATTGCTCATACTCGCGGCGGTCATGGCCGGGCGCGGTGAGATGTCTTTCTTCGGCCTGCTGATTTCAGCCTGGACGGGCGCGGTCGTTGGCGACAACGTGGGGTATTTGATCGGCAGATTGCTTGGGCGCAACCTTTTGCTGCGCTATGGAGGAAAGATCGGTTTGACCGTCGAGCGCCTCGGCAAGGTCGAGGCAGCTTTCGCGCGCTATGGTCCTGTGACCGTCAGCATCGCGCGCTTCGTTGTCGTACTGCGGCAACTGAATGGGATCGTCGCCGGGACTGCGAAAATGGATTGGCGGAGGTTCCTGGTCTTCAACGCGTTCGGTGGCGCGCTCTGGGTCCTGGTATGGGTCCTCGTCGGGTACTACCTCGGCCTCATAGGGGCTTACAGTGCCGCTCTCATACACAAGCTAGGATATATGGGAGCGGCCTTTGTGTTGATTGCGCTGGTGGTGACTCTGTCGTGGATATACGTACGACGAGTTTACGCAAGGCGGCGATCCGCCGAGAGAGGCGAGGAGGAATGGCGAGTCTGACGGAAAGGAGACCGCCCAAAAAGCCAAACCAATACCGGCGGCGGCACCTGCTGCGCACCAAACGAGACGCAAGTGTGAACCGGCGTCCGACCGGAACCGCAACCACTGCCCGCAAGGCTTTGATATTTCACCCTGAATCCGCTCGGAACGGGGTCCCGGTCGGCGCCGATCGGGACCCCGACCGGAACCAATTTCCCCTTCAGGATCAATGCTTACGGCATCACAAGACGGGGGTCCCGGTTCGGAGCCTACGCACAGGTAGACGGTATCGATCGAAACAACGCCGGGAGCTCCCATCCGATTAGTCCATGAAAGTCTTTATCTCTGTCTTCACATCTTCAACATTGTCCCTAGTATAGAGAACCAGCATTTTCAGGTCTATGTTACTATTGTTCCAGAATCTGTGAGCTGTTCCTGCTGGATTGTAGAATGTCATATGGGGCTTCAGTTGATAGGTCTTATCAGGATATGTGGCAATACCTATGCCTTCCAAAATATAGATGATCTCATCGGTATCGTGCGTGATAAAGTCGGCCTCGGGCACCGAGCAGCCAGGCTTCAGATATTGATAGGAACTGCAAATGTCGACGGCGATGGCGGCCCGGGAGTGACGCCGCCGCCCGGCGAGGCTGTTGCGGGCGGCGCGCCAGGCGCGCTCTAGGGTGGCCAGCAACAGCAGCGCGTCTTCGGCTTCGCCGGCGACGGCATCGAGGAAGACCGGCGTCCAGGCCGCTTTCTGCCAGGGGACGTCGGCCCGCAGGGCGGCGGCGCCGATCAGCGGCACCGGCGCTCGCAGCAGGTGCTGGCGGCCCCAGAAGCGAAACAAGGCGGCGCGGTGGGAAGATGGATGGATTCGAACCACTGGATTGAGCGTGGGAACGGCCCATGGAGACCTTCGTTTCGTGCGTCGACGGCATCGACGACCCGCGAAACTCAAGTGGCCGCCGCAATCTGCACGAACCCCAGTTCATTGCCTTGGGCACGATGTTTGGGTCGGGCATCTGGGCTGCACGACCCATATCGTTGCGTCTGGTCGCCCCAGCACATTGCTGGTAAGCCATGGTGGACTGGACAGGGAGGTTGCCGCATGAACGACGAATACGCTGTATATCCCAGCCTGCGCGGGCGGGCCGTTTTCGTCACCGGAGGGGCGAGCGGCATCGGGGAGTCCATCGTCGAGCACTTCGCCGCCCAGGGTGCCCGCGTCGCCTTCGTCGATATCCAGGACGAACCGGCCCGGGCCTTGTGCGCGCGCATCGAAGCGGCCGGACACCCGGTGCCGCACTATGCCCATTGCGACCTGCGCGACATTGCCGCGTTGCAAGCCGCGATCGCCGAGGCGGCACGCGCCGTCGCGCCTTTTTCCGTGCTGGTCAACAACGCCGCCCACGACCAGCGCCACACCTGGCAGGAGGTGACGGTGGAATATTGGGAGGACCGGCTGGCGGTGAACCTGCGCCACCAGTTCTTCGCCATCCAGGCGATCGCGCCGATGATGCAGGCCCAGGGCGGTGGATCGATCATCAACTTCGGCTCGCCTCTCTGGCGCAAACTCAGAGGTGGCTTGCCTGGGTACATCACCAGCAAGGCGGCCGTCGAGGGCATGACGCGCAGTTTCGCCCGCGACCTCGGAGGCGACAACATCCGGGTGAATTGCGTCCTGCCGGGCTGGATCCTGACCGAGCGGCAGATGACGCTGTGGGCGACGCCGGAGCACCTGGACTTCATGATGAAGGTGCAGTGCCTGGGCCAGAAGCTGTTTCCGCCCGACGTCGCCCGCATGGTGCTGTGGCTCGCGGCTGACGATTCACAGATGTGCACGGCGCAGAACTGGGTGGTGGACGGCGGCTCGTTCTGAAAAAGGCGAGGCCAGGGTTCGGCCCTGGCCCCCCATTCGTGCTGTCTTAAGTCTGCCCTAGCCGCGCGGCGGGATGCGTTCCAGCCGGCGGTCGTGGCCCACCAGGAGCAGCGCGACGATCGAAATGAGCGGCGTCAGCGCCAGGGTGAGCAGCGCGGTATTGTCGCTGCCGGTCGAATCCCTCACCAGTCCGAACACCCATGGTCCGAGGAATCCGCCCAGATTGCCGACCGCATTGATCATGGCGATGCCGCCCGCCAAGGCTGCGCCCGTCAGCAGGGCGCTCGGCACTGCCCAGAACACCGGCGGACAGGCTTGTTGGCCCATCGAAGCGAAGATCAGCGCCACCATCAGCACCACCGGGTGGCCGCCACCGATGACGGTGCAGGCGGCAAGCCCCGCCGAGGCCATCAGCCACGCTCCAACCGCGTGCCAGATCCGCTCGCCGCTGCGGTCGGAGTGCCAGCCCCAGAAAATCATCGCCACGAAAGCGCACAGGTAGGGCACCGCGGCGACCAGGCCAATCCAGTCGGTGGATACGCCGAGCCCCTTGACGATCAGCGGCATGAAAAGCAGCAGTCCGTAGCTCGACACGTTCTGGCCAAAATAGGCCAGGGTCAGCAGACAGACCTTCGGGTTGGCGAACGTCTCGCCGAGGGAGAACTTGCGGATCGCCTCGCGCTGCGCGCGCTCGGAGTCCATCCGCTCGATCAGCCACGCCCGCTGGTCAGGCCTGAGCCAGGCCGCGTCCTTCGGCCGGTCGGTCAGCAACTTCCACGTCACCACGCACATGATGAGCGCCGGCAGCGCCTCGGCGACGAACATCCATTGCCAGCCCGCCAGTCCCGCTATCCCGTGCAGATGGAGCAACAGCCCGCCGACCGGCGGCCCGATGAACAGCGAGATCACGCCGGCCGACTGGAATATCGCCTGCATCCGGGTGCGGTAGGCCGAGGGGAACCACCACGTCAGATACAGCACCACTCCCGGGAAGAAGCCGGCCTCGGCCAGGCCGAGCAGGAAGCGGATGGCGTAGAAGCTCCAGTCGTTCCACACGAACCCGGTCAGTCCGGAGATGATGCCCCACGTGATCAGGATGCGGGCGAGCCAGCGCCGCGCCCCGAACTTGTTGAGGATCAGGTTGCTCGGGATCTCGGCCAGGAAGTAGCCGACGAAGAACATGCCGGCGCCGAAGCCGAACACCGCGTTCGAGAAGTGCAGGTCCGGGCTCATCGTCGGCGCCGCCATGCCGACGTTCGAGCGGTCCAGGTAGGCACAGAAATAACCCAGCATGACCAGCGGCATCAGTCGCCAGAACACGCGCTTGACGGTTTCCCGTTCGAGCGGATCGATTCCGCGCACGGTTGGCGCGCTTACATCCACGTCGGCTTCCTCCCTGCTGCGCACCGGCCGCCAGCGGGGGTAGGCTTCCAGCCTGCGAGAATTCCCTCGCTTTCAACGAGCCGGTACCGACACGAAGTATGCGTCACAAGCGGCCAGGAGGCAACGGCGGGTACCGGGCGGCCCAGGCGTTGAACGTGGCAGTCAGCCAACCAGCGGTGGCGCATCATGTCCATTGGACTGCGCAATTGGGCACATGGGTTCCAATCAACGGACATGGCATAAGGTCGCGCGCCAGATCGAGGCGATCGGCGTGGCCGCCGCCGCTCTTGGCGAGGCGCGCACCTGCTTCGACCACCTCCCCGGCCGCGCGGCGGTGGCGATCGCATGGTCGCGCGCGGGCATCTGCCGCTCGGGGCGGAGGGCGGCGAGAGCGCGCCGGAGAGCGCCGGTTTCCTGGCCGGGTTCGGAATCGAGTTGCAAGCGGCGCGCGTCAGGCGGCGGATCTCTTGCCGGCCGTGCCTGGGCTGGATCGAGCGGCGACCGCATCTCGGCGACGCGCTCCGGGCGGCGATATTGGATCGCGACATGGGGCTGGACTGGATCGAGCGGGTACGCGAAACTCCTGCGGTATGCATCACGCCAGCGCGCCAAGACGGTTTGACCGCACGCTTCGAAGTGGGCGCCTGATCGCCGGGGTTGGGCCGCCCGCCTGATAGCATGAGGAGAAGGCGATGATCGTCGACCTACGGATCTACACCTGCCGCCCGAACAAGCTGGCGGAGTTCGTCAAGCTCTATGAGGAAAAAGCTTGGCCGCTGCAGAAAAAGTACTTGGGAAACTGCCTGGGTTGGTACACCACGGTGGAAGGCGCGCTGAACACGGTGGTGCACCTGTGGGGCTACAAAAGCCAGGCTGACCGCGAGGCGCGCCGCAACGCCATGGCAGCCGACCCGGCCTGGGGCGCCTACTTGGCCGAGGCGGGCGAGAGTGGGCTGCTGGTGGCGATGGAAAACCGCATCCTCAAGCCGACCGCGTTCGGCCCGGTGCAGTAGACTAGCAGCCTGTCGGAGTGAGGTGTTGGGTCATATGGTTGGCGGGGGCGGCGATTGAGGGGTTTGGCGCTCACTGACGCGGCGTGGGGCGGTCGGATTCGTGCTTGCGGCGATCTGGGCCGCCTTGATCGGACCGTTGCGGGCGGTGGGGCGTTCAATTGACCCAAAACGGGCACGATCTGAGCCAGATCGTGCCCGCCAGGGCAAACATCCGCTTCATGTTCCAGGCGATGGTCACGAGCGTCCACTCGCCGCGGACGTGGTCGAGGCCGCGCAGCAGGAACTGACGAGACCCAAGCACCGACTTGATAATGCCGAACACCGGCTCCGGCGTCTGCTTGCGCAAGGCGTAGCGCTGCTTGCCCTGGGGTGTCTTGAGCCGATGGTCCATCGCCTCAAGCGGCGTCGGGTCCGTGGCAGGGCTGTTCAACGCTGTGGGATAGGCTGAAGTGAGTCCGGCGTGCAACACCGGAGGAAGGAAGTGAATCGGCTGATGAAATAGGAGCTTTTCGAATTGGCGGAAGTCAGACTACTGGGGCGGCAACTGAATTGGAGGTTGCCGCTCAGGAATCCCCTCATTTTCGACTCGGGAGTCCGCCATAGGCACTGCGGTGCGGCGAATGGAGCCTCATCCATTGCTCCCGAGCATGCAGAAGCCATTGGGAATTTGGGGCGGCCCAAGCATGACGGTCAACGATAGCCTGGCAGTCATTCTATGGAGCGTTCTACAACGCATCGCAATCACGCCATAAAAAATGAGGGGGTGCGCCAGGATAAGCTGATCTGGTCCAGATGGTGAAAGTCCGGTCCGGGTAGGGGGAATCAGGCGGCAGCCGCCGCAGTCATCCTACCGCCGCTTTGGGTGGGGAGCGGCTGTAGAGGGTTCGCCGGCCCAGGTCCGCTCTGCGCCCTAGTAGACCATT
>Ga0181517_10004172_pt1 | contig 13334 bp, 11 predicted proteins | sample PEATcosm2014_Bin_31_FD_119748 | JGI IMG/M metagenome (GOLD analysis project Ga0181517, IMG submission 119748) | Peatland microbial communities from MTU Mesocosm Facility, Houghton, MI, USA - PEATcosm2014_Bin01_30_metaG | ecosystem: Environmental > Terrestrial > Soil > Wetlands > Peat | place... | reverse complement strand
CTACAGTTTCACTCCAGGGAATTTCTGGTTTAAATCAAGGTTCAGCAGAAGTACGTTGACGCGCGGCTCACCCAGAAAACCCCATTGCCGCCCCTCGGTGTGGGCAGCGATGAGCTGGTTGATCTGATCCAAAGAGGCGTTGCGAGCGTTGGCAACGCGCGGGGCTTGGGCAAGGGCGGAGGCAGGACTGATGTCGGGATCCAAACCGCTGGCGGAGGTGGTGACCAGATCCGCGGGAATGGGGCCCTGGTAGCCGGGATTCTCCTGGCGGAATTTTGCGACGTCTCCTTTTACCCGATCGATCAGTTTCTGATTGGTGGGGCCGTAGTTGGAGGCGTTGGAAGCGCTGGCATCGTATCCATTACCCGCCGCCGACGGGCGGGGATGAAAGTACTGAGGCTGCGTGAAGTTCTGGCCGATTAACGCGGAACCAGCCGTCTTCCCGTCCACCTCCACCATGCTACCATTCGCGGCGTGGTGGAAGAGAAGCTGGCAGACGCCGGTGACAACGCCGGGATAGATCAACCCCGTGAGGATGGTCATCAAGAGCGTGATGCGGAAAGCCGGACCAATCTGATAACGCATGGGATCTCCTTAAAGGGCCGTATGAAATTCGGCCAAGCCGAGGGCTTCGGCCTGGGCACCATGGCACGGGCGTCCCGCCCGTGAAGGGTCATGGGCAAGATGCCCATGCCACGCTGCTCGGGCTTACGCCAGATGCAACAAACCGAGTAGCCGGTCGATCAGCCAGATGCCCGGGAAAGGTGCAATGATGCCGCCGACACCGTAAATCAAAAGGTTTCTCTGCAGCATATGGGCGGCACTTTCCGGCCGATACTTTACGCCCCGGAGCGCCAGGGGCACCAACGCGATGATGATCAGCGCGTTGAAAATCACCGCCGCCAGCACCGCGCTTTGGCGCGAATGCAAGTGCATGATGTTCAATCCGTTCAGGGCCGGATAGGTGGCCATAAACATCGCCGGAATAATGGCGAAGTACTTGGCCACGTCGTTGGCGATGGAGAAGGTGGTCAAGGCGCCGCGCGTGATCAGGAGCTGTTTCCCGATGGCCACAATCTCAATCAGCTTGGTGGGGTTGCTGTCCAGGTCCACCATGTTTCCGGCTTCCTTGGCGGCCATCGTACCCGTATTCATGGCCACGCCCACATCGGCTTGTGCCAAGGCGGGCGCATCGTTGGTGCCATCGCCTGTCATGGCGACCAGGCGGCCCTGTCCCTGTTCTTTCTTGATGTACTCCATCTTGTCTTTGGGAGTGGCCTGCGCGAGGAAGTCATCAACGCCGGCCTCATTGGCAATGGCGGCGGCCGTCAAGGGATTGTCACCGGTGATCATGACGGAACGAATCCCCATGGCCCGCAGTTGTTCCAGGCGCTCCTTCATTCCTCCCTTGACGATGTCTTTCAGGTGGACGATTCCCAGCAGGCGGTTGCCATCGGCGACGGCGAGTGGTGTGCCGCCCGTGCGGGAAATGCGATCCGACATTTCGGTGAAGTTCGGGAGCACCACGCCGCCATTGTCGGTGACGAATTGCACGATGGCATCCGTGGCTCCTTTGCGCAGGCGGCGGCCGTCAATGTCAACGCCGCTCATCCGCGTGTAGGCGGAGAAGGGGATGAAGTGGGCTTCATGTTCAGAAACCTCGCGCCCCCGGAGGCGGTACGCCTGCTTGGCGAGCACCACAATCGAGCGGCCCTCTGGAGTTTCGTCAGCCAGACTGGCGAGTTGCGCCGCATCGGCCAATTCAGCGCCCGTAACGCCGTCGACAGGATCGAATTCCACCGCCTGGCGGTTGCCCAAGGTGATGGTGCCGGTTTTGTCGAGGAGGAGGGTGTTGACATCACCTGCCGCTTCCACTGCCTTGCCGCTCATGGCCAGCACGTTGTGCTGGATGACGCGATCCATGCCGGCAATACCGATGGCGGAAAGCAAGCCGCCAATGGTGGTGGGAATCAGACAGACGAGCAGCGAAACCAGCACTGCCACGCTGGGAATCTCTCCGCTGCCGGCGGAATTCACTGCGTAGGAGGAAAAAGGCTGCAGGGTTATAACTGCCAGCAGGAAGATCAGCGTCAACCCGGCGATCAGAATGTTGAGCGCGATTTCGTTGGGGGTCTTCTGGCGCTCGGCGCCCTCTACCAGGGCAATCATGCGATCCAGGAAGGTCTCACCTGGGTTGGAGGTAATCCGAATTTTGACTTTGTCGGAGAGGACCTTGGTGCCGCCAGTCACGGCGCTGCGGTCGCCGCCCGATTCCCGAATTACCGGGGCACTCTCGCCGGTGATGACCGACTCATCCACGGTGGCAATGCCGTCGATCACTTCGCCGTCGCCAGGGATGATGTCTCCGGCCTCGCAGATCACCACGTCCTGGGCACGCAATTTGGAGGCGGGGACGGTTTCGGTCTTGTCTCCGGCAACAATCCGCTTGGCCAGCGAGTCGGTCTTGGTCTTGCGCAAGGTGTCTGCCTGGGCTTTGCCGCGCGCTTCCGCCATGGCTTCGGCAAAGTTGGCGAAGAGCACGGTGAACCACAGCCAAAGCGCGATCTGCAAGGAAAAGCCGATGCGGGAAGCGTGAACGATGATATCGCGCACCAGGAAAACGGTGGTCAGCGCTGCTCCCACTTCCACGACCAGCATCACCGGATTCCGGGCGAGCGTGGCCGGGTTCAACTTAATGAACGAATCACGCGCCGCCCTCTTTACAATGGGCGGGTCGAAGAGCGGGCGCGAGTGGGCCAGCTTTTTCGGAAGAAGCGCGGTTTCATCAACCGGCGGTGGGGCTACGAGTGTTCCCATATGTTCAGCTCCAAATCGAGAAAGAGACCATCGAGAAGAGTTTCCCCTGCTGCATCAGGAAATGCTCAACGATGGGTCCGAGGGATAGGGCCGGGAAGTAAGTCAGCGCCCCGACGATGATGACCGTGCCAATCAACAATCCGACAAACAGGGGTCCGTGCGTGGGCAGGGTCCCACTGGTCACCGGAAGTTTCTTCTTGCACGCCAGGCTGCCCGCCACGGCCAGCATGGGAATGATGAATAGAAAACGGCCGATGAGCATGGCCAGACCCAGGCTGAAGTTGTACCAGGGAGTGTTGGCGCTCAGGCCCCCGAAGGCGCTGCCGTTGTTTCCATTGGTGCTGGTGTAAGCGTAGAGGATTTCACTGAAACCATGCGGGCCGTTGTTGTTCACATTGGCAGTCGCTGCCCCGGGAGGATTCCAGTAGCCGTTCTGCTTGAATTTGCCCACGGCGCTGATTCCGGTGAAGATGAGGATGTTGGCAGCCATGAGGATCAGCGCCAGCATCGCCATCTTTACTTCCTTCTGTTCGATTTTCTTCCCTATATATTCCGGCGTGCGGCCTACCATCAGCCCGGCAATGAAGACCGCCAGGATAGCGAAGAGCAGCATGCCTTTAATGCCTGCACCGACGCCGCCAAAAACCACCTCGCCAAGTTGGATGTTGAACAGCGGGACAAGCCCTCCGAGAGGCGTGTAGCTATCGTGCATGCTGTTTACGGCGCCGCAACTGGCGTCGGTGGTGACGACGGCAAAGAGCGCCGATGTCGCGATGCCGAAGCGGACTTCCTTGCCTTCCATGTTCCCACCCGGTTGAGTGTGGCTGGCCTTGGTTTCAAGCCCGAGTTGGGCAAGTTGCGGATTACCCGCTTGCTCGGCAGGAGAACACACCAGGACTCCGGCGAGGAACAGAACGCCCATCGCCCCAAACAGGGCCCAACCCTGGCGCGTGTCACCCACCATCGTGCCGAACGTGTAGGTTAGGCCGGCAGGGATGGCAAAGATCATGAGGAGCTGGATGAAATTGGTCAGCGGGGTGGGGTTCTCAAAGGGGTGGGCGGAATTGGCATTGAAGAATCCTCCTCCGTTTGTTCCCACCATCTTGATGGCTTCCTGAGAAGCGACCGGCCCTTGCGCGATGGTCTGCGTAGCTCCTTCCACCGTCTGGACCGTGGTATTGGCCTTGAAGTTTTGAATCACGCCCTGCGAGCACAGAAACAGCGCTCCGAGCAAGGAGAGTGGCAGGAAGATGTAAAGCGTTGCCCGCACCAGATCCACCCAGAAGTTTCCGATATTGTTTGCCTGCTTGCGCGCAAAGCCTCGAATCAGGGCGATGGACACAGCGACACCGGCGGCGGCGGAAAGGAAATTCTGCACCGTGAGCGCGGTCATTTGCACGAAATGGCTGTAGGTTGTCTCGCCACCGTAGGATTGCCAGTTGGTATTGGTCACGAAACTTACGGCCGTGTTGAAAGCCAGATCGGCCGTCACGGGAGTGGCGCCGGCAGGGGCATTCGGGGTTCCGTAGTGCTGGAGATTCAATAATGGCACGAACCGCTGCAGTCGCTGGATCACGTAAGCGAAAATGAAGCTCATCACGCTGAAGGCAATCAGCGACGCCGCGTACTGGGTCCAGCGCTGCTCGGCATTCTCATGAATACGGCAGAGGCGATAGACCAATTTTTCCAGTGGACGCACCACCGGGTGGAGAAAAGTCCGCTCGCCCGCGAAAAGTTTGGTCATGAAGATGCCCAGGGGTTTCGTGACCAGCAGGATCAGCGCAGAATAGATCAGCAAGTTCAGAATGCCATTCGGGGTCATGGTGTCCTCTCAGAACCGTTCCGGCCGCAGCAACGCGTACACGAGATAAGCGAAAAGGAACAGCGCGGTAACGCCAGCAATAACGTAGTCCATGGAGCGGCCTCCTAAAGCCGGTCACAGGCGGTGGAGAAAATCCAGCAACCGACAAAGAACAAAATTCCAACTAAAACGTAAGCAATGTCCAGCACGGTGTTGTCACCTCAGCTCTGCGAAAATCACGCTGTGCCCATCCTTTTGGACTGCCTGCGCGAGCCTTTGCGCCGCGGTGGGCCACCAGCGTGTTCTGCCACCTATAACAACCAGGGAATTCGACCTCAGCAGCAGGCCCAGTGTGCGCCTCTTGTCGCGGCACAGGAGAATCTGCGCTGCCACATCCAAGTGGATGGTTGAGGCCAGTTCCCGGACCTGATTCTCCAGAAATTCCACCGGCACCGCGGGCCTGGTCAGAGGCAGCGCGTAAGGCACTTCATAGGGGAGCAGCAGCCGTATGTGTGCCCCCAGTTTTTGCGCCAGCCCATCGGCCATTTGCAGGGCCGCCAGCGTTCCCCTTGCGTCCGTATAGATAACCAGGACTTCCAGCCCTTGCCCTAGGTCATCCCCCACTTGCAGGGCGGCACTTCCAAGCGCGTCCGGCTGAATCGCGAAGACGTCCAGCTTCTGCCCGGTATGCCCATCAATCAGATCGTAGTGATTGCTGTCATGTGAAAGAGCCGGGGATGCGAACCCGGACTCATCAACCGGATAAGTTTCCATGGGAGTCACCTGAACCATAGTGCTTCCACGGCCATAAAGAAGTCATAAAGACTTGGTCAAGATTTCGTTAACCCTTGGGGACACTCAACCTGTACCCAACCCACGGCTCGGTAAGGAGATAGGCGGGGTGGGCGGGGTCGGGTTCGATCTTTTTTCGAAGCTGATTGATGAACACGCGCAGGTACTCCACTTCTTCGCCATAATCCGGTCCCCACACGGCCTGAAGAAGTTTGGTGTGGGGGATGGCCACATCCGGATTGCTGGCGAAGTAACGAAGCAGGTCAAATTCCTTGGGAGTCAGGCGCACCTCGGTACCGTCCACGGTAACCCGTCGAGCGACGAAATTAATGGCGGTAGAGCCCAGGTTCAGCAAATCAGGCGTGCCCGAGCTCATCATGGGCGCGCGGCGAAGGCCCGCGCGAATGCGTGCCAGCAGTTCCGGCATGCTGAAAGGTTTGGTCACGTAGTCGTCCGCCCCGGCATCCAACGCTTCCACTTTCTCTTTCTCCGTATTGCGGATGGAGAGAATGACAATGGGAATGTCGCTTTGGGAGCGGATAATGCGGCACGCTTCCATGCCGCCGATTCCCGGCATGTTGATGTCAAGCAGTATCAGGTCGAAGCGCTCCTCGCGGACTTTGTCCAGAGCTTCCTCGCCGTTGCGCGCGGTGCTGACCATATAGCCGCGCGCCACCAGAGTAGTGCGCATCACCCGGCGAATCTGCGGGGCGTCATCGACAATCAAGATTCTTGCGCTGGTCACAGTAACGACTCCCTGGGAGCACGCGGGACGGAGAATGAGAACTTTGCACCCTTTCCTGGCTCGCTCTCCACCCAGATCCTGCCATGGTGGGCGCGCACAATCTCCCTGGCAATGGTAAGGCCCATTCCGGTGCCCGGTATTCTCTCCCGCTGATCTTTCCCCCGGTAAAACTTATCAAACACTTTCCGTTGCTCCTGTTCGGAAATTCCCGGTCCGCAGTCCGCGACGCTGACAATAACCTCCATCTCTCCCACACTGGCGCTGAGAGTAAGAGGGCTGCCCGGTGGTGTATACCTTAAAGCATTGCTGAGCAATTGCCAAATCACCGTTCCCGTGAATTCCGGGTCAACGCTCACCCGCGGCAGGTTTTCCGGTACGTCCACGGCCACTTTGCGCCCTTCCAGACTCTCTCCCAGTTTCTTCAATTGCGCCTGGATAATTATATGCAAGGATTGCGGGCTCCTGTGCAACTGAAGCTCGCCCGCTTCGATGCGCGACATTTGGATGGCTTCGGTAAGCATCGAATTCAGCCGGTCCGTCTCCTCATCAACGATGAGCAGCAATTCCTGGCGCGTCGGATTCATGTCGGTATCCGACAACATGGAGGTCACCGCGGCCTTGATGGGCGTTAGCGGTGTTTTGAACTCATGCGCCAGGGCATCCAGCATCATGGACTTCAGTTCTTCGCTCTGCCGGGCGGCTTCGGCGCGGGTGGCGACGTCCTGAGAGTGGGCGCGCTCCAAGGTGATGGCCGTAAGGTTGGCAATGGCGTGCAATGCCGTTTCCGACATTTGCGAGCCCTGGATTCCCAGGCTGCCGATGGGTTGGCCCCCCAGGCTGATGGGGATTGCCGTGGTCTTCGTCGCGGCATCGTGAAAAACGGTTCCTTGCAGGGCGGTATCTCGAAGTTTGCCGGGTTCAACGGGGATATCGTGCGGGCCAGCCCGGTGAATCCGGTCGGTGGCGCGGTCATATAAGGCCAATCCCGGCACCTCAAACACCTGGGCGATTAAATTGGTAATATCCTGCGCCAAATGGCCGTGGACTTCGAGAAGCAAGAGATTCCGGCTCAAGGTGTAAAGGCGTTCCATCTCCTGCTGGCGGTGCGATGATTCCAGCGCCTGCGTTCTTAAACTGGTGGAAAGCTGGCTGGCGATTACCGCTGTCACCACAAAGGCGGATAGAGCCACCCAGTTTTGGGGGTCTGCAATCGTCAGCGCGCCAACGGGAGGCAGAAAAAAGAAATTGAAGCAAAGCATGCCGGCCACCGAAGCCGCCAGCGCCTCCACCAATCCCCACCGCGTGGCGATGGCCAGTACCGCCAGCAAAAACGATAGGGCCACGGTTACGTTATTGACGTGGAAAATGATGAAATAGAAGAACGTGATTCCGGCGATGATCCCCAACGCGCCGAGGATGCGGACCGCGAGTGCCGTGTGTGGCTCCAGGTTTTTGTTCAAGCAGGGACCTCATTCACGTGGCGGGATAAACCCGCCGCTACAATATCACCACGACCCGCCATTTTACTCGCCTCCGGGGCCGTATGCATGGGCTTTGAAGCGGTGGGCTACGATCTTTCGCCCGTTAGCTGACGGGCTGGCAGGTCCTACCAGGCAGGACCTACCAATTGCAATAAATTGGACCTCGGATAAAAGGTCGTATTTATTCGACCAAGTCCCCCCGCGCGTCACCTCCGAGTAACTGAACGGTGGTAGAATCGCGGCCGTGCCTGCCTCTCTCATCTTCGGCGAGGCGTTAGTCTTGGGACTGTCCTCCGGCCCTGCCTGCATCGCATCCTGTGGTCCCGTGCTGGTTCCTTCTTTGTTGGCGGAGCAGGGAGGCGCGCGCTTGAGTATCCGCTATCTCACAACGTTTCTGGGAGCGCGTTTTCTGGGATACCTGCTGTTTGCCGCCGTGGCCTGGGAACTTGGCGCCCTGATCGCCCTTCCACCCGCGCCACGCCTGCTGATCGGTGGAATTATCCACGTGTTGCTGGCCGGCGTGCTGATTTGGTATGCGTATGCGATGGGGCGCGCTTGTGCCGCGTCGTGTGCGGGTTCGGAACTCGTGAACATTGGCGGGGCCCGGAAGCGCGGCGTATACGGTCCGGCGGCGCTCGGCTTCCTGACGGGCTTAAGCCTGTGCCCTCCTTTTGTAGTTGCCGGAGTGAGGGCGGCGCAGTTGCATAGCGTGGTTGCGGCCCTTCTATTCTTTGCGGTGTTTTTTGTGGGAACCTCCGTGTGGTTTGTGCCACTGGCCGGTCTGGGCTGCGTTCGGCGCAGTCAGGCCGTGACCACCGTGGCGCGGATGGCGATGGTGGTCATTGCCTTCGTTTACCTGTGTTTGGGATTTACCATGCTGATGGGGGGAAAGGTTCATGGCTACTGACGTTCGGATCCAGCCGCCGCGCCTGGCCGCGCCGCGGAGTATCGGCAAGTGCGTTCTGCTGAGCCTGCCGGTAACGCTCTGGTCGGCGCTTATCTTCTCGAATTCGTTCCGGCAGCCGAATCGCTCCGTGCAAATTGCCGGCCTCATGACCGGCGCTTTCATGATCGCGCTGTTCTTCATGATGATGCGGACGTGGAGCACCTATCGATGGCGCCGCGTGTTCTTCGTAGCTTTGGGAATTCTCTTCCCGGTGGGCTTCATCCACCAGGTCATGGTAATGAGGGGATCGATGGGTATTCCGATGGAGGAGATGATTGCGGGCCGGACCCCCTTCTGTTTCTTTCCCATTCCTCTCCTCATCATACCGGCGGCGCTGACCCGCACGGTGGTTTTCCCTGGCTCCATCCTGCCCGGCGGAGGCATGTCGGGCGGGGGAATGGCGGCCATGGTGGGAATCTGGCTGGCCATCACCATCGTCGTGGGCAAAGGCTGGTGCAGCTATACGTGCTTCTTCGGGGGAATTGAAGAAGGCGTGGCCTCTCTACCGAAGCGGGCGAAGCTGCGCAAGCTCGATTCCCGCTGGCGCTATGGTCCCTGGGCCGTATTGCTGGCAATGGTCCTGCTGTCGCTGGCGCTGTTTGAGCCGGCTTACTGCATGTGGCTCTGTCCGTTCAAGGCCGTGTCGGAATACGTCGCGGCGCGCAACACGCTGGGATTGGTGCAAAACGGAATCTTCATTGTGCTGTTTGCGGGATTGGTCATCGTGCTGCCCTGGCTCACGAAAAAGCGTACCCAGTGCTCATTTTTCTGCCCGTTCGGCGCCTTCCAATCGATCTTTAACAAGACCAGCGTGTTCGACGTCAGGATCGACAAGACGCGCTGTTCGCCCTGTGTGCTCTGCCAGAACGCCTGCCCCACCGTGTCTTTAACGCCGGAATCCATTGCGCAGGGCAGGGCGCTGATGTCCTGCATGAAGTGCGGGGCGTGCGTGGATGTGTGCCCCAAGCACGCCGCCGTGTGGCACATCAAGGGGACGGAAGTTGGGGTGAAGCCGGAACGCGCGCGGCTGTTGCTTTTGTACTCTGCCTGGGGGATGGCCATTATGTTTGGCGGCACGATCATCGCCCAGGGCTTGGCCACGCTGCTGCACGTGTTTATTCATTGAGGAACGCGCACTGCTGCGGCAGGTCCGTTGTAGCGCTGGCATCCTGCCGGCCTTGCGAAATGCCGCCGGGAAGGCGGCGCAATGGCGGGTTTACCCCGCCCAATCGCGGAGTAGCGACGGGTTTACCCCGCCATGTGGCGGCATAAAGCCGCCGTTACGATTCATGGCGGCATAGAGCCGCCGCCACAACCTTTTTCATCAGCCGGTTTGGAGGGGCCAATGAAGATTCAGGAAAAACTGGGTTACACGGCAGCGGGAATGACCGTGCTGGCGGCGGTGCTGGTGCCCTTTCTACTGATGGGACTGTTCACCAAAGGCGTTGCCGCCCTGGGCCTGCACGTGGATGAGATTTACTCCGGCGGACCGAAAGTGCGCACGGTTCATAACGGCGCCTACTCCATTGATATCCACCGGCCGGTGTCTCCCCACCTGCTGCAGAGCGAGAAGCCGTTTGTGCAGCTTGACTGGAAACCCGTAAGCGCGCTTCCGGGCCACGTGTCTGACGCGGTGGACGTGGCTGGCGACGGGCAACCGGACCTCCGCGTGAGCTTTGATGTGCCCAGGGACCCGAAGACTCCACTGCGAGTGGACGTGGAGGCCCTTAACCCGCACTGCGAGGCCATGCGGAATGTGGGGAAGGAGAGGTTTTCCAAGCTGATCGTGCGTGTGGACGACGCCATCCTGGTGCGAGTCCCCCTCGCGCCGCGGTAGCCGGCAGCGGGCCGTCGGGTGTTCCATGCATGGCATCTAAGGACAAACAAATGGGGAAAAAAGGGAAGATCGCGCAGGTAAAGAGCGGACTGCGCATGGCGGCCGCCATACTCATCTTCGTCGCAGTTGGAGGGCTGTTTGTGGCGGGGGTGAACTTTGCCTTCTTTCCCACCGAACACCCACGAATTCTCGGGTGGGTGTTCCTAATCATCTCCACTCCAATCATGGTACTGGAAATGAACCGGTGGGTGAGAGTTTTTCCCGGCCTTCTAGCGTACGCGGTCTTGAACGGCATTATCGTGCTCTCAACGGGCCACGCGCTGGGCAAGCCTTCAGTTACCCTTCCTTGGCTTCCCATGCTGGGTGTCACAAGCTTTTATGCGGTTAGCGCGGCGCTGTCGCTTAGGTTCAAAGGGCGTAAGTTAAATTGGGTTGATCGCATCGCTGTGCTGGCATATGTTTTCATTCTTGTCTGGTTGTGGGTGTCTGCGCCCTCCGTACCGACCCGCCTGCGTCCCCTTGACTACTTGGGGATAGGCTCTGGGATTGGATGCCTTCTCTTCGCTTGGGTTTACGATCGCATCCAGAGTCATCGCGCTCATGGCTCCCGGCGGCGAGTCACTCCAGGTACTGCGGGCGTATCGCAAGTGAGCAGCGGGTAGGCCAACGGGCTTTAGCTGCGTGCATTAGAGGCGCACCGTAACGATGTCAGCGGATGGCCGGCTGGCGCAGAGCGAGCCCAGCTCTGCGACTCGCGTGTCACCGCTCTCGATCCATAGTCAAGACGGAGGGATCGTTCAGGTGATTGAAGCGAGCGAGTAGCCACGGACAGTGCTCTTCTGTCCGTGGGCTTTTCCGGCGGTGGTCGAGTTACAACAATTTTGCCCTGGACAAGGCCACGGTTGCAGCCTGCCCAATTCAAATTGATTACGTACGGCAGCCCTTGGGGTATCGTGCATGAGAAAAGCCCAGGGACAGGAAAGCACTGTCCGTGGCTACCGTGGCAACTTCGATTGGGGGGATGAATGATGCCAAGGGGCCACCATCAGAAACACGATGAATGTGGCTACCCGCTCAACGTACGGAAACATTCTTGAATTGCATGCGGCTGGACCATGTGCGAAATCCCAACTTACCCTTTGAGCTGATGCGATCGGGAATATTGATGTCGAGCAGCAAGCCGCCGTTGACTGTTCCCAACACGTGGGAACCCTTTCTTTCGAGGTGAATAGCATACCAGCGGCCGGTCTCGATCATGAACGGTTTGTCCGTTTGCGGCATGTAGAAAACACCGCTGTCTGGCACGCTAAACTCGGCAATGGACTTTGTGCCACCATAGCCCCCGATGTCCCACCACGCGGCGAGGTTTTCACGTTCATACGAGACGATAACGCTAAAGCCGTCATCGCCGCTGATCCGGCGGGCGTCACAGGTCAATTCGCTTGCGGTTTCAGACCCGAGCACAACGGCCAAGCCCGGATGTGCGTCCTCCTCCAACTGCGTGGCGTTGCCCTCGGAAAATTGCCAGTTACCATGAACTGGCATCCAACTTGACTGCCTGACCAATTCGGGCGCCGGAGGTATTGGCGAGGGTGCGTGAGACAGGCTGGGGGAGGTTGGCCGGCTCGCAGTCAGGGAACCAGAGACGGGCAGGGTCTGTTGGTTGGGTTGTTGAGGCTGCTCTGCCGATGTTGCAGGGTTGCGAGGAACAAGTTGCAGCGCGATGAAGTCGCCGGGAACAGAGTGAGCCCAGTTCGGCGTGAAATAGTGTTCGCTCTCGGCGCTAATCAGCAGTTGTTCCTCTCGCAAGAACCGGCCCTCGAAATCTCCCGTGATGGTGTGAATCCTCGTTCCTGGATCGTGCGGCGATGTCTTGATCACGACCGTGACTTCCTCTTTCGCACTGTCAGGTGGGAAGGAGATCAGTCCGGTGAGAAGCTGATAGCGCATTCCGGCCATGACAAAGGCAAGTCCAGTAACCATTAGCGTCAGGGCAGCGATTAACATTGCGACCCTGCTGACCGTCGATGCGACCGCCCGCCAAAGGCCAAGGATAAGCCGGCGGCGCCAGGCGGCGGAGTCTCCCAAAAAGAGCAGCGAAAGAACTCCCGCGAAAGTGGCCGTCACGGCAAGCAAAGTCGTCACATACGACGTCTGCTTCGCCCAGACGAAGATCGTCGCGGCTAGAGTTGCAGCCACGCCACTCAGTATCAGCGCGGCAATTTGTAAAACCTGCAGTGAGGACGCAGGTGCCGTCCCACGTTTGTCGACCGCTTGCTCTTGGGCTTCAGTCAATCCTAACTCCTCAACGAAGGTTGATAAGCCGGGTCTCTCCTATGGGATATTGTCGAAATTGTGTACCGGATTCTGTTTTGTCTTCCCTAGCTGCGTTCAGTATATACCAACAATCTTCCTTTTGATCGCAAAGTAGAGCCGCCGTCCGGCGCATGCCATCGTAGCCCGACGGTTCGGAAAACGATCAAGGCCGCAGGGGGGATTGACGTCCGTCGATGAGCCCACGAAAGGTATCCGCGCAGGCGGAGAGGAGTTTGAGTCGCATGGCTGTGCTCGCCATGTACCGGTCGGCCCAATGTTCGCGGGCGGGAGAAGAGACCCCTCATCCGCTTCGTACCTCTGCACCTTCTCCCCTGGGAGAAGGCCGGTAGTTAAACTGCCCACTCCGAGGGGAGAGGGCGGCGGCCATGCGCCGCCGGGTGAGGGGTCTCTTCTCTCGACCTCCCACTATCAACAAGGACACAAAAATGTTTGCCAAGAAAAACGAGGGCTAACGCCAATACTGTTCACTTAATAGATTTCAGGGCTTTAGGTGGTAATTGGTTACAGGGCGACCCCCTCACCCGTCCCGCCCCGGCTGGTGAAAACGCCGGATGCGGTCCACCCTCTCCCCCAAAGGG
>Ga0181517_10004168_pt1 | contig 13339 bp, 8 predicted proteins | sample PEATcosm2014_Bin_31_FD_119748 | JGI IMG/M metagenome (GOLD analysis project Ga0181517, IMG submission 119748) | Peatland microbial communities from MTU Mesocosm Facility, Houghton, MI, USA - PEATcosm2014_Bin01_30_metaG | ecosystem: Environmental > Terrestrial > Soil > Wetlands > Peat | place... | reverse complement strand
CATCAAGTTCGGTCAGGCAATGAAACAGCAGTTCAGCGCGACGGAGTTGGAGGCGATCTCGTCGGTTGCGGGGCGCCAGATGATCCCGGTGTATCAGAATCTGAATGGCCGCGTCATTGTGGGGCACGAGGGCGAGATTGGCGAGTATATTGTCGCGCTGCCTGCGTACCATATCGCGGTGGCGCGCACGATCGATGAAAAGCGCGGGCGGGTCGGAGACTTTCAATTCCATTCGCTGTTCCAGCGTGTATACGATCTAGCGCCGGTTGGCGGACTACAACCGTAGTGTGACGCTGGCGAAGCTACTGTTTGGCGGCTGCGGCGGTGGCTTGGTCGAGAGCCTCGATGAAGAGGCCTGCCCAGTGGGCGACGGCCTCGGCGTGCGCGCCGGTGACGTCGTCGCGGTCGCCTTCGAGTGTTGCAAGCTGCACGGCGAAGTTGCCGACGGTGGAACTTTCGGGCGATCCACGGAAGACTTCGAGTCCGGTGGCCTCCGCGGTAAGGCGGTTGAGGAATGCGTTTTGATTGGCCCCGCCGACGATGAAGAGCCGCTTCAGCTTGCTGCCGGTGAGCAGGGCCACGCGGTCGAGCACCGCGGCGTAGCGCGCGGCCAGCGAGTGGAAGATGAGGCTGGCGAAGGCGGGCGCGTTGCTGGGCGACTCGTCCAGCGGGGCGAGGTTGTTCTTCTTGCGTTGGTTATTGATGCGCTGCGGCATGTGCTCCGGCAACAGCAGGTCGGGATCGTCGACATCGAGCAGGCCAATGGGGCAGGGGGTCTTTTCGGCGGCAGCGACGAGATCGACGATGGACCAAGTCTTGCCGTCCAGCGCCCACTGGGCCGTGCATTGGCTGATGAGCCACATGCCGTTGACGTTCTTGTGGAAGCAGACGCCGCCGCCGACAGCGCCGAGGTTGGTGAAGTTGTCGGCGGTTGAGCCGACCGTGTTGCATGGCTGCCGGAGCAGCATACCGACCAACGACCAAGTGCCGGAGCTGATGTAGGCCCAGTCGTTGCCGGTGGCGGGGATGCCGGCGATGGCGGCGGCGGTGTCGTGGGTGCCGGGCGCGATGAGCGTGGTGTCGCGGAAGGCGGGCAGCGCTGCCAGCGGACCGGTGAGTTTGCCCAGCGCGGTGCCGGGCGGAACGATCCTGGGCGCGCAAGTGGGGATGAGGCCGAGCGCGGTGAATATCTCCTGGCACCATTGCCTGGTGTTCAGGTCGACCAGCTCGGTGTGGGTGGCCATTGTGTAATCGGAGACGCGCTCGCCACCCCAGTGGGCGAGCAGATACTCGGGGAAGTTGAGCCATTGCTTACCTTCGGGCAGGCCTGCGAGCTTGTCGGCGTAGAGCTGATAGACGGTGTTGAAGGGAAGAATCTGAACGCCGGTGAGTTCGCGCAGGCGGGCCTGGCTGATCAGGCGATGGGCGGCGTTTTGCGACTCGGTGTTGCGCAGGTCGCGATAGCAGAAGGGGTCGGCCAGCGGCGCACCCTTGGCGTCGATGCGCGCATAGTCCACGGCCCAGCCGTCGGCGGCGATGGAGCGGATGCCCTCGGGCGCGAGCGTGGCGCATTTGCGCAGACCTTCTTCCAATCCGTTGGTGATGGCTTTGAGGTCCCAGTGCAGGCCGCCATCAATCTCGCGCGGGTTATTGGGGATGCGGTGGACCACCTGGATCGATGGGCGACCGTCCTTCCAGCGCAGCAGGCAGACGCGGCAGCTTTCTGCGCCAAGATCGACGGCGATAAGGGCGCGGGTATCGGACGGGGCGAGGGGCCTGGTTGTCATTGTGCGGTCTCCGCGTTCTGGGTGTGGTGAATTGCCGGGGAGCCGGCTGTCGATTGACTGCGCCTGTGCGCGAAAGAACGCTGTTGCTTGGTTGCCGACTTCATGCTGACCTCTGACCTTTGGGGAAACGACTGAATTTTGCCGCATCCATCATTCCACACGGGAGGGCATAGGGCAATCGGAGGGGGAGTGCTGAATGATCGCCGCGCAGGTTGATCCTCCGTTGGTGGGGGTGTACCCCCCCCCGAAAAGTCCTAAAGTCTTCGATCCATGATGGTTAAGTCTGGACTTGGTCTGGACTTACCCATCAAAGTCTTGATTGCAGACGACTTACTTTAAAAGTCTCTGGAATCAATGGATTACTGGACTTTTCGCGAACAATACGGAGCGGTCCGCGCCAGGATTGATTTCGGAACATATTTCCTCCTATTTAAATTGTACGGGTTGGAGCATAACTACTATGCCAACTATTTTTGGGAGGGAAGTAATTGGTGCGGCGTGGGTTAGGGGGATTTTGGAGGGTCGAGGGTCTTGACACGCGAATTTACTGAGGTTTTGGGAAAACGGATTCCGGAAATATTTAGGCAGGAGGGAGGAAGCAATTCAGTCGTTCCGGCTGCGCCTTCACTCCGGCCTTCGGCAGAGCGGTGCGGGTCTGCGACCCGGCTTAATTTGGCCCGCGTGAACGCGGGCCCTTCCGATCCCGGCATCGCGATAAGGCCATGATGAATGGGGCACAGAATGGCTTGATGGGTGGACCACCCGCCACCCGAATTAGTGGTGGTTTATCCCACATCTCAGAATCGAGATGTGTGGCACCCAGCGTTACTCGAAGACAGGGGTGAGGATGCGGACGAGGGTGTCCGGTTCGGCGAGGAAGGCGTCGTGGCCGTGGTTGGAGGCCATCTCGCGGTAGTCGCAGCGTGCGCCGGCGGCGCGGATGATGGCGGCGAGCGAGCGGACGTCTTCGGGCGGGAAGAGCCAGTCGGTGGAGATGCCGACCAGGGTGAGGTGTGCGGTGATGCGCGCGTAGGCGACGTAGGGCGTCTCGTGGGCGCGGACGGGATCGAAGATGTCCATGGTGCGGGTGATGGAGATGTAGGAGTTGGGGTCGAAGCGGGAGATGAAGCTCTGACCCTGGTAGTCGAGATATCCGGCCACGTCGAAGCGGCCGTTCTGCCCGGCGGACGCGGAGATAAATGGGTTCTCGTTGCCGTAGCGGTTGGGCTTGCGGGCGAATCGCTCTTCCAGCAGCGGAACCGATTTATAGCTGACCATGCCGAGGGCGCGCGCCAGGGCAAGTCCTCCCTTTGGACCTTGGCCGGGCTGGTAGAAGCCGCCCTGCCAGGCAGGGTCGAGCATGATGGCCTGGCGCTGGAGATGGTTGAGGCCGAGACCCATTGCTCCCAGGGGCGCGACACCGATGGCGACGGCGCGGGCGACGCGATCGGGGTAGAGGATGGCCCACTCGAGGACCTGCATGCCGCCGATGGATGCGCCGATGGCGAGTTTGAGGCGCGGGATGCCGAGGTGGTCGATGAGCTTGACCTGGGCGTTGACGATGTCGCGGATACTGATGAGCGGGAAGGTGGGACCGTAGGGCTTGCCGGTGGCGGGATCGATGGAGCCGGGGCCGGTGGAGCCGTAACAGGAGCCGAAGATGTTGATGCCGATGACGCAGTCGCGGGTGAGATCGAGCAGGCCGAGGTCTCCTGGGAGGAAGAGTTGCGGCCACCATGCGCCGACCTGCGCGGAACCGGATAAGGCATGACAGACGAGGACGGCGTTGTCTCGCGCTGCGTTGAGTTGGCCGTAGATGGCGTAGTGCAACGTGGGGTTGACGAGGAGTTCGCCGCTCTCGAGGGAGAGAACTTCGTCGATGACGAAGTCTCCCTCGAAGGACGGCGTTGGTATTGGGATTGGATCTTCTTCGGTCATTGGTTTGAGATCCCTCAGGGGCTAAAGCCCCCATACTTGCTGCATAGGGTTACGGCGGGACTGAAGTCCCGCCCTATCAAAACTACTTGCCTAAGCCGTTTGCGGCGAGGATTGCCTGGTCGAGATCGGCGAGGAGATCGCGGATGTCCTCGATGCCGACGGAGAGGCGGACGAGTTCGGGGGTGACGCCGGTCTCGGCCTGCTCCGCCACGGTGAGTTGTGCGTGGGTGGTGGAGGCAGGATGTATGACAAGCGATTTGGCGTCGCCGATGTTGGCCAGGTGGGAGAAGAGTTTCACGGAGTTGATGAGCTTCTTGCCTGCCTCGAACGCGCTGCCGCTGGAGCCACCCTTGATGCCGAAGGTGATGAGAGCACCCTTGCCGTCTGGCATATATTTTTGCGCGCGGGCGTGGTACTTGCTGGAGGCAAGGCCGGGATAGTTGACCCAGTCGACTCCAGGGTGCGACTCAAGATGTTTGGCGACGGCCAGCGCGTTCTGCGAGTGGCGCTCCATGCGCAGATGGAGTGTCTCCACGCCCTGTAGCAGAAGGAAGGCGCTGAGTGGCGAGAGCGCCGCGCCGGTATCGCGCAGACCCTGCACGCGGGCCTTGAGGATGAAAGCCAGTGGGCCAAAGGCTTCGGTATAGGAGAGGCCATGATAGGAGGGATCGGGTTCGACGAACTCCTTGAAGCGGCCGGAGGCCTTCCAGTCGAACTTGCCAGCATCGACGATGACGCCGCCGAGGGTGGTTCCGTGGCCACCGATGAACTTGGTTGCGGAGTTGATGACGATGTCCGCGCCCCACTCGATGGGCCGCACCAGGGCGGGCGTGGCGGAGGTGTTATCGACGATCAGCGGGAGGCCATTTTCGTGGGCGATGGCGGCCAGCTTTTCAATATCGACGACATCGAGCTTGGGGTTGCCCAGCGTCTCGGTGTAGAGGGCGCGAGTCTTGGGGTTGATGGCTGCGCGCAGGCCGGCGAAGTCGTCGGCATCGACGAAGCGGACAGTGATTCCCTGGCGGGGCAGTGTGTAGTGGAAGAGGTTGTAGGTGCCGCCGTAGAGCGACGTGGTGGAGACGATCTCCTCGCCGGCGCTGGCCAGGGTCTGGATGGTAAGGGTCTCGGCGGCTTGTCCGGATGCCACGGCGAGTGCAGCCACTCCGCCTTCCAGCGCAGCGATGCGCTTCTCGAAGACGTCTGTGGTGGGGTTCATGAGGCGGGTATAGATGTTGCCGAACTCCTTCAGGCCAAAGAGACGCGCCGCGTGGTCCGAATCGTTGAAGACGTACGAGGTGGTCTGGTAGATGGGGACGGCGCGCGCATTGGTCGCGGGATCGACAACCTGACCGGCGTGAACCGCCTGGGTTGCAAGATGCTGGATGGGTGCTGCGGATTGCTCTGACATTTCGTACTCCTTTGCCCGTGAGTTATTTTACGTTGATGGTGGAGGAACAATCCCAGGAACAATGAAAACGGCCCACTGTCCCTTGAGGACCGTGAGCCGTTTGGAAGCCGATCTCGTTTGCGGCTAGCGCATCAGAGTGTTTCCACGCACACCCACGGTTGGGCAACACAGGCACATACACATGGCCATGGCCTCAACGGTGGTGGCGTGGGAAATCATGGGATAAGTATACATGTGCGGAGCGATTGCGCAATTGTAACCCCGGCAGTGGGCCAGTTTGAACAAATCTGACCTCAGGGGCTAAAGCCCCAACGAGGAATGAGCAGCTTACGGCACGGCTAAAGCCGTGCCCTTAACGAAACGAATCAAACTGACCCAGTGCTAACTACTTTTTATGCGCGTTGAGTTGATCGATATCGAGCTTGAGTTGATCGAGCTTCTGGCCGGCCTCGCCCAGCTTGCCCTCGGCGGTGAGGCGTTGATAGTCGGCGAAGTCCTTGCCTGCTTCGACGATGAGGCCGTTGATGTCGGTTGCGGCTTGCGGAGCAGTTTTGGTTGCAGAGGCGGCTTGCGTACCAGGCTGCGGCGTGGGCGTTGCGGATTCGCTGGAGCTGATTGACGAGGTCTCTCCGCCGAAGAGCGAAGCCAGGGCGGCCTCGAAGGTTGGCCCGTAGGCCAGCTTGTCCTGCAACGCCAGGACGACCAGGCGCAGCTCCGGCATGGGGCTCTGCTGGGCCTGGAGATAGATGGGTTCGGCATAAAGCAAAGCCTTGCCGGATGGGATGACGAGAAGGCTGCCGCGCACAACATGCGACCCTTGCTGGTTCCACAGAGTCAACTGGCCGGAGAGCTGAGCGTTCTGGTCGATGCGCGACTCGATCTGCTGTGGCCCGTCCACCAGCTTGGTTTTGGGAAAGTCGTAGACCACCGATGTGCCGTAGTGCGCGCCATCGGATCGTCCGGCGATCCATCCGATGAGGTTGTTGCGGTTGGCCGGGGTGAAGGGAAGGATCTCCACGAACTCCACTCCCGTTTCACCGGGAAGCTTCATCATGACGAAGTTGGGTTCCATTTCCTGCGTGGCCTGCTGTCCATCGCTGTTCTGGCCGGTGGATTCGGTGGCCACGGTCCACAGGTCCTCGCGGTTGAAAAAGACCGCCGGGTCCGTCATGTGGTAGAGGCCGTAGACGTCCGCTTGCAGCTTGAACAATTTTTCCGGATAGCGCACATGCTTACGCAGGTCCGCTGGCATCAGTGCCGCGTCCTTGAAGAGGCTGGGGAAGATGCTCCGGTAGACGGCAAGCACAGGGTCGTTGTTGTCGAAGACATAGAACGTGGTGGTGCCGTTATAAGCGTCGATCACCACCTTGACGCTGTTGCGCATGTAGTTGATGGTGTTGTCGCCCATATCGTGATGGGTGGAGTAGGGATAGCTGTCGGATGTAGTGAAGGCATCCATGATCCAGGAGAGGCGGCCATCGTCGCCGACCACGATGTAGGGGTCCTGATCGAAGGTGAGGAAGGGCGCCAGGGTGGCCACGCGCTCGCGGATATTGCGCCGCATCAGCAGGCGGCTCTGGTCGTTGACGTCGTCGCTGAAGGGCAGCTTGTCGAGGTCGTCGCGCTCGAAGGCTAGCAGGACGCGGCGCAGAAAACCGCCCAGTTCAATGCCGCCGGTGCCTTGATAGGATGTGACGCTGTTGGTCTGCCCCTGGGGGAAGTCAAATTCCTGCTGGCGCGTCTTAACGTAGACGTCGTTGTCGGTCAACTCGCCGAAATAGATCTCCGGCCGGGTTACATTGAGGCCCTTGACGGTGCTTTGAACGGGCATATTGCTGAGCAGCAGAGTGGGCAGCCCCTCCGATGTGAAGCCATTGACCGGGTTCATGGTGACGCCGTAGCCGTGGGTGTAGACTAGCTTCTCGTTGATCCAGTTGCGGCTGCTCTCGGGCAGCTTCTCCACGTTCAGCTCGCGCTCTGCCAGCATCACCTCTCGCAGGGTGCCATCGAGGGTATAGCGGTCGATGTCGACGTCGGGAAAGTCGTAGTAGGTACGAATCTCCTGCTCCTGGCGCAGGGTGTCTTGCAGGGCGTGCCAGTCCCACAGGCGGATGTTCTGCAGGGTGGGCTGGTTGTTGGCTGGGTCTGCGGCATCGACGGTGGTCTCGGCGGGAAACTCGCGCTGCTGGAACTGGTCCAGCCCGTATGCCTGCTGGGTGAACTTAATGTTGTTGACGATATAAGGCGTCTCGCGCACCAGTTCGTTGGGCTTGACGATGAAGTTGCCGACGTACCAGCCCACCACGCTCATCAGGATGTAACAGACCACAGCCGGAATTACAGAAGCAATCAGCAATTTGGCGCGCGTGCCGCGCAGCGCGTTGAGCAGAGCGATGCCCGCGCCCAGAAGCAGCGCAAGGCAGACGATCAGCAACCCGGCGAGGGTTACATGGGCGTCGGTGTAATTGATGCCATCGAAGATGGTGTGCTGGTCCAGCAGGGTCTGGAAGCGGCTGACGTAGACGTTCATCGCGACGGCCAGCAGCAGGAACGAGACACTGATGGAGAGTCCGCGCCAAGGCGAAGCGGCATGGCCGCCGCTGTGCCGATTGAGCAGGCTGAACCCGCCGGCGATGGCGATCAGCACCAGGGCGACAACAGACACGATGACCGCGAGGGTAAGCAGCCAGCCAAGGATGAGCTGCCACGCGGGCAGGGTGAAAAGGAAGAAGTTAAGCGGACGACCGAAGATAGGATCGGCGACGCTGCCCGTGGCGTGCGGCGCGTACCAGAATAGGGCCAGGGTGGACCACTCCGACATCATCGCGGTCCCGGTGAGCAAAGCAACAGCGAGCGAACCGAAGAAACCAACGATGCGCAGCACGGGCTCGATGGAGAAATTGACCGGCTGCCCGCCGATGAGGATCTGGCGAGCGCTGGGCAGGCTGGCTTGGCTGGCCCGCTTGAGGGCGATGAATGCTCCGTACAGGATGGCAAAGGTTGCGACAGCGAAGAGCGCGAAGATGCCCCATTGCAGCCGCCACGAGGTCCAGAAGACGTCGCCATAGCCGAGCGAGCGGAACCAGAGCAGGTCCACCCAATAGGAGAGTGCGGTCTTGGCGCCGAAGAAGATTGCGGCAACGATAATCAGGAAGACGATCAGCTTGCGGCGCAGCCGCGGATCGCGCGGCCCCCTTGATTCCAGACGTCCCTGCGAAAAGTCAATCGGATCCGGCATATCTCTACCCCGCTCCATTCACAGCTGTGCAGCCACAGGAATTGTACAGGCTCTGCAACAAGCTGGTTACATCATCCGTCATATCTTCAGGGGCCGGGCTGGAATACAATCGTGAGTGGGGCAGGAAAGATAGCCTCCGAGCTAGGGGTGGCCCGCGAACGCAGCACGATCGCGAGATTGGGAGCGCTTCAGGATGTGAGTACGGCGCTTGTTCCGGTCAACTTCCATCTAGTTTGGAAGAAGTAACTACACATGAGAGGGATGCATTTTTAAATGATAACCAGCGACCTTGTGGCACAGGGCCAGCCGACCTCGGAGCTTGCGAGCGGCGCACATCGGACCGTCAACGATTTTTCGATTCAAATAGCAACCGTCAACGGCTCCGGATCGCAATCGGCCAATGCCATTCTGTTGCGCAGCATCTTTCAAATGGGAGTGCCGGTCTCCGGCAAGAGCCTATTTCCCTCCAACATTGCGGGGCTGCCCACCTGGTTCACCATTCGCGTGAGCAAGCATGGCTGGGTGGCGCGCAAGCACGATGTCGACATACTGATCGCGATGAATCCGGAGCGCTCGCATGAGGACGTTCTGTCGCTCTCGCCCGGCGCGGTGGTGATCTTCGACGAGCCGCTGAAGCTGGACGCGCTGCGTTCGGATGTGACGTTCTACTCGGTACCCTTCGATCGCCTAACCGCCGCCACCGGCGCGGAGCCGAAGATTCGCAAGCTGGTAAAGAACATGGTGTACGTGGGCGTAGCAGCGCAACTGCTCTCCATCGACATGAAGTTGCTGGAGGCCACGGTACGCAGACAGTTTGCCAAGAAGGTGAAAGCGGCGGAGCTGAACCTGAGTGCGGTGCGCGCGGGTTACGAGTACGCGGCGGCCACGCTGACCAAGCAGGACCCCTTCGCGATCGAGCCGATGAACTCGACCGAGGGCAAGATCCTGATCGACGGCAACTCCGCCACTGCGCTGGGCGCGCTGTTTGCCGGCGTGACGGTGGTGGCGTGGTACCCCATCACTCCGTCCACCTCGGTGGTGGAAGAGCTGATCGATTACATGAAGCAGTATCGCGTGGAGAAGGACGGCAAGGCGAGCTTCGCGGTGGTGCAGGCCGAGGATGAGCTGGCCGCCATCGGGATGGTGCTGGGCGCGGGATGGGCAGGAGCTCGCGCCATGACGGCGTCCTCCGGCCCCGGACTGTCGTTGATGACGGAATTTGCCGGACTGGGCTACTACGCGGAGATTCCCGGCGTGATCGTGGATGTGCAGCGCACGGGCCCGTCTACGGGACTGCCTACGCGCACCTCGCAGGCCGATCTGAGCTTTATCGCGGGCCTGTCTCATGGCGACACCAAGCACGTTCTGCTGCTGCCAGCCTCGGTGAAGGAGTGCTACGAGCTGACGGTAGAGGCGTTCGATCTGGCCGAACAGTTGCAGACCCCGGTCTTTGTGCTCAGCGACCTCGACCTAGGCATGAACAACTGGATGTCGGAGACGTTTGAGTATCCGGAAAAAGCGATCAACCGCGGCAAAGTGCTGAACGCGCAGCAACTGGAGAAGCTGGGCGGATTTGCCCGCTACAAGGATGTGGACGGCGACGGCATTGGCTACCGCACGCTGCCGGGAACGGACCATCCCGCTGCCGCTTACTTTACACGCGGCACCGGCCACGACGAGAAAGCGCTTTATTCGGAGCGCCCCGAGGATTACGAGAACAATATGCTGCGCCTGGCGCACAAGTTCGAGACCGCGAAGACGCTGGTGCCTAGACCGATCCTGGAAGGCAAGGGCGGGCAGAAGGTGGGCATTCTTGCATTCGGCACCAGCCACTGGGCGGTGATCGAGAGCCGCGACCAGCTTGAGCGCGAGTCCGGACTGTCCACCGACTACCTGCGCATCCGCGCCTTCCCGTTTACCGAGGAGGTTGTGGAGTTTGTGGCCAGCCATGAACGGGTTTATGTGGTGGAACAGAACCGCGACGCGCAGATGCTGAACCTGCTGAAGACCCATCTGGATCCCGCCGACGCGGTCAAGCTTCACTCCGTTCTGCACTTCAATGGACTTCCCATCGACGCGCAGAGCGTCAGCAACGCCATTGCCGCCCAAGAAGGAGCCCGCTAGCCATCATGTCGACCACGCCAGCACTGACCACCCCGGAAACAACTGCTGCTATTCCACCCAAGCCGGCCAAGACCAACCATATTGGACTCGCGATCCTGGATTACCGCGGCGGCAAGAGCACGCTATGTGCAGGCTGCGGACACAACGCCGTCTCAGAGCGCATCACCGAGGCGTTTTACGAGATGGGCATCCAGCCGGAGCGGGTGATGAAGATGAGCGGCATCGGCTGCTCGTCCAAGTCGCCGGCCTATTTTATGTCGCGCTCCTTCAGCTTCAACTCAGTGCATGGCCGCATGCCTTCGGTGGCCACCGGCGCGCTGCTGGCCAACAAGACGATGCGTTCCATTGGCCTGAGCGGCGACGGCGACACAGCGTCGATCGGGATGGGCCAGTTCATCCATCTGCTGCGGCGCAACGTGCCGATGATATACATAGTGGAGGACAACGGCGTCTACGGGCTGACCAAGGGACAGTTCTCCGCTACAGCCGACCTGGGCACAAAGCTGAAGAACGGCGTGGTGAACGAGCTGCCCGCCATCGACATCTGCGCGCTGGCCATACAGATTGGGGCCACCTTTGTGGGGCGTTCCTTCTCCGGCGACAAGAAACAGCTCTCCGCCATGCTGAAGGCCGCCATCGCGCATCAGGGCACGGTGCTACTGGACATCATCTCTCCCTGCGTCACCTTCAACGACCACGAGGGATCGACCAAGAGCTACAAATACATGCAGGAGCACGACGACGCCGTGGGCGAAGTGGGACTGGTGCCGCACTTCGAGGACCTGGAAGTGGACTACGACCACGACACTACGTTGGACGTTCCACTGCACGACGGCTCGCACATGCGGCTGCGCAAGATCCATGAGGACTACGCGCCCACCGACAAGGTGCCGGCGCTGAAGATGCTGATGGAGTCGCACGCGCGGGGCGAGGTGCTGACCGGGGTCTTTTATGTCAATACGCAGCAGACGGACTTCATGTCGCTGCTGAATATGGTGGATGAGCCGCTGGCCACGTTGCCGGAGGAACGCGTGCGTCCTGGTCGCGAAGTGCTGGCTGAGATCATGCAGGATTATCTGTAGGGCTACAGGCGCGGAGGCAGGCTTCGACCAGGCGGAGGTCGTCTTCCGTATCGACGCCTATGGTGTCGTGTTCTGTATGTTCGACGTAGATCAGCAGGCCATTCTCCAGGAAGCGAAGCTGCTCCAGGCGCTCGGCATGTTCCAGCGCGCTGGCCGGCAGCGTGGGGAAGAGGTTGAGTGCATGCTTGCGATACGCGTAGAGTCCGATGTGCTTCCAGTACTGCGGCACGAGATCGGCTGCGTCGCGGTGATAGGGGATGGCGGCGCGGGAGAAGTATAGCGCGCGGCCGTCGGAACCAGTGACCACTTTAACGGCGTTGGGGTTGGAGATGTTCTCCGGCGTGCAGCGGACCTTGAGGGTAGAGACATCGACCTGCGGCTGGCTGAATGGGCGCAGCAGCGCGGCGATGTGTTCAGGGCGCAGAAGCGGCTCGTCGCCCTGGATGTTGACGTAAACATCGGCATCGTGGAGTTGGGCGACGACATGGACGCGGTCGGTGCCGCTGGGCAGGTCCGTCGAGGTGAGCTGGACAGGGAAGCCGAGGCGATGGCAGAGGTCGACGACCTCCTCGGAATCCGCGGCGACGATTACCTGATCGAGCTGAGGGCAGGCGCGCGCGGCTTCGACGACCCAGCCCAGCAGAGGCTTGCCGGCAACCTCGCGCAGCACCTTGCGCGGCAGGCGGGTGGATGCGAGGCGAGCGGGAATGACGCCGAGAGTGCGCAGGGGAGTGGTCATCTTGTGGTGAGGCTGCGGAGCAGCGCGAGTCATGCGACCGGATCGGCTTCACGCGCGTTGCCGTTTCCAGTATCATAGCTAAGTTGTGCTTTGGAGTCCTGTAATAGGGGCTCGGGCGCGATTCCTGCCCTTTTGCAGCCCCTTTTACACCTGGCGGTGTAGCTCAGATGGTTAGAGCGTGGCACTCATAACGCCGAGGTCAGTGGTTCGATTCCACTCACCGCCACCAATCCTTCAATCCTGTAAAACCAATACAATGCGCGGATACAGGACCTTTGTTAAGTACGGTTTACGTTTAAGCGACTATGAGTCAATGTGAGCCGTTGCCCTTGTTATAGCCCCAATTCTGGCAAAATGGTTGCACAATTGGTTACACAGAAAGCAGAGTCATTTGAGTGGATTGACACTGGGCCGAAGCATCGCACCCACGCGATCCTACCCATATATGTACCCACCCAAGAAAAACATTCAAATCCCTCGCTTCGCCGCCTGCGTCATCCATGAATCCAACTTATCCGGCGAAGCACTCTCCGCCGTCACGACATCGATTTTCGATGGATCGACTAGCGGACGCCGTAGTATGAGGTGTCTCGATGTCGGACTCTCCCCATCTCCCGGCGCTACTCAACCAAGAGGTCGGTGCCCTCATGTACCACCTCGGCGAAGCGCTTCATTTCAGCTGCTCGACGTGGTTTTCACCCAAAACGGTTTGTCGGGCGATATCTGCCGGTAATTTTACCGGATGTAAGTGAAAAATGGTTCGAATATTTGACAACCGTCGTGCTTGCGATACACATAGTACGGATAGCGTAACCACCTGCTCACGGCTACGCAAGGCATCGCAATCCCATCTTCATCGCTGACTATCCCGGCATGGCCGGCCTTCCACCCGGCTTTTCTCTAGTCACAATGGAGTGACCGGGCCAATGCGCTGACCGTGGGTTAGGCTGTGATTCTGGAAGGAAGCACAGTTCAGAGCCACAAGCGGAGAGGACCCGGTCATGAAAAACAAGGTACGATTTT
>Ga0181517_10004165_pt1 | contig 13345 bp, 8 predicted proteins | sample PEATcosm2014_Bin_31_FD_119748 | JGI IMG/M metagenome (GOLD analysis project Ga0181517, IMG submission 119748) | Peatland microbial communities from MTU Mesocosm Facility, Houghton, MI, USA - PEATcosm2014_Bin01_30_metaG | ecosystem: Environmental > Terrestrial > Soil > Wetlands > Peat | place... | reverse complement strand
GGCTGTTTGTGGGAGTTGGCGGGGGTGGTATAATGACGCGACACTGGCAAAGGAACTTGATCCGGAGCATAGAATTATGACCAAATGCAGGTGCTGGGCGGCGGCGTTGTTCGCGGTCTCGCTGCTGCCGAATGTTGGCGCAACTGCGGATGTATCGAAGAATGCCCATGAAGATGGCACGTCGAGCCTCGATAAGCAGGACTATGCTGCTGCGATCACGTCCTTTACAGAGGCCATCAGGCTCAATCAGAAGGTGGCCGATGCGTATTGTGGCCGGGGCACTGCCTATTTCAAGATGGGCGACTTTGACAAGGCGACTTCCGATCTTACTGACGCCATCCGACTCAATCCCAAGAGTGCTGAAGCGTACCGCAACCGTGGAGGTGCCTACTTTGGTAAATGCGACTTTGGCAAGGCTGTCGCGGACTATACCGAGGCCATTCGCCTCAATCCAAAAGATGCGCTGGCATACGTAGACCGCGGCTGCACTAGGCGCGACAGCGGCCTCGCCCGAAAAGACTTTAGCGAGATAGAGGAGGGGAGAGCCGACTTCATGGAGGCTATTCGAATTAAGCCGGATTGTATCGTGGCCTACAATGACCTGGGGGCTCTCCACTCTATGTTGCACGACGATCCGAAAGCACTGGATTATTTTAACAAGGCTATTGAAATTGGCCTGAAGGGCGGCGACAAGGACGGCAAACACAGTTTCCCTTTCGCATACAACAATCGTGGCGTTCTCTTCGCAAAACAAGGTGATACTGTCAGGGCCTTGGCGGACTTTACTGAGGCCATCCGAGTTTACCCGGATTACGCTGATCCACACATGAATCGCAGCATTATCTTCAGCCAAGAGGGCGAGTTCGATAAGGCAATTGCTGATTGCACGGAGGCCATCCGCATCGATCCGAAAAATGCCAAGGCGTACTACTCTAGGGCCCATGTTTACGGGCAAAAGGGCGATAAGGACAAAGCGGAAGCAGATTTCGGGCAGGCCAAAAGGCTGGGATGGAAGGGAAATTAGGGGCACAAAAGAGGCCGCTATCCGTCCCCACCCCCCTGCCGCGACGCCGCCATCTCTGCTACGATAAAGGGTCCGTTTTCCCCGTCCTCACCACGGCCGAGTTACCATGTCTCTCGACGCATATTCCGTTTGCCCCGGCGGCACCGGCAAAAAAATCAAGTTCTGCTGCCCGGATTTTGTCGGCGAATTACAAAAAATCGTCCGCCTGCTCGAAGGAGAACAGCACATCGCCTGCCTCCAGCACGTCGATCGGCTCCTGGAGCAGGGCAAGCCGCGAGCCTGCCTGATGGCGTTCAAGGCCACGCTGTTGCAAGACACGCAGCAGTTCGAGGCGGCAAAAACTCACGCCCAAGCGTTCCTCCAGCAGTTTCCGGAAAACCCCATCGCGATGGCGGAAGCGGCCATTGTCGCCGCCGAGGAAAACCGCTCGCAGGAGGCCTTGCAACTCGTGCATCGCGCCATGGAAGCCTCGGGCCAGAATATGTATGAGCGCGTCTACGAAGCTATGGGCGTCGTCGCCGAATGCAGGATGGCGGAAGGCGATTGGTTCGCCGGCAGCGCACTGTTGCGCACGCAGATGATGGTGTCGGAAGAAGACCAGCAGGCGATAAAGACCTTGGTCAGCTTCAACCGGTCGCCGCGAATCCCCCTGCTTATGAAATACGAGCGGCCATTGGCCGCCGCGCCGCTGGGCGCGCCCTGGGCGCCTCGCTTGCAGCAGGCCCTGGAAGCGGCCGCGCAGCTTCACTGGCAAGAGGCTGCCGACCGGCTGACCGCACTCTCGGAAGAATCGCCCACCGAGCCGGCGATTTGGTCGAGCCTGGCGTCGGTGCGAGGTTGGCTTGGCGATCGCGCCGGCATGGTCGAGGCATTGCAGCGATATGCGGCCCTGGACATTCCGCTGGACGACGCCGTGGAAGCGGAAACGCTGGCGATGCTGCTGTTGCCCGATCCCTTGGGCGACGTGGTCGAAACCGTGAAACTCACCTTTGCGGTTCGCGATGCCGAACTGTTGAAGGAGTCCCTGCTGAGCGAGCCGCGGGTCGTGCAGATTCCCTTCGATCCGGCGGCGATGTCCGACGAAGAGACTCCGCCGCCACGGGCGATCTGTTTCATGCTGGACCGGCCCGCCGTGCAAAGCAGCGAAGGGCTGACCTTGGAAGCGATGCCGAAAGTCATCGGCCAGGCGATGCTTTTCGGCCGCCAGACAGATCGCGAAGCCCGCCTGGAAGTAATGGACGTGGCGGCCAATCAAGTCGAGGCTGTCGGCGCGATGCTTGCCGGTTTGGCTGGCGATGCGGTCGATTTGCAGCCCCAGCGCGAGTTGATGGCGAAGACTTCCGCCAGCCGCGAACAGTTGGTGCGCAAGTGGTATCCGCCGCGCGACGGCAACCAGGGACAACTTGCGGACCTCGCCCAGCAACACATGCGCCACGCTCTGCTGGAGCAGTGGCCGGACCATCCGCTGGACATATTTGGCGGCAAGTCGCCGCGCGAGGCGGCCGCCGAGCCGGCCAATCGTGTCAAGCTGCTGGCCGCAATCATGCTTCTGGACATGTGGTGCGGCGACGGGCTGGTGACGTTCGACTTCGACCAGTTGCGCGGCAAACTGGGCCTGCCGACGCCCGCGCCGATCGATCCCGAGCAGTCGCCTGTGGCCATGTTGCCGCTGGTGCGATTGTGGCGATTGATGGTCGAGAAACTGTCCGACAAGGACCTGACTACCGCATTCAATCGCTCCCAGGCGTATGGGGTGCGCAAGGCGACGCGAAAGTTCGCCCAGGCGATCGTAGAGCGCGACAGCATGAAAGACCGGCCCGAATTGCTTCATGCTTACCAGTCGCTGGCGGAAACGGCCATCGACGTAAAGCAGTCGCTGGAGCATATCGAGCAGTGGCGTCAGGCGATGCAACGAGCCGCAAAGTCGTGCGCTATGTGCGATTTGATGGAACTGTCGCTGCACTTCGGCCACGGCAATGGCGTCGAGGCGATGCGAGTGATGGAGCACATTCACAAGAGTCACATCCGCGAGCAAGGCGTGGCCGAGACCTTGACGCAGATGCTCATCGAGGTCGGCATTTTGCGGCCCGACGGCACACCGCGCCAAGTTCCCGGAATGCAGGAAGCAGCGATCTCCGGCGGCGAGAGCGCCGCGGCCGCCGAGTCCGGCAAGTTGTGGACGCCCGACAGCGAGCAGTCGGGCTCCGGCGGCGGCAAGATTTGGACGCCCGGTTAAGAGTATCCCAAACAGGCAACCCAACGCGATGGATGCCCACGAACTGGACCTATGGCACATGCGGCGGGCCCTGGAGCTTGCAGCCTTGGGCGAGGGCTTCGTCGAGCCCAATCCTATGGTCGGCTGCGTAATTGCGCGTGGGGCGGAAATCATCGGCGAGGGCTGGCATCGGCGATTCGGCGGCGATCATGCCGAGGTCGAGGCCCTGCGACTGGCCGGCAGCCGCGCCGCTAGGGCTACTATGTACGTGACGCTTGAGCCATGCTGCCACGTCGGCAAGACGCCGCCATGCACTCGCGCGATCCTGGCCGCGGGAATCGGTCGCGTGGTGGCCGCCATTCCCGATCCGTTTCCAAAGGTCGCCGGCGGCGGGGCGGCCGAATTGCAAGCCGGCGGCGTCGATGTGGAACTGGGATTGCTCGCCGATGAAGCCCGGCGGCGAAATGCCCCGTATCTGAAACTCGTCGAGTGTGGCCGGCCCTGGATAATCGGCAAATGGGCCATGACGCTCGACGGCAAGATCGCCACGCGCAGCGGCGACAGCAAATGGATATCCTCGCCGCAGTCGCGGCAAATTGTCCACTCGCTGCGCGGCCGCATGGATGCCATTGTCGTCGGCCGCGAGACGGCGCTGCGCGACGATCCGCTCTTGACTGCTCGCCCTGTCGGACCGCGAACGGCGCTCCGCATTGTCCTCGACACGCGGGCTGCGCTGCCCTCGCAATGCCTGTTGGTCCGCACGGCGCAAGAAACGCCGGTGCTGGTGGCTGTCGGCAGCGAAGCGGCAAATGCCGATTGCCAGCGGCTGCGCCAGTCGGGTTGCGAGGTGCTCGTTTGCCAGGGCGCAACACACGCCGCGCGGCTCGATTTCCTGCTAGAAGAACTGGGCCGGCGGCGGCTGACCAACGTGTTGGTCGAAGGCGGCGGCCGGCTGCTGGGCAGCTTGCTCGATGCCGGGCAGATTGACGAAGTGCATGTATTCATCGCGCCGAAGCTCGTCGGCGGCGTCGCGGCGGCCAGCCCAATCGGCGGCCAAGGCGTCGCAGAGTTGTCGCTTGCCATCGGGCTGGATCGGGTGGCGATCGAGCCGGTCGGCGGCGACGTTTACGTGCATGGACGAACTACCAGGGATGTTTGTATAATGAATGACCCTGGCGGGCTTTAGGGCGTGTCTTGAAAGTCTCCCCTCTCCCAATGGGAGAGGGGCAGGGGGTGAGGGCTTTTCGCGGTTCGGCCGTATCTTCTGTCCGTGCCTTAACGTAAGCCAGCCCTCACCCTAACCCTCTCCCGGCGGGAGAGGGGACCAGTTTATCCTCAGAACAGTGAAGGAGGAAATCCCAGCGATGCACTACTTCGATCCTCATGTCCATATAGCTTCGCGCACTACCGACGATCTGGCGGCAATGGCCCGGCTGGGCTGCGCGATCGTCGGCGAACCGGCCTTCTGGATGGGCTTCGACCGCACTAGCGCCGCCAGTTTCCGCGACTACTTCCGGCAACTGACCGAGTGGGAGCCGAAACGGGCCGCCAACTACGGCATCCGCCACTACACGTGGCTGGGCATCAACGCCAAAGAAGCAGAAAACGTCGCCTTCGCCCGCGAAGTCATCGCCATGCTGCCGGAGTTCCTCGATCGCCCCAACGTGCTGGGCATCGGCGAGATCGGCTTGCACAAATGCACGCGCAATGAAGTGACGACGCTGCAATCGCTGATCGACCTGGCAATGCGGCGCGACGAACAACTCCTCTTCCACACGCCGCACTTGGAAGACAAGTACAAAGGCACGCGGATGATCCTCGACATGCTGCGGGCCGACCATCGCGTAGACCGCAGCCGCGTGTGCATCGACCACTGCGAAGAGCACACCATCCGTTTGGCCCTGGACGAAGGCTATTGGGCCGGCATCACGCTTTATCCAACGACCAAGGCCACGCCGGAGCGGGCGGCCGACATGATCGAAACCTACGGCCCGGAGCGAATACTCGTCAACTCGTCGGCCGATTGGGGACCGTCCGATCCGCTGGCCGTGCCGCAGTTCATGTACGTCATGCGCCGCCGCGGGCACGCCGAGTCGCTGGTGCGGAAGATCGTCTACGACAATCCGCTGCAATTCTTCAATCAGAGCCGCAATTTCCAGTTCACGCCGGCGGAATAGGCGGCAAGAAAAGGAAAAAACCTGGGGCCAAAAGCGCGTTTCGGCCCCAGGTTTGCTTTTTGCGTCTATCAGACCGGTGTCTTCGAGGGCTCGATGCTGAGCGGTCCGCCGCCGGGGGTCGGCCAAGGCGACGTAACGACGGTCGTCGACGCCGTCACAGTCAACGACGAGTTGGAAGTGTCGGTCGCCGTTATGCTCTGCGACCCGAGAGCGTCAAACGTCACCTGAACCATGGCGAAGCCATTCTTAAAAGTGACGCTGGTCGGCGAAAACACGGCCGTTGAATCGGTCGAACTAGATAGCTTCACCGTGCCAGTATAGGTCGGTACGGGGATGCCATTGGCGTCCAACGCCACCAATTCCACGGTAACCGGCACGCCTTCCGGCACCTTCTCCGGCAAGTACATCTTCAACTTGGTGGCTACCGGCGCCGCCACTACGGTCGTGCTGCCCGTAACCGTCAATGCCGAGTTTGAAGTGTCGGTGGCCGTCGCGCTCTGCGACCCGAGCGTGTCAAACGTCACCTGGAACGTCGCGTAGCCGTTCTTGAAAGTGACGCTGGTCGGCGCAAACACGGCCGTCGAATCGGTCGTGCTGGACAGCTTAACCGTGCCAGTGTAGTTCGGGACGGGCTGGTTACTGGCGTCCAATGCCACCAACTGTACAGTCACGGGCACGCCGGTAAACACCTGCTTCGGCAAATTCATCTTCAACTGCGTGGCAACGGGCGGCGCGACCACGGTCGTGCTGGCCGTTACAGTCAACGACGAGTTTGTCGTGTCGGTGGCCGTCACGCTCTGCGAGCCGGTGGCGTCAAACGTCACCTGGAACGTGCCGATGCCGTTCTTGAAAGTCACGCTGGTGGGCGCAAACACGGCCGTTGTGTCGGTCGTGCTCGACAGCTTCACCGTGTCGGCGTAACTCGTCACGAGACGATTCTGCGCGTCCAAGGCTACCATCTCCACAGTCACCGGCGAGCCGGTTTGCACATTCGTGGACAGGAAGTACATCTTCAACTGGCTGGCCACGGGCGCCGCCGCCACGGTCGTGCTGGCCGTCAGAGTCAACGCCGAGTTCGACGTGTCGGTGGCCGTCACGCTCTGCGAACCGGTGGCGTCAAACGTCACCTGGAACGAGGCGCGGCCGTCCTTGAAAGTCACGCTGGTGGGCGAAAACACGGCCGTTGTGTCAGTCGTGCTAGACAACGTCACCGTGTCGGTGAAGCTCGACACCGGTTGGTTACTGGCGGTCAATGCCACCAACTCCACGGTCTCGGGCGAGCCTGCCGTCGCGCCGGGAGAAAAACTCATTTTCAACTGCGTGGCCACTGGCGGCGCCACCACCTTCGTGCTGGCCGTCACTGTCAGCGACGAGTTTGTGGTGTCTGTGGCCGTCACGCTCTGCGAACCAATGGCGTCAAACGTCACCTGGAACGAGGCGTAGCCATTCTTGAAAGTGACGCTGGTGGGTGAAAACGCGGCCGTTGGATCGGTCGTGCTGGAAAGCGCCACTGTGTCCGAGAAGCTCGAAACGGGTTCGTTTCGGGCGTTTAATGCCACCAACTCCACGGTTGCCGGCGTGCCTACCTGCGCCTGCTGCGGCAAGTATTCCTTCAATTGTGTCGCCACGGCCGAGGTGGCGCCGCCTCCGCCGCCGGGAAAGAGCTTGCCGGCGATAACGGGGCTTGTATTAGCAACAGCGGCCATCGGCAGCCCGATGCTGACGCTCAACAGCGAGCGATCCTCAAGCGGCTCCAGCCCGAGTCGTCGCGGCGCTGTGACAACGCGCCCTGTCTTGATGGGGCGACGACCGTCGCTCGCTTTTCTGTTCGCGTTCCGGAAGAAACCACTAGAAAACATAGATGCCTCCTATATGCGTGGCTTCTGCGGCTCGGCACTTGCCCGTGAAGCTGGCCCAAACCAAAAGTGCTTCAACGTGCCGTTGCGGCAGGCCACGACAGCATCTATCAACAATATCACATCCGAAACTGGCGTCAATCCTCAAATTTGCGGGTTGAATTGAAACATATCGCCCGACAATGCGCTAAATGCGACAATTGCACGAGGCGGTTGGAAAGCGGCCGGCCTATAGCCGACATGTCAGCGGGAAACCAAAGTAAATCGTTGGAAATACCGAGCATTTGCCCGGCCAAGAAATGAGCCTGCTCCCAGTCAAACCCGAGGGTGCGACTGGGAGCAGATTATACTCAGTGCCAAATGTCTAGCCTGGCGATCAGACCGGTTTGACGTTTTCCGCGCGCGGCCCCTTGGGACCACGTCCTTCCTCATAGGTCACTGCCTGACCTACTTGAAGCGCTTCGATGCTGGTGCCTTCCAGCGCGCTGTGGTGGAAGAACAGGTCGCCCCGCTCTCCGTCGATGAAACCAAACCCTTTGTCTGCGATCAGCTTTTTGATCGTCCCTTGCGGCATACTGCCACTCCTTAAGAAGAAAATTAAAAAACACACCCGGCCGTCATCGCGTTACCTCAGAGCCCCTGCTCGTTAAGGAGGATGACAGCCAAACGGTAGAGGGAGAACGTCAAGCGAGACTTCACGGGGGCGCCTTCTGAAGAGAAAGACTGCCGACCGCTAATATCGCGGCATGACCAGAACGAGTGTACTTGGATTGGGTCGGGGCTCACATCGCTTCTCACCACTATGGATGACATCATAGCAGGAACGCTTACGGGTGACAATAGGAGGGAGCCGAAATAGCCCGAAGTAGCAAGTTTCCGCCATTATGGTGGGGTAGCAGTGCCATCCTCACAGAGCTTGGCGAGAGTCGGTCATTATGGACAGCTAGAATTGGCATTTTAGCGGGCAGAAATCAGGAAAATCGCCTCGCGGCAGCGGGGACTGCGCGATTTTACGACCCAAACACCCCAATCTTCCTGTCCGCAAAAGTTTTCGTAGCACCACATTGGGGCTGACATGCGCCGCAACCGTCGTTACAATGGCGTGTTGCCTTTCTGTTCTCTCGAAGACTGCGCCCGACTGGCGCCGTGCCCCTGTGACGGCCCTTCCAGCCCAGTCGCAGCTAGTACGAAGTCGGGTAATGTATGACAAGAGTGGCCGGTCGCAGTCCCCATACCTTTCACATCCCCGTGATGGGTACCGGCTTTATGATTGATGCCCCGCTACGTGTCGCCAAGTACGGCATCACGTCGGTTATCTCATTGGTCGATGACGTGCTCATCGAGCAGATGCGGCGATTCCATTGCGAGCAACAGGGCGAGCCCTACGAGCCAATCGGTGATGACGACCCCAATGCGCGCGCGCGACGCATAACAATATACCTGAATCTCATCGACCGCCTGGTCGATCGGGAGGTGACGGCCTTGCAGGCGTCGCCATTCGAGCCGGGAAGCGAGATTACCCGCTACTACGAAATGCTGCCGGAGTCGCCGCTGTTGGACGCCTATCGGCAAATGCTCGCCAGCGTCGATCCGCAGGACCGCGCCGCGCGGCAATCGCAACTTCGCGAGTTGGCCGTTCCGGGAGACATCGACGTGAACATCATGTCGAAGGGCGACCGCGACGCCTATAGCAACGGGCAGAAGCTGCCGCCACAGTTCAGCGACGCCTTGGCCGCCCTGCGCGGTTTCGCCGAAAGCACGCTCAGTTCCTCGATAGTATTCTCCGCAGGCATGAATCCGCGGCTGTACAGCTACGTCGCCGAGTTCGCCGACTTCTTTCCCGACCAGAGCGGCCACCTGAAAAAGAAGGTAGTGCTGAAGGTCAGCGACTATCGCTCCGCCGAAATTCAGGGCAAGTATCTGGCCAAACGCGGGCTGTGGGTCTCGGAATTTCGCTTCGAGTCCGGCATAAATTGCGGCGGCCACGCATTCCCCACCAAGGGGCTGCTTTTCGGACCGATCCTGGAAGAGTTCCAGCAGAAACGCGAGGAACTCATCGCCGATCTGCATCGTTTGTACGTCAAGGCCTTGGCCCAGCGCGGCCAGACGGTCGATTCGCAACCGTTGCCGATTCGCATGACTGTACAGGGCGGCATCGGCACCGCCGCCGAAGATAAGTTTCTGCGCAGCCACTATGGCGCCGACGGCTCCGGCTGGGGCACGCCCTTCCTGCTCGTGCCCGAGGTCACCAACGTCGATCGGGAACACCTGGAAAAACTCCGCGCGGCGACCGACCAGGAAGTATTCCTGAGCAATAGTTCGCCTTTTGGGCTCCCCTTCTGGAACCTGCGCAATTCGGCCAGCGAAGAAGCGCGGCGCCGACGCATCGCCGAAGGCCACCCCGGCAGCCCCTGCACAAAGGGCTATGTCCGCCTGTTCAACACGGAATTTACGCCGCGGCCTATTTGCGTAGCGTCGCGCCAGTATCAGCGGCTCAAGCTCGAACACCTTCATCAGGAACCGCTCAGCGAGCCGCAACGGGCCGCAGTGCGGCAGAGCGTGCTCGATAAATCGTGCATTTGCCACGATCTGGCGGGCGGGGCCACCCTCAAAAACGGCATCGATCCGGCGGCGACGCCCGCCGTCTGCTGCGGCCCCGGCATCATGGATTTCTTCAAGATCGCCACCCTGGAAGAGATGGTCGGCCACATTTACGGCCGGCTGTCGCTTTTGAGCAATCCGGCCCGCCCACACATGTTTCTCCGCGAACTGGCCCTGTATATCGGCTACTTCCGCGATGAACTCGACAAGCAGGCGTTGGGCCTTTCGTCCAGCACGAACGCTTATTTCTGCGAGTTCAAGGAGAACCTGAAAGACGGCATCGACTATTACCGGAGTCTTGCCGACGAGTTCGTGGCCGAGGCGCAAACTGCGTTTCTCGGCGAACTGGAGAGGTTGCGCGGCCTGTTGGAAGCCATTCCCGTCGTCGCCTGCTGAGGGTATAGTAACGGGCTGGTGTGCCACGAGCAAACCTTGGTCGGCGCCTGGTATGCCCAGCAGTGATGTGTGCCACTGGCAATGCCAGTGCTTGCCGGCGCCACCGAGTATGCTCCGGGTGATGTCGCTGCTTGCCCCCCGCACTGCACTGGCATCGCCAATGGCACACTGCGTGCATCCTGCCTCACTCCATCGCGGCGGCCTCATAACTGAAAACCGAACACCGAAAACCGAAAACCACCGATGCTTTCCTCCCCGCCCGTCATCCCGCCCAATCCCCTGCTGGGAGTCTCTTATCACTCGGCCGGCGCCATGTGTGCGGCCAACTGCTACGCGCCGCAAAAATACATCCGCCGCTGGTCGTGGGAAACCTTTTGGATGGTCCAGGCATCCTGGTGCTGGCTCATCTGGCCGATCGTCGGGGCCATCTTCACCATACCGCAGCTTACTCAGGTCCTTGCCGATGCCCCCAAAGACTGCATGGTCTATTGCCTGCTGCTGGGCATGGCCTACGGCGTGGGCGGTACGGCTTTCAACGTCTCCATTCGCTACATCGGTTTCTCCTTGACTTATGCAATCGCCGTGGGACTGTCCGGCGTTCTCGGCACAGTGGGTGGGCCGCTGTACGACGGCACCTTGATTGCGAAGTTCTCGAAACCTGGCGCATTTTGGGTAATGGCCGGCATGGCCATCGGCATCCTTGGCATCGCCATGTGCGGCGTCGCCGGCCGCTGCAAGGAACTCGACTACCAGGCTCGCGAGGGCGGCGTCGGCGAGTTCTCTTGGGTCAAGGGACTGACGCTATCGCTGTTGGCAGGCGTCCTCTCGGCCATCTACGGCATTGCCTGTTTTAACGTGGCCACGCCGATCGTTGACGTGGCCGCCCGACACGGCGCCGACATCTGGAAAGGCAACATCGCCTATCCCTTCGTCAACACCGGCGCCTTTATCACCGCCTTGCTCTACAGTCTCTATCTGGCCAGGCGCAATCGCTCGCTGGGCGAACTGGTGCGGTTGCCGGCAGATCCGGGCGGCGGCAGCCTGTTGAGCCCGTTGCGCAATTATCTGCTCGCCATCCTCACCGGCACCCTCTGGTACGGGCAATTCTTCTTTTACAACCTGGGTCACGTCCGCATGGGACACTACGACTTCACCAGTTGGGGCATCCACATGATCATGCTGGTGTTGTTCAGCAACGTTTTGGGCGTTGTATTGTGGGAATGGAAGGGTTGCCGGCCTCGCACTCAGGCGGCCATCGGCTTTGCCTTGGCAGTGCTGCTTGCTTCCGTTTTGATGATTACCTACGGCAATTCGTGTGCGACGATGGTGGCCGGGTGACTAGCGTTACCGCCCGAGCAGTCCGCCGCTAGCGGAGCAATATCACTTCATCGCCAAGTTGCCGGTCGTCGTCCAGGCTGAACACCAGTCCCCGCCCGTCGCCGAAGACGCACAGAATCGATTCGCCGTTGGCAAGGAATTCCAGACTATCCGGAAGAGCCGGCAGGCGAACCTTCTTCAGAATCGCAGTATTTTTCGTATCTCTGACGACGAGATCGGCCGTAGGGGGCGACGCTGTCTTGCCCTTGGTTTCGCCAGGAATTTCAAGGGCGTAGGCGATCCGCCGGCCATCGCCGCTTAATACGATGTGTGCGGGACGCGTATCGCACGGGATCACGCCGGAAGGCTTGCCGCTCTTGGCGTCAATCAAGCGAATGTCGGGGCGATCGCCGGTGCCCTCCAAGATGATCGCGCTTAATGCGGGGCCAACGCGAGCCAGACTGCCGCGAGAAACATCGTCAAACACCTTGGTTTGGAATAGTCGCTTTCCGCTGTCCGTGGCCCAGGCAGAAAGCGTATAGCCGTCCCACCCCTTGGTGAAAAGAACCAGCAGCATCCGCCCGTCGGAGCTGAAGCCCAGGTCGCACAAAGCGGCCGGCACGTACCAAACTTTGTTCTGCTGAATATCGAGAACGGAAACCTTGTCGTCCGCACTCTTCCAGGCGAAGTAGCGCTCGTCGGGACTGAAGTCGTAGTCCATGCCCACGCCGGCGCTGCTGACGATGCGGACAATTTCTCCCGCAGCGTTTCTATAGCACCTGCCGCATCCAGCGTACGTCACCCGGCGCACAATCTCCGCGCTGCTGACGCGGACGATGAGCATTTCGTTTTCCGCGTTGCCGGCATTGACCAACAGGAATCGCCCCCGCGGCGATAGGTAGTACCAACTCGTCGGCAATTGGGTCCACAGAGAATCGCTGCTGCCGACGCTTTCGTAGTAGAACACCCCCATGCCCTTCGCGGTGGCGGCGCGGGCGAGGCGCAGGGCCCCGTCGATGTCGGGCCGCGGATTGCGCGGATATTCCCACTTCGCGCGCGAGTAGTTGGCCAGCAACCGCCGTTGGGCGTCCAAGTGACCGCGACTGGAATAGTCGGCGGCCTGCGCGCGGAGCGGTTTTTCAAACTCGGGGTCGGGCGGAACGATCACGTCGATGCTGACGTCCCAGTTTTTCGCAACCGTCTTGCCGTCCTTGCTCGCTTCTCCAAAGGTGCAAGAGGTATGCACATCGAGCCTGAATCCGCCTTTGCAGGATTTCTCCTTTTCCACTGCCTTTCGGTCGCAATCGGGCGGGACCAATGAGCCGGCCCGCACCCGTCGCTCGATGCGGCGGAGCAATTCGTCCCAGTCGGAGATAATTTCGCCCTTTTTGTCGATGGCCAGAAACTTCTTCCATCTTTGCGGCGACTCGTCGGGATCGCCATCCTCGGGGAACCACAGGCGATCGGTGGCGCAGTCCACGTAGTTGAAGGCGAGCAACTCGCCGGTTTTTTCGCGCAGAAAGACGACGACTCGGTCGCCGTTGACCTGGGCGAACGGCCGGACGATCTGCCCCGGCTGCATCTTCTTATGCGCCTTGAGTACTCGTGCGACCCGGAAATCGCCGGCGGGCATGCCTTTTGCGGGTTCGCCCAAGATGATTGCGTCGCTGGAGTCGACGAGCCATTCCAGCGAAGGCTCCACCACACCTTCTAAATCGGCGCGACACGTTTGCGGCAAGGCCAATGAGCCGGCGATAGT